>Ga0209281_1000036_pt1 | contig 369415 bp, 400 predicted proteins | sample MedtruBG_FD_187514 | JGI IMG/M metagenome (GOLD analysis project Ga0209281, IMG submission 187514) | Root nodule microbial communities of legume samples collected from California, USA - Medicago truncatula BG (SPAdes) (version 2) | ecosystem: Host-associated > Plants > Roots > Nodule | place... | reverse complement strand
CCTCTCGGCGACATGATCGGCATGGCTTCGGCCGGCTATTTCTTCGGTCACGAGCGCGAAAAGGTTCTGGCCAATCTCGCCAAGGTTCGGCTATTCGCCAGCTATCGCTGTGCGGCGCATGAATACCGCACCTTTGCGGGCGGTCATGTCCAGTTCGCGATCTACAACAAGCTGATGCCCTGGGATCACCTTGCGGGGACATTGATCGGCACGGAAGCCGGCGGTTACATCCGCAGGCTTGATGGCTCCGCTTATCTTCCCCACCATCTCGATGGCGGCCTGCTGCTTGCGACCGACGAGGAAAGCTGGAAACTCCTCAGTCGCGAAATCTTCGGCTCTTAAGCCATAGGCGCAGTTAACCGCCTTCCTGTCGCTGGCGGTGATACGCTGCCATAAAAAAAAGCCCGGTCATGCCGGGCTTTTGTTCATTTAGGCTGTATTCGGCTAGTGCGCCAGTATCATCTTGGGCTTGAACTGGCCGCCGTCACGCGGTTCGAAAATCTGATAGACCTGCGGATTGCGCAGCGGCTGCTCGCTCTCGTCATGCTCGAGATTCTGTTCCGAAACATAGGCGACATATTCCGTATCGTCGTTTTCGGCGAGCAGGTGATAGAATGGCTGGTCCTTGGCGGGCCTGATTTCCGACGGGATCGAATTCCACCACTCTTCAGTATTCGCAAATTCCGGGTCCACATCGAATATGACGCCACGGAACGGGAATACTTTGTGACGGACGACCTCCCCAATCATGAACTTTGCGTTTTTCTGTTTCATGGTGCGATGTCCTTTCACAGAATAATGTGGTGGCGAGGTGGCGAAACATCAAGATGTGGTGTTTCCGGAGCTCTTCCTCCGCCTTTCACTCCTTAATGTGTTTCCTGCCTCTAAGAGATGCAAGTACGACACCGCCCAATACAAGCACGATACCGAGCGCATGGTAAGCCTCGAAGGGCTCTCCAAGGAAAAACATGGCCATGACGATGGACACAGGAGGCATGAGATAGAGCGTTATGCCTGCCGTCGCCGGGCCGAATACGCGCACAGCATGCTGGAAGCAGAAGAAAGCTGCAAGCGACGCAAAGGCGACCATTCCGGCGATCTTCCACCAGTCGGAAGCGGAATCCGGAAGCGGGCCGCCTTCGATAAACTCCCAGATGCTTGGTGGCAGAAGCACGAGTGCGCCCGAAAGCGCGATCATGCCGAATAGCGCCAGCGGCGACAGGTTCCGAAGAGCCGGGTCCTTCAACAATATCGAGTAGATGGCGAAGGAAATGGCGGCAATGAGTATGCCGAGATCGCCGATATTGAAGCGGAGATGAAGCAAGGCCGCAGGGTCGCCGCGCAACACGATCGAGATCACGCCGGCAAAGGCGACCAGCATGCCGGCCAGTTCCCGTCCGCTGATATGGCGGCCACTGAACATCCACTGGAACAGGATGATGAAAAGCGGCGAAGTCGTATAGATCAGCGTGCCATTCGCCGCGCTCGTATAGGTCAGCGACCAGTAGACGAGGCCGCCGCATATGCCCATGCCCAGCCCGCCGAGCAACAGCCAGAGCCAGAAATGGTTGCGCACAAAAAGCGCGCTGGCGCGGCGGTCGGAATAGATGAAAGGTAACATGATCGCGGTCGATCCGGCCCAGCGCAGGAAGGCCGTCGTATAGGGCGCGACATCGCCGATAATGCCGCGGCCGAAGATCATGTTGCTGGAGAAGAAAATCGGGACGAGGGAGAAAATCAGCCAGTCGACAGGCCGGCCTGATTCAGGCTTTGCTTGGGGAGCCATCTTTCACCAGGAATAGAATATTGCCGCATGCGGCCGAGACCATTTGAAAAGAAAAACGGCGGGGAGGCCCGCCGTTTCTGGATACGGTTTAAACCGCATGTCGTGTTGTCCGGCCGATCACGCCGAATAATACATATCGAATTCGACCGGGTGCGGCGTCATTTCGTAACGCATGACTTCGGTCATCTTCAGTTCGATATAGGCGTCGATCTGGTCGTCGTCGAAGACGCCGCCGGCGGTAAGGAACTTGCGATCCTTGTCTAGGCTTTCGAGCGCTTCACGCAGCGAGCCGCAGACGGTCGGGATCTTCTTCAGTTCCTTCGGCGGAAGGTCGTAAAGATCCTTGTCCATGGCCTTGCCCGGATGGATCTTGTTCTTGATGCCGTCGAGACCGGCCATCAGCATCGCGGCAAAACCGAGATAGGGGTTTTGTGCCGGATCCGGGAAGCGGACTTCGACGCGCTTTGCCTTCGGGTTGGAGCCGAAAGGAATGCGGCAGGAGGCGGAGCGGTTGCGAGCCGAATAGGCAAGCAGGACCGGTGCTTCATAACCAGGAACCAGACGCTTGTAGGAATTGGTCGTCGGGTTGGTGAAGGCGTTGATCGCCTTGGCATGCTTGATGATGCCGCCGATGTAGTAAAGGCAGCTTTCCGACAGGCCTGCATATTCGTCGCCGGCGAAAGTCGGCTTGCCGTCCTTCCAGATCGACTGGTGCACGTGCATGCCCGAGCCGTTGTCGCCATAGACCGGCTTCGGCATGAAGGTAGCCGTCTTGCCATAGGCGTTGGCAACCTGGTGCACGACATACTTGTAGATCTGCATCTTGTCGGCGTTGCGAACCAGCGTGTCGAACTTGACACCGAGCTCGTGCTGGGCGGACGCCACTTCGTGGTGATGCTTTTCAACGACCACGCCCATTTCGGTGAGCACGGTCAGCATTTCGGAGCGCATGTCCTGCAGGCTGTCGACCGGCGGAACCGGGAAATAGCCGCCCTTGACGCGCGGACGGTGACCGAGGTTGCCGGTCTCGTAATCGGTGTCGTCGTTGGACGGCAGTTCGGACGAGTCCAGCTTGAAACCCGTATTGTAGGGATCAGCCTTGTACTTGACATCGTCAAAGACGAAGAATTCCGGTTCAGGGCCAACGAAAATGGTGTCGCCGATGCCAGATGCCTTCAGATAGGCTTCTGCCTTCTTGGCCGTGCCGCGCGGGTCGCGGTTGTAGGATTCGCCTGAAACCGGGTCGAGAATGTCGCAGAAGATGACCATCGTCGACTGGGCGAAGAACGGATCCATGTGAACAGTTGCCGGATCCGGCATCAGCACCATATCGGACTCGTTGATCGCCTTCCAGCCACCGATCGAGGAACCGTCGAACATGACGCCATCGGCGAACATGTCCTCGTCGACGGCAGAAATATCCATCGTCACATGCTGCAGCTTGCCGCGCGGGTCGGTAAAGCGAAGGTCAACGAACTTGACGTCGTTTTCCTTGATTTGTTTCATGATTTCGCTTGCGCTCGTCATTACAGGTTCCTCGATTTCAGTAACGATATGAACGGTGACGCCGAGCCGGCTTAAATAGCGTCTACACCCGTTTCGCCGGTGCGAATACGGATGACCTCCTCGACGTTCGACACGAATATCTTGCCGTCGCCGATCCGTCCAGTCTGCGCCGCATTTCGAATCGCTTCGATGACGGCTTCGGCATTCTCGTCGGCAAGAACCACTTCCACCTTAACCTTGGGCAGGAAGTCCACGACGTATTCGGCGCCGCGGTAAAGTTCGGTATGGCCCTTCTGGCGACCGAAACCCTTGGCTTCGGTTACCGTAATACCCTGCAATCCGACTTCCTGAAGGGCTTCCTTCACTTCGTCGAGCTTGAAGGGTTTAATGATCGCTTCGATCTTCTTCATGAGAAACTATCTCTCCGCTTCTCCCCATGCGCAGGTCCAAGACCTACTCGGCCATGCCAATGCAGATATCGTGCCAAACTAATGGTGCACTTTCAAAAGGATATTCTCATTTTGCACGTATTCCTGTCCGTTTCCATGCCGGAAAGCCTCGCCAGCGCTCGCTTTTTTAGGTTTTCGATGTGAAATGACGCCGCACTGGCTCGATTTGTGACGAAAATGCAAAATCCTGGTGACTGAAAGTCAAAATCGATATGCATAAAAAATATGCAAAAGAGTAATAATTGCGCATGGTGGCTGCGCGTGGTCCTGCTTGTATTTTGTGCTGCTTTGGGATCAATTGCGGCATGGCCCACATTCCATCGCATCTTCTGCTGACGCCTGACGAAATGGCTCGCGCCGATCGCATGTCAGCTGAATCGGGAATCCCGTCCTTCGATCTCATGCAGCGCGCCGGTTATGCCGTTGCGGCGACCGCCCTGTCCCTTTTTCCTGCTGCCTTGCGTTTCGCCGTTCTTTGCGGACCGGGAAACAATGGGGGAGACGGTTATGTTGCCGCCCGTCAGCTCGCTGAGAGCGGCGCGGACATAACTGTCTATGCTCTTGGAGACCCCGATGATCTGAAAGGGGACGCAGGTCGGGCGTATCAGCTGTGGGGCGGTCTTGTGGCTCCGCTTTGCGAGTTCGAGTCGCGGCCCGGTGAGGTCGTTATCGATGCGCTTTTCGGCGCGGGCCTGTCGCGCGGGCTGCCGGACGACGTTACAGAGCTGATTTCTAGCGTTGAAAAAGCCGGAGTGCCGGTATTGGCGGTAGATCTGCCATCGGGCATCGACGGGCGAAGCGGCAGGCCGCTCGGCGCAGCTTTCAAGGCAGACTGCACGGTAACTTTCATGGCCAGAAAGCCGGGCCATCTCCTGCTACCCGGAAAGTCCCTCTGCGGAGATATAAGGGTTGCGGATATCGGTATTCCGGGGCGTATCATGGAGGCAGTGAGGGGCCGGCTTTCCGAAAACGGGCCGCAGATCTGGTCCGAAAACCTGCCGCTTGTCAGCGCCGACAGTCACAAATATCGGCGAGGGCACCTTGTCATATTTTCAGGTGAGGCGTCGAAGACAGGTGCCGCACGCTTGTCCGCAATAGCCGGCCTGAAGACCGGCGCAGGGCTTGTCACCGTGGCGTCGCCTGAAAATGCGATGGTAGCCAATGCTGCGCAGCTTACGGCCGTGATGTTGAGAAAGGTCGATTCCGAAGCCGAATTGAGCGATTGGCTGGAAAACGCAAAACTGTCGGCTTTCGTTCTTGGCCCCGGCTTCGGCATCGGCAGCCACGCTCGCGATTTCGTTCTGGCGTTGAAGGACAGGCCGCTTGTGCTGGATGCAGACGGTATAACCTCGTTTAGGGATGATCCTACCATCTTGTTCGATGCCTTTGCAGATGGCGAGACACACCTGGTTCTAACCCCGCATGAGGGGGAGTTCGGTCGCCTGTTTCCCGATATCGCTGCCGACGAGACATTGAGCAAACCGGAAAAGGCGTTGAAAGCGGCGCGGCGCGCCCATGCGGCAATCGTTTATAAGGGGGCGGACACAGTTATCGCTTCGCCTGACGGTCGCGTTGCGATCAACACCAACGGCCCGCCATGGCTTGCCACCGCGGGATCCGGCGATGTTTTGGCCGGCATGATCGGCGCTTTTCTGGCGCAGGGATTGCCGACTTTCGAGGCGGCTGCCGCAGGTGTCTATCTGCACGGTCAGGCTGCCGGACTTGCCGGGCCCTATATGACTGCCGAGGATCTTGCCGGATTAGCAGGCCAGGCCATGGCCGATATTACGGCACGTTTTTAGAGCGTTTCCGCCTTTCTTTGAAACGCGAAACCGCTCTATCTATTTCTTTCAACGCAATTCCGGACGCAAAACCGGTTCCAACTTTTGCTGGATTTGATTTAGCCGATCAGCGCCTGCATAGCCATTGCACCCTGCGGAGCATTCACCTTGCCTTCGTGGATGAAGAAGGCGAACACGTCGCGCGGTTCTTTTTTCACCGCCCGTTTTTCATCGACCAGCGGCAGGCTGTTCGGCACGCCACCTTCGGCCCAGGTGGTGAGCCTCTTTGCCCATTCTTTCATGTCGCCATCGGCATAACAGGTCGGAATATCGTCCGAGCCTTTCTGCAGGCGTGCATAAACGAAATCGGCCGTAACATCGGCGATCATCGGATAGTCGAAATGCTCGGCGCAGACCGGCGCAATATTGTATTTTTCCAGAAGCGCCACGAATTCCGGCACCTTGAAACTGTCGTGACGGACCTCGACAACATGCCGCAATGGCAGGCCTTCCATCTTTTCCGGCAGCAACTTCAAAAATGCCTCGAAATCTTCGGGCTCGAACTTTTTGGTCGGCGCGAATTGCCAGAGCAGGGGGCCTAGATGATCTCCCAATTCGACCAGCCCCTGCGTCAGGAATTTCTCGATGGACTCACCAGCATCCGCCAGAATCTTGCGGTTTGTGGTGAAGCGGCTGGCCTTGAGCGAGAAGATAAAGCCGTTGGGCACTTCCGAAGCCCATTTGGCAAAGGTCTCTGGCTTTTGCGAACCGTAATAGGTGCCGTTGACCTCGATCACCGAGAGCTTGCTCGCGGCATATTCGAGCTGCCGTTTCTTCGCGAGCTTTTCGGGATAGAACGTGCCCTCCCACGGCTCGAAGGTCCAGCCGCCGATACCGGTGCGGATCGTACCACTCTTGCTCATCTTCCCTCCTGCGGACTGCCTGCGTTACTCGGCAGCCTCGACCTTTTTCGCCGGGCGCCGCTCCAAAAGCTCTTTGAGGAAATGGCCGGTATAGGACCGCTTTTCCTTGACGATCTGTTCCGGCGTGCCCTGCGCGACGATCTCGCCGCCGCCGGTACCGCCTTCTGGGCCGATATCGATGATCCAGTCGGCCGTCTTGATGACTTCGAGATTGTGCTCGATGACGACGACGGAATTGCCCTGGTTGACCAGTTCCTGCAGCATTTCCAGCAGTTTGGCGACGTCATGGAAATGCAGGCCGGTGGTCGGCTCATCGAGAATGTAGAGCGTGCGGCCGGTAGACCGTTTCGACAGTTCCTTGGCGAGCTTGACGCGTTGCGCCTCGCCGCCCGAGAGCGTGTTCGCCTGCTGGCCGACCTTGATATAGCCGAGGCCGACATCGAACAGGGCCTGCAGCTTGTCGCGCACCGCCGGTACCGCCGAGAAGAACTCGACACCTTCCTCGACCGTCATGTCGAGTACATCGGCAATCGACTTGCCCTTGAAATGCACGTCGAGCGTTTCGCGATTGTAGCGCTTGCCGTGGCAGACATCGCAGGTGACATAGACGTCCGGCAGGAAGTGCATCTCGATCTTGATGACGCCATCGCCCTGGCAGGCTTCGCAGCGACCACCCTTGACGTTGAACGAGAAACGGCCCGGCGCATAACCGCGCGCCTTCGCTTCCGGCAGGCCGGCGAACCAGTCGCGGATCGGCGTGAACGCGCCGGTATAGGTGGCCGGGTTAGAGCGCGGCGTGCGGCCGATCGGCGACTGGTCGATATCGATCACCTTGTCGATATGCTCGAACCCGTCGATACGATCATGCTCCGCCGGGATTTCGCGTGCGCCCATCACACGGCGTGCGGCCGACTTATAGAGTGTCTCGATCAGGAAGGTGGACTTGCCGCCGCCCGACACGCCGGTAACCGCCGTGAAGACGCCGAGCGGCACCGAGGCCGTGACGTTCTTCAGATTGTTGCCGCGGGCGCCGACGACTTTGATCTCCTTGCCCTTTTTCGGCTTACGGCGTTCGGCCGGCACGGCAACGCCGAGCTCTCCAGACAGGTATTTACCGGTCAGTGACTTGGGGTTTGCCATGACCTGTTGCGGCGTGCCTTCGGCGACCACCGTGCCGCCGTGAATGCCGGCGGCGGGGCCGATGTCGACCACATAATCGGCCGTCAGGATCGCATCCTCGTCATGCTCGACGACGATCACCGTATTGCCGATATCGCGCAGGTGCTTCAGTGTTTCCAGAAGCCGCGCATTGTCGCGCTGATGCAGACCGATCGACGGTTCGTCGAGCACGTAAAGCACGCCGGTCAGGCCAGAGCCGATCTGCGAGGCAAGCCGGATGCGCTGGCTTTCACCGCCCGACAACGTGCCGGAATTGCGCGACAGGCTGAGATAATCGAGACCGACATCATTCAGAAACTGCAGGCGTTCGCGGATCTCCTTAAGGATGCGCACCGCGATTTCATTCTGTTTGGCATTCAGGTGTTCCGGCAGTGCGGAAAACCAGTCGCGCGCAACCTTGATCGACATTTCCGTCGTTTCGCCGATATGCAGCTTGTTGATCTTCACTGCCAGCGCTTCGGGTTTCAGGCGATAACCGGCGCAGGCCGGGCAGGGCGCCGCCGACATGTAGCGCTCGATTTCCTCTCGTGCCCAGGCGCTGTCGGTTTCCTTCCAGCGACGCTCGAGGTTCGGCACGATGCCTTCGAAATTTTTCACCGTCTTGTAGGAACGGGCGCCGTCGACATAGTTAAACTCGATCTTTTCCTCGGTGCCCTTGAGGATCGCGGCCTGCGCGTCGCTCGAAAGCTTGTCCCAGCGGTCGGACAGCTTGAAGCCGAACACCTTGCCGAGACCTTCAAGCGTCTGATTGTAATAGGGCGAAGACGATTTTGCCCAAGGCGCGATCGCGCCGTCACGCAACGTACGCGCTGGCTCCGGAACGATCAGGTTCTCGTCTACCTTCTGCTGCGAACCCAAGCCGTCGCATGTGGGGCAGGCGCCGAATGGGTTGTTGAAGGAGAACAGCCGCGGTTCGATTTCCGGAATGGTGAAGCCGGAAACCGGGCAGGCGAACTTTTCCGAAAACAGCACGCGCTCATGGGTTTCGTTCAGCGACTTGTTGGCCGCGCCACCGGCAGCCGTTTCATCGGCCGGCAACGGCTTGTCGGCGAATTCGGCAACGGCCAGGCCGTCGGCCAGTTTCAAAGAGGTTTCGAGGCTATCCGCCAGACGCGCGCCGATATCCGGACGCACGACCAGACGGTCGACGACGACATCGATGTCGTGCTTGTATTTCTTGTCGAGGGCAGGGACGTCGGCAATTTCATAGAACTGGCCATCGACCTTCACGCGCTGAAAGCCCTTTTTCATCAGCTCAGCGAGTTCTTTCTTGTACTCGCCCTTGCGACCGCGGATCAGCGGCGCAAGAATGTAAAGACGTGTGCCTTCCTCGAAGGCGAGCACGCGATCGACCATCTGGCTGACTGTCTGGCTTTCAATCGGCAGGCCGGTGGCCGGCGAATAGGGAACGCCGACGCGCGCAAACAACAGGCGCATATAGTCGTAGATTTCCGTTACCGTGCCGACGGTCGAGCGGGGGTTGCGCGATGTTGTCTTCTGTTCGATCGAGATCGCCGGCGACAGACCTTCGATCTGGTCGACATCCGGCTTCTGCATCATTTCCAGAAACTGGCGGGCATAGGCCGACAGGCTTTCGACGTAACGGCGCTGGCCTTCCGCGTAGATCGTGTCGAAGGCAAGCGACGACTTGCCCGATCCGGAAAGCCCTGTCATCACGATCAGCGAATTTCGGGGCAGGTCGAGATCGACACCCTTCAGATTGTGCTCGCGCGCACCGCGAATGGAAATGGTCTTGAGTTCGCTCATCGTCATGCCTTTGGAGAGGCCCATCTGGGAGGATTTGAAGGCCCTTATGTAGTCATTGATCCGCGCCTGTCGAGGCGAAACTGCCGCAATCGGCTACGGTTCCGACTCCGTTGACAGGAGTATAGGAATAAAATAGAACAAATAAAGAACAAAATTTAGGCCGTTGACGGCCGCAAGTTCAGACTCGGCAATGTTGTAAACTGTGGATGAGGGATAGGGGGGAGGTCGCGCCTTGCCCGGCCTATGGTCTATGGTGAACGAATTGGATTTAGGCTGCGGTGGCGGCAAAGTAAGGTGAGAAGATTATGGCAGGTAGCGTCAACAAGGTCATTCTGATCGGCAACGTGGGTGCAGATCCGGAAATCCGTCGGACCCAGGACGGCCGTCCGATCGCCAACCTTCGCATCGCGACGTCGGAAACCTGGCGCGATCGCAATTCCGGCGAGCGCAAGGAAAAGACCGAATGGCACACGGTCGTCGTCTTCAATGAAGGCCTGTGCAAGGTTGTCGAGCAGTATGTAAAAAAGGGTGCCAAGCTCTATATCGAAGGCGCGCTACAGACCCGCAAGTGGCAGGACCAGAGCGGCAATGACCGTTATTCGACGGAAATCGTGCTGCAGGGCTTCAATTCGACACTGACCATGCTGGATGGCCGTGGTGAAGGTGGCGGTGATCGCGGCGGTTACGGCGGCGGACGTGGCGGCTCGAGCGATTTCGGCGGCGGTGATGACTTTGGCGGCGGTTACGGTGGCGGCGGCAATGATTACGATCGCCCGCGCTCCGGCGGCCAGGGTGGCAATCAAGGTGGCGGGCAGGGCGGCCGTGGCGGCCAGTCCGGCGGCGGAAACTTCTCCCGCGATCTGGATGACGATATTCCGTTCTGATCAGAGGCGCCGCGAGGCGCCTCTTTCATGAGCGCTGCAATATAAAGGATCGGAAACTATAAATGAACGATGCCGCCAATATCACCAGACAGCCTTCGACATGGCGAATCGTTCTCGCTGCCATCCTGGATTTCTTCACGATTTTCTGGGCTGCTGGATTTCTGGTGGCGTCGATTTTCGGAGGTCGCACGGATGGTGGTTTCGCACTTGACGGATGGCCAGCGCTTTTGTGTTTCGCAGTGATCGTCGCCTATTTTGTCGTCTTCAACAAATTCCTCGGCGGAACGATCTGGAAGCGGATCCTGAAGGCAAAGCGGACCGATCGCTAAGGACGCCTCTATAGGCGACCGTCGCCTTTTGTCGCCGCCTCGAGCGTGGCTATCAATACGTCCGATTGCGAGAGAATGCCGACCATTTTCCTGTTTTCCCCGACCACGGGCAGATAGTGCAGACCCTGTTCTGCAAACATGATGATCGCATCGGAGAGTGACGCGTCAGGGCGGATCGTTTTGACGGGGGATGTCATGATGTCCTTAACCGTCCCATTGGCCGCCGAGGCGCCTTGTGCAATCAGCCGTAAACGGTGACGAAAACCGATTGTCGGCTCTCCTTTTATCCAGTTGGGCTTGTCGAGAAAATCTGTCTGGGTGACGATCCCGACGACTTCGGCCGCATCATTGGTGACGGGCAGTGCCTTCAGGTGACGGCTGCGCATGATGACGTGGGCATTGCGCAAGCTCTCGTCCGGGGACACCGCAACGACATCCCTGGACATGATCTCCTTGCAAGTCAGATCGCCTGCCCGGCGCCGATAGGAGCGCAGCTCGGTGCGCCGGAGGATGGATTCCAGATCATCCCGGTCGATATCGAGAAATGCATCATAGTCCTTCAGCACCTCGTCCAGATCGTCCGAAGAAAAACCAATTCGCTGGATGGGTGCCGGATCCCTGGTTCGGTGATCGACTGGAGCAAGGTTTGCTCGATGCGGATATCTGCGGCCGGTGACATTGTTATAAAGCAGTGCGAGAGCAAGCAGAGCCAGAGAATTTCCAAGAACAGGCCATATGACGAAGGCGTAGCCGAGATCGTGGATTGCAGGTCCTCCGAGCACGGCGGTCAGCGCGATTGCGCCGCTCGGCGGGTGAAGGCAGCGAAGCGTCATCATCAATCCGATGGCGATGCCGATTGCGAGTGCCGCTGCAAAGAATGGATCGGGAACCAGCAGGCTCACCGATACTCCCGTAATAGCAGCCACCGTATTTCCCCCAAGGATCGACCACGGTTGGGCGAGTGGGCTGGCCGGGACGGCAAACAGCAACACGGCTGAAGCCCCCATCGGCGCGATGAGCGCGGGCAGGGCCGGGTCAAGGCCGACGGCGAGGCCTGCGACAAGCCCGGTGATCAATATTCCCAAAAGCGCACCCGACGAGGCGCGTAGCCGCTCCGTTTTGCTGACGAGCTGAGTGTCGGGCAGCATCCGGCGCAGCATGGACAACATCGATATTTCCTTCGGTCAGACAATTGCGTCGCCAGAATCTTCGGCGGCGCCCGCTTCTATCAGAAGCAACTGATTTGTCGTCTGTCAAAAGATCGATATTGGCAGTTCAGAGATTGAATGCTGCGCGAACGCCGTCCACCACGAATTGCACCGAAAGTGCGGCCAGAAGCACGCCGAGAAGCCGGGTCAGGATAGCGCGGCCGGTAACGCCCAAGATGCGGTCCAGCCGTTCGGCAAGCAGCAGCGTCACATAGAGAATAAGCATCATCAGGGCGATGACGGAGATCAGAAGCGCGCGGTCAAATACGCTCGTGAACGTGCCGGCAAGCAGAACCGTGGCGGAAATCGCGCCGGGACCGGCAATCAGCGGGATCGCCAGCGGAAACACGGCAAGGTCGCGGATATGGTCGATGGTGATGGCAGCCTGTGAGGTTTTCTCCTTGCGCTCCTGCCGCTTCTCGAAGACCATTTCAAAGGAAATCCAGAAGAGCAGCATGCCGCCTGCTATGCGGAAAGCTCCCATGGAGATGCCGAGCAAGCCGAGCACGCCGGCACCGAACAATGCGAACACGGTCAGGATGCCAAAGCCGATGATCGAGCCGCGCAGGGCGACCTGCTTGCGCTGTGCAGCGCTCATTCCGACCGTCAAACCAAGGAAGACCGGGGCGAGGCCGGGTGGATCCAGCGTCACCAGCATTGTCGTCATTGCGTTGATCAGCGCGTCGGCAGTCGCCATATATAATTCCTTGACGGTTCGAGTTCCTTGCGAACCCGGTAGATGATTGTTAGGACACTCCCGGCTTATGGGAAAGACGAGACCATTGCCGCACACGCGGTGATGGACAAAGTCTTGCCTTGAATGGCGTCGAAAGCTGTTCAAAACCCTTGCGGAAATTGGCGCTCGTTACCTCTTTCCGCTATAAAAATGCAACTGATTCCGTACAGAGATCGTGATCCGATTTGACTGAGCAAAGCACACCCGGCGGCGGAAAGCTGCCCCCAGGCATCGAACCCATTTCCATCATGGAGGAGATGCAGCGCTCCTATCTCGATTACGCCATGAGCGTCATCGTCAGCCGCGCGCTTCCTGATGTTCGTGACGGCCTGAAGCCGGTCCATCGCCGCATTCTCTACGGGATGAACGAGCTGGGGCTCGACTGGAACAAGAAATACGTCAAGAGCGCCCGCGTCACCGGTGACGTGATGGGTAAATACCATCCGCACGGCGACTCGGCGATCTATGACGCTTTGGCCCGTATGGCGCAGGACTGGTCCTTGCGCATGCCTCTGATCGACGGTCAGGGCAATTTCGGCTCGATCGACGGCGATCCGCCAGCGGCCCAGCGTTACACCGAGTGCCGCTTGGAAAAGGTGGCGCATGCGCTGCTCGACGACCTCGACAAGGAAACCGTCGATTTTCGCGACAACTACGACGGCACCATGTCGGAGCCGGTCGTGGTTCCTGCCAAGTTCCCCAACCTGCTGGTCAATGGCGCGGGCGGCATCGCCGTCGGCATGGCCACCAATATCCCGCCGCACAATCTCTCCGAAGTCATCAACGGCTGTATTGCTCTGATTGACAATCCGGCGATCGAACTGCCCGAGATGATGGAAATCATCCCCGGTCCGGATTTTCCGACCGGTGCAATGATTCTCGGCAAGAACGGTATTCGCTCGGCTTATGAGACGGGCCGCGGCTCGGTCATGATGCGTGGCCTTGCCACGATCGAACCGATGCGCGGCGACCGCGAGCAGATCATCATCACCGAAGTTCCCTATCAGGTGAACAAGGCGACGATGATCGAAAAGATGGCCGAACTGGTCAAGGACAAGCGCATCGAGGGCATTTCCGACCTGCGCGACGAGTCTGACCGCCAGGGCTATCGCGTCGTCATCGAGCTGAAGCGCGATGCGAATGCCGATGTCATTCTCAACCAGCTTTATCGCTACACGCCACTGCAGACCTCCTTCGGCTGCAATATCGTGGCGCTGAACGGTGGCAAGCCGGAACAACTGACGCTGCTCGACATGCTGCGCGCCTTCTGTTCCTTCCGCGAGGAAGTCGTCAGCCGCCGCACCAAATACCTGCTGCGCAAGGCGCGCGAACGCGCCCATGTCTTGGTCGGTCTTGCGATCGCGGTTGCCAATATCGACGAAGTCATCCAGCTGATCCGCCGCGCGCCAGATCCGGCAAGCGCCCGCGAGCAGTTGATGACGCGCCGCTGGCCCGCGCATGACGTCGAAGGCTTGATCCGGCTGATCGATGACCCGCGCCACAAGATCAACGAGGACGCGACCTACAATCTGTCCGAGGAACAGGCCCGCGCCATTCTCGAACTGCGTCTGGCCCGTCTGACAGCTCTCGGCCGCGATGAAATCGCCGACGAGTTGAACAAGATCGGCGCCGAGATTTCCGATTATCTTGACATCCTGTCGTCGCGGGTTCGCATCCAGACCATCGTCAAGGAAGAGCTCGCAGCCGTCCGTGACGAATTCGGTACGCCGCGCCGCACCCAGATCATGGATGCCGGCCTCGACATGGACGATGAAGACCTCATCGCCCGTGAAGAGATGGTGGTGACGGTATCGCATCTCGGCTATATCAAGCGCGTTCCGCTCAACACCTATCGCGCCCAGCGTCGTGGCGGCAAGGGCCGCTCCGGCATGGCGACGCGCGACGAGGATTTCGTATCGCGCCTGTTCGTGGTCAACACGCATACGCCGGTCCTGTTCTTCTCCTCGCGTGGCATCGTCTACAAGGAAAAGGTCTACCGCCTGCCGATCGGCACCCCGCAGTCGCGCGGCAAGGCCTTGATCAACATGCTTCCACTGGAAGCCGGCGAGCGCATCACCACAATCATGCCTTTGCCGGAAGACGAGGCAACGTGGGAAAATCTCGACGTCATGTTCGCGACGACGCGCGGTACGGTTCGCCGCAACAAGCTGTCCGATTTCGTCCAGGTCAACCGCAACGGCAAGATTGCCATGAAACTCGAGGAAGAGGGTGACGAAATCCTCTCCGTCGAGACCTGCACGGCGCCGAACCATGATCTTGCTATCCCGGGTGACGACGTGCTTCTGACGACGGCGCTCGGTCAGGCGATCCGCTTCCCGGTCGATGAAGTCCGCGTGTTTGCCGGCCGTAATTCGATCGGTGTTCGCGGTATCAATCTGGCCGATGGCGACCGCATCATCTCGATGACCATCGTCAACCATGTCGATGCCGAACCGTGGGAGCGTGCAGCCTATCTCAAGCGTTCCGCTGCAGAGCGTCGCGCCGCAGGCGTCGACGAGGAGGAAATCGCTCTGGTTGGTGAGGAAGTCACCGAAGAGGGACAGCTCTCCGATGAACGTTACGAATACCTGAAGTCCCGCGAGCAGTTCGTTCTGACCGTGTCGGAAAAGGGATATGGCAAGCGTTCGTCTTCTTACGACTTCCGCACTTCGGGCCGTGGCGGCAAGGGTATCCGCGCCACCGATACGTCCAAGACCGCGGAAATCGGCGAACAGGTTGCGGCCTTCCCGATCGACGAAGCAGACCAGATCATGCTCGTTTCCGATGGTGGCGTCCTGATCCGCGTTCCGGTCAACGGCATTCGTATTGCCAGCCGTGCGACCAAGGGTGTCACGATCTTCTCGACCGCCAAGGATGAGAAGGTTGTCTCCGTCGAGCGCATCAGTGAGCCGGAAAACGACGAAGAGAACGGCGTCGAGGGCGACGAGGAAAATGGCGTCGATGCCGCAGGCACCGCTTCCGCCGACGATCAGGCACCGGAAGGTGATAATAGCGGCGCGTGATGCGCGCCGCTTGATCCCAACTTGAAGTCAGATACGAAAAAAGCCGGAGAACATGTTCTCCGGCTTTTGAATTTTAACTGTCTGACACTCTGCGGTGACTTCGGTCTGTGTAAAGCCGGAGCCATGCAGACCTTTTAGAAGGCGCTATGTCTGCGGGCAAACTCTTCAATGTCTCCGCGCGGGCGGTGAAGCGCGGAAACCATCAGTGCCACCGATACGACACACAAACTACTAATCAGGATAGCAAGAGCAACCAGGGTCTCGAACATGGCCTGCCTCTCGGGCTTGGGCCTATGCGGCCCGATTAGTAAAAGGATACGTCCTGATAACGGCCGGTCATCTGCGAGTAGTTCATTTCCGACGGATCGGACTTGTTCTGGTAAAGGGTAACCGTTGCCGTCAGCATCACTGCAATCATAGACGTCCAGACGACGTTGATCATGGTGACCTTGTCGAGCATCATCGGGTTCCGCTTAAACATATCCGCATTCCTTCTTAACTGGTCCCGGCGCATCAAGCACACACGGGTTCCACCGCATTTTGAGAGAACTTAACTGAACGCCGCTGAAGCCTCCCTGAAAGGGCCGTTCATCTGGCGTTCATCTTTTGCATTTGTCAGGCGTCGTTCTGTTCCATGGCAAAAAGGGCGCCTTCAATAAGAAACGCAGCAAGAACAGCACCGAGAACGACCATAACCAGCATTTTTCTCTCCATGATCGGGCAGGAAGCCCTGCCGCTGATCTGGAGTAAAACAAACTACCGCTGAAACGACCTTGAATGGTCCGTTCATCTTGCATTCACGCCATCGATAGCCTCTGACCCTTGCAGACGAGGGGGCGACGTGACAAAAGGCCGGGGAATCTTAAACGGCAAAGTCAGGGGCTGGGCCTAGGCATGACGACCGCTTTCTATCCCGGATCGTTCGATCCGATGACGAACGGGCATCTGGATGTTCTGGTTCAGGCACTGCAGGTCGCCGACCGCGTGATCGTCGCGATCGGCGTCCATCCTGGTAAGACACCGCTGTTTTCCTTCGAAGAACGGGCGGAACTCATCCGTGCGTCGCTCGAGGAGGCGTTGCCGGAAAGGGCGGCCAATATAGATGTCGTTTCCTTTGATCGCCTCGTTGTAGATGCCGCCCGCGCCAACGGCGCGATACTTCTGATCCGCGGCCTGCGTGACGGGACGGATCTGGATTACGAAATGCAGATGGCCGGCATGAACCGTCAGATGGCGCCTGACGTGCAGACGGTCTTCCTGCCGGCCGGCACGGCCTCCCGGCCCATAACCGCCACATTGGTCCGCCAGATCGCTGCAATGGGCGGCGATGTGGCAGCTTTTGTACCGCCAACCGTGCTCGCGGCCTTGAAATCGAGATTTGCGCGCTGATTTGTTCAGAAACCACGGAGTTTCCAATGAAATTGCTTCACACTGCCTTTGCCGGTCTGGTCGCCTTCGCATCCATGGCGGGTGCCGCCTATGCAGACGATCTCCTGACCATCCAGTTGAAGGACGGTCCGGTTGTCATCAAGCTCGCGCCGGAAGTTGCGCCGAAGCATGTCGCCCAGATCGAGGCGCTCGCTTCCAAGGGCGAATATGACAATGTCGTCTTCCACCGCGTCATCGACGGCTTCATGGCCCAGACGGGCGACGTCGAGTTCGGCAAGCAGGGCGGTGCGAAGTTCAACCCCAAGCGTGCCGGCATGGGCGGTTCCGAGATGCCAGATATTCCGGCGGAATTCTCCAAGGTCCCGTTCAAGCGCGGCACCGTCGGCATGGCGCGGTCTCAGAACCCGAACTCTGCCAATTCGCAGTTTTTCATCATGTTTGACGAAGGCGCTTTCCTGAACGGTCAATACACCGTCGTCGGCCAGGTTCAGTCCGGCATGGAATTCGTCGACAAGATCAAGCGCGGCGAGGGCGGCAATGGCGAAGTCAGCAACCCCGACAAGATGATCAAAGTCACAGTCACCAAGAAGTAACGGCACAAAGCCGCGATTTTCCACTAGAAGAAAGCCCGAGAGGCAAGCAAGGAGATACACATGGCGGAGATCAAGGATCCCGAAAACACCCTCATCATGGAAACCACCAAGGGCAAGGTCGTGATCTCGCTTCTGCCGGACCTTGCACCGGGCCATGTTGCCCGCATCAAGGAACTGGCTCGCGAAGAAGCCTATGACGGCGTAGTCTTCCACCGCGTCATCCCCGATTTCATGGCGCAGACCGGTGACGTCAAGTTCGGGAAGAAGGGCGGCGAAAGCTTCAACCCGTCGCGCGCCGGCATGGGCGGTTCCGAAAAGCCGGATCTGCAGGCTGAATTCTCGGCTGTTCCGCACGTTCGCGGCACCTGCTCCATGGCCCGTTCGCAGAGCCCGAACTCCGCCAACTCGCAGTTCTTCATCTGCTTCACCGACGCTCCGTGGCTGAACAAGCAGTATTCCGTCTGGGGCCAGGTCATCGAAGGCATGGACATCATCGACCAGATCAAGAAGGGCGAGCCGGTGCAGGATCCGGATTCGATCGTCTCGGTCCGCGTCGCCGCCGACGTCTAAGTCGCGCTTTCGCTTTTGGCCCGCTCCGTCCTTTGAAGGGCGGGGCGGGCTTACGCATTTCAAGAACAGGCCCGAAACCACACCATGCGTGTCGAACTTTTCGATTTCGATCTGCCGGAAGAAAACATCGCTCTGCGGCCCGCAAACCCGCGTGACAGCGCGCGTTTTCTCGTCGTGCGCCAGTATGCCGACCCGGTTCTCGCGGATCACCGCGTCTCGGAACTCGCCGACTTCTTAGAACCCGGCGATGCACTGGTGTTCAACGATACCAAGGTCATTCCGGCACAGCTCGAAGGCACAAGGCACCGTGAAGGCGCAGGTGGTCAGCAGGTTTCTGCAACATTGCACATGCGCACCGAACCTGACGTCTGGAAGGCTTTTGCCAAGCCCGGCAAGCGTATCAAGATCGGCGATCGCATCGAATTCGGCCACGGTTCGGAAACCTGCCTTCTCGGTTCGCTGATGGCGACTGTCGAGGAAAAAGGCGAGGGCGGCGAAGTCACGCTGCGTTTCGATCTTTCCGGCCCGGCGCTCGACGAGGCGATCATGTCCGTCGGCCATATCCCACTGCCGCCCTATATCGCCGCCAAGCGCGCCGAGGACGAAAAGGACCGGCAAGACTATCAGACCATCTATGCCCGCGAGGAAGGCGCTGTTGCAGCACCGACCGCCGGCCTGCATTTTACCCCTGATCTTTTCGCGAAACTCGATGCCGCTGGCATCGAACGGCATTTCGTTACCCTGCATGTCGGCGCCGGAACGTTCCTGCCGATGAAGGTGGACGATACGGTCGATCACAAGATGCATCAGGAAATCGGCTATGTCGGAGCTGAGACGGCCGCGAGGCTAAATGCCGTGAAGGCGAGGGGCGGGCGCATCGTCTGCGTCGGCACCACCTCGCTGCGGCTGATCGAAAGCGCTGCCGCCGATGACGGCACGATCGAGCCGTGGAGCGGCCCGACCGGCATCTTCATCACGCCCGGTTATCGCTTCAAGGCGGTGGATATGCTGATGACCAATTTCCACCTGCCTAAATCCACCCTGTTCATGCTCGTCTCGGCCTTTTGTGGCCTGGAGACGATGCAGGAAGCCTATGCCCATGCCATCAAGACGGGCTATCGCTTTTATTCCTACGGCGACTCCAGCCTGCTATTTCGGAAAGACTAGATGAGCACCGAGAATTTCCAGTTCACCCTGAAGAAGAGCGACGCCGGCGCACGCCTTGGCGAAGTCTCCATGCCGCGCGGCGTAATCCGTACGCCTGCCTTCATGCCGGTCGGCACTGTCGGCACCGTCAAGGCGATGTATCTCGACCAGGTCAAGGATACAGGTGCCGATATCATCCTCGGCAATACCTATCACCTGATGCTGCGCCCCGGCGCCGAACGCGTTGCGCGCCTTGGCGGCCTGCACAAGCTGATCCGTTGGGACGGTCCGATCCTGACGGATTCGGGCGGTTTTCAGGTCATGTCGCTGTCGGGCCTGCGCAAGCTCGACGAAAAGGGCGTGACCTTCAAGAGCCATGTCGACGGCTCGCTGCACCACATGTCGCCGGAGCGCTCCATCGAGATTCAGGGCCTGCTCGGCTCCGATATCCAGATGCAGCTCGACGAATGCGTGGCATTGCCGGCCGAGCCGCGGGAGATCGAACGCGCGATGGAACTGTCGCTGCGCTGGGCCGAGCGTTGCCGCGTCGCTTTCGGCGATCAGCCCGGCAAGGCGATGTTCGGCATCGTTCAGGGTGGCGATCAGCCGGCTTTGCGCATTCGCTCCGCAGAAGGCCTGAAACAGCTGGATCTCAAGGGCTATGCGGTTGGCGGCCTTGCCGTGGGAGAGCCGCAGGATGTCATGCTCTCGATGCTGGAAACGACGCTTCCCGTCCTGCCGACCGAAAAGCCGCGTTATCTGATGGGCGTCGGCACGCCGGACGACATGTTGAAATCGGTTGCCCGCGGTATCGACATGTTCGACTGCGTCATGCCGACCCGCTCCGGTCGTCATGGCCTGGCATTTACCCGCCGTGGCCGCGTCAATATCCGCAATGCCCGCCATGCGGAAGACATGCGCCCGCTGGACGAAGAATCCAACTGCACGGCAGCGCGTGATTACTCCCGCGCCTATCTGCATCACCTCATTCGCTCCGACGAGGCGCTGGGCGGCATGCTGCTCTCCTGGAACAACCTGAACTACTACCAGGACCTGATGAAGGGCATCCGCCAGTCGATCGAGGAAGGCCGATTTGCCGACTTCTACGCAGAAACCCAGGAAAACTGGGCCAAGGGCGATATCGATCCGCTCTGAGGAGTTTTGCAGGCGTGAGCGGCAAGAGCGAACAGGATCAGGTACTCGGCGTCACGCTTCGCATGCTGGCCTGGGCGCGCAATTCCGCCATCTATCGGCTGTCACGCCGGATGATGTCGGAACGCGAGCTGGCGGATGCCATCAAGCGCAAGGCCAGGCAGAAATTCGAGGATATTTCCGACGAAGACCTGCAGGTTCTGGCGACGGCCGCCCTTGAATGCGGCCGCACTCTCGGTTGCCTCGATGATGCGAATTATGCCGAGACCAAGGTTCGTTCCGGCGTCCGGACGGGTCGCTCCCGGCGCATGCTGCAGCGAAAACTGCAGGAAAAGGGCATAACCTCGGAAACCGCTGCGGTTGCCCTTGAAGATGCAGACGACCTCCAGGCCGCGCTCGCCTATGCCCGACGCCGCGGCTTCGGGCCTTATCGGCGCGAGGACGCCGATGAAAAGCGGATCATCAAGGAACTGTCTTCATTCGCGCGTAACGGCTTCGGTTCCGATATAGCGCGCCGCGTTGTCGGTCTCACGCGCGATGATGCGGACGAACTGGTGTCGGCTGCGCCACTTTAGCCGCTATTGCTCGTCAGATGCCGGTGCTCGTTGAGTTCTTCATCATCCTGACGCCATTCACCTTGTAGCTGCCGTCGTCCATCAGCCGCATCTCGTAGATGGCGGTCCAGTCCTTGCCGCCCGGGCCGGTGATCATCACCTCCTGAAACAGCATCTCGCCGCCGCCGACCAGTTTAGAGCGGCCGAAGGCATAGTTTCCGGCGTGATAGACCGCCTCGTAATTTTTCTGCACCATCGTCAGGAATGCGTTCTTGTCGGGATACATCATCCGGATATCGGGGGAGGCGTATGAATAGGCCTTCTCCGCATCATCCCGCATCAGCGCCCTTATCTGTTCTGAAATCACCGATTGAGCCTGCAAGGCCGGGTCCTCGGCATGGACGATGGGAGGAGTGACGAGCACCAGAGTGGCAACGAGCGAAGCAAAGCGAGCAACCATCAGACGTTCTCCAGAAGGAAGATTGATGGTAGCGCGTTTCTGGTCGCTGAAAAGATGGGCATGCGAAATTTATCGGCAGATCGCGTGTAGTTGAAGCCGGCTGCTTTGTAACGCAGGGCAGGGTCCTGTCATACGCGCTTGTTGTTCCCGTGACCTTTTGCGACGAATGCCGTGCCTGATTCGATCGGATACCCTTTATGACTCTTCTGCCCCCGGCCTTGCTCTATTTCAGCAATGCCCTTCTCTTCATTTCACTTTTCACCCGCCTGCCTTCCATTCAGGAAACCCTTCAAGTCGACAAGGCGGTGCTTGGCCTCGCGCTTCTCAGCGCTCCCGTCGGGACTTTTCTCGCCCTGCCGATCGCCGGTCGCATCACTGATCGCCTGACGCCGCGTCTGACCGCCGTCACCATGCTGCCGATCGTGGCGCTCCTGAGCCCGCTTCTGACGATCTTTCCGCTGCCGGGTTTCATTCTCTGTTTCTTTCTATTTGGCTTTTTCCGCACCATTTTCGACGTCGCGGCGAACATGATCTCTGCCGGTATCGAAGCACGCACGGGCGTCAAGGTTTTGTCGCGCAGCCATGGTTTCTGGTCGGTCGGCCTTCTGGTCGGTTCGCTTGCCTCCGGTTTTCTGGCGGAGGAGGGGATTTCCCCGACAATCCAGCAGAGCATGGCGACTATCCTTGTTCTCCTCGCCTGTCTCACGGTCTTCCTGCTGACGCCCGCCGACCCGCCTTCCGTACCCACGAAAAAACGCCGTTCCGCCTATGTCCTGCCGGATCGCACCATCCTGCTGATCTGCGTCATGGTCTTCGGCCTCTGCATCGTCGAGGGCGCGATTTATGACTGGGGCATCTTCTTCCTGCGCGAGGAATTGCGTGTCGATCCGGCGCTCGCCGGCACGCTCTACGCCGCATTCACCATCGGCATGGGCGCAACCCGAATGATGGGCGACATGCTACGCGATCGGTTTGGCGCGCTGGCGCTGATCCGCATGTCGGCGGTGACAGTTGCAGTCGGCATCGTGCTCCTGGTTACGTCTCCTTCCTACATATATGCGGGCGTGGCACTCTTTTTGATCGGCTGTGGCATCGCTCTGGCCTTCCCGCTGGCGGTCGCCACCACGATCGCGCTCGGCAAGGGGCAGCCATCGGAAAACCTGGCGGCTCTCGCCCTGACCTTGATGTTGTCAACCATCGGCATTCCGCCGCTTCTCGGCTTCATTGCCGAGCATGTGAGCCTGACCGCGACCTTCCTGGTGCTGCTGCCCTGCGTTTTGATAAGTTTCCTGATGGCGCCGGTTGCGGAAGGTAAACGCCCGTTTCGCTTCAGAAAACAATAACTGTGGGCAAAGCCGGGCAGGGTAAGAAGCCGCCCATAATTGGCCATAAGAATGGGTAAGGGGTTGAGCCGTCGGGGCTTAACGCTTACGACTATGATTGCTCCAAGCATGACATGCCGAAGACAGGTGACGCTCCTTGATCGACCCCTATGACATTCTGGGCCTTTCGCGAGACGCAGATAACGCGGCGGTAAAATCCGCCTACAGGAAGCGTGTGAAGACGGCTCATCCTGACGCCGGCGGCGACCAGGAGACCTTCGGTGACCTGAAGCGGGCCTATGAACTGCTGCTCGATCCCGTACGCCGCAAGGTTTTCGACGATACCGGCTATGATCCGGAACTGGCAGATACCAGGGACCTTCAGGGTCTCGTCATCCTCGAAACTCTCGTCAACGAGATGATCCTCGACGAGCGCGAACCGGGTTCCTTCGATCCCGTCGCCTCCATGCGCCGCAAATTGACTGACCGGATCGTCAGCGCCCGCTTTCATATCCTGGAGATGGAACGGCATCGCGCACGCATCCGCAATCACATGGACCGGATGGGCCGCAAGCCCGGAACCGACGTGCTGGGGCGCATGCTGAAGGCACGCTGCGAGACGATTGGCGAGGCGATCTCCAAATCCGAAGCCGAGATCAAGACGATCGAACAGGCCTATGGCATGCTCGACGGTTATGCCTACGAGCTCGAAATTCCCGAGATCCAGGACGCCGCCGAATAGGCTCGGCAGCCTCATCCAGATTTTAAACTGATTTCCGGAGACGATTGATGTCACTCTCTATTCGCCCCGCCACGCGTGGTGATGCCGCAACCCTACTTGGCTTCATTCGCGAACTTGCGATCTATGAAAAAGCCGAGCACGAAGTGGCAGCCACCGTCGAGACGATTGAACAATCGATCTTCGGTCCCCGCTCGGTGACGCAGGCGCTGATCTGCGAAAAGGACGGGCAGGCGATCGGCATGGCGATCTGGTTCTTCAACTATTCCACCTGGCAGGCCCGTAACGGCCTGTATCTGGAGGATCTCTATGTGACGCCCAGCGCGCGAGGCCTTGGAGCCGGCAAGGCTTTGCTGCAACGACTGGCGCAGATCGCACTGGAAAACGGCTGCGGCCGTTTCGAATGGAGCGTGCTCGACTGGAACGAGCCGGCGATCAAAGTCTATGAAGCGATCGGTGCCGAACCGCAGAACGAATGGATCCGTTACCGGCTTTCCGGTGACGCGCTGGTTGCGTTCGCTGGCAGGCGGGCAGGGCCTTAAGCCCCTGCCTCACGCCATCCGAGTCGACGTGCTCAAAAACATGACTTACATCGCTTTTTCGAGTTTGCCGCGGCTTTAGTACAATTGATCGGACGGTAGATTTCGGCCGACATGACGTCATGCTGCAACTCTCGATCTCTCACGGACGCAGGATTTCAGGCGGTCCTAAAATCCCCGTCGTCACGGGGTAGGTGGCCGCCCGGCGTCAGATCGTCGACCGCACGCGGCAGATCCTTGCTTAGGCGCGCGAGGATCTCTTCTCGCGAAAGGCCGGTTTTCGTCGAAAGCTCTTCGAGCACATCGGGTCCGATTGCCTGTTCGAGTTGAACGTCGTCGATATCCTCGTTCGCGCCTGGATTTACCCAGGATTCGGCCTTTTCTCCAAGCCCGTTCTGCTGGAACGTCTTCAGGAGATCGCCCAGACCTCCGCTGAGAATCCCGCCGGACGCAAGTCCGCCAAGAAGGCCGCCCAAGCCGCCGAGCCCACCGGCACCGCCGCCGCCGGCTAACTTGCCGAACAGATCATCCAGTCCTGCCGTCTGTGGCTGTGACGATCGACCATCCGGTTGTGCGATATTCGGGTCTCCAGCCTGCGGGTTCTGTATTCCGCGCAGCATTTCCGCGATCTTGTCTCTGTTCTGATATCCGGCGACGGCAAGAACGCCGAGCAAAGCTTTCAGTTGACCACTCACCATGGTTCTTTCCTCCATTTTGCGAGCCTCACGAGCGAGGCGCTGACGAGTTCAAAATCAGCAGGTTTGCACGAATTGGCATGCAAGGCTTAAACGAGCAGAGTTAGCCAAGCCGAACATCAGTTCAGCAGTACAAGGGGACAAACTGGCCACTTGGTCATTTAGGACAGGCTTATGTATTTTCCATCGGCCGGACGAAGTTTGTCTGAGTTCTCGAATTCATCGGGCAGGGCGAAGGCTGCGACAAACGAATTAGCTTAAACGTAAAGTGCAACACGGAGAGAATGTCTTCGGCGCACTTCATCCTTGAACCCACCGGCCCATACACAAAGATCGCATAAGATAGATTATGGAACAAATTGATGTTGAAGGATGATCAGAGACTTGCCAAGCTCCCTTGAAACGCCCTTATAAATCGCTGCTCCGCACAGCGATCTCGAAACTCAATCCGTCGTATGCCGGCTCCACATGGTCCGGCGTCTCGTTCATCACGTTCTGATAGTCGAGCGGAATATGCATATGCGTGAGAATGGCGCGCTTTGCGCCAAGGCGTGCGATCCAGTCGAGAGCCTGCTCCAACGAGAGATGGCTCGGATGTCGCTTATATTGCAGCGCGTCGATGATCAGCATGTCGAGCCCGGAAAGCCTCTCGATGCTCTCTGCCGGAAAATCGCTGACATCCGTGCAGTAAGCGACGTCACCGATCCTGAAACCCAACGAATGAACGTCGCCATGGGCCTGCATATGCGCATGGAACCGTATCGGTCCGCCGGCGCCGTCGACCACGACCTCGTCGTCGAGATTGTCGATCAGGACCGGCATCACGATCGGCGGATAGTTTCCGCCGGGCGGCGTTTCCAGGCAATAACCGAAGCCTTGGTGGATGCGTTCCATCGTCAGCGGATCGGCGTAGATCGGTATCCGGTGCTTCTGCAAGAGAACGTAGCCACGCAGGTCATCAATGCCGTGCAGATGGTCGGCATGGGCATGCGTATAGAGAACTGCGTCGATCCGCGGCACCCTGGCCGCAATCATCTGCTCACGAAAATCAGGCCCGGTATCGACTGCAACGATAGTGCGGCCGCCATCCGGAGCAATCTGTTCGACGAGAAAGGCCGTGCGCGTGCGGCGGTTTTTCGGATTGTCAGGATCGCAGGCGCCCCAGTCGCCATTCAGCCGCGGCACACCCGGCGATGACGAACAGCCAAGAATGGTGAAACGCCTGCGGTATCCGTTTGGGGCTTCCGGCACGCTTTAAAGCCTCGGCATCTTGGAGAAGCAGCGGAACGCGTTTTCCGTCGTGATCGCAGCCATCTCGTCGTAGCTGACGCCATGGACCTCGGCCAGAACCTCGGCAGTATTGACCACATAAGAAGGCTCGTTGCGCTTGCCGCGCCAGCGCTTCGGCGCAAGGAACGGCGCGTCTGTTTCCACCAGCAGCCGATCCAGCGGCACGGTCTTTGCTATGTCGCGGATGTCCTGGGATTTCGGAAAGGTCAGGATGCCTGAAAAGGACACGTAGCCACCGAGTTCAACACCGGTGCGGGCGAGGTCGGGTCCGGCAGAAAAGCAGTGGAGAATGAACGGAAATGCCCCCTTCCCGCTCTCTGCAGTAAGGATCTCGATCATGTCTTCGTCAGCGCTGCGGCTATGGATAACCAGCGGGAGGTTGGTCACACGCGCCGCTTCAATATGCCGGGCCAGGCCGGTCTTCTGGTCAGCCGGCGTCTGCGTGTCATAGAAATAGTCGAGACCGGCTTCACCGATCGCCACGATCTTTTCATGCGAATTGGCGAGCCGGATCAGGTCTTCCGCCTGGATATCCAGTTCCTCGCCGGCATTGTTCGGGTGCGTACCGACAGAGCAGAAGACGGATGGGTATTTTTCCGCAATTGCCAGCAGCGTCTCGAGTTTCTTCACGCGCGTGGAGATCGTCACCATCTGCTTCACGCCGGCCTGGTGCGCTCGCTCGATGAGCTGGTCGCGCTCCTCATCGAACTCGGCAAAATCCAGATGGCAATGGGTATCGATCAGCATGGACACGTTATTCAAACCTTGACTGCAATATGGGCGACGGTCCGGCTGACATGCCGGACCATCCTTTTCTTTCTCAGGCCGTTGCCTCGGGCGCGACATAACGCGGGAAGACCGGCGTCGGTGCTTCAAGCACGGTGCCTGGCTTCAGGCGTCCGACTTCGCCCAGTGTTGCGAAATCCCGTGCGTCCTCAGAAGCGGCGACAAGATTGAGCAGTTTGGTCGAGGATTCCGGCATGAACGGCTGCAGCAGAATGGCGATCTGGCGCACGACCTCGGCCGTGACATAAAGAACCGTACCCATCCGCTCCGGATCGGTCTTCTTCAATGCCCAAGGCTGCTGGCCGGCGAAATACCGGTCGGTTTCGGAGACGACGGCGATGATTGCCGCCAGCGCCTTGTGGATCATCTGCTTGCCCATCTCCTCGCGGCAGGTGGCAATCAGCGCATCGGCGGAAGCAAGCATCTCGCGGTCGGCCTCGGTCAGTTCGCCCGGCGTCGGGATCTGGCCTTCGCAATTCTTGACGATCATCGACAGCGAACGGCTGGCAAGGTTGCCGATACCGTTGGCAAGGTCGGCATTGATACGGATGCCGATCGCTTCTTCGCTGCAGAAACCGTCCTGGCCGAAGGAGATTTCGCGCATCAGGTAATAGCGGATCGCGTCGAGACCGAAATGTTCGATCAGCTCGAACGGATCGAGCACGTTGCCGAGCGACTTCGACATCTTCTCGCCACCCTTGGCCAGCACGAAACCATGCGCATAGACGCGCTTGGGCAGAGGCAGCTTGGCCGACATCAGGAAGGCGGGCCAGTAGACCGTGTGGAAGCGGATGATGTCCTTGCCGATGATATGCGCATCCGCCGGCCAGAATTTCGCCCGCGGACCGTTTTCATCGGTCAGAAGGCCGGTCGCGGTCACATAATTGGTCAACGCATCGACCCACACATACATGACGTGTTCCGGGTCGTTGGGAACCTTCACGCCCCAGTCGAAGGTCGTGCGCGAGATCGAAAGATCCTTCAGGCCGGATTTGACGAAGGAGATGATTTCGTTGCGACGCTCGGCCGGACCGATGAAGTCGGGCTGTTCCTCGTAAAGCTTCAGCAACCGGTCCTGATAGGCCGAAAGCTTGAAGAAGTAGCTCGACTCCTCAACCCACTCGACCGGCGTCCCCTGCCCGCCGTAACGCACGCCGTCGCGAACTTCCGTTTCGTCCTCGGCGTAATAGGCTTCGTCACGGACGGAATACCAGCCAGCATAGCTGTCCTTGTAGATGTCGCCATTGTCGGCCATCCGGTTCCACATGATCTGGCACGCCTCATGATGGCGCGGCTCGGTGGTGCGGATGAAATCGTCGTTCGAGGCGTTGAGTACCTTGCCCATGGCGCGGAATTCATTGGAATTGCGCTCTGCCAGCTCTTCAGGCGAAATGCCTTCCTTGCGTGCGGTCTGCTGCATCTTCTGACCATGTTCGTCGGTGCCTGTCAGGAAGAAGACGTCTTTCCCATCAAGGCGCTGGAAGCGCGCCATGGCATCGGTCGCGATCAGTTCGTAGGCATGGCCGATATGCGGCTTGCCGTTCGGATAGGAAATCGCGGTGGTGATGTAGAAGGGCGTCTTGTCGGACATCGATACACTCGGAAAATGGTTTTTCGCGGCACAGCGGCGCGGGTCATGCCGCTCTTAGCGCATGTTTGCCTGATGCGAAACCCAAACTTCCTTATGGGAGCCGTTAACGGCCGATCGTCAGGCCGCTTTTGCCGCTTCCAGGATCGACAGAAGCGTCTGTTTCTTGTCGAGATTATAGGCGGTCGACACCGTGATCTTCTCGACGATCTCGCTGACCAGCTTCGCCCGCCGGTCGGCAACCGCCAACTGCCCCTGCAACGCCGCACCACGGGCCTGTTCCACGAGATATTCGCTCAGATGTTGGAGGAAAAAGGTGAAGATCACCTCGCTGTCCTTGCCGGACAGGACATCGGCCAGCCGATGCATGGCCTTGCGTGCAGAAGGTCCCTCCCCGGCGACGATCTCGTCGAAAGCGGCGATGATATCGAGCCCGCCATAATTCGTCAGCTTCAGCGCGCGCGACACGCTGCCCTTGGCCAGAGCCCGGACCGTCTCCGCCGACTGGCCGCCATCAAGCGACTGCCCGAGAGCTTTCAAGGCTCCGGCGAGATCGTCATCTCCAAGCGGTGACAGCTTGAGTGTCTGGCAACGGGAGCGGATCGTCGGCAGAAGCTTGCCGGGGGCGTGCGACAGAACGAGGAACATGGCGCCGCGCGGCGGTTCCTCCAAAATCTTCAGGATCGCGTTGGCCGCGTTCCGGTTCAGGTCATCGGCCGGATCGATGATGACGATACGCCGGTTACCGGTGCCTGATGTTTGCGAGAAAAAGTGCCCTGCCCGCCTCACCTCGTCGACGGTGATTGCGCTCTTCACCTTGCCGGTCTTGTCGTCGACCGGCCGCGACAGATGCAGCAGATTGTGGGAGGCGCCAGACAGGATCTGCCGGCTGATCGGCGTCGACGGGTCGGGATCCGGAATTGTCACCGGTGCGAGACCCGGTTCGGGATTGGAGAGCACGTAATTGGCAAAACGGAAGGCAAGCGTCGCCTTGCCGATCCCTTCCGGCCCTTCGATCAGGATCGCATGATGCGACTTGCCGGTACGATAGCTACGCGCCAGAAACTCCTGTGCGCCCGAATGGCCGAATAGCTGCGTATTCGCGGCCGGGTGAATGGCTCCGTCAAGAATGTTTGCTGCGTTATCGCTCACGAGACTTGCTCCGCGGCGACTGACGCCTCGGTCGCGGCTTCCACCAGCGTGAAAATCTCCTCAGCGATTTCGTCTTCCGGCCGACCTGCGCTTATAACCCGGCAGCGTCGCGGCTCGGCCGCCGCAATATCCAGATAGGCCTGCCGCCGTTTTTCATGTGTATCGACCTCTTCCTTCTCGAAACGATCGGGCGCATCGCTGCCACCACGGCGGCGTGCACGGGCAAGACCTGCCTCGGCCGGAAGATCGAGAATAAAGGTGAGGTCCGGCATGACGCCGTCTGTGGCGATGCGCTGAAGGGCTTCGATGAAGCCTGGCTCGAGATTTCCGGTGACACCCTGATACACGCGCGAGGAATCAACGAATCGGTCGCAGAGCACGACTGCGCCCGTTTCCAGCGCAGGGCGAATAACCTCTTCGACATGATCGTTGCGGGCGGCGGCAAACAGGATCGCTTCCATGCGGACCCCGAAGGTTTCGGCTGCTCCACTGAGGAGAACGTGCCGAACGGCCTCTGCGCCCGGAGATCCGCCCGGTTCGCGTGTCACCAGCACATCGTAACCGGCACGGCGAAGCCGATCGGCCAACCGGCGGATCTGGGTCGACTTGCCGACCCCCTCGCCGCCCTCGAAGGTGATGAATATGCCCGAACGATCTGTCACGCTTGTCTTTGAACCTGTCTATGTCTGAACGGCATATAGCGCATCGGCCAGAAATTCGGAACGACTTTCGGCATGCCTCACGCGGTGTCAAAGCCAGAAGAACAGTAGCTCCATCAGGGCATCGCTTGCCTGAGCTCTCAGACCGCCGACCTCCACAGAAGCGGCAGCTTCCAGCGGGATTTCCCGGATCACCCTGTCCCCCGACGAGATTCGCAAGGTCGCGATCTCCCGTCCCTGGGCGACAGGCGCCCGCAGGGGCCAGTTGTAGACGATCCGTCCAGACAGCCTTTCCGGGTTGCTCCTCGGCGCGAAAATATCGACAGGTTCTCGCGTAACGAGGTCAACCTTGCTTTCAACACCTCCATATATGCTGGCCTGCCCGATCACCTCTCCTGCCTTAAAAACGACCCGGGTCTCGAATGAGGACAATCCCCATTCCAGAATGCGTTTGGCTTCATCTGTCCGCTCCTTGTCCGTGGCAAGGCCGCCGAGGGCGAGGAAGAGGCGGGTATTATCTCTCGCGACCGACGCGGCTAGTGCATAACCCGTCCCTTCGGCAAAACCCGCCCCCAAACCGTCTACCCCCATATTAAGCGATAAAAGCGGGTTCTTGTTGCGCTGAAATATCTTGTTCCAGGCGAAATCCGGCTGAGCATAAAGAGGGTAATATTCCGGATAGTTTCGATAGAGATGCCGCGAAAGCTCGACCAAGTCGCGCGCAGTGGTCCAGCTTTCTGCATAAGGCAAACCTGTGGCATTGCCGAATGTGGAGCGCGCCAGACCGATATCCTTGGCCTTTGCCGTCATGCGGGCCGCAAATTCACCTTCCGAGCGAGCAATACCCTCCGCCAGAATGATACAGGCGTCATTGGCATTCTGGATGATCACGCCGCGCATCAGGTCGGCCACCGGCACCTGCGATTTCAACGCGGCAAACATTGTTGTCGTACCGGAAGGTGCACCACCCGTGCGCCAGGCATATTCGCTGACCGGATATAACGTCTCCGGCGAAATCGCGCCGCTTTTCAAGGCATCGAAAACGACTTCCATCGTCATCAGCTTGGCAAGCGATGCTGCCGGAAAGGACTGATTTTCGTTGACAGCCAAGAGCACGGTGCCCGTCGCCGCCTCAATGAGATACGCCTGTTTCGCCTTTGTCGCGAAAACGGGCTGCGCTTCCTGCGCCATTACGTTCCCTGCCGCCTGCAATGTGGTCGCAGCCAGCACAAAAACCAGAAGCAGAAAACTTCGCATCATTCCCCCGCAGTTCATCCGATTCATGCTCAGAGTAGCAAGAGGTCTTTTATGGTGAATTAAGAGCGACATGGCATCCGTGAAAACAAAATCACCCCAAAAACCTTTCGGGCTTTCGGGGTGATGAAAAGTCAGTACCGTTTCGTGTGTCGACGATAGTCGGCGTCAATATTTCTGGCCGGGCTTTGGCGGCTCCAGCAGCACGTTGCCGAACATCACGCGTGTAACCTTGCCCTGCTGCGGTTCCGCTGCATAGGCGGTCTCAGTCGTTTGTGCCTGAACCGGCTGCTGAACACGCTGCACCGGCTGAACACGTTGTGCGGGCTTTGGCTGGCTTGGCGCCGACGCATAAGCAACAACGCGCTCCTGCTGGACGGGACGGGCGGCAGGAGCGGCCTTGCGCTCGACGGGCACGGGAGCGGCGCGCGTGACAGATGCGATCTGCGCAGTCTGCTGTTCGAACTTTTCGGCGGCCGGGCGCTTGGCAGGCGATGCGCTCGGGCTGCGTCCGGCATAGGCGGCCGCCGCCATGGACGAGCTGTAACTCTGCAACTGATCACCAAGGGGCTGGTTAGATGCAACCATTACCCCGCTCGCAATCTGGCCGCCGGGGTTGAACGACGGCAGGCGATCACCCTTGCGAATATAGGAGGCCATCAGGAATGGCATATCCTCGCCATCCATTCGCGCACGACCAAGATACTGGACATTAACTCGACCGGTACCGGTCTGCTTGATGTCGATCATCTCTGCGGTCTTGTCCGAAACGTCGATGATGCGACCCGGGTGATATGGCCCGCGGTCGTTGACGCGAACGACGACGGACGAACCGGTATCGACATTGGTTACGCGGGCGTAGCTCGGGAGAGGAAATGTCGGATGCGCAGCCGAAAGATGCGAGCTGTCATACACTTCGCCATTGGCGGTTAGACGACCGTGGAATGCAGAACCATACCAGGAAGCAAGGCCGGACTTGTTGTAGTTCGGGTCTTCCTTGGGCACGTAGGTCTTGCCCTTGACCTCATAAGGCTGTCCGACCATGAAGCGGCCACCACCCTTCGGAACAGGCCTGCCGTCCGCAACGACGCGCGGGCTGGCCTTCACACCATATTCCGACTCGGCAAAATATTCCTTGCCGTGACCCTTCTTCTTCGGGGCTTCAGCCATCTTGGTCGAGGCACAGGATGCCATCGTCGCACACATTACGCTGATCCCAAGCCATTTAGACCAGAGGGAAAGTTTGCCGCCACTCAAACTCAAAACTCGTCCGTCCCTATTTCGCATTGTGCGAATATGATGCAGAGCCTCGCAACCCGTACCATTCGCAACCACAACCCCACCCTCGTGAAACCACTCAGGCCTAATACTGAACAGGTTTTGCTTCGTTCGTGGCAGAAATGCGAACGAAATCTGTGGAATGGTTAAAATTCAGACGGTTATGGTTAATGATTGGTAAATTCAGTTCGTTTTATTGCTGTTCCAATACGCAACACGCCAGAACTTATACTTCGCTTTAACTTCTTCACATGTGACCGTGACAAGAATCACAATCAAGCAAAGCTATAACCCCAACGCGGGACGTATGATTGTCGCCCTTGGCGCCCTCCTATCATCGCAGCTGCCGTTGACGGGGCGATCAATGGACGATAAAGCGCAACGGTCTGGATGGGTGGCCGAGTGGTTTAAGGCAACGGTCTTGAAAACCGTCGTGCGGGGAACCGTACCGTGGGTTCGAATCCCACCCCATCCGCCACTCTCATCAAAACGTGCGATTTTACCAACGGGTTACCGCCGATTGCCACCTTTTACCCTCTAGAGGCGGATCTCAGGGGATGCTCGCGTCAATGGCTACGGGCCCGAAGCCCAAAAAGAGCTTTCAACGCCCAGACCCGGAAAGACGTCTAAGGCCGTCATTGTCGATGATGGTGACGCCAGGTTTCACATCTGCGATGCGCCTGGCGATCGCATCCGCGACGGTCCCGGCGGGAATGGCTCCGTAGCGGGAGAGCTGGCCGGGCAGGATCGGCGTGAGAGCCGCGAAGATGCTCTGGCCGATCGCCTCCCACACGCGCCGTTCGTTGCGGTTTCCGATAAGAAAACCAGGGCGGATCAGGTCAAGCTGCTCGAAGCCGAGACCGATGACCGCCTGCTCGATCTTGCCCTTTGTCTGGAGATAGAAACCGGGACCACCAGCGCCCGCCGACGTCACGAGAATGAACTGGCGTGCACCAAGCGCCTTTGCGCCTTTCGCCACGGCGAGCACGTAATCATGGTCGACCCGGAACATGGCCGGCTGCGATCCGGCCGAGCGAATGGTCGTGCCTAGGCAGGAGATGGCGACATCGACGCCTTCGGGCGCGATCGGCCGCAACACCCGTTTAGGTGTCTCGCAAAGGTCTTCGTAGTCAATCGCCCGGCCCGGTGCCGATGACCCGCGCCGGATGAGGCTGACGAGATCGATATTGTCGTCTCCGGCAAGCCGTGCAGCCACGAGGCCGCCGACCAAGCCGGTACTGCCGGCGAGAAGAATGCGTTGAGGCATACTGTATACTCCTTTGGCACGCTAGCGAGCGCCCGGCTCTTGATGCAGTGGGGGGCGGCTCAATGGAGACCGGCGGTTCCGGCCGGGCCGAGGCTGTTCATGTTTATTTCACGCCAGCGGCTGGGCGACATTCCCTCCCATTCGCGGAAGGCGCGGTAGAAGGAGGTCGTGTCCTGGTAGCCGAGCAGGCAGGCGACTTCGTCGATGTCGGTCGCCGGATCTGCAAGTAGATGACGGCCCAGATCCCGGCGCGCGTCGGACAGGAGGCAGCGGAAGGTCGAGCCCTCCCCGGTGATGCGCCGCTGAAGCGTCCTGTCGCTCATGCCGAGTTGCTTCGCCACGTCGGACAGGCCCGGCTGGCCGCTGGCGAGACTGCGCTTCAGCACGATCTTCACCTGCTCCTTTACCGAGCTTTGCGCTTCCAGTTCGCCGAGCGCCGCGCTGAGGGCCGGCGTCAACATCTCCAGCATTTCGGGATTGTGACCCGGGAACGGCCTGTCGAGATCGGCCGCATTGAGCACCAGCAGATTGCGCGGCGCGCTGGTGCGGATAGGGCAGCCGAAATACTCCGCGTGTGTTGAGCCAGCCGGCCCCGGCCGGGCAAGCTCCAGCCGGCGCGGCAAGATGTGCCGCCCGGTGGCGCGCCTTCCAAGCTCCACCAGCGTCGCGAAGGTGATATCGACCGAAATCGCAGGCTCCGCGCCGGTGGCGAACGGCCATTCCACGGATATGGTGCAATCTCCGTTCGCCTCGACGATCTGCAGGTTCTCCGGCGTACATAGACGCTTGAAGCGCGCGAGCCGGGTCAAGCCGTCGCGATAGTCTCGGGCGTAGAAGGCGGCGAGGCTCGACGGTGGATGGACGGCCGTATCGACAGTCTGAACCATGCGGATGCCAAGTGCTGCATCGCCGGCCAGATCGGCCATCGCCTGCATCAGCGCAAAATACTGCGCCGTGGTGACGAAGGCCTGCGCGCCAAGATGTAGCGTCGCCGGCAGGCGCGCCTGCCGCAGCAGGGCTGCGGGACGGATTCCGAACTGCTCCGTCGCCCGCCAGAAGGCCTGCTGTATCTTGCACTTATCGACCTGCGCCATCGTCAGTTCCTTCTATACCTTCTGGGTCTTGAGCGCCTTCGAAATACCAGTCGCCATCCGCATCATGCCGTCGAAAGTCCGATCGGACAGCATGCCGCGCATGAAGATCATCGGCTTCGCACCGAAACCGATTGCGTAGCGGGTCTTCGGCCTGGCTGCGGTGACGGCTCTGGCAATGGTGTCGGCGATGATCTGGGGCGGTGACTGGCGCTTGACGCTGGCTTCACCGACCATGGATTCCGCCATGGCGTTGGCCTGCACCGCATAGGGACCGCGGCCCGAGGTCTCGCGCAGTTTGTCGGCGGCGATGCCGGCCCATTCGGTCCTGATGCCGCCCGGTTCGATTACGACGACATCGATGCCGAAAGGCTGAACTTCCATGCGAAGGCAGTCGCTGATTGCCTCCAGTGCGAACTTGGTGCCGTGATACCAGGCACCAAGTGGGGTATGGATCTTGCCGCCCATCGACGTGATGTTGACGATCGTGCCCGAACGTTGGGCGCGCATGTGCGGTAGGGCCAATTGGATCAGCCGGACCGCGCCAAAGACGTTGACGTCGAACTGGGTGCGCGCCTCTTCCATTGGCACGTCCTCGACGGCACCATAGGAGCCGTAGCCGGCATTGTTGACGAGGACGTCGATGCGGCCGAATTCGGCGATGATGGCATCGATCCCTGTCTGCATGGAAGCGTCATCGGTCACGTCCATCGCCAGAATTTTGATACCGGACTGCGTCAAATGCTGCATGCGATCGACACGGCGCGCGGCGCCGTAAACCGTGTAGCCGAGGTCCTTGAGCTTGAGGGCGGCGGTTTCCCCGATACCGGAAGAAGCGCCCGTGACAAGTGCGACTTTGTTGGCCATGTGCCGGTTCCTTGCGTTGGAAACTGTTGTTTTCAAAGCCCTAACTAACTCGATCAGGCTGCGTATTCTGGAATGCAAACTAGCGGCATCAACACGTCATGACATTGGCATTATATGCCATATAACTTGCGTATCGCGCCAACAGTCTGACGCCACATGCCGCGCTGGTGTCGCGCTCCAGAGTTTGTTGACTGTCTAGGCGTCACCGTCATCGAGATAGAGACAACACCGGCCGACGGTGAGTGATGCGATAGACGCTGGCGGGAGGCGGGTAGCGCCACCGCTTTTGCATGAAGCGCCATTCAATACCTACCGAAACGCATTCCGAGCTGAGGGACCGGCAGGTCAGGTCCGCCGAATTTCCGATATAGCCGCCACTTGCTACGCAAACACCGTCGAAGGCTGCAAACTTCGTTTGGGAGCCGAGGGGCATTCATGAGCAAACCGTCCAAGCGCCTTGCTCACCCCGTCATTAATACAATCAACCGAAAAGCAAGACGTGTCGTTGACAGTCTAATACCTACGTAGAATAAGCTGATTGAATTCATTCATAGGCAACACGATGAAGACAAAGATGCATCCGAATAAAATCGGCTTCATATGCCTTGTTTTCACACCCCTGGAAATTTGAGCAAACTCGCAAAGCATCAATGCCAACCCTATAAGCTAGGTGGAAATGAAGACTGTCAGCAGCATGAGAGAGCCCTTGGAGGAACTTGAATTTGCTCTTCATCGAGTGCTGATTCATGTCATTCTTATTTGCGACGTCCTGTTTGCATCCCGGATTTACCAAGCGATCGGTCTATTCCTACAGCCGCTAATTTTGGGCAGCTGTGCCGCTATCATCATTTTTTATTGCGTCTATACAGCAATAAGAGGTCACATACTCATACCACTGATGGCCGTTGGTTATGTGGCGCTCGTAATGACACAATTGACAGTGTTCGCAGACAAGCTTTGGCTGCCGGTCAATACAAACGCCTTCTTCCAATACATATGGGTGATGTCATTCGTTCCGTTCGCGGGCGTGTGCCTGGCCGGTGGGCGAACCTATCTGCTGAAATGCGTTGTCGGCTACGGAACGGGTTATTGCTGCTTTTACGCACTTGTCTCGATGATGCAGATGGTGGGCGTCTTGCCCGGAAAAATTCTGGCCGGACTCGTTTCCGATCTTGATTTCCGGGGCGCGCGGATTTTCCTCTATTCCGGCCTAGCCGCACTCACATATTTCTATTGGCTGGTGCAAATACGGACACGCGTGACCTGGGTCAGCCTGTCCTTTTTCTTGATATGCACGCTGGCATCATTGCTATCTCTCTCGCGCGTCTATCTTCTGGTGATCTTCTGCCTCACCATCGTGTTCATGCTTTCGCCCAGACCTGCTTTTTTACGAATATTGGCGATCTCCGTTCTGGGACTTGGAACCACATTCGTTTTATCTGGCATGTTGGTTCCCGCCTTCAATCCATTCGATCTGTTTGCAAGTGACGCTTCGGGCGCCTATCGAGCGCTGGAATACGAAGTCATGCGCGACCGAATTTTTGCAGATCCACTATGGGGTTTTGGAATGTCGCCGACGTCAGATGCGTCCAAGCCATTCCTCGGGCCTTATCTTATCTTCCCCGGAGATGTGGGCAGTGTCGGGGTGTGGTTTGAGTTCGGCCTGATCGGCCTGATCTTGTATCTGGTCATCCTCTGGCGATGCTCCACTCCACAGCGGTCATTGCCGATGAAATACGGCTGGCCGCTTTTTCTGACTGGAACAATGCTGACGGCTTATGGCGCGATGGCGCCTCTGGCTATCGCCCCCGGCGGGGCGACAATGACAGGATTGATTTTTGGAGTTGGCTTGACGGCTAACGTTCAACAGCGAAACCAAAAGCGGCGCTCTCAGCTGCTTCCCGGATCGCTCCGGCGAACCATCTCCGCGCAATAGAGGCGCTGCGCGGAGGCCGGGGGTGGCCAAATTCCCCCGCGATACGCTGCGTTCTATCTTGGTGCGCAACGCAGCCCGGATGGATTTAAAACGACCTCACGTCACCAAATATCAGTTTCGTCAGGCGGTAACGCCAGATTCGCGTTGTTTTGCGAGTGCGGCAAGATCCGCGGGCTTCAGCTCCACCGATTCGCCGCAGCCGCAGGCGGACGTCTGGTTCGGATTTACGAAAGTGAAGCCTGAGCGCATCTTGGTGATTTCGAAATCCATCTGAGTGCCCAGCAGATAAAGAACGGCCGAGGGCTCGATCCAAACTTTGGCGCCGTCATGCTCAATAAGGTCATCCTTGGCATTCGCCTCGGTGACGAGGTCGATCGTGTATTCCATGCCGGCGCAACCGCCCTTCTTGATCCCGACGCGTATGCCCTTGGCATCCGGACCGGAATTGGAAACGATCTGCTTGACGCGGTCTGCCGCCGCATCGGTCATGGTCATCACTGCAAAGCCCATCGGCTCATTCCTCTTCCACAACCGGGTTCAAGGCCCGGCGTTTCTGACAATCAATTTAGTCGCAGCAGCCTAAGCTATCAATACCAGCCGACCGCGACCTGCGCTTCTTCCGACATGCGCTCCGGCGTCCACGGCGGATCGAAAGTCATTTCGACTTCGACGCCGGATACGCCCTGAACCGCGCTCACCGCATTTTCGACCCAGCCAGGCATTTCGCCGGCAACCGGGCAGCCCGGCGCGGTCAGCGTCATGGCGATCTTCACCATGCGGTCGTCTTCGATGTCGATCTTGTATATCAGCCCGAGTTCGAAAATGTCCGCCGGAATTTCCGGGTCATAGACAGTCTTCAAGGCTGCTATGATATCATCGGACAGGCGCTCCAGTTCATCCGCCGGAATTGCGGATTCGATGATCCCTTCGCGGGCATCCCACTTCGGTATGTCTTGGTCCATGGCCTTCAAATGTCCCAGTCAGTTCGCTGAATTTAAGCAAAGAAATTGCGGGCGTAGTCGAGTGCGTCCGCGAGCGCGTCGACTTCGGCACGGGTATTATACATGCCGAATGATGCGCGGCATGTGGAGGTGACGCCGAAACGTTTCAAGAGCGGCATGGCGCAATGGGTGCCGGCACGCACGGCAACGCCGCGGCGGTCGATCACCATCGATACGTCATGGGCATGAATTCCGGCAAGTTCGAAGGAGAAGATCCCGCCCTTGCCCGGCGCATTGCCTATGATCCGCAATGAGTTGATGGCCTGCAGCCGTTCGGTGGCATAAGCCGTCAGATCGGCCTCATGCGCGGCAATTGCCGCGCGTCCGACCTTGTCCATATAGTCCAGCGCATAACCGAGCCCGATCGCCTGGACGATCGGCGGCGTTCCGGCTTCGAAACGATGCGGCGGATCGTTATAGGTGACGAAATCCTCCGCCACCTCGACAATCATCTCGCCGCCGCCCTGGAAGGGCCGCATCTCTTTCAGCCGATCCATCTTGCCGTAAAGAACGCCGATGCCGGACGGGCCGTAGAGCTTGTGGCCGGTCATCACGAACCAGTCGCAATCGATATCCTTCACGTCGATCGGCATATGCACGGCGCTCTGGCTGCCATCGACGAGAACCGGAATGCCGCGCTCATGCGCGATGCGGCAAATCTCTTTCACCGGCACGACCGTGCCGAGCGCATTCGACATATGCGTGACGGCGACCATCTTGGTCTTCTCCGTCAGCGCACTCACGAAATCCTCGATATGGAAGGCACCGTCGTCATCCACCGGCACCCAGGTAATCTTGGCGCCCTGACGCTCGCGGATGAAATGCCAGGGCACGATATTGGAGTGGTGCTCCATGATGGTGATGACGATCTCATCGCCCTCGCCGATATGAGGCATGCCGTAGCCATAGGCGACCGTGTTGATCGCCGCGGTCGAATTGCTGGTGAAGACGATCTCGTCGACCGAGCCGGCATTGAGAAAGCGGCGCACCTTTTCGCGCGCCGCCTCGTAGGCGTCGGTCGCGGCATTGGAGAGGAAGTGCAGGCCGCGATGCACATTGGCATATTCGCTGGAATAGGCATGGGCGACCGCGTCGATCACCACTTGCGGCTTCTGCGCAGAAGCACCGTTATCGAGATACACGAGCGGCTTGTTGCCGTGCACCATGGTCGACAGGATCGGAAAATCCCGCCTGATCGCATCGACGTCATAGGCAGCCAACGGTGTCGTCTGGTCCATTGCAGACCCTTTCATATCGCGCTTCTGGGCGAAGTACCGTAAATATCGCAGTTACGATCGGCATCTATGTCGCCATCCCCACTGCGTCATCCTCGGCTTTGTGTCGAGGATCCAATCACGTTGCAACCGGTTCAACGGTCGCAGATGCTCGGGACTGGCCCGAGCACGACGAAGGAGACGTTCACGCCCCCTCCGTCAATCATATCAGGCGTGCTTGTCGAGCCAGGCGGAAATGATCTCTTCCAGCGGTTCGACCAGCTTATCCTCTTCCAGTTCCTCGACGATTTCGGCGACGAAGGCGTTGACCAGCATGGCACGCGCCTTGTTCTCCGGAACGCCGCGCGCCATCAGGTAGAAGAGATGGTTGCGGTCGATATCGGCAACCGTCGCACCATGACCGCAGATCACGTCGTCGGCGAAGATTTCGAGTTCCGGCTTGACGGAGAAGTCGCCGTCGTCGGACATGAGCAGCGTGTTGCACGCCATCTTCGCGTCGGTCTTCTGCGCATCCGGGGCAACACGGATCATGCCCTGGAAGACGCCGCTTGCCTTGTCGAACACGACATTGCGGAAGGTTTCCGTCGAGTTGGTATGCGGCACATTGTGGCCGAGCACCAGCGTGACATCCGTATGCGTGTCGCCACCGAGCAGGTTGACGCCGCGCAGCGTCAGTTCGGCGCCCTCGCCCTGAACCTCGATACGAAGTTCCTGACGAACCAGCTTGCCGCCGGCATTAACGACATAGAGGCGAAGCTTCGCCTCGGCGCCGAGCTTGACGCGGATCTGCGCCAGATGCGTATCGGCCGCGCCCTGCTGCTGCAGGATGATCCAGGTGATTTCCGCGCCGTCTTCGATTGTCAGGTCACTGATCGAGGACACGAGTGCTGCTGCATCCGTCTCCGAGCGGTGACGCTCGACGATCGTTGCCTTCGAACCGGCACCGAAAGATACCGGGAAACGGGTGTGGATCTGGCCTTCGCCGTGCGAAGCCTGCAACTCGATGACGTCTTCGATTTCCGCATTGGCGGGAATGACGAGCGTCAGGCCATCACGTACGAACGAACCGTTCAGTCGGCCGATCGCATCGTCCTTGTCGAGTGCAGTCAGGCCGGTCACGGCAGAGCCGTCGCTCAACTGATCACGAAATGCGGTGATGGTCACGCCGTCGATTTCGGCATCCGCATGGGCTGCGCCCTGCAGCACCGGCAGCACGGTCGAACCCTTGACCAGCGGCGCGATGGACGAAACCTTGGTGCCTGTCACCTGCTCCGGCACGGACCGCAGCAGGTTTTTCAGATCGGTATAATGCCAGGATTCTATCCGGCGGGTCGGCAGACCGGCATTCTTCAGGTCGTCGAGAAGACGGTCGCGAGTGCCTGCGACAGCGCCATTGCCCGGCAGGTCGCCGATCTGGGCGGAAAAAGCCTCGACGAGCGCCGTCTCGGCAACCGTGAGCTTGGCCGCTGGCTGGTTAGCTTGAATGTTCATGCCAATTCCTCCCCGGTCTCAGGCCGCGGTCTCGATTACGTCAGCATAACCGTTGGCTTCCAGTTCCTGCGCCAGTTCCTTGTCGCCCGAACGGATGATCTGGCCCTTGTAGAGAACGTGGACGGTATCCGGCACGATGTAGTCGAGCAGGCGCTGGTAGTGGGTGATGACGATCACGGCACGATCCGGCGAACGCAGCGCGTTGACGCCGTCGGCAACGATCTTCAGCGCATCGATGTCGAGGCCGGAATCGGTTTCGTCGAGGATGCAGAGCGTCGGCTCGAGCAGAGCCATCTGCAGAATTTCGGCGCGCTTCTTTTCACCGCCGGAGAAACCGACATTAAGTGGACGGCGCAGCATGGCCGGATCGATCTTCAGCTGTTCGGCGGCTTCCTTGACGCGGCGCATGAAGTCCGGCGTCGTCAGCTCGTCTTCTCCACGCGCCTTGCGCTGCTCGTTCATTGCTACCTTGAGGAACTGCATGGTGGCAACGCCCGGGATTTCGACCGGATACTGGAAGGCGAGGAAGATACCCTTGGAAGCGCGCTCGGCCGGATCCAGTTCGAGAATGCTCTCACCGTTATAGGTGATGTCACCCTCGGTGACTTCGTAGTCCTCGCGACCCGACAGGATGTAGGACAGCGTCGACTTGCCGGAGCCGTTCGGGCCCATGATGGCGGCGATCTCGCCCGGCTTCACGGTCAGGTTCAGGCCGCGGATGATCTCGGTGCCGTCTTCGGCGATGCGGGCGTGCAGGTTCTTGATCTCAAGCATCTTTTTCATCTCTTGATTTGTTTTTTCTTCCGTAGAGGAAGCGATCCATCATTTTGTCGCCGACAAGCTCGGGCGCGGCCCAGATAATTGTGCCAACAACGACAAGTGAAACAGCTCCAATGGATTTGGCCAAAGCCCAATCAGCTATCAGACCTGCCAGTCCGACGAACATCCCGATTACGCCGATGAAGATGGTCAAGACCATGACCTTCATACCCACCGTCATATCGGGCCGTCCGTCTTTGTTCATTTGTTACCCCACACTACCTTCAAGCGAGATGCCGATCAGCTTCTGGGCTTCTACGGCAAATTCCATCGGCAGCTGCTGGATGACATCCTTGACGAAGCCGTTGACGATCAGTGCAATCGCCTCTTCTTCCGGAATGCCGCGCTGCATGGCATAGAATTTCTGGTCGTCGGAAATCTTCGAGGTGGTCGCCTCGTGTTCGATCTGCGCCGACTGGTTCTTCGCCTCGATGTAAGGCACGGTGTGCGCGCCGCACTTGTCGCCGATGAGGAGCGAATCGCAGTTGGTGAAGTTGCGGGCGTTTTCCGCCCGGCGGTGGATCGACACCTGGCCGCGATAGGTATTCTGCGAAACGCCCGCAGAAATCCCCTTGGAAATGATACGGCTCGACGTGTTCTTACCGAGATGGATCATCTTGGTGCCTGAGTCGATCTGCTGGTGACCGTTGGAAACCGCGATCGAGTAGAACTCGCCACGGCTGTCGTCACCCCGCAGGATGCAGGACGGGTATTTCCAGGTGATCGCCGAACCGGTCTCAACCTGGGTCCAGGAGATCTTGGAGCGCGCACCACGGCAATCGCCACGCTTGGTGACGAAGTTGTAGATGCCGCCCTTGCCTTCCTTGTCGCCAGGGAACCAGTTCTGTACGGTCGAATACTTGATCTCGGCGTCATCCAGAGCAACGAGTTCGACGACGGCAGCATGAAGCTGGTTTTCGTCGCGCTGCGGTGCGGTGCAGCCTTCGAGATAGGAGACGTATGCGCCTTCTTCGGCGATGATCAGCGTGCGCTCGAACTGGCCGGTGTTCTTCTCGTTGATACGGAAGTAGGTCGACAGTTCCATCGGGCAGCGAACGCCCTTGGGCACGAAAACGAACGAACCGTCGGTGAAGACCGCAGCGTTCAGCGTCGCGTAATAATTGTCCGTCGTCGGCACGACCGAACCGAGATACTGCTTGATGAGTTCGGGATGCTCGCGGATGGCTTCCGAGATCGACATGAAGATCACGCCGGCCTTCTGGAGTTCCTTCTTGAAGGTCGTGACGACCGAAACCGAATCGAACACCGCGTCGACGGCGACCTTGGAGGTCTGCACGCCGGCCAGGATTTCCTGTTCGCGCAGCGGAATGCCGAGCTTTTCATAGGTGCGCAGCAGTTCCGGGTCGACTTCGTCCAGCGATACCGGGCCGGTCACGTTCTTGGGTGCGGCATAATAGTAGATATCGTTGAAGTCGATCTTGGGGTACTCGACACGAGCCCAGGTAGGCTCTTCCATCGTCAGCCAGCGCTTGTAGGCATCCAGACGCCATTCAAGCATCCAGTCCGGCTCCTGCTTCTTGGCCGAAATGAAGCGGATGATATCTTCAGAAAGCCCCTTCGGAGCCTTGTCCACTTCGATAACTGTCTCGAAGCCGTATTTGTACTGATCGATATCGATCCCACGGACCTGATCGATCGTTTCCTGGACAGCAGGCATCTTCAGTCTCCAAATTTTGCCGGTTCAAATTCCGGCAATTCCGTCAGTCTTGCGGGGAAAACAAGGCCTCCCCCATGTAAGGGCCAAAAGGCGATTTTCCCACCTTTTGGCAAGCAGAAAATTGCTTTTCCGCCAATTCTCGAAGCCGCTACGCGGCCTGACCTGGCAGCTTGCGCCGGCCGGCGATCTTCCCGAACGCTGCGATGGCTCTTTCGATCTCGGTTTGCGTCGTTGCCGGGCCAAGCGAAATACGCAGGCCACCGACATCGGAATTGAGACCCATCGCGGTGAGGACATGGCTCTGCCCGACCTTGCCGGAAGAGCAGGCAGACCCCGCCGAAAGAGCGATACCTTCAAGATCGAAGGCGATCTGACCGGTTTCGGCCTTCAGTCCCGGAAGCGTGAAAAAGCTGGTATTGGCAACGCGCGGACCGGCTAACCCGTGTATGACCACATCCGGAGCGGCCTCCACCATAGCCTGCTCGAGCGCGTTGCGAAATTCACCGATTCGGCCGTTGCGGCTTTCCAGATCCTCAGACATCACTTCAGCCGCCGCACCGAAGCCGATGATTGCGTGAAAATTCTCCGTCCCCGAGCGGTGACCCTTTTCTTGGCCGCCGCCTCGAATGAGCGGCCGCGGCATCAACACTTCGCCACGGGAAATGAGCGAGCCGACACCTTTCGGGCCGCCGATCTTGTGCGAGGAAATGATCAGGAAGTCTGCATCCAGCGCGTCGATGTCGAGCGCGATGCGCCCAGCCGCCTGTACCGCATCAACCACCATCAGGCCGCGATACTTGTGAGCAAGCGCTGCCGCCTCGGCCACCGGCTGGATGATGCCCGTCTCGTTATTGACGAGCATCACGGCCACCATCGGCAGGCCGGAAGCCGGATCATGATTGACGAGAAGCGTTTCAAGGGCGGCAAGATCAACGATGCCTGAGGGCGTTACCGGCACTTCCGTCACCTGATCCGGCGCAAAGCGGCCGCCTTCGCGGATCGCCGGATGCTCAATGGCGGAAACATAAAGACGCGATACCGTAACGGGCGCACGGCCCATGCGATAATCCGGCGTAAGGACATGGCTGGATGCCTCTGTCGCGCCGCTCGTGAAGGTTACATGTGCAGGTTCAGCCCCGACGAGCGCTGCGACCTGACGCCTTGCCTTTTCGACAGCAGCGCGCGCCGCCCTTCCCTCGCTATGTACGGAGGACGCATTTCCCGGCAAGGAGAAGGCTTCAACCATCGCGAGACGCGCGGCTTCCGATAGCGGAGCCGTCGCATTCCAGTCGAGATATGTCCTCTGCAAAGCCATTGCCTAGCCGCACTTCCTCGTCGTTCAATAGAATTGAACTCCACGCGGTGCGCGGAATCCTCATTTTAGTTGAAATCTCAACTGCGCTTGCCTTATGAGACTTCGCAACAGGCATTGCTGTCGCATGCCTAAGTTTCGAATGGTTCTAAACTGAGTTCTAGAAAAGCTGAGCGCCTTCGTCAAGTCAAACTCGACGGCAAGCGCAAGTTGGAACCAAACACGATTGACCGGAGTACCAATGCCCGAAGTGATTTTCAACGGCCCTGCAGGCCGCCTGGAAGGACGTTACCAGCCCTCCAAGGAAAAGAGTGCGCCGATCGCGATCATCCTGCATCCGCACCCACAGTTCGGTGGCACGATGAACAATCAGATCGTCTACCAACTTTTCTACATGTTCCAGAAGCGCGGTTTCACGACACTGCGCTTCAACTTCCGCTCGATCGGCCGCAGCCAAGGCGAATTCGATCACGGCGCCGGCGAATTGTCGGATGCTGCATCGGCGCTCGACTGGGTGCAGAGCCTGCACCCAGACTCGAAGAGCTGTTGGGTCGCCGGCTATTCCTTCGGTGCCTGGATCGGCATGCAGCTTCTGATGCGTCGCCCGGAAATTGAAGGTTTCATGTCGATCGCGCCGCAGCCGAACATCTACGATTTCTCGTTCCTCGCGCCCTGCCCGTCGTCCGGCCTCATCATCAATGGTGATTCGGACAAGGTTGCGCCGGAAAAGGACGTCAACGGCCTTGTCGAGAAGCTGAAGACCCAGAAGGGTATTCTGATCACCCACAAGATCGTCGAGGGAGCCAATCACTTCTTCAACGGTCAGGTCGATACGCTGATGGGCGAATGCGAAGATTACCTCGACCGTCGCCTGCAGGGCGAACTGGTGCCGGAACCGGCCGCCAAGCGTATTCGCTGAATGCATAGGGCCTCCTCGGAGGCCCTTTTGTTGACCGAAAAGCCCCCTTCCTTTAGAAGGCGGCCTCGCTCGGAAATAATTCCGAATCTCTAATGTCCGGAGCAGGTGCGGATGGCGGTATTCCCGCTGCGAAATCGGAAAAAGGGTGGACGCGTGCAAGCCGATCTTGCGCGCCTGCCGGTTCTCGCCGCCGCATTCCTGATTGCTCTCTTCGGTTTACTTGCCGGATCTCCGCGTAATGCCGAGATCGCCACATCGGCAAGGCCGGTGGATGACCGCTCTGACCGTTCTCCGGTGCTGACCAAGCGCGACCCCTTGCGTGCCGTCTCGATTGCGGAGCGCAAGGATGGTGCAGGCACGCATGCCTCCACCGACGAGGGCCTTCCCGCCCAGCAATTTGTCGCCCTTCCGGCCGGAAACTACGCTACCGCCCGGGCATCGGGTCACAACAATGCTGTGATTGCCGGGGATGATTGGCCGAGCGCCCTGCCCCGCGCACCGCCGGTATCGACCTGATAGGGACATTCGCCTCACGGCACGAAATTTGACGGCCATGCCGACCGCTGATCGGTCCGGGCCAAACAGGATCTAGACAATGAGAAACTCTCCGTGGTTGGTGGGAAGCTATGCTCTCATCATCATCATCGGCATTCTGGTGGCGCTGCCGAATGTCATTCCGCAGTCCACACTGGACCGCATGCCGTCCTGGCTTCCCCATAGCCGCGTATCGCTGGGTCTCGACCTTCGCGGTGGCTCGCATCTCGTTCTGGAAGTCGATCGCGCCGATCTGATCAACGAGCGCATCCAGAGCCTGACGCAGGACACGCGTCGCGTCCTGCGCGACAAGAACATCAACACCTCTGCCATCCGTCGTGCCGGCGATGCTATCCTGGTGACGCTGCGCGATCCCGCCCAGCGCGATCAGGCCGTCACCGAGTTGCAGACGCTGTCCAACCCGGTCGGTCTCGGCTCGGTCGGCAGTTCCGACCTTTCGATCACCACGCCAAGCGAAAACTCGATCTCGATCGCCCAGACCGAAGCGGGCATCAATGCCCACATCGCCGGTGCCGTGGAACAGAGCCTTGAAATCATCCGTCAGCGTGTCGACCAGGTCGGCGTTGCCGAACCGACGATCCAGCGCGTCGGCTCTGACCGCGTCCTCGTCCAGCTTCCGGGCGAACAGGATCCGTCGCGCCTGCGCCAGCTTCTCGGCTCGACCGCCAAGATGAGCTTCCACCTGCTCGGCAACCCCGGCGAACCCGGTGTCACCATGCTCTCCGACGAGCGTGGCCAGCAGTATCCGGTTCTCGATCGCGTCGAACTCTCCGGTGACCGTCTGACGGATGCGCGCGCCGCATTCGAGCAGCAGACCCAGCAGCCGATCGTCACATTCCGCTTCGATAGCGCCGGTGCAACCCGTTTTGCCCAGATCACCCAACAGAATGTCGGCCGTCCCTTCGCCATCGTTCTCGACAACAAGGTTCTGAGCGCTCCGACCATCCAGACGCCGATCACCGGCGGCTCCGGCCAGATTTCCGGCAGCTTCACGCCTCAGGAAACCACCACGCTAGCAGCTCTGCTGCGCGCCGGTTCGCTTCCCGCCAAGCTGACCGTCATCGAAGAACGCACCGTTGGCGCCGACCTCGGTTCCGACGCCATCGAAATGGGCATTTTCACCGGCTTCCTCGGCTTCGTCCTGGTCGTCGGCTTCATGTTCTTTCTCTATGGCTTCTGGGGCATCCTCGCCAACACTGCGCTGCTCATCAACGTCATCCTGACTTTCGCCGGCCTGACATTGATCGGCTCGACGCTGACACTGCCCGGCATCGCCGGTGTCGTGCTCGGTATCGGCCTCGCGGTTGACGCCAACGTCCTCATCAACGAGCGCATCAAGGAAGAAACCCGCAAGGGCAAGAGTGCCTTTGCGGCAATCGATGCGGGCTTTGCCCGCGCCTACTCGACCATCGTCGACTCCAACGTCACGGCTCTCATCGCCACCGTTCTGCTCTTCTGGTTCGGCTCCGGCCCTGTTCGCGGCTTTGCCGTCACCATGGGCCTCGGCATCATGATCTCGATGTTCACGGCCGTATCGGTCGTGCGCGTCGCCATGATCGCCATCACCGCCCGCCGCAAGCTGAAGAAGATCGAAATCAAGCCGCTCCTGCCGATCAACCTCGTGCCGGACGGCACCCAGATCCGCTTCATGCGTGGCCGTTACATCGGCATCGGCGTCTCGATCGTGCTTTCCATCGCCTCTGTCTTCCTGTTCTTCAAGCCCGGCTTGAACTACGGCGTCGACTTCCGCGGCGGTATCCAGATGGAAGTCGTGACGCAGAACGAAGCCGATCTTGCGGCATTCCGCTCCGGTCTCAACCAACTCGGTTTCGGCGAAGTCGGCCTGCAGGAATTCGGCGCGCATAACCGCGTTCTGGTTCGCGTCGAACGTCAGGAAGGCGGCGAACAGGCACAGACCGTTGCCGTCGAGGCGCTCAAGGCTGAAGTCATCAAGATCGATCCGACCGCCAAGGTGGAGCGCACCGAAGTCGTCGGCCCGAAGGTTTCGGGTGAGCTTGCCGTCGCAGGCTTCCTGTCGCTCTTCCTCGCCTCGATTGCGATGATGATCTATATCTGGGTGCGCTTCGAATGGCCGTTCGCGGTCGGCGCGATCGTCACCCTGATCCTAGACATCACGAAAACCGTCGGCTTCTTCGCCATCACCGGTCTGGACTTCAACCTGACCGCTATCGCCGCGGTGCTGACGCTTGTCGGCTACTCGGTCAACGACAAGGTCGTCGTCTACGACCGCATGCGTGAAAACATGCGTATCTACAAGAAGATGCCGCTGCGTGACCTGATCGACCTGTCGATCAACGAAACGCTGGCACGAAGCCTCTACACCTCCGCCACCGCCTTCCTCTGCATGTTGCCGATGGCAATCTGGGGCGGCAGTGCCGTGTCGAGCTTCGCTATCCCCATGGTCTTCGGTATCGCGGTTGCGGCGCTCTCGTCGGTCTTCATCGCAGCCCCGATCCTGCTCTTCCTCGGCGACTGGCGCACCCGTCACCGGGCACAGAAGCCGGCGGACGATGTTGCAGAAGACACCAAGGGCATCAGCAAGGCCTGATCCCGACATAGACAGACATGCGAAGGGGCGGATCGAATTCCGCCCCTTTTGCTATCCACGCTCGCCTGGAGTGATTGATTTCATGGTTCTGGAGCTTGCCGCCTATGCGGGGCTTTTCTTTTCGGCACTCATCGCAGCGACGATCCTGCCCATGCAATCGGAGGCTATCCTGGTCGGCCTGCTGCTGACCGGTGAGCATTCCGTTGCGGCGCTGCTGCTCACGGCCTCGGTTGGCAATACGCTCGGCGGCGCGGTCAACTGGCTTCTTGGGCGCGGCATCGAGCGGTTCAAGGACCGGCGCTGGTTTCCGGTCAAATCCGCACAACTGGAAAAGGCGCAGGCCTGGTATCGACGTTATGGAAAGTGGTCGCTTCTGTTCAGCTGGCTGCCGATCGGCGGTGATGCGCTGACGGTCGTGGCGGGTGTCCTGCGCGAACCCTTGCCGACTTTCCTGCTACTTGTGTTTATCGGCAAGGCGGCCCGTTATGCCGTTCTCGCCTGGGTCACTCTGCACTGGGTGTGAAATCGAAGGGCCGGCGGCGCGAAATCCGATAGACCGCAGCCGGTGGAATGTTGCGCACCGTGCCGCCGACACGCACAGCCTTCAGCCCCAGCCTGTCGAGAATTCGTCGCGGCACCGGGCAGCGCGGCCCATAGGTGAACTGATAAAGTGATGCTCCTGGCCGCAGATAGGCGAATACGCCGGCCAGGATCGCCGTTTGCTTGCGCGGCGACATCGAAAGAAGCGGCAGTCCGCTGACCGCAGCGCCTACACTCGGCTCCTCGAAAAGATGCGCCTTTCGCAATCTCGACGCATCCATCTGCAAGACGCGCGCCTTCGGGAAACGACGCTTCAGCCGCGGCAGGAATTCATCGCCATATTCGATGAGCGTCAGGTCATCCTCGCTCACGCCGCGCGCCAGAAGCGAGCGGGTAAATACGCCCGTCCCCGGTCCAAGCTCGATCACCGCCCCGGCAGAGCCCTCGATTTCCTGAGTGATCAGCCTGGCGAGCGTTTCGCCCGATGCGGCAACCGCTCCCACGCGCAGAGGATTACTCACCCATGAGCGAAGGAAATGCAGGATGTCCGACAACTGCGCCTCGCCAAAACCTGGCTCTGCTGCGATGACATCCGAAGCGTCTGCCATGGCGTCGCTTCGGCAGTGAGATCGAAACCAACGCATCGACAACATCTCCGTTTGGGGCTTGCACGTCTGAAGGTGGTGAGTCCACCGGACAAGCGCAATGACCGTCGCAAATTGTTGCGAAATGATGGCGGAGGGAACAATGCTTGGGCTGCCGCCATTAATGCGTTCGAAATCGATGCATGTGGAGGAGCCAGACGATGAAGAACACAATCGAACCGACCGGGGACGATGAGGAACGTGGAGAACTGAAACGGGTCATGGGTCCCGGACTGTTGCTTCTGTTCATCGTCGGCGATGTGCTCGGGACCGGCATCTACGCGCTGACCGGACAGGTGGCGGCAGAAGTCGGTGGTGTCGTCTGGCTGCCGTTTCTGATCGCCTTCGTCGTCGCACTCCTGACAGCCTGCAGTTATCTCGAACTGGTCACAAAATATCCGAAGGCAGCCGGTGCGGCGCTCTACACCCACAAGGCTTTCGGCATTCATTTCGTGACCTTCCTCGTCGCCTTCGCAGTCATGTCGTCCGGCATCACTTCAGCCGCCACTGCATCACGCGCATTTGCCGCCAACTTCTCGACTTCTCTCGGGCTGGACGTCGGTTCCTTCGGCGTACCGCTGATTGCGGTCGGCTTCATCGCACTCGTTGCGGCGATCAATTTTCGCGGCGTCGGCGAAAGCGTGAAATTGAACGTGCTCCTGACCGTCGTCGAATTGACCGGTCTGCTGTTGATCATCGGCATCGGTCTCTGGGCTATAGCCGGTGGACAGGGTGACGTGTCACGCGCATGGACGTTTGAAGCACCCGAAGGTGGAGGAACTTTCTGGCCGGTCGTTGCGGCAACCACACTTGCCTTTTTCGCCATGGTTGGCTTCGAAGATTCGGTGAACATGGCCGAGGAATGCAAGAAACCCAGCAAGATTTTTCCCAAGGTTCTCCTGGGCGGCCTCGCGATTACCGGCACCATTTACGTATTGGTGGCAATCTCGGCCATCACGCTGGTACCGGCTGCCGAACTGGGCGAAGGTGAGACGCCACTCCTGAAGGTCATCCAGGCCGGGGCGCCCGCCTTTCCTGTAGGTGTCTTCGCCGTAATCACCATGTTTGCCGTCGCAAATTCGGCGCTGATAAACATGATGATGGCTAGCCGCCTCCTTTACGGCATGAGCCGCGAAGGCGTTTTGCCCGCTTCGCTCGGCAAGGTTCATTCGGCGCGCCGCACCCCATACATCGCGATCATCTTCACATCGCTGCTCGCGGTGGCGCTGATCCTGTTTGCAGGCGGCGTGAAGGAGCTGGGCGGCACAACGGCGCTGCTGCTGCTCTGCGTCTTTGCAATCGTCAACGTTGCCGTACTGATCCTCAGGAAAGACAAGGTAAGCCACAAGCACTTTCGCACGCCGACAATCCTGCCGGTGCTGGGTGCCTTGACCTGCGCCTTCTTCGCCGGCCCCTGGACAGGCCGCGATCCGATCCAGTACGTGATCGCTGGCTGCCTTCTCGTCCTGGGTACAGTGCTCTGGCTGGCAACGGTGCAGTTCATGCGTACCGCCAGCCAGTCGGCCTAACCTTGATTACCTGGTCTGGAATGACAGACGGCCGTCGCCCGCGACATGTGGGGCGACGGCGCTGTAGTCGGTTATACGGTACTGCCCGCCTTCAACCGGATGGCTGTGGGTGGCTGTGATCACCATCACCTCGGCCCCTGCCGCCTCGCCGGCCTGAATGCCAGCCGGTACATCCTCAAACACGAGCACGTCGCTTGAGCTGAAACCGAGCCGTTCGGCACCGAGACGATAGCCCTGTGGATTGGGCTTGCCGATGGTGACGTCTTCCGCCGTGACTAGATATTTCGGCACCGGGATACCTGCTGCCGCGAGCCTCGCCTTGGCCAGTTCCAGCGGCGACGATGTGACGATCGCCCAGCGCTCGACCGGCAGCTGCTTCAGGAATTCGGCAGCGCCGCCAAGCGCAACAACGCCTTCCACGTCATCGATCTCTCCCTGTAGAATCTTTTCCGCTTCGACGATCGGATCGACGCCGGGCAGGTTCAGATCGGTGATCGTGTCGATGCCGCGACGGCCGTGCATGGTCGGCAGGAATTTCTCCACATCGAGGCCCATTCCTTCCGCCCATTTGCCCCAAACACGCTCTGCGGCCGCAGTAGACGTCAGGATCGTTCCATCCATATCGAACAGAAAGGCGGCATAGTCGCGCGACGGCAGTACAGGTTTGGCGGAAGCGGCAGAAGACAAGGGAATTCCTCTCGAAATGAGTGGTAGATGGCGGGATCTCCATGACTATCCCGCCAGTGACGCAGGCGCAAATAATCCCGTGATTTTTTAGCACCCTGGCGTAAGTTTGCCGCGGGACATCAAAGGGAGGATCATTTGACATACCCATCCGTAAGCCATGCCGATCTCAGTGGGCGCGGCGTCTTGGTTACCGGCGGCGGCTCGGGAATCGGCGCAGCACTCGTCGAAGGTTTCGCCAAACAGGGCGCCAGGGTCACATTCATCGATATCGCCGAGGAGCCCAGCCGGGAGCTGGCCGAGCGACTGGCAAAAGACGTAGATCACAAACCGGTATTCGTCCGAGCAGATCTCTCTAAAGTCGACGAGGCTCAAGCCGCCGTCCGCGAAGCTGCCCAGCACCTGGGCTCGCTTTCCGTTCTGGTCAACAATGCAGGCTGGGACGACCGGCATGAAATGGCGGAAGTTACCGAGGACTATTGGGACAAGAGCCAGGCGATCAACCTGAAGCAGATGTTCTTCGTTTCTCAGGCGGCCGCGCCGTTCATCAAAGAAGCGGGCGGCGGGGCGATCGTCAATTTCTCGTCGATCTCGTATCTGCTCAATACCGGCCGGATGCCGGCCTATACGACGGCCAAGGCCGGTATCATCGGGCTGACCAAAAGTCTCGCCGGAAAGCTTGGCCCTGACGGGATCCGGGTCAATGCGATCCTTCCCGGCATGATCATTACCGAAAGACAGAAGCGCCTGTGGCTGACGGATGAAAGCATCGCCGCAATGATCGACCGGCAATGCCTGAAGCGAACGCTCGACGGAACCGATCTTGTCGGCCCTTGCCTGTTCCTCGCCTCAGACGCCTCCGCCGCCATGACCTCGCAGACGCTGGTCATCGACGGCGGAACGCTTTGATCAAATAAAAATGCCGCGCGGACGGAGAGAGATGTCCGCGCGGCCCGTGCGACCTACTCTGCCGGGGAGAGAGCAGGCGCAACCTCGGTGCCGTGGCTCCGCAGCGGACGGTTGCCCGTGAGAAGCCGCGCCAGGATGTAGAAGACCGGTGTCATGAAGATGCCAAAGAAAGTGACGCCGATCATGCCGGAGAAGACGGCAACCCCCATGGCGGCACGCATTTCCGCACCGGCCCCGGTCGAGATGACCAGCGGTACCACGCCCATGATGAACGCCATCGACGTCATCAGGATCGGGCGAAGACGCAGCCGGCTTGCCTCGACGGCCGCTTCGAACGGTTTTCTTCCGGCAAGTTCAAGCTCGCGGGCGAACTCCACGATCAGGATCGCGTTTTTCGCCGATAGCCCCACCAACACCACCAATCCTATCTGGGTGAAGATGTTGTTGTCGCCACCGGTCAGCCACACGCCCGTCAGCGCCGCAAGCACACCCATCGGCACGATCATGATGATCGCGATCGGCAAGGTCAGGCTCTCATACTGGGCAGCGAGCACGAGATAGACGAGCAGCAGCGCCAGCGGAAAGACGATGAGGCTCGAATTGCCGGCAAGGATCTGCTGGTAGGTCAGGTCTGTCCACTCGAAATCGATGCCTGAGGGCAGCGTTTCCGCCAGGATCTTGGTGATCGCGGCTTCCGCCTGACCGGACGAATAGCCCGGTGCCGGAGCGCCGTTGATATCGGACGACAAGAAGCCGTTGTAACGGGTCGTCCGTTCCGGACCTGCCGATGCATCGACCTTCAGCAGCGCCGAGAGCGGGATCATCTCGCCCGACTGTGAACGAACCTTCAGCTGGCCGATATCCTCGGCCTTGGCGCGATATTGCGCATCGGCCTGGACACGGACGCTGTAAGTGCGGCCGAAGGCGTTGAAGTCGTTCACATAGAGCGAACCGAGATAGATCTGCAGCGTTTCGAACACGTCCTGCACCGACACACCAAGCTGTTCGGCCCGAGCACGATCAAGGTCTGCGTAGAGCTGCGGCACGTTGATCTGGAAGCTCGAGAACACGCCCGTCAGTTCCGGTGCAGCCATGGCCTTTGCCATGACGGCCTTGGTTGCCTCGTCGAGAGCCTCGTAACCGTAGCCGGCCCGATCCTCGATCTGCAGCTTGAAGCCACCCGTCGTGCCGAGACCATTGACCGGCGGCGGCGGGAACATGGCGATGAACGCATCCTGGATACCGGCATATTTCTGGTTCAGCGCCATCGCAATGGCACCACCTGAAAGCTCCGGCGTGGTGCGCTTGTCGAAATCGTCAAGCACGGCGAACACGATGCCCGAATTGGAGCCAATGGTGAAACCGTTGATCGACAGGCCCGGGAATGCGATCGCATGTTCGACGCCCGGCTGTTCCATCGCGATATCGCTCATCCGCTTGATCACGTCTTCCGTACGGTCGAGGGTCGCACCGTCTGGAAGCTGGGCGAAGCCGATCAGATACTGCTTGTCCTGCGCCGGTACGAAACCGCCGGGAACGGCCGCAAACATGCTGTAGGTGGCGCCGACCAGCGCAAGATAGATCACCATGACGATGCTCTTGCGCGACAGAAGCCCGCCGACCGAGCGGCCATAACCATTGGCCGCCTTACCGAAAACTCGGTTGAAGCCGCGGAAGAACCAGCCGAACACTTTGTCCATGCCGCGCGTCAGCCAATCCTTCGGCGCATGGTGATCCTTCAGAAGAAGGGCAGCCAGAGCCGGAGAAAGCGTCAGCGAGTTGATCGCCGAGATGACTGTCGAGATGGCGATCGTCAGCGCGAACTGGCGATAGAACTGGCCCGACAGTCCGGTGATGAAGGCAAGCGGAACGAAGACCGCGACCAGAACCAGCGCGATCGCAATGATCGGACCAGACACTTCGCTCATCGCCTTATAAGTCGCCTCACGGGGACTTAGGCCATTTTCGATATTTCTCTCGACGTTTTCGACGACAACGATCGCATCGTCGACGACGATACCGATTGCCAGAACAAGCCCGAACAGGGTCAGCGCGTTGATCGAGAAGCCGAAGGCATACATGACCGCAAACGTGCCGATGACCGAGACCGGAACCGCGATCAGCGGAATGATCGAGGCGCGCCATGTCTGCAGGAAGATGATAACGACGAGAACGACCAGTGCGATCGCTTCGAGAAGCGTATCGAGAACCTTCTCGATCGACGAGCGCACGAACTTGGTCGTGTCATAGACGATCTCGTATTTCACGCCTTCCGGCATCGCCTTCTGCAGTTCGTCCATGGTGGAGCGAACCTGGTCGGCGATTTCGATCGCGTTGGAACCCGGAGCCTGCAGGACCGGAATGGCCACCGCCGGCTGGCCGTCGAGAAGCGACCGCAGCGAATAATCGGCAGCGCCGAGTTCGATACGGGCAACGTCGCGAAGACGCGTTATCTCACCGTTCGAGCCGGTCTTGACGATGATATTACCGAACTGTTCCGGCGTCGTCAGACGGCCCTGTGCATTGACGTTCAATTGTAGATCGACACCCTTGAGCGATGGCGATGCACCGATCGTGCCTGCTGCTGCCTGAACGTTCTGTCCGCGGATTGCTTCGGTAATGTCACTGGCTGCGAGCGAAAGCGCTGCGGCCTTCTGCGGATCGATCCAGATGCGCATCGAATAGTCGCCGGCACCAAAAATCTGCACCTGGCCGACGCCTTCGATACGGGCCAGACGATCCTTGATGTTGAGCGTCGCGTAATTGCGCAGATAGGTCAGGTCATAGCGGTCGGTATCGGAGACGAGATTGACCACCATGATGAAGTCCGGCGAGCTTTTCACCGTCGTGATGCCGAGCGCGCGCACTTCGGTCGGCAAACGGGGCTCCGCCTGGCTGACGCGGTTCTGCACCAGCTGCTGCGCCTTGTCGGGGTCGGTGCCGAGCTTGAAGGTGACGGTCAGCGTCATGACGCCGTCGGACGTTGCCTGACTGGACATGTAGAGCATGTCCTCGACGCCGTTGATCTGCTCTTCGAGCGGCGTTGCGACTGTTTCGGCGATGACCTTCGGGTTCGCACCCGGATAGGTCGCCTTCACCACCACGGATGGCGGCACGACATTCGGATATTCCGAGATCGGCAGCGATCGCAGTCCCAGCAAGCCGGCAACCACGATGAGAATGGACAGGACCCCGGCAAACACCGGTCTGTCGATAAAGAAGCGGGATATGTTCATCTTGAAAGCCCTCTCTCCTGGGCGACGTTCAGGGCGCAAAAGGCCCCTGCGCCCGCAGTGCTATGCCGCGGGCGATCGTTTGGTTCAGTGTTGGAAGGGCCGGTCAACCGGCCCGGTTGTTACTTCGAGGCGAGTTTCGCTTCGTCCTGCGGCTCAACCGTTGCGCCGGGGCGCACGCGCTGCAATCCGTTGACGATGATGCGGTCGCCGGCATTGAGGCCTTTTTCGACGATCCTCATGCCATCGATCGCTTCGCCCAGTTCGACCGGGCGATAGGCGACGGTATTCTTGCCGTCGACCACGAGGACGAATTTCTTGTCCTGGTCGTTGCCGAGCGCCTTTTCACTGACGAGAACACGGTCCATCGGCGCAGGTTCGCCCATGCGCACCCGCACGAACTGGCCGGGGATCAAGCGCCCGCCCGGATTGCCGAACACCGCCCTCACCCGGATCGTGCCAGTACCGGCTGCGACCTGGTTGTCGATGAGCTGCAGATGTCCCTTGATCGGTTCAGCGCCCGGTGCGAGCGTTACGATCTCCACCGGCACCTGCTCGATCGCCGGCTGGCCATCGGCGAGCGGCAGTTCGGCAAGCGTGCGGGTCACCAGCTGCTCGTCGGCATCGAAGCTCGCATAGATCGGATCGGCGGAAACCAACGTCGTCAGTGGTGCCGAGGCGGAGCCACCGGCAACCAGATTGCCGACAGTGACCTCTATTCTGCCGACACGTCCGGCAATCGGTGCCTTGATTTCGGTGTAACCGAGATTGAGTTCGGCAACACGAAGCGCTGCCTTGGCCGACTGGAGATTGGCCTTGGCCTCGCGCTGCGTGCTCTGTCGCTGCGCCAGATCGCTCTGCGAAATCGTGTTGCGCGACAGGAGCGTATTACCGCGCTCAAGCTCGGTTTCGGCATAGGCAAGCTTTGCTTCCGCCGAGGCAACGGCACCTTCCGCTTCGGCGACGGCCGCCATGTAAGGCTCGGGATCGAGTGTCACCAGCAGGTCACCAGCCTTCACCAGCCCGCCTTCACGGAAATGGACGGACTTGACCTCACCGGCGACACGTGGACGAACGTCGACGCGATCGACGGCTTCCAGGCGACCGGAAAACTCCTGCCATGTGCCAACCTTGCGGGGCTGCACGGTGGCAACGGTAACCGGAATGGCGGCCGGTGCCGCGGCCTCGACAGGCGAAGCGGCATTGGCGCCGTTCGGCATATCGAAATAGAAGGCTGCGCCTGCGATAAGCACAGAGGTGGTCAAGCCGGCGCCCAACAGGGCCCAGCGGGGTGTCTTCACTGTCATTGTGAACTCCTTCAGCCTTGGGAAGGGCTGTTATCGTTTCCTGGAACTAAAAAATGCGGGGCAGAAACTTCTGGCCTCAGCTCGTCAATTGACGAACGAAGGTCGAAAACTCCGTGCAGAGCCCGGCCAGCCAGGCTCCGCCAACACCATGATACAGGCCCGTCCAACCACTGCCGGCGGGCAATACACGCTTGGTGACACTCACCCCTGCGCCGGAAAGCTTGTCGGCATAACCGAGCGCTTCGTCGCGCAGAGGATCGTCTTCAGATGTCATGACCAGCGCCGGCGCGACACCCGATAACCGCGAACACAGACAAGGCGCGGCATAGGGGTGCTGCATCGAGCAGGCGGAGCCGAGATAATGGCTCCATCCGTCCGACCAGCGTTCACGCATGCCGATTTCGTCGGCACCGCGGATCGAGGCCGATGTCATCATCGGGTCGATCATCGGGGATAGCAGAACCTGCCCGGTAAGCCGGCCCGGCATCTGGTCCCTCGCCTTCAACGCGGCTCCTGCGGCAACATTGCCGCCAGCCTCGTCGCCGGCAATCAGCAGTGGCGACTTGCCCTTGCCATAATCATTCAGCTTCTTGCTGAGGCCATAGAGCGCCAGAAACGCGCATTCCATTGCCTTGGGGAATACATTACCCGATACGCGTCCGTAATCGGCTTCGACCACGACCGCACCGGCCTCTTCAAGAGCACTGACGACCGGCCGCGGAGCGTCCTGATCAGTCGGCGTCTGAAATGCATCACCCTTCAAATAGAGCACGACCGGCGGCTTGGCCCCCTGCACATTGCCCTTGTGAATGCGCACGGGGATAGCGGCCTTCCAAGGCCCATCGATCTCCAATGTTTCCCAGCGCAGCGACATGACGTTTCTTCCGTTTTAGCCACAGGTCTTGCGGCGAATTCGTATTCAGATATTATTGTTCGGGATCGCAAGCGCAATACGCTTCGATCGGCAACACTTTTCCAAATTCATGGATAATCGCGTCACAAGGAGAATTCCATGGACCAGCTATCGGCAATGCGTGTTTTCGTGAGGGTCGTCGAGACCGGGAACTTCACCCGTGCGGCGACGACGCTCAACATCCCGAAAACCACCGTCACCAACATGGTGCAGGCGCTTGAGGCGCATCTGCACACCACCCTGCTCAACCGCACGACGCGGCGCGTCATGGTGACGACGGACGGCGCCCTCTATTACGAGCGGGCGATCCAGATCCTTGCCGACATCGCCGAGCTCGACGGCAGCCTTTCCACCTCCCAAACACAGCCCAGCGGCCGTGTCCGCCTGGAAATGGCAGGTGCCTTTGCCGACCTCCTCATCATCCCGCACTTATGCGATTTTCATGAACGATATCCGCTGATTAAGCTCGACATCGGCGTCGGTGACCGGCTGGTGGATTACATTGCGGAAAACGTCGATTGCGCGCTTCGCGGAGGCACCCCGACAGACCAGTCGCTGATTGTTCGAAAGGTCGGAGAAATCGGCATGCAGGCCTATGCCGCTCCGCTCTATCTGGAAAAAATGGGCGAGCCGGCGCATCCGACAGACCTCAACAATGGTCATCGCTGCGTTGGTTATCTACAGGCGCCATCCGGCAAGATCATGCAGATGAATTTCGCGCGCGGCGACGAGCAGGTAGAGATCGATCCGAACTACATCGTCTCGGTCAACGATGCCCGCTCCTACCTGGATGCGACTATCGCCGGTGTCGGCGTCGCACAGGTGCCGCGCTTCATGGCCCAGAAGCCCATGCAGGAGGGTAAGCTCGTTCCGATCCTGTCGGACTGGGCCTGCGAAAGTTTCCCGCTCTACATCGTTTATCCCCAGACCCGCCATCTCAGTAACAAGGTGCGCGTCGTTGTCGATTGGCTCGCCAAGCGCGTACAGACATTGAAGGTAGAGGAAAACCGCATGCTCATGCGTGAGGCAAGCTGATGCCCCACTGCCTCGCGGATCAGCCGTAGGGCGACATGCAGGCCCGGCGCGGGCCGCCATCGAACGGCTGGTAACTGTTGTCTTCGCTTCGATAGGAGCGGTAGCGATCGTGGCACCATGCCTCGTGTGTACCTATAGGCATCGACCTCACGTCTGCGGTCTGCTGCTCCTGCGAGGCCATCACGACAGGCGACGCGACAGCAATATCCCTCGCCGGCTCATGCCCACCGGCAGCAAACAAGTCCGTTGCTGGCTGGACGGAAGCGGTGTCGATGACCGGTGACACGCATTCCCGCCGTGGACCGCCGCCATAGGGTTGATAACTGTTGTCCTCGACCTGATAGGATCGGTAACGAGCAAGGCACCAATCCACATGCCCGGCACTTAGCTGCGCATTACCCGTCGCGGCGCTATCGACCGGTTGCACGGCCTCGGCAGCATTTTCCGCGATGTCCTGTGCCTTCAAACCCCGCTCCTCGCTACGTGCAAAGGAAGCGGTCTCCACGTCTCCATCGGTCGGCGCGACGTAGTCAGCGACCTGAACGCCTTCGATGCGGTCGTAGCCCTGTTTGGCCGGATCAACGGCCGTTGGCTTGGACGTCCACAAGTCGGGCGTTTCCATATGGGCGAAATGATGCGGCTCGTAGTCTCGCGTCGCATAAGCCACGACAAAAAGGCCTGCGGCGAACAGAATCACCGCACATACGATTGTGGAGACAAGAGTAAAAATCGCGCGCACGCCAAGCAGCCCATAAAGATTGGAATTGCCGGTAAAATGCGCGGAAAGCCAAAGAAGTTCCGATCGCCGAAAACTTTGTTTTCAGCGATAAACTATTGTCATATAGTTGTTTTAGGAAGAGATGGTGGGTGATGTAGGGCTCGAACCTACGACCCGCTGATTAAGAGTCAGCTGCTCTACCAACTGAGCTAATCACCCGTAACCAACTGCCTCAGTGGCCTGCGCCGTTGGTGTGAGTGGCCGTATAAAGAGCTTATTTTGGCTTGTCTAGCGGCCAAAATCATTTTCTTTGTGCAACTGCTCAAAAAAATCACCGATTTCGGTGGAAAGCCTTATTTCGTGGGACTTCCCGCCCGTGAATATTTTTCAGATGTGCAGCATGCCTTCCGCGACCTTCACCGCCTGCCCTCCGATACGTGCCTTGGCGATCTCGCCACCTTTGGAATCAATATGCAGATGGATGAAGGATGCGCGACCAATTTCCAAACCTTGTTCCACGATGATCGGATGATGTCCCTCCGGCAAGGCATCGAATTGCTGGATCGCACCCGCCAGCGCGGCAACCGCAGCACCAGTCGCAGGATCCTCCCAGATCCGCATATCTGGTGAAAACATCCGTGCGTGAAATTTCGCCTGATGATGCACGCCGCCCCTGCAATAGACATAGGCTGAAGCGAGTGCACCATCGACGAATGGGGCTACCCGCTCCCACAGGGTCGCCTCGAATTCGAGATTCTGCACCGTTGCGAGATTGCGCAGCGGCACGAGCAGAAACGGAACCCCTGCGGTCCAAATCGACAGAGTATGATTCTCAAACGCCATGTCAGTGGTTTTGACCGTGATCGAATCCGCGATACCTTCCCGATCCAGCGGGATGTCGATCCTTACCGGGCGGCGCGGAAGCTCGAACTCGGCGAAGGTCGCCTCTCCCTTCCGCATCCTGATCGCACAGCGAACCGGGCCAACCTTTTCTTCCAGCACGGACATAAGATCGAGCTCCGTCACCCCCGGCTCGTGGTCTCGCTCCGCAAGCGCGATGGCCGCACCGACCGTTGGGTGTCCCGCAAAAGGTAATTCTTTTCCCGGCGTGAAAATGCGGATCTGCGCCGAATGCCCGTTGGATTCCGCGGGCCACAGAAAGACGGTTTCCGACAGGTTTATCTCGCGCGCGATCGCCTGCATGGCGTCGTCCGAAAGTCCTTCCGTATCGAAGATGACGGCAAGCGGATTGCCGGAAAGTCTCCGATCGGTGAAAACATCATAGATAGCATAATGTCTTGCCACGGCTCTCCTCCCCTTCAAGACAGTGTCGCACCCTGCCCGACCGAACGCGCGGAAGCAAGGCGGCAGGCTAACTGCGTACGCTTGCGAAAAACCAGTCCAGGATCGGCAGCATCAAGGGATTATAGTTATGAGCCTCGGGGTCCGCAGACCGGATCACCACGACAGCGTCGATCTCCTGTTCCTCGTCATGGGGCATATGCGCCTCGATTCGGACGGTGAGTTCTTCGGCTGTCACCGGGAAGCGATATATCCTGAAAACGACGACTCGATTATCCTTGTGGCTGGCATAAAAATGCGTGTCAGCCGCAGCCTCCGAGAGGTCCAACCCGGTTTCTTCACGCACTTCCCTGGCCATATTGCCGGCAACATCGAGTTTTCCATCAATGATGTCGCTCAGGTCGAGCGAGCCGGCCGCGCAATAGACTTGCCCAGGATTGGCTGTTCGATCGCTCATACGAATGGCAACGATGGCGCCATCGGATGAAACGATCACCGCAAAGCCGAACAGATGCAGCGCTCCTTCGGGATCCGGCTGTTTGCGCCACCACAAAAGCGTCGAATAGGGAATGACATGCGCCACACCGCGAATGACGCCCCGGTCGTAGGTCAGGTGCCGTTGCAACACCATCTGGCCGTTGAAAAGATGCGGGTTGGCTGTCGCTTCCTTTTCCCAGTTCGCCTCGATTTCCCTCTCGTGCGCCAGATAGAGCGGATGCGGATCGTCCACGACTGAAAGATCGAAGGCGTCGATGCGAATAGGATTTGTCGGCGGCGGCCAGAGACCATCGGGCTTTGCGCCAAGCTTGCCCGCAGGATCAATGGTCATCGAAGATTGAACTCCACGACCACGGGGCAATGGTCGGATGCCTTGGGCCTGTCCCAGCCGATACGTGGATAGCGCTCCACCTCCTGCCCCGGCGGAAAAACCGTGCGAAACGGTTGGCCGTTGCGGATGACATCCGGCACTGCAGCCGGATTATGTTGCGCAAGTGCCGGAGATAGCCAGATGTAGTCGAGTTGGCAGAGATGCTGTTCTTCTGGCCCGCGCGCATGATGAAGCGTCCAGCGATCCATCACGCCGCGCCGGGTCATGACATTGTGCGCAAAGTCGTCGTGACTGAAAACGTCGAGTGCACTCATCTCCTCCGTCACGGGCTCGAACCGATAGCCGGTGCGGCGGGTGCCAATCACCTTCACCCGCTCCTGATAATCATTCATGTCGCCGCAGATAGCGAAATTCATTCGACCGGTATTGTCCGTACCGAATCTTTTCTCGATGATCTGTCGCACGGCCTTTGCTTCCGCGATCCGGAGTGCCATCGTGCCGATACGTCCGTCCTTGTTGTCGCGTGCATTACTCATCGATTTGAAATGCACGACGTAGAGTGACAAGCGCTTGTCCCCGATTTTGAGATCCAGTTCGAGGCAGTCGCGTTTGAAGATCTTGTCGGTCGGTCGGCTGGTCAGCGCTAGTTCGTCGTTAAACAGATCGAGATCCTGATAGGTCAGCATCGCGTGGCTGCGCACATCGAGAACTTCTATTTTCTGGCCGCTTCGCGTCTCTTCGCGCATCAGGACCGCGACATCGATGCCTCGCCCATCATTACCCTCAACCAGAAACTTCTGCAGATAGCCGTTGCCGACCATGCGGTAGAGATAGCCATATTCGAAAGCCTGCAGCGCCGGCATGTTGTCGACTTCCTGCAGGCACAGGATATCGGCATCCGCATCGGCGATGGCGAGCGCCGAAAGCTGGCGCGTATCATCCGTCTCGGCGATCAGCCGCGCCTGCTCAAGTTGCTCGTATTCCTGTTTGCTGCCCACTTCGAACAGCCGCAAGACCCTGTCCTGGCGCAACTGGTTTCGCCAACCGGAGAAGTCGAAACGGGTCATGAGGTTTTCGATATTGAAGGTGCCGAGACGAAGGGACATGCATGCTTCCTTGTTAGCAGGCGCACCTTAGCCAGCCGAAATGTGGCTGGCTACAGACTTTCAGGACGGCTAGAGCCTCCAGGCGGATCGGATGACGATCGAGACCATCTCGCCCACCTGGACCGGCTGACGGCTGAACGCACGCATAACCTGCTCGTCGCCGAGCGCCAGTTTCAGCGCGTAACGCTCGCCTTCAAACAGCACGGATGTCACTCGCGCCGGTACGCCTTCGCCGGCAATCTCGACATCCTGCGGCCGGATAAGAATATCGGCGCATTCGGTGCCATCCGAGCGGCTCAGAAGTTGCTGCAGAATATCCCAGTCCAGTTGCCGGTTCTCCACCGAGGCTGCGGGCCAGGTGACGATCGCCCCCTGCCCGACCAGTCCGCCGACCAGCCGGCCCTCGGGCCGCGCATAGATTTCCTGCGGGCTCGCCACCTGCAGAAGCCTGCCTTCGGACATCACCGCGACATCCGTTGCCAGCGCCATCGCTTCCGCCTGGTCATGCGTGACATAGATCATCGTCGCACCCGACCGCGCATGGAATTCGCGAAAGGTCTCTTCCATTTCCTGGCGCAGATGCCGGTCGAGATTGGCAAGCGGCTCGTCGAGCAGCACCACATCCGGCTCGGTGACGAGGCAACGGGCAAGCGCAACACGCTGCCGCTGGCCACCGGAAAGATCGGCCGGACGACGGTCGGCATAAGCTTCAAGGCGTACTGCGTTGAGCGCTTCCCTGATCTTCTGTTCGCGCTTCTGCCCGGAAACGCCACGCACCTTTAGCGGATAACCGACATTGTCGGCCACGCTCATATGCGGCCACAGCGCATAGGACTGGAATACCATCGCCATGTTGCGATGTTCCGGAGCCACCATATCGCCGGCATCGGCAAGCACCCGGTCGCCGAGCAGGATCGAGCCATCGGTCGGCTGCTCGAAACCTGCGATCATCCTGAGCACCGTCGTCTTGCCGCAACCGGAAGGCCCGAGCAGCGCCAGAAAACCGCCATCACGCACTTCAAGCGACACGTCGTTGACTGCCGGACGCCCGCCGGTTTCGAATGCCTTGGAAAGGCGGTTGAGGATCAGCTTCGCCACGGTACCACACCTTTCGGCAGTCTTTTCGCCATCAGTTCCAGCGCCAGCATCATCGCAATCACCATGATGACCACGAGCACGGAGAGCGCGGCTGCGAGATTGAAGCTGCCGCTATCGTCGAGATTATAGATCGCCACACCGAGCGTCTGCGTACCGGCCGACCATAGAATGGCCGAGACGGTGAGCTCGTTGCAGGCAATGAGAAAGACGAGAATGACCGACGCGCCTGCCGCCGGCGCCACCAGCGGCACGACGATATCGATCAGGCGCCGTCCGAACCCTGCGCCGGAAAGCCGTGCGGCCTCCTCCAGCGACGGATCGAGTTGCCGAAACGCGCTCACCACCGGCTTCAGGCTGACCGCGAAGAAGCTGGAAAAATAGGCTACGAGAATGATCCAGATCGTCCCGTAGATCGAAATGCCGATGATCGGGATCGGAGCGGCGAAGACGAGGATCAAGGCCACCGCGAGCACGATACCCGGCAGCGCGTAAGGGATTTCGGCAAGCGCAGAAAGTACCGGTGCCAACCGACTTTTCGAGCGCACGAGATAGTAGCCGGTCAGCACGGTCACCACCAGGAGACCAAGCGCCGTCGCAAGCGATAGCGAGATGGAGTTGATAAAGGCAGTGCGGGTGATCGCCTGTTTGAACAGGACCTCGCGATAGGCATCCAGCGTTGCGGTCGCCGGCGTCAAAGGCACGCCATAGGCGGGCGCCAGCGAGCTTGCAATCAGCGCTGTCAGCGGCATGACCAGCGTGATGAAAATCGCCAGCCACAGGACGATTTCACCGATCGGACGCCAGGTGCCGAGCCGGAACATCGCTACCTGCCCGGAGAGCCCGATGACGCGATAGTCACGCCCGCGCAGCACCCGTCCCTCGACCGTCAGACCGATCACCGAAAGAATGGCGATCAGGCCTGAGAGCAGCGACACATCGGCGAAGGTGTTCGGGCCGAAGGCGGCGAATTTCGAATAGATCAGTGTCGGCAGCGTGTAGATCGAGGCCGGAATACCGAGGATCGCCGGAATACCGAAATTACCGACGCAGGAGACGAAGGCGATCGCCGCACCGGCGACGAAACCGGGCAGTGACAGAGGAAGGATGATATCCTTCAATACCTGCCACGACGAAGCCCCCGAAAGCCGGGCCGCCTCCACACCATCGCGCGGCAGCGCCAGAAGCCCGGCACGCAGCGACAGGAAAACCAGCGGTGCATTCTGCACCCCATAAAGCAGCGCAATTCCGCCGATCGAATAAAGCGGTTGCGGTGAGCCGAGCGGCGGCGCCATGCCGATCGCCTTCAACAATGCGCTCGAAGGGCCGGTCATGCCGATCCATGAGAGCGCCGTCACCTGAGGCGGGATCATCGTCGGCAGCATGAACAAGAAACCGAGGGCCGTCTTGCCGCGCACGTCGAATAGCGTCAGCAGCAGCGCGAACCCGCCGCCGAGAATGACGGCCGCGATCATGCCCAGAAATGACGTGGTGAGCGTGTCGTAAAGCGCCTGCCACACGGCCGGGTCGGACAACAGCTCGCGGGCACCGCCATTGAAAAGCGATGAAAATCCGGTCGCGGCGAGACGTCCGAGCGGCAAGATGCTCAGGAAGAAGATCACCACGACGACAAAGGAAAACAGCCAGCGTGGCTGGCTGTTTCCTCGATTCTGAGATCGGAACATCAGGCTTTATATCAGCCCTTGGTGCCGAAGATATCGGAGAACGTCTTGACGTCCTTTTCCGAGTTTTTCAGCGCATCCGCAGCGTTGAGCGGCAGAACCTTGATCTCGCTGCGAGCCGGGTAGCCGGCCGGCAGGTCGATGCCGTTGCGAGCCGGGATATAGCCGAGGCCGGCTGCGATCTTCTGGCCGTTTTCGGAGAGAAGATAATCGATGAATTTCTTGGCATTGTCCTGATGTTTGGTCGAGGACAGGATTGCGGCCGGCTCGGTGACGGCAGATACGCCTTCCTTCGGGAAGACGAACTCGACCGGCGCACCCTTGGCCTTTTCGCGGATCGGCATGTAATCGACGACGACGCCGTAAGCCTTTTCGCCCGAAGCGACGGCCTTCAGAACGCCACCGTTACCACCGGCCGCAACCGCACCATTATCCTTGAGCTGCTTGTAGTAGTGCCAGCCGAGACCATCGACGGCAGCAAGCGTCTGGGCGTGGATGAGAGCGGCACCCGAGGCAACCGGGCTCGGCATGGTGACGAGGCCCTTGGCTTCCGGCTTGGCGAGATCGGCCCAGCTCGTCGGCTTCATGGCGGCCTGGGTGTTGTACATGATGCCGGTGGTGATCAGCTTGGTCGAGTAGTAGTAGCCATCAGCGTCATAGAGTGTTGCGTCGAAATTCTTGGCTTCCGGCGACTTGTAGGCGAGCAGCTGGCCGGCGGCCTTCATGCGCTCGAAGGTAACCGTGTCGGCGATCAAAAGCACGTCGGCGACCGGGTTGCCGGCAGCGAGTTCCGCATTGAGCTTCGCCATGATCTGCGGAGTTCCGTCACGCACCCACTCGACATCAACGCCCGGATTGGCAGCCTTGAAGCCATCCACGGTTGCCTGCGCATCTGCATTCGGCTGGCTCGTATAGATGACGAGGTCGGCAGCGTTGGCAACGCCGGAAAGACCAAGCGCGACGAGCGCCGTGAAGGTGGAGAGAAGCTTTTTCATCAGGGTCATCCAGTTTGAGATGACGCGCTTAAACACATATACATTGACACTCATATGACAATGATTGACGTCCAGGTAAGGATTGAAAACAAAAGGGCGGAAACTCGAGTTTTCCGCCCTTTTAACTTGTGAATGCGACTGTCGATCAGATGATCGGCAGGCTTTCATGTTCAGATACTGAAGCATTGGCGACCAGACGTCCAAGGCGCTTGATGCCCTCGTCGATCATCTCGTCGTTGGCGCAGGAGAAGGACACACGAAGCGTGTTGGCATTACTGCCATCCGCATAAAAAGCCTTGCCCGGCACGAAGGCGACCTTTTCTGTCGCCAGTGACTTGGCGAGCAGTTCGGCTCCGTCCATGCCTTCCGGGAGCGTGATCCAGACGAACATGCCGCCTTCCGGTTTCGTCCATGTCGTGCCTTTCGGCATGTATTTCGCGAGCGCCGCCAGCATCGCATCACGGCGACCGCTATAGACGCGCTTGATCTTGGCAACCTGTTCGGCAAAGCCCCGCGATGCGACATGTTCGACGGCGATCTGGTTGATTGTCGAGGAATGCAGGTCGGCCGCCTGCTTCATCAGCACCAGTTTGCGGATGACCGGCATGGCGCCGATGACGAAACCGACGCGCAGGCCCGGAGCCAACGTCTTGGAAAAACTGCCGCTATAGATCGTGCGGGTGTTCTCGATGCCGCCCTTGCGCGCGATATCCAGAGACAGGATCGGCGGGACTGCCTCGCCATCGAAACGCAGGTTTTGATAAGCCGCATCCTCAAGGATCGCGATATCCAGCTCGTCCGCCAGCGCCAGCAGTTTTTCACGGCCCGCGCGGTCGATCGTCTCGCCGGTCGGGTTGGAAAAATCGGCAGACAGATAGGCGAACTTGACCGAACCACCCAGTTTGGATGCCGTATCGCGATAGGCGTCCGGCGTGCGGTTTCCGTTCAGCGACAGCTGGTCGTAATTCGGCTCATAGGCATTGAACGCAGACAGCGCACCCAGATATGTCGGCCAGGTTACGAGTGCCGTATCCTTCGGCGACAGGAACAGCTTGCCGAGATAATCGAGCGCCTGCTGCGAGCCGGAGGTGATGAACACGTTATCGGCGGAACACTCGATGCCGATCTTGGCGACGTCCTCGACGATCCAGTCGCGAAGCGGCTTGTAGCCTTCGCTGACGGAATATTGCAGAGCGGAGTTCACCTGGGAGCCGGAAAAGATATCGGCATAGGCCGCTTTGAACTCTTCTGCAGGAAACAGGGCGGGGTCGGGAATGCCGCCGGCAAAGGAGATGATGTCCGGCTGTTCAAGCAGTTTCAGCAGCTCGCGGATTTCGGAGGCTTTCATCCGGCTGGAGCGCGTGGCGAAGATATGTTCCCAATCTAGCATGGGGATGTTTCCTGTTATTTCAATTTTAGTGCGATCCGTTTATATAAATTTCGACAGGTCAGCAATACTGACCTATCGTCTCCTGCGGCATTTTTTGTCTCCATGACATTTCTCTGTGCGTCTCGCCATTTGCCTGCGATAACGCATCGGACGAGGAAATTTCCGTATTCTGGAGGAGAAACGAATGCTGAAAAACCTGGATCCGGCGCTGAGCGCCGATCTTCTTTATGCCCTGAAATCCATGGGGCACGGCGATACGCTCGTGCTTGCCGATGCAAATTTCCCATCCGATTCGATCGCCCGCCAAACGGTGCTAGGCAAGGTGATAAGGATGGACAATATTTCGGCGCCGCGCGCCCTGAAGGCGATCCTTTCGGTCCTGCCGCTCGACACGCCATTGCAACCTTCGGTCGGGCGCATGGAGGTCATCGGCAAGCCGGACGAAATCCCGGAGATCCAGAAAGAGATACAGGCGGAGATCGATGCCGCCGAAGGCAAGCCTGCGCCGATGTATGCAATCGAACGCCACGCCTTCTACGAGACGGCCAAAAAGGCCTATTGCGTCGTCGCCACCGGCGAACTGCGCTTCTACGGCTGTTTCATCCTCACCAAGGGCGTCATCCCGCCCGGTTCTTGAGCGAGGAAACGCCGCGCAAAATCGATTTTGCGCGGCGAATTCTTAATTGTCGAAACCGACTGGCTTAGTTGACGGCCTTGTCGACGAGCTTGTTCTTGCCGATCCACGGCATCATGCCACGCAGCTTGGCACCGACTTCTTCGATCTGGTGGCTGTCGTTGTTACGACGGATACCCTTGAAGCGGGCGCCGCCAGCACGGTATTCCTGCATCCAGTCGGAGGTGAACTTGCCGGTCTGGATGTCCTTCAGGACGCGCTTCATTTCGGCCTTGGTTTCTTCCGTGATGATGCGCGGACCGGTAACGTATTCGCCCCACTCGGCCGTGTTGGAGATCGAGTAGTTCATGTTGGCGATGCCGCCTTCATAGATCAGGTCGACAATCAGCTTCACTTCGTGCAGGCACTCGAAATAGGCCATTTCAGGCGCATAACCGCCCTCGACCAGCGTCTCGAAGCCAGCGCGGATCAGTTCGACCAGACCGCCGCAGAGAACAACCTGTTCGCCGAAGAGGTCGGTTTCGCACTCTTCCTTGAACGTCGTTTCGATGATGCCCGAGCGACCGCCACCAACGCCACAGGCGTAGGAAAGAGCGAGTTCAAGCGCGTTGCCGGAAGCGTTCTGATGGATGGCAACGAGGCAAGGAACGCCGCCGCCCTTCTGGTATTCGCCGCGAACCGTGTGGCCCGGGCCCTTCGGAGCGATCATAACGACGTCGATCGATGCCTTGGGCTCGATCAGGCCGAAATGAACGTTGAGGCCATGAGCGAATGCGATCGTTGCGCCGTCGCGGATGTTGCCAGCGATCTCGTCGCGGTAGATGTCGGCCTGCAGTTCGTCCGGGGTTGCCATCATCATCAGGTCGGCCCAGGCCGCAGCTTCTGCAACCGTCATGACCTTGAAGCCGTCGGCTTCGGCCTTCTTGGCGGTGGCGGAACCGGCCTTGAGAGCGATTGCCATGTTCTGGGCGCCCGAATCCTTCAGGTTCAGCGCATGCGCGCGACCCTGCGAACCGTAGCCGATGATGGCGACCTTTTTCGACTTGATCAGGTTGAGGTCGGCATCACGATCATAATAAACGCGCATCTTAAATTCCTTCCCTATGCGAGTGTTTGTTTCAGTTGTGTTATCGCCCGGCGGATACGCGCAGCGCGTCCGCGGTTTTCTGCTCGACGCCATGCAGCGCAAGGAAGGCTTCGACCGCCCTCTCCGCCTGGCGCGAATTGTCCTTCAGCCCCGGCTCGCCCAGCAGCATGCGAACATGCAGATCGGAGACGATCAGGCCATAGAATGTGTGGTAAGCCGCATCGGCATTCTCGAAACGCAACAGACCTGCCCGCTTGCCGGCCTCCATCAGCGCCATGGCGCGACGGTCGATCTGCCTGCGGCCATGCTCGACCAGAAGCTTGCCGAGTTTCGATCCATCGCGGCTCGTCTGGCCGATCGCCAGTCGGTTGAGCGCCAGAGACACGTCGCCGCCCAGGACCTCCAGAAGATCTCGCCCGAACTGTTCGAGATGTTGTTTCAGAATCTGATCCGTCAGTTTCTCGCCGGAACGGTCGGCGGTGCGAACCTTGCTCGCCTGATAGGCGATCATCGCGGCCAGAACGCCGTCGCGGTCACCAAACCATTTATAGAGGCTTTCCTTGGAGCAGCTTGCGGCACGGGCAAGTCCCGACGTCGTCAACGCCTTGTCGCCACCTTCGACGAGAAGACGGAGCGCCTGTTCCAGAACCTCGTTCTGGCGTGGCGAAAATTGCGGCGTATCGGCGTTGTCCGGTCTCAATTGCGACTGCTCCCATCAGGTACCGTACGGTACGGTTCCGTCGTATAAAGCAATTCTGCTTTCCGTCAAGCCTGACTTGCACACGGCTGACAGGAATCTGGAAAAGTGAAAACTCAGCCCGTGGCCGAAACCCGGACCGCATCCATGTCACGCGCAGGAGACAAGCCGTAAAGGCGGCTATATTCGCGACTGAACTGCGACGGGCTCTGATATCCGACGCGGTGGCCCGCATTGCCGACGTCGAGCCCCTCCACCAGCATCAGCCGCCGGGCTTCGTGAAGCCTCAACTGCTTCTGGTACTGAACTGGCGTCATCGCCGTGATTGCCTTGAAATGATGATGGAAGGACGAGACGCTCATGCCAACATGTTCGGCCAGCTCCTCGATCCTGAGCGAGCCGGCAAAATTTTCCTTCAGCCAGGCAATAGCGCGCGCCACCCGGTTGCCGTGACTGTCGGCAATGGCGATGTTGATCAACTGCCCGCCTGCCGGCCCTGTCAGGATGCGATAGAGGATTTCCTGTTCGATCAGAGGCGCGAGAGACGGGATATCACTTGGACGATCGAGCAAGCGCATAAGCCGAACGGAAGCATCCAGAAGCTCGGGCGTGGCGACATTCACCACGATACCTCGTTGATTTTTGCTCGGCCCCACCGGCTTGGAAAGCCCGTTTCTGCCCATCAGATCGAGCACCTTGTCGCTGCTGATCGCAACGGTGATACAGAAATGCGGAACCTCGGGACTGGCCTCAACGACCCGCCACGCGACGGGAAGTTCAAGCGAGGTCAGAAGGTAGTCGCCAGCGCCGTAATTGATCGTATCACTGCCGAGTTGAACGCGTTTCGCACCCTGAATCACCATCGCGAAACACGGCCTGTAGCTTCCGTGGCAAGGCTCGCTTGGTGACGTCCGCCGGCTGATTCCCAGTCCGTCGATCGCCGTCGTCCCGTCTCCCTCGCCACGTCCATGGCGCGCCGCAATCGAGGCAATTTCCTGATAGGGATTGAAAGGGAGTGTCATTGAGCCATTTCTCCGAAGCGGGCGTCTAACCGTGTCCATTCTATAATGCGTAGCGATCTTCGCAACGAGGGCTACGTCGCAATCTTGCAGGATCGTGCAAGAAGCTTGGAGGATCGATCTAACGCCTGTCCGGTGTCGTGACGCATAGTCCGGCCGTTGATTTTCAACCCATCAATGAATGGAGTTCCCCATGCCCATCGCCAGAGGCTACGCCGCGACCGACGCCACGAGCCCGCTCACCCCTTACACTTTCGAGCGCCGCGAACCGAATGATGACGACGTCGTCATCGACATCAAGTTCGCCGGCATCTGCCACTCCGACATCCACACCGTTCGCAACGAATGGAAGAACGCGGTCTACCCGATCGTGCCGGGCCATGAAATCGCCGGCATCGTCAAGGCTGTCGGCTCCAAGGTCACGAAATTCAAGGTCGGCGACCGCGTCGGCGTCGGTTGCTTCGTCGATAGCTGCGTCGGCTGCGCCACGCGCGACCTCGACAACGAACATTACCTGCCGGGTCTGGTCCAGACCTATAACGACGTGGACACACTGAACGGCAACGCCCCCACCCACGGCGGTTATTCCGACTCCATCGTCGTCAAGGAAGGTTACGTCCTGTCGATCCCGGAAAACCTGCCGCTCGACGCAGCGGCCCCGCTTCTTTGCGCCGGCATCACGCTTTATTCGCCGCTGCACCGCTGGCAGGCAGGTCCGGGCAAGAAGGTCGCCATCGTCGGCATGGGCGGCCTCGGCCATATGGGCGTCAAGATCGGCTCAGCCATGGGTGCCGATGTCACCGTACTGTCCCAGACCCTGTCGAAAAAGGATGACGGCCTCAAGCTCGGTGCCAAGGATTATTACGCCACCAGCGACGAAGAGACCTTCAAGAAGCTCGCCGGCTATTTCGACCTGATCATCTGCACCGCAGGTGTGGCAATCGACTGGAACGCCTATCTCGCGCTCCTCAAGCCGAAGGGTGCCATGGTTGTCGTCGGTGCTCCAGAGCATCCGATCCCGGTCCATGCCTTCTCGCTGATCTTCGGTGCCAAGGAACTTTCCGGCTCGATGATCGGCTCGATCAAGGAAACCCAGGAAATGCTGGATTTCTGCGGCGAAAAGGGCATCGTCTCGGAAATCGAGAAGATCAATATCCAGCAGGTCAACGAAGCTTACGAACGGGTTCTCAAGAGCGACGTCCGCTACCGCTTCGTCATCGATATGGCTTCGCTCGACGCCTGATCCGGCGGACATATGGACGCCATACCCCCGCCGATGACAGATGCGGAGGTTACGGCGAATGCGAAAAAGAAAAGGCCGGCGATTGCCGGCCTTTTCTCATTCCTGAAGCATGAATTGCGATATCGCTCAGCCGTTGACGACCATCCGCTTTTCGTCGCGACCGGTCTTCATCCGTTCGGCCAGAAGGAAGGCCAGTTCCAGAGCCTGATCCGCGTTGAGACGCGGGTCGCAATGGGTGTGATAGCGATCCTGCAGATCCGCACCGGTGACCGCGCGCGCACCGCCGGTGCATTCCGTCACGTCCTTGCCGGTCATTTCGACATGGATGCCGCCCGGATGCGTGCCTTCTGCACGATGGATCTGGAAGAAGCTCTCCACTTCCGACAGGATCCGGTCGAACGGCCGGGTCTTGTAGTTGTTGAGCGTGATCGTGTTGCCATGCATCGGATCGCAGGACCAGACCACCTTCTTGCCCTCGCGCTCGACGGCGCGGATGAGCTTCGGCAGATGTTCCGCAACCTTATCGTGGCCGAAACGGCAGATCAGCGTCAGACGACCAGCCTCGTTTGCCGGGTTCAGTGCATCGATCAGCTCGATCAGGTTATCAGGCTGCAGCGAGGGGCCGCATTTCAGACCGATCGGGTTCTTGATGCCGCGGAAATATTCCACATGTGCATGGTCGAGCTGGCGGGTGCGGTCACCGATCCACAACATGTGGCCGGAGGTCGCGTACCAGTCGCCCGAGGTGGAATCGACGCGGGTGAAGGCCTCTTCATAACCGAGAAGCAGCGCTTCGTGGCTGGTGAAGAAATCCGTCTCGCGCAGGCTCGGCTGATTGTCTGCCGAAATCCCGATCGCACGCATGAAGTCCATCGTTTCGCTGATGCGATCCGCAAGCTTCTTGTAACGCTCACCCTGCGGTGAATCCTTGACGAAGCCGAGCATCCACTTGTGAACATTTTCCAGATTGGCGTAACCGCCCATCGCGAACGCGCGCAGAAGGTTCAGCGTCGCGGCCGACTGACGGTAGGCATCCAGCTGGCGTTCCGGCGCCGGAATGCGGCTCTCCGGGGTGAAGTCGATGCCGTTGATGATGTCACCACGGTAGGATGGCAGCTCGATATCGCCCTGCTTCTCGAAGTTCGAGGAACGCGGCTTGGCGAACTGGCCGGCAATACGGCCAACCTTCACGACCGGCAGCTGCGCGCCATAGGTCAGGACAACGGCCATCTGCAGGAACGAGCGGAAGAAGTCGCGGATATTGTCCGCGCCATGCTCGTAGAAGCTCTCGGCGCAATCGCCGCCCTGAAGCAGGAAGGCATCGCCTTCCGCAACCTTGGCAAGCTGCGCCTTGAGACGGCGTGCCTCACCAGCAAACACGAGCGGGGGAAACTTCGCCAGCTGGGCTTCTGTAGCCGCCAGAGCGGCCGGATCGGGATATGCCGGAACCTGCTGGATGGGTTTGTTCCGCCAGCTGCTCGGGGTCCAATTCTGTGCCATTTGTCTCACCTGTGGGACCGGACCACCGGGTCCGGCCGTTCCTCTTCACAATAGTGGCGGCTTATAGACCGTGATGCCGCCTTTGCCTAGCCGCTTTGGACAGCTCGTTTCGGTGAACGATCAGTCCTCGGAGACGTCCTTGAAAAACGCCTCCGGACTCTAAAATCGACCGGTCCTCAGACGCGCTCGCCGTTTTTTATCCGATAGCTCGGATTGTACATGGTCACGAGTTCTTCGGCGGCCGACGGGTGCAATGCCATCGTCCGGTCGAAATCGTCCTTGGTCGCACTAGCCTTAAGGCAGATTCCGAGAAGCTGCGCCATCTCGCCGGCCTCGTGGCCAAGGATATGTGCGCCGACAACCTTGCGGCTTGCCGCATCGACGACCAGCTTCATGATCATCCGCTCAGAGCGGCCGGAGAGAGTCGCCTTCATCGGGCGGAATTCGGCGCGATAGACTTCCAGCTCCTCGTAACGCTTGGCTGCGTCGTCTTCGGAAAGACCGACGGTGCCAATTTCAGGCTGCGAGAAAACAGCTGTCGGAATGAGATCGTAATCCGGCGACGTCGGGTTGTTCCGGTAGACGGTCTCGATGAAGCACATGGCTTCGTGGATCGCGACCGGCGTCAGCTGTACCCGATCGGTGACGTCGCCGAGTGCATAGATGTTTTCGACATTCGTCCGGGAATATTCGTCGACGATGATTGCGCCGCGCTCGTCGGTCTTTACACCCGCCGCTTCAAGCCCGAGACCCTTGGTATAGGGATCGCGGCCGAGTGCCAGCATGACTGTCTCGACCGAAAGCGTCTCGCCGCATTTTGTGCGCGCCGTCAGTCCACCATCCGGCGCTTTTGCGACTTCCTCAATGACGTCGGTTAGAATGATCTTGATGCCCTTCTCGACCATGGCCTTGTGCAGCCCCTGGCGCATGTCGTGGTCGAAGCGGGACAAGATTTCCTTGCCGCGATAGATCAGGGTCGTGTCGACACCGAGGCCATGGAAAATGTTGGCGAACTCGACCGCGATATAACCGCCGCCGGCGATCAGGATCGACTTCGGCAGGGTTTCCAGATGGAAGGCCTCGTTGGAGGTGATGCAAAGCTCGTGGCCGGGAAGTGCCGAGTGCGGGTTTGCAACGCCACCCGTGGCGATGACGATCCGCTCTGCGGTCACCGTCTCACCGCTCTTGGTGAGGCGCACCGTGTGGGCATCGACCAGTTCCGTGCGGCTATCGAAAATCTCGGCCTTGTTGTTCTCCAAGCCACGACGATAAAGCCCTTCGAGCCGGGCAATCTCCTTGTCCTTGGCCTCGATCAGCTTGGCCCAGTCGAACCTGCTTGCCCCGACCTCCCAGCCGAAACCGGCGGCATCCTCGAAATGCTCGTGAAACTGCGAGGCGTAAACGAAGAGCTTCTTCGGCACGCAGCCGCGGATGACGCAGGTGCCGCCGAAGCGATATTCTTCCGCGATGCCGACCTTCTTGCCGAGGCTTGCGGCGACACGCCCTGCCCTGACGCCACCGGAACCTCCGCCAATTACAAACAGATCGTAGTCATAGGCGGTCATTCTCTTCTCCTTAGGCATACGGGATGGATGCCGCATATAGGCATGTTCCCGAACAAGAAAAAGCCCGGATCGCTCCGGGCTTTCTATAAAGTTCTTGCTTTCCTCAGCCGATTACGGCTTCGGCAGGTTCAGCGTCGGCGCAGGGGCTTTCGCAGGTGCAGGTGCAGGAGCGGCTGCGGCGGGCGCCGGTGCGGCAGGAGCTGCCTCGGCTGCCGGCATCTGGATCGGGTTGGCGTCAATCACGCCACGCAGCTTGGTCGTGCTCTGCGCCGTCAGGTCACGCGAAATGCCGTTGCTCCAGATTTCGGCTGCACGGCCCAGTTCACGAGCAACGAGCGGCGTGCTGGTCATCAGCTTCTTGCCTGCTTCGGTGTTGAAGAAGGTGGCAATCGCCTTGAGTTCGTCGACCGAGAAGCTTTTGGCGTAGATGGTCGCGGCTTCCTTTTCCAGGTCTGCGCGGCGCGGAGCAAGCGCCAGGGCCTGCTCGTTGACGATCGCGGAAATCTGATCCTGGAAGTTCGGCGAGGACTGGATGAACTGAGCCTTCAGGTTCTCTGCGATTGCCGGCAGGATATTGTCGTAACGATCCGTGACGTTGAGCGCCTTGATCGCTTCGCGAGCAGCGGCCAGATGAGCCTCCGGAATCTCCTGGGCGCGGGCCTGAACAGCCACGGAACCGGACAGAAGAACAGCTAGCACAACGGCACGGCCGAAAACCGCGGATTTGATCATGAGTGAATGCTCCTACTTTTATTTGGCCTGAAGCGTCCGCGCTCCCGCCGGGCCGGCGATGATCGCAAGGGACGCCATATGAATGAAAAGTCCGTGTTCTACGACGCCTGGTATAGAATGCAGTTCGGCAGACAGTGCCTCTGCATCAGGAATGCGGCCAAAAGATGCGTCGACGATGTAGTGGCCGCCATCGGTGGTGAAGAGTTCGTCGCCAGTTTTGCGCATCGAGAGCGAGCCACCGAGACCGAGCCTCGCCGCCGCCTTTTCGATAGCAACGCGCGTCGCCATCTGCCCGAACGGGTTGATTTCGATCGGCAGCGGAAACGCACCGAGCGTCTCGACGAGCTTGCTTTCGTCGGCAATAACGATGACGCGTTCGGATGCAGCGGCAACGATTTTTTCGCGCAACAGAGCACCGCCGCCGCCCTTTATCAGGCTGAGATTGCCGTCCAATTCGTCAGCGCCGTCAATCGTCAGATCGAGTTCAGGAAGCTCATCCAGAGACTTCAGCGAGACCCCGAGTTCCAGGCAAAGCCGTGCTGTTCGTTCAGACGTCGGAACACCCTGAACACGCAAACCTGCATGAACCTTCTCGGCCAGAAGACGAACGAACTCCTCCGCCGTCGAGCCGGTCCCGATGCCAAGCTTCATCCCGTCTTCGACATGCGCAAGTGCTGCAGCAGCCGCCTTGACCTTCATTTCCCGGGCGTCCATGCGCCTGTCGCTCCCCATTGTTCCAGCCGAGACGCTGTTTACACGCCTGATTGATGGAGAGGAAGACCCCCGCCGTCGTTTCTCACTGCCAACATGCGGCACCGGCGGCCTTTCCAAGGGCGCCTCGGCGTGCTTAACCGGACAGACCATCCAAAGCAGCAGTGAGGTAATATCCCCGTGAGTTCTCCCCTCGTCATCTTCGATCTGGACGGCACGCTGATCGATACCGCGCCCGATCTGATCGACAGCCTAAACCACACGATTGCGCCAGTCGGCCTTGCTCCCATGACATTGGACGACCTGCACCATCTCGTCGGCCAAGGCGCACGAGTGATGATCAAACGTGCCTTCGAATTGCGGAACGTCCCGCTCGACGAGGCGGATGCCGATACCCTGTTCAACAATTTCGTCGAACATTATCGGCACAACATGCCTGGCCAAAGCCAGCCGTTTGCGGGCACGGTCGAATGCCTTGAACGTCTTGCCGCTGCCGGCATGACACTTGCGATCTGCACCAACAAAAGCGAGGCACTGGCCATCCCGCTCATCGAGACTCTGGGCCTGAGCGACCATTTCGCGGCGATCACCGGCGGCGATACATTTCCGGTCCGCAAACCTGACGCCGCCCATATCTTCGGCACAATCGAAAGGGCTGGAGGATCGAGAGAGCGGGCGGTCATGATCGGCGACAGCATCAACGACATTCTTGCCGCCCAAAATGCCGGCATTCCATCTATCGGGGTCGATTTCGGCTACTCCGACGTTCCGATAGCAAGCCTTTCGCCCAGCACCGTAATCAGTCACTTTGACGCGCTCACCGATGATCTGGTGAGAGACCTCTTGGTCGCCGGCAAGGTCGTGTCCTGAACTTGCAAAAAAGGCGACCGATCGGTCGCCTTTTTTTTGATATGCCGATATCCCGAAGAATCAGATGCGCGCCTTCGTCGTGGCATCAAAAGCCTTTTCGACCGCAACATCACGATCATAGACGTCATCGAAATATTCGATTGCGCCGTCCTTGTTCGGCCATGCGGTGAAGTAAGCGACATAGACCGGGATCTTCGCATTCACCTTTTCGGCGACATTCTTGCCGGCGGCAATTTCAGCGTCGACCTGCTGCTCGGTAACCCCGAGCACGGCTGCGGCCATCTTGCGCGGCTCCTGCAAGCGCACGCAACCATGGCTGAGCGCACGCATGTCGCGCTGGAAAAAGCTCTTCGATGGCGTGTCATGCATATAAATCGCATGTGCGTTGGGGAAGAGGATTTTCAGGTCGCCGAGAGCATTGTCGCTGGATGGCGGCTGGCGCACAGAGATGTTGTTGGTCGAACCGAACCAGTTGACCGCGCTAGACGGCATGACCTTGCCGTTGACGGCAACTTCATACCCGGTGCGGTCCAAATAGCTTGGATCCTGGCGCAGCTTGGGCAGCATCTCGTTGACGATGATCGACTGCGGCACGCCCCAATAGGGATTGAACTCGACCGTCTGGATCTGGTCCTCGAAGAAGAATGTCTGATGCGCCTTGGCGCCGATGACGACGCGCATCGAGAACTGCTCGGCGCCGTGGTCGTGATAATAGACGCGGTAAGCGGGCTGGTTGATGAAGACGTAGCGCTGACCGAGATCGTCCGGCAGCCAGCGAGCCTGCTCCATGGCAACGACCACCTTGTCGATCATGGACTGCGGAGAATGACCGGCCATCTTTCGCAGCGTCGCGGTGCCGATGACACCGTCGGCCTTCAGACCGACCTCACCTTGAAAAGCCTTCACCAGCTCTACCAATTCCGGCGTATATTCCGGCGTTTTCTGATAGGCTGCGAGTGTCGCGGCATGCTGTACTTTCAGCGCCTCGGACGCCTTCTTTTCGATCACGGCCACGATCTGCGGCAGGTCGGCACTCACATTACCGGGCTTCAGCAACAGTTTTTCAGGCAGAAGGATATCGTCACCGGCGCTAGCTGCCTCGACCTTCAGCTTTGCGAGTTCCGCCTTGAGTGCCGCAAAATTCGGCCCCTTGGGCGCAAGGCCTTCGAGATAGGCTGCAGCATCGGGTGCCGTCGCACTCGATGACAAGGTTTGCGCCAGATTGACGTCTTTACGTTTGAAATCGTGATATCCGGAAATGCGGTTCGGATCGATCCGGCCACGCACCATATCCTGCGCGAACAGCAGAACCTTGCCGGACAGCGCCAGCTCGAACTGCATCAGTTCGGCATCATGGGAAACCGCCGGCGCTGCAGCGACAACGGGAGCAGATGCAGCGGATTCAACTGAAGGCGCAGATGCATTATCGGTGACCGGGGCGGCAGCTGCGTCAGCAACCGGCGTCTGTGCAGCTACAGGGGCAACCTCCGCAGCGGTCGCATCGACTGCGGGTGCAGCAGCCGGCTCAACGCTTGCGGTTGTCAGTACCGGTGGCGTCAGCAGATAGTCGGCCGGATCAAGCCCGTAGTCGCCTGCTCTTTCGAAAAGAGCGAGGACTGCCCTCGCCTTGTCGTTGATCTCACCGCCGGAAACCCACAGAGGCGCCGCGGCCTTGGCATAATAGGCCTCAAGCACGGACGCGACATCTCCCGGTGCCGACACCTTGGCGTTCGCCATCGACTGGAACGGGGCCACAGCGGAAGAAGAGAAACCCGTCCTTACCAGACGCTGACTGTCCGCCTTGTATGTGTAGTATCGAGGACCAGAAACTTTGGGCAGAGGCTCGGGATCAGCCAAGGCGCGCTCGCTCGGCATAGCCTCTTGCGCCCTTGTATTTGCCTGAGCTGCACCATCGCGCTTGCCTGGCCCACCACGAAGAATATCCATAAGAGTGATAGCATGGGCCGGAGCGGCCGCTCCCGCAAAGATGGAAATACCCGACAGGAGCGCCAGTGCGATCGATGTCTTCTTATGTGTGTGCTGCAATGTAGTCCCCGTGACCTTCGTCCGCGTCTTGTTGGCGGGCTCGACTTCAGTATCACGCCATCTATCCGATCGCGTGAGGGATGGAAAGAAAACGGTCGTTCACTTCTTGGTTCTAAAAGACTGAAAAAAAGCGACACGCCGATCTGCATAAAGGTTAAGAAAGTATTGGTTAATTTTTTGCTGACAACCAACGCAATCTTAGCCGTAGCGTGAGCCTGCCCTGCGCATAAATCGGTTCGGCGTGTCATGAAGGACACGCATTTGCTGCTGCAAAAAGCCGCATCAGCAGCTTGCGGACGTCCGGCAATCGTATAGTAATGCGCCGCGCCGGTACGGTACGCCTCCCCCATATATTTGTCGAGGAACGCGACGCCGGTGAATGCATCAGGGAGAAAAGGCAGCAACCATGGCATCGACCCGCACCGAAACCGATACGTTTGGCCCGATCGAGGTCGCGAGCGACCGCTATTGGGGCGCTCAGGCGCAGCGTTCGCTTGGAAACTTCAAGATCGGCTGGGAGAAGCAGCCGCTTGCGGTGGTTCGCGCACTCGGCATCGTCAAGCAGGCCGCAGCCGTTGCCAATATGGAACTGGCAGGTCTCGACAAAGGCCTTGGTAAAGCAATTATCGACGCCGCACAGGAAGTTATCGACGGAAAGCTCAACGAGCATTTCCCGTTGGTCGTCTGGCAGACCGGCTCAGGCACTCAGTCAAACATGAATGCCAATGAAGTGATCTCCAACCGGGCAATCGAAATGCTCGGCGGAGTCATGGGCTCCAAGAAGCCGATACATCCGAACGATCACGTCAACATGAGCCAGTCGTCGAACGACACCTATCCGACGGCCATGCATATCGCCTGCGTCGAAACGATCGTTCGCCACCTCCTGCCGTCGCTGAAGCATCTCCACGAAGCGCTGGAAGCGAAGGTCAAGGCCTTCAGCCACATCATCAAGATCGGCCGCACCCACACGCAGGACGCGACGCCGCTGACGCTTGGCCAGGAATTTTCGGGTTACGCAGCCCAGGTCGCGTCGGCGATCGCCAACATCGAACTGACGCTGCCTGCCCTTTCCAAGCTCGCGCAGGGCGGTACGGCTGTCGGTACCGGCCTCAACGCACCGATCGGCTTTGCCGAAAAGGTCGCCGAGGAAATCTCCAGGATCACCGACCTGCCCTTCGTCACCGCGCCGAACAAGTTCGAGGCACTCGCTTCGCATGATTCGATGGTCTTCTCACACGGCGCCATCAATGCTGCTGCGGCCGCTCTCTTCAAGATCGCAAACGACATCCGCTTCCTCGGATCCGGCCCGCGCGCCGGTCTCGGCGAGTTGTCGCTGCCGGAAAACGAGCCTGGCTCGTCGATCATGCCGGGCAAGGTCAATCCGACCCAGTCGGAAGCACTTACCCAGGTCTGCGCCCATATCTTCGGAAACCATGCAGCCCTGACCTTTGCCGGCAGCCAGGGTCACTTCGAGCTCAACGTCTACAACCCGATGATGGCCTACAACTTCCTACAGTCGGTTCAACTGCTGGGCGATGCGGCCGTCTCCTTCACCGACAACTGCGTCGTGGGCATCGAAGCTCGCGAAGACAACATTCGCAAGGGTGTCGAAAACTCCCTGATGCTCGTCACCGCACTGAACTCGAAGCTCGGCTACGACATCTGCGCCAAGATCGCAAAAACCGCACACAAGAACGGAACGACTTTGCGCGAGGAAGCAGTTGGCGGCGGTTACTTGACGAATGAAGAATTCGATCAGTATGTCCGCCCGGAAAACATGATCGGCCCGAAATAAAACAACGAAGATCGAGATTCGCATTCCGGCATCAAGCCGGAATGCGGCCTCCCAATACCGCAAATTTCTCTATAGAAATACAATAACTACTAAAGTAAAATTTCCTAAATAAAAATACATGACGACTTATCGCATTGAGCGACAATGACTTTTAGCAAATGCAAAATCTCTTCAAACTACTTTGGGAATGCGTTAGGGAAATAGATCCTTAATTATTTTCCAATAGTTTTTAATATAAGATTTTATCAAATCCATGTAGTGGGGTCTAACTGGGGGTCGTCTATGACGACGATATCTGCATCGAAGCCGCATTCGGGCGACCTGATGGGGCAGATCATCTATGCAGTGCGGTCGATGGGCGTGTCGCCCATACCGCGCAATTATCAGCTTTTCTATGAGGCCTATATAGGCTCGAACCCGGATCTTACTCGAGAACTCGCAGCACTTGGCAGCCGAGCTACTCAGGAAGATCTGGACATAATTTCAGAACGTTATCTCGGCGGACCTCAGTCTGCGGTTATCGAGAAGGCAAACGATCGTTTGCTCGGGGAACTCGATGCGCTGCTGAAACTTCTACGCCAAGAGCAGAACTCGCTCGAAAGCTACGGCAAGCTGCTCAGCGAGACCGCGTCGAGAATCAATACCAAGAACAGTTTCTCTACGGATATCATCCGCAGTGCCATCAGCCTGTTGCACCAGGCAACTGATGACAAGATGGCGCACGGAGAAAAGACCGTCGATGACATGGTTCAACGATCCAACGAAATGGATCAGGTGCGCCGTGAACTTGACGAGTACAAGCGCATCGCCAATACCGATTCACTGACGCGACTTTCAAACCGTCGCGCCTTTGATGAGCGTCTGGCCAGCTCATTCGATAACCAGACGGCCCTGCCCCTCACCGCGCTTGTGCTGGCTGACATCGATAACTTCAAGAAGATAAACGACAATTTTGGCCATCCGGTCGGCGACAAAATTCTCGCGACTGTCGCTTCCGTGCTGCGCGCCAATGTACGGAAAGATGTATTCGTCGCGCGCACCGGCGGTGAAGAGTTTGCGATCATCGTTGAAGGCAATACGCCGGACGAAGTCATGGTGATCTGCGAGCGCGTGCGCCGTGCCCTTGAGACAAGAACCTTCCGCAACTCTCGCTCGGGCGTAAACTACGGACCGGTGACAATCTCGCTCGGTTATTCGATGGCCGTCCAGGCGGCCGATCCTGGCGAGCTTTACGCCCAGTCGGATGCAGCTCTCTATTATGCCAAGAACAGCGGCCGCAATCGCTCGGTCCTCTTCGAGGAGAGCATGAAGAGCCATTACATCAGCAAGAACTGGCTGATTTACAAGAAGTAAAAAAGGCAGGCCGCCCGGCCTGCCTTTTCTCCTTCAGTATCTCTCACTCACCACATGGTTTTGGCAGCACGCGCCGGCCATTCGCGATCATAGGTCTCCCGGTCGAAATCCGCTTTTGCCGCCTTCAACAATTGTCCTGGCGTCGGCAATGTCGTCGGGTTGACGAAACGATCGACATTCCACAGCTCGGATCGCATCAGTGCACGGGCGCATTGGAAATAGACCTCATCGATACTGACGATCGCAACCGTTCGCGGATGTTTGCCATCCATCTCGAAGCTCTGCAGAAGAGATGGCTCGGCGGAAACGACTGCCCTGCCATTGACGCGCATTGTGGTGGTCGAACCTGGAATAAGGAACATCAGGGCGACACGAGGATCGCGAACGATGTTGATAAGCGAATCGACCCGGTTGTTGCCGCGCCAATCCGGCAGCAGCAGCGTATTTTCATCCTCGATCCTGACAACGCCGCCAATATCGCCGCGCGGCGAACAGTCGAGACCTTCCGGCCCCACCGTCGCCAGCGCCACGAATGGAGAGAGCTCGATCATGTGCCGATATTCAGGCGTCAATTTTGTCGTCACCTTGGCAATCGACGCTTCGCTCGAAATGCCATAGATCGCTTGTAGTTCTTCGATCGAGCGGATGATCATGGTTTCGTCATTCACGTTGCAGCCCCCTGCGCGGCGGCCTGTTCTGCCGCGCGTTGCTCTCGTTGCCGTCCCGTTCGTGCGGCAATGACGTCGGCGGGACGTGAATTGCCCTTAATCAGCGAGCGACCGGCATAGATGCCACCGATCTGCTCGAGTGCGAAACGCTCGCGATCGGTCTCGCGAAACTCCTCGATGATCTGGGCTGCCAGTTCTTCCTCTTCGCCAAGCACGTTCAACACTTCGCTGCCGAAATTCAGTGCCGATTCGTAGGTCTCGCGAATCTGGTAGTCGACGCCGGCTTTCAAGAGATCTATCGCGTGGCCGCGGTCATAGGCACGGGCAAGCAGCGGAACCATGGGAAATTCATCCTTGACGATCTCGGCTATCTTGATGGCCGCTTCCTTGTCGTCAATGCAAATGAGGATCGCCTTTGCGGTCGCTGCGCCCGCGGCGTGGAGGATTTCCGGGCGAGAACCGTCCCCATAAAAGACCTTGAAGCCGAAATCACCGATATCCCGGATGAATTCGGCATCCTTGTCGATGATCGACAGCGTATAACCGCGCGCCAGCACCGGCTGGCTGACGATCTGGCCGAAACGGCCGAAACCGATCATCAGCACGGTGCCGGCGATATCTTCCGGCGCATCAAGCCCGCTTGTGTCGACCTGCGGCTTCGGTGCAATTCGGACATAAACAGCTACGACAAGCGGTGTGACCACCATGGACAACACGATCGTTGCGGTCAGCACTGCATTCGTCTCTGCGTCGAAAATGCCGGCCGATGTCGCAGCGGCGTAGAGCACGAATGCGAATTCACCGCCCTGCGCCATCAGGATCGCCCGGCCGACACTTTCCGGATGAGGCGTACCGAGAAGGCGGGCTACACCATAGATTACCAATGCCTTTACGATCATGTAGGCGATCACGGCAATAACGACATGCTGCCAGTTCGCGGCGATGACTGCGAGATCAACCGCCATGCCGACGCCCAGGAAGAACAGGCCGAGCAATATCCCCCTGAAGGGTTCGATATCGGCTTCGAGTTGGTGCCGGAAAGAGGATTCGGACAAGAGCACGCCAGCAAGGAAGGCGCCCATAGCCATGGAAAGTCCGGCGAAATCCATCAGCAGCGCCGACCCGAGCACGACCAGCAGGGCGGCTGCCGTCATAACTTCACGGGCGCCGGAATTGGCCAACAACCGGAAAAAGGGGTTGAGAAGGTAACGTCCCGCAAGAACGAGCGCCACCAGCGCGGCAAAGCCGATAGCAACAGACTGGAGGCGATCCATGAGGGATACAGTCTCACCATGCGAAGCAAGCAGCGCGACAATCGCCAGCAGGGGTACAATGGCCAGATCCTCGAAAAGCAGGATCGAGACGATATGCTGACCTTTCGGTGTATGCAGATGATTGCGCTCCTGCAGCATCTGCATGACGATTGCCGTCGATGTCAGAACGAAACCTGTCCCTGCCACGAAGGCTACGGGAGCTGTCTGGCCAAACCCCATTCCAATCGCCATCAGCGCCACGATACAGGCGCAAACCTGAAGTGCGCCGAGGCCGAATATATCCTTGCGCATGCTCCATAGACGCGAGGGCTGCATTTCCAGCCCGATGATGAAGAGGAACATGACCACGCCGAGTTCGGCAATGTGGAGGATGGCTTGCGGATCAGAGACCAGCTTAAGGCCGAAAGGGCCGACAACCAGGCCCGCCGCCAGATAACCGAGAACCGAGCCAAGCCCTATCCGCTTGAACAGCGGCGCGGCGATAACGCCTGCGCCCAAAAGCGCCACGACCTGGACCAGTTCACCTGCATTCGATTCTGCCGCCACCCGCTTTTCCCCTTGCTTATCCTGTTAACGCGCTCGCGCGCCGTCTCGGCTCAGGCCCTTAGCAGCCAGTTCCTCTTCGTATTGTCGAAAAAGATCGTCACCGTCCGTTCCCAACTCGCGCAGATAACGCCAGGTGAAAATTCCACTGTCGTGTCCGTCGTCGAAAGCAATACGCACGGCATAATTTCCGGCCGCAACCAGATTGCGGATGGCCACCATACGCTTGCCGGGAACCGTCACCTTCTGGCCCGGGCCATGGCCTTGAACCTCAGCCGAGGGCGAGAGAACGCGCAGCCGTTCGGCGGGCAGCGCAAAACGCGCTCCATCGTCGAATGTCACCGTCAACGTCCGCTTGTCTTCGGCCACGCGCAGTTCGGTCGGCCAGCTGTCGTTCGAAACCTCGGTCATATCCGCTCTTCCAATTTCACCCGCTCAGGATTATGGATTTCATCAATTCGCCGCAACCCTGTCCGTCGCGCCGTTTTGATCAAAGTGCCATCCGCTTTGCCGGTATAAAGCTTGACGTCATCGATGATGACCACCAGATTCCGGCAATCAGGAGTATATTGACTTGAATTCCATCGTTACCCCACCACTGTTCGGCAATCCAGCACCGGCCCAGGCGCCGATGATCGATCCGTTCGGCCGTGCGGTGACTTATCTTCGCGTCTCGGTAACAGACCGCTGCGATTTTCGCTGCACCTATTGCATGTCGGAAAACATGACTTTTCTGCCGAAGAAGGACCTGCTGACGCTCGAAGAGCTTGAGCGCCTCTGTTCCGCCTTCATCGCGAAGGGTGTGCGCAAATTGCGGCTCACAGGCGGCGAACCGCTGGTGCGCAAGAACATCATGTTCCTGGTCGAGGCGCTCGGAAAACAAATCGATGCAGGAAGGCTTGACGAGCTGACGCTGACGACCAACGGTTCGCAGCTTGCCCGTTATGCTCAGGAGCTTCATGACAACGGTGTGCGCCGCATCAATGTTTCGCTCGACACGCTCGACGAAGCGAAATTCAAGGCTATCACCCGCTGGGGCAATTTCCGTCAGGTCATGAACGGTATTGATGCTGCCCAGAAAGCCGGGATCAAGATCAAGATCAATGCCGTGGCGTTGAAGGATTTTAATGAGCACGAAATCCCGGAGATGATCCGTTTCGCACATGGCCGCGACATGGACCTGACGCTGATAGAGACCATGCCGATGGGCGAGATCGAAGAAGACCGGACTGACCGTTATCTTCCCCTGTCGCAGGTGCGTGCAAGCCTCGAAGAGCAGTTCACGCTTTCCGAAATTCCTTACAAGACAGGCGGCCCTGCCCGCTATGTCGAGGTAAAGGAAACAAATGGACGATTAGGCTTCATCACGCCGATGACGCATAATTTCTGCGAGAGCTGCAACCGCGTACGTCTCACCTGCACCGGCACGCTCTACATGTGTCTCGGCCAGAACGACGCCGCGGACCTCCGTTCCGCCTTGCGCGGCTCCGACGATGATGATTACCTTGCCAATGCCATCGACGAGGCAATCACCCGCAAGCCGAAAGGCCATGACTTCATCATCGACCGCACGCACAAACGCCCCGCGGTCGCGCGACACATGAGCGTCACCGGCGGGTGACACCCTCCTTCCACAATGCAATGAAGTGATTCACCGGCCCATGGCCGCTGCCGACCGACAGTTGGTCGGCGGCTGCGATAGCCTCTGCCAGATAGGCCTTCGCCACCCTCACCGCCTCGATCACGGATTGTCCCTTGGCAATTTCGGCGGCGATGGCGCTCGACAGGGTGCAGCCGGTTCCGTGGGTGTTCCTTGTCTTGGTTCTCGGGCCTTCGAACCAGGTCACTCCGTCGGCTTCGGCCAGCACGTCCGGGCTGTCATCGCTTTCCAGATGCCCGCCCTTGATCAACACCGCGCGCAGCCCGTGCTCAAGCAGTCGTTTGGCCTGCTCAGCCATGACTTCCCGCGTCTTCGCCTCCTGTTCGCCAAGCAGGGCTGCCGCCTCCGGCAGGTTCGGCGTAATGACCGTCGCAAGCGGTAGAAACAGTTTCATGATCGCCTGGTTGGCATCGCTTGCCAGAAGCGGCGCCCCGCCCTTGGCAACCATGACCGGATCGAGCACGACAGGAATCCCCGTCGCATGTGCCTTGAGCGTGGCGGCTACCGTTTCGGCGATCTCCGCATTGGCGATCATGCCGATCTTCACCGCATCGACGCTGATATCGGCGAAGATCGTCTCGATCTCGGCGCGGACGAAATCGGGTGGCAGCGCATGGATGGCAGTTACGCCTTGCGTGTTCTGCGCCGTCAATGCGGTGAGCGCCGCCATGCCATAGGTGCCGCGGGCGGAAAATGCCTTGAGATCGGCCTGTATGCCGGCACCGCCGGACGGATCGGAGCCCGCAATCGATAGGACATTCCGGATGGTCATTTCGTTACCCTCGCGATTTCTGCTGCAATCAGCTTTGTGGCGGCCAGCGGGTCCGGCTGTCCGCAAATGGCGGAGACGACTGCCAGCCCCTTCGCACCGGCGGAGAAAACCTCGCCTGCATGTTCGCCTTTGAGACCACCGATCGCGACTGCCGGCACCGGAGATATCGCGGCGATCCGCGCCAGCCCTTCGAACCCGACAGGTGGCTTGTGGTCCGGCTTGGTGCCGGTGGCAAAGACCGGACCGATCCCGACATAATCGACCAGCGTCGCATCGACCCGTCGCGCCAGTTCCTCCGTTTCGACGGAAAGGCCGAGGATCATGTCTCCACCGATGCGCTGACGCACGATTGCCGCATCCATATCGTCCTGACCGACATGGATGCCATCCGCGTCGATTGCGATGGCGGCCTCGACGTCATCATTGACGATCAGCGGCACGCCGGTTCCCGCGAGTGCGGCCTTGAGTTCAAGGCCCGTGGCAATCATTCTGGCGGTCGTTGCCTGCTTGTCGCGCAGTTGCACCATGCTTGCGCCACCTAGTACCGCAAGCCGGGCCGTCTCTATCATTCCGATCGCCTGACAAAGCTCTGGGTCAAGCACCAGATAAAGGGAGAGGTCGAATCGTTTCATGCCGGGACCACCCTTGCGACCGCATCCATCGCATCCGGCGTCACTTCGGCCAAAAGATCGAGAAAACGTACGGCGAAGGATCCCGGTGCCTGCGCTTCGCGCCCCGCCAGCTCGCCTGCGGCGGCGAAGAGGGCTAGTGCCGCCACAGTTGCCTCGAACGGACTGTCCGGTGCCGTCGCGGCGAAAGCGCCGACGATGCAGGTCAGCGAGCAGCCGAGCGCAGTCACTTTCGGCATCAGCTTTGAGCCGCCGAGAACTTGAACGGAGCGCTGTCCGTCCGTGACGAAATCGCGCTCGCCGGTCACCGCAACCACGCAGCCATGACGCAGTGCAAGTGCTTTGGCTGCAGCTTCGGCGGAAGCGACGCTATCGCCGGTGTCGACGCCCTGCCCCGATGCATGCTCGCCGGCCAGCGCGATGATTTCGGAAGCGTTGCCGCGGATCACCGTCGGCTTCAGCGCAAGCAGTTCAGCCACCGCAGCACGACGATAGGATGTGGCGAAATGCGCGACCGGATCCAGCACCCAGGGTTTTCCCGCCTCGCCGGCCGCCTTCGCTGCCGTCTTCATACCTTCGAAGAAGTCCGGCGAGATCGTGCCTATATTGATGGTGAGCGCTGCTGCGATAGCGGCAAATTCTCCGGCCTCCTCGGGGCTGTGCACCATGGCGGGCGAAGCGCCAGCCGCCAGCATGACATTGGCGGCGATATTCATCGCGACGAAATTGGTGATGTTCTGCACCAGCGGATTTCTCCGCCGCATGGCCGCCAGCAGCGAGCCGGGTTTCAGGGATTGAACGGGATCGTCGGTCATTCGCGCCTCCTTCTTCTGCAGAGGCGGCGCGGGGATACAACGTGAATGAACGAAGACCCGAACGACTCCCTCCGCCAGCATGATCTGGTTCAGGTTCAAAGGGTTCTTCTCAGCCCGGCTTTCACCGGACGCCCCTGTCATGTCCAACAACTAGCGGATGAGGCGACATGGTTCCAGCTTTTTTGGCGAAAGCCGCAATCACCATGATATTGGCAACAAAAAGCCGCCCTCGTTTCAAAGGGCGGCTTTTGAGCTTCATAAGAGACACATGGTCAGGTCGGCATATCAGGCAGCGTTGCTGCGATATCGAGGCTGCGACGGCTCTTCATAATATTCGACGCTGTCGCCGGTCCGGAAGCGGCCAATCTTCTGCGTCAGATCCTCGACCCGATGGCGCAGGCCGCGGATTTCGGCATTGTTCTCCTCGACCATCGCGGCATTCTGCTGGGTGATCAGTTCCACATCATTGACAGCCTGGGTGACCTGCGTGATGCCGGTCGACTGCTCCGCGGCAGCCGAGGAAATCTGCGCCACCAGTTTGCGTACGTCGGTCACGTGGGCGATGATCTTCGAAAGCGCCTCGCCGGTTTCCTCGACGAGCTGGACACCGCTTTCCACCTGCATCGCGCTTGCCGAGATCAGCTGCTTGATCTCGCGGGCGGCACCGGCGCAACGCTGGGCCAGTTCGCGGACCTCCTGGGCGACAACCGCAAAACCACGGCCGGCCTCACCGGCACGCGCAGCCTCGACACCGGCATTGAGTGCCAGAAGGTTGGTCTGGAAGGCGATCTCGTCGATCACGCCGATGATCTGGCTGATCTTGTCGGAGGACCGACTGATCTCGCCCATGGCATCGACGGCGCGTGCCACGACCTCGCCTGAACGAACGGCGAACTCTTCGGTCTCATTGACCGATTGAGACGTCTGACGGGCATTGGTTGCGGTGCTGCGCACAACATCGCTCAGATGGCGCAACGCCCGAGAGCTTTCTTCAAGCGCTGCCGCCTGCTGTTCCGTGCGTTTCGCCAGATCGTCGGCGGAGGCGGAAAGGTTGGCCGTACCGCCATTGATCTCCTGCGCCGCAAAACCGACTTCGGACAAAGTCGCACGCAGCGCATCGACAGCCTGATTGTAGGTTCTGGCCATCATCACGAAATCTGCCGGCAGATTTTCGTCCATCCCCGTTGCCAGATCGCCTTCGGCAAGATTGCCGAGCACGCCCGAGAGCGCGGTCAACGCATGCTGCTGATCGGCCGCGATGCGGGCACGTTCGCCGGCGCGCTGTTCTGCTTCCGCCGAAGAAAGCTCCCGGGCGGCAGCGGCTTCCTGCTCCAGCCGAACATTTTCTCTCGCAGCGTCGCGGAATACCGTGACGGAACGAACCATGTCACCGATCTCATCCCCACGCTCGCGGCCTTCGATCGAAACTTCTAGGTCGCCGTCGGCAAGACGCTTCATCACTTCGGTCACCCGGCGCAGAGGGCCGCGCAACGTCTCGACCAGCATCAGGCCGCCCGCGATCGCCAATATCGTTCCGACCACCATGGCGATGACCGAAAGGTTTGCCGAGCGCTCACTGTCTTCCTTGCCGACTTCCTGGGCCTGGGCAACGAAATTCTTCAGCCCGGCCATCGCGCCGGTCAGAGTGGTCGTGGCTTCAGCCCTCTTCTTCTGCCAGTCGGAAGCGATCACGATCAGCTTTGTCGATCCGGCGTCCAGAGATGCGAGAAGCGGCTCCAGCTTCACAGCAAAGCCGGCCATGGTGAAATTGGTCTTGGCAAGTTCAGAAACACGCGCCGAGACGGTACGCAAACCCGCCGTCGATTCAAGAAGCGGCTTCTGTGAAGCCTCGCTCATCGTACTGCTCATGCGCTCGACAAGCAGTTTGAGCTCATCGATCCTGCGCAGGGAATCCTCTGTCTGGGCAAGCAGCTCACGCTGGACGGCTACATCACCTTCAAGGCCGACAAACCGTTCAGCTGCCGTTACGGCCCGGCTGTTGGACAAGTTATCCAGATCCCGCTGGATCGGCATGAGTGCACTTGTTCCCACACGTACGGCCTGCGCCTTGTCGGCGATCGGGGCATCGCCGGTAATGGTCGCTTTCAAGCCGGCAGCGGCCTGTCGCGCCGGATCGAAAGCCTTGCCCGCCTTTTCCGATACGAGCGTGCTGATCTTTGCAAATTCCTCTTCCAACGGGCCGAGGTACAGCTTGGCCGTATTGATGGCCGCATCGTCGCTTTCGGCACGACGCATTGCTTCACGCAAGTCCGAGACCCTGCCCGAAATGGCGTTATAGGCGTAGGCTTCCAGCAACATGCCCTTGGCAAATTTTTCCTTGCCGGCGCTCTGCTTGCGCAGGCTTCCCACCTGCGCCTCCACTTCCGTGCCTAGCGTATCGATTTCCGTCACGGCGCTGGCCATCTGCGCATCCGTTTCGTCCCGCAGCAGCTTGACGGCCCACAGCGCATCGACATGACTGCGCATTGCCGAAGCGAGCCCCATAACCGGCGCAACCCGTGATCGATCCCCTTCGCTTGTCAGAAGTCCCTCGAGCACACCGACGCCCTGTTGCTGGGTGTCGATATCGGCCCTCAGTGCCGAAAGCGTCTTTTCATTCGGCGTAGAGGAATATTCCTGCAAGCTCGCCTGAAGGCGCTCGAAATCGCCGATGTTCTCAATCGTGGCACGGGTCACGGTCATATGGCCATTCAGAGTATTGGCCGTGTAATATCCGGCAAGGCCTACGCCCGCGATCAGCAGAACGAGAGGTACAACGAACAGAAGAACCTTGGTTACAATTTTCCGGCTTTGCAAAAGTCGATCGATAAACAATTTTTTCCCCGTCATTAGCTGCGCTGAAGGCACGATTGCATGTGTGCACAACGGAGCGATTCCAGCCTCATGCGGGAACACCCCCACACGATGGCCACTTTCGGTTGAGCAACCGTTAATGGCAGCCGGCGACATTTGCGCGCGGAAAAATCAGATGGAAATTTGCTGGCAGCAAACTTTCCGATCACGTAAAGACGGGGCGGAACGGGTGGAGGAATCGGGATGGCATTGTCGGATAACACGCGCGGTGCGCTGCTCATGGCGACCGCGATGGCCGTGTTCTCCTGCAACGACGCAATGGTCAAGGCGTTGACGCACGACCTCAGCATTCCGCAGATCATGGCAGTACGCGGGGTCCTGACGACCATACTCGTATTCGCGGTCTCCATTCTCCTGCGCGCCAAGTTCTCGTTACGCGCCTTCACTCATCCGCTGGTGCTTTTGCGCACGGCCTGCGAACTCGGCGGAACGTTGTCGTTCTTCAATGCGCTTGCCAGGATCGATTTCGCCTCGGCCTCCTCGATCATGCAATCGCTGCCGCTTGCGGTGACACTCGGGGCTGCGCTTCTGTTTCACGAACCGGTCGGCTGGCGGCGCTGGAGCGCCATCATCGTCGGCTTCCTCGGCGTGCTTTTGATCATCCAGCCGGGACCTGAAGGCTTTTCCAGCGACGCGCTGTTCCCGCTTGCAGCGGTTTTCTTCACCGCCTGCCGGGATCTCGTGACGCGCAGGATCGCAACGGAAATCCCGACCATCCACGTGACCCTCTTCACCTCCTTCATCATCATGGTCGTCGGCTTTGTTCTCATCGGCCCGACAGGCGGCTGGCATCCGATTTCGGGCTTCAACTGGTTGCTTCTGGCGCTGACGGCGATTGCGGTATTCTGCGGCTATCAGGCAATCATCCTCGCAATGCGCGGTGGAGAAATCTCCTTCATTGCGCCGTTCCGCTATACCAGCCTGATCTGGGCGCTCCTCATCGGCGTCCTGGTTTTCGGTGAGCGTCCGGGCATGACGGTGCTCCTGGGCGCGGCCGTCGTGATCTGCTCCGGCCTTTATACATTCTACCGTGAAAGCCGCCGCGCCATCGACACGGCCAAAAAGGCGGCTACGCCCGCGGCGGGTGGCTGAGGATGCGCCCGCCCGGTCTCATTCTTGCCGGTGGCCGGTCAAGCCGCATGGGAGCGAACAAGGCGCTGCTTCCGCTCGGCGACAAAAGCGTTCTCGGTCATGTCATTAGGCGACTGGCTCCCCAGGTATCGGATCTCGCTGTCAACGCCAATGCCCCGTTTCCGGGGTTTGAGAACTATCGCTATCTTGCAGATGATCTCGCCGGACAGCTAGGACCGCTCGCCGGCATCCTTACCGGGATGCGCCATTATTCCCGCCAGTTCGCAGAAGCGTCGCATTTCGCCAGCGCTCCCTGCGACAGCCCTTTTCTGCCGTCAGATCTTGTGCCGCAGTTGAGTGCAGTCTGTCCCGATCCGGAGACCATCGTCATCGCTACCTCACTGGAGCGTCGTCACCCTGTCTTCGGCCTCTGGCCGATCGCGCTTGCGGAAGATCTCGAACACTGGCTGACTGATAGCGATAATCGCCGCATCAATGCATTCCTGAACCGTCACCGCACGGTGACCGTCGATTTTCCGTCACTTCAGACACGCCGCGGCATGCTGGATCCCTTCTTCAACATCAACACACCAGAAGAGCTTACCCAAGCCGCGACCTTTACGGAGATCCTTGAATGAACACCACGCCCGCCTTCGGGATTTCCGGATGGAAAAATTCTGGAAAGACGGGACTGACCGTTCGTCTGGTTGAGGAGCTTACCGCCCGCGGTTATCGCGTTTCCACCGTCAAGCATGCGCATCATGACTTTGACATCGACAAGCCCGGCGCAGATTCCTTTCGGCATAGGGAGGCGGGCGCCAGAGAAGTGGCAATTGTCTCAGGAACGCGCTTTGCGATCATGCATGAACTGCGAGACGAAGCTGAGCCGACGCTTGCCGAAATCCTTTCACGGCTGGCACCTTGCGATCTCGTACTCGTAGAGGGCTACAAGCGCGAGGCCATCCCGAAGATAGAACTACGCCGACTGGAATCGAAAAGCCGCGAACCTCTTGCATCAATTGATCCCCATATCGTAGCCATCGCCACGGATCACTTGCTCGCTTCGCAAACATTGCCCGTCTTCGAGCTCGACGACACAGCATCCATTGCCGACTTCATCATCGGCACTACAGGCCTTCCAAAACGCTGAAAGCCGCCGACCGAATGGTCGACGGCTTCCAATTCATGCCTGTCCGAACCGTTACTGGTTGGAGGCGACAGGTTTTACCAGAGGCGTGATCCGGCGGATCGTCACGCGGCGGTTTTCCTGGTTCGCGGCTTCGGTATTCACCTTCAGGTACCGCTCGCCATAACCTTGCGTCGTCATGTTTTCCGGTGGAATGCCGAATGCATCCGACAGCACCACAGCCACCGATTCCGCGCGCCGGTCGGAAAGGACAAGATTGCTTTCATCCGAGCCGACCGCATCCGTATGGCCTTCGATCAGGAAGGTTTCCGACGGATCCTTTTCCAGCACCTTGTTGATCGCGTCTGCAACCTTGCGAAGCGAGGTTGCCTGATTCATCGGAATCTCGGCGCTGCCCGTGGCAAAGGTGATTGTATCGAGGTCGATACGCGGAACCTTGTCGCGGATACGGGCCGAATAACGGACCTCATCGAGCGAATAGGGCCGTTCAACCCGCTCCACCGGCGGCTGCTCAAGGAAGCGGTAATAGTCTCGGTCCGGCTCGCTGGACGTATCGATGATATAGTCGTCGATCGGCACGCCAAGACGCATCGGCGGCAGGTCGTCACCCGGATCGCGCCAGGTATAGTCCTGACGGTCTTCCAGAAGCTCCGGTGCGTAATAGAGCACATATTCCCGACCGCCACGGACGATGCGCGAACGCTGGACGACTTCGCCGTAACGGTTACGGATCGTCACAACGCGGGTACCGTCGCTGCGTTCGACGACTTCGCGATAGCGACCGTCGCCCAGACGCTCATATTCCGGACGGCCCCCATCATCGTAAAAGCGGCGGCTGTCGTCGTGGCGCACATAGGTCTGGTTATCGATCGAGATCATAACGCGACCATCGTCACGGTCCCGATCCCAATTCCTGTCGCGGCCACGGTCACGATTGCGATCCTGGTTTTGGTTCTGTCCCAGAAGGGCATCGCCGATCGGGCCTAGAACATCCCAGCCGCGCGGCCGTTCGAAATCGGGCCTGCCATCGATGCGCTGGCCGCGTTCCTCGACCAGCTCGCGACGCTGGTTGCGCCAGCGCTCCCGGTCTTCGCGGGTGACACGATCATTGACCTGCGCATCCGCATCGTTACGCGGCGGCGGAGCCGCGCGTTCCTGTGCCTGCTGCTGATCCGGCGCGAGCGGAGTTCCGCGCCTGTCCGGACGGCTCGGATCCCGCGGACGGTCACCGCCGCGTTGCGCACGGTCTGGCCGCTGTTCCTTGGCGCTGTCGAGCACGGCGGCGCCGTTTTCGACCGGAAGCCTCGGCTGCTCGGCGGTCTGCTCAACGGGACGCGGCTGGTTGCGCTCGCCACCGCTCACCGCCTGATCAGGTGCCTTGTCCGCGTCCTGAGCCTGCTGACGGGCAGGTTTGGGCGGCTGGCCCGGTTGCTGCTGAGGCACCGGCGCTTGATCGGCATTCTGCTGCGAGCGAGGCTTTGGCGGCTGGATCACATCACCCTGATCTGCCTGTTGACGCTGCGGCCGTTCGGCCTGAGGACGCTCGGCCTGCTGCGGACGGCCTTGAGGCTGCTCGGCCTGCGGCTGTTCCGCCTGTTGCTGACGTTCCTGCCGCGGCTTGGGTTGTTCCGCCTGCTGCGCATCGGCCTTTGCAGGTGGCTTTGCTGACGGCTTCGGTTCGGGTGCCTGATCGGCATTCTGTTGTGCGCGAGGTTTTGGCGGCTGGATCACATCACCCTGTTCGGCCTGCTGACGCTGAGGCCGCTCGACCTGGGGCTGTTCCGCCTGCTGCTGGCGTTCCTTGCGCGGCTTGGGCTGTTCCGCCTGATCTGCATCCGGCTTTGTCTGTTCTCGGAGATCGGGGGCCTGCTCGGCGTTCTGCTGACGCCGTTGCGGGCGTTCACTGCCCTCGCCCTGATCTGCCTGCTGCTCACGACGCTGCGGGCGCTCGGCGTCCGGCTGCTCGGCACGCTGTTCACGCTGGCGGGGTTGCGGCCGTTCACCACCACCCTCACCCTGATCTGCCTGCTGCTGGCGACGCTGGGGACGTTCACCCTCTGGCTGTTCGGCCCGCTGCTGGCGCTCACCGCGCGGACGTTCAGCTCCTTCACCCTGATCAGCCTGCGGCTTGCGGCGCTTCGGAAGTTCCTCGCCATCTGCCGGAACCTGCTCCTGCACCCGAATGATACCGGGCGCCGCCGGCTGCACCGATCCGAGATCCGCACCGGACGGCAGGGCATAGGCTGGTTGCATCAACAATGGCAGGGACAAAACAGGCGCCGCCACGCTGGCGAACAATCTCGATTTCATCGACATGACATTTTCCTCTTCTGGCTTTCGTCCCTAGATGCGCGCGACGGCCCTTGATGGTCCTGCCTTTTCGGGCCTACCTCTTGCGGGCAGTTTTTCGCGGCACCACAACTGTATTTGTTCCAATTTGGTTCCCATTATGGCCGGCAGCAAAGGTCCGCATCATCGGGACCAAAGTCTGAACCGCGCTTGAATGATGTATTCATCAGGCAATTATACCTGCGCCATCTTGGCGCATCACAAACAGCGGCACCTTTGACGTTGCTCATTTCTCTCCCGGAACCCTGTGGCGACATGCTGGTTTGGACGTAAACGTCAAAGGGATGTGAAGCCCGAGGTTGCCCTAGAAAATGCCGTTGCAATTTTCCCGGAGCCGGTATCTATAAAAACCAAGGGCTGCAAAACGCCCCTCGCCGGCCGCGAAAAACCGAGAAAACGTTGCCGGACTGCCAACAGAGAGGACCATTATGAACATCTCCACCCGTTTGTTTGCTGCCGCGTCGATCGCAGCGATCTCGCTTTTCGCTGGCGCCGCTTCGGCACAGGAAAAGCTGGTGATCGGTACGGAAGGTGCCTACCCGCCCTTCAACGTTCTGGAATCCAACGGCGAACTGACCGGCTTCGACATCGACATCGCCAAGGCGCTCTGCGTGCAGATGAAGACCGAGTGCACCTTTGTCACCAATGACTGGGACGGCATCATCCCGGCCCTGCAGTCCAAGAAGTTCGACGCGATCATCGCTTCCATGTCGATCACGCCCGAGCGCCAGCAGCAGGTCACCTTCTCCAAGAAGTACTACAACACGCCTCCGGCAATCGCCGTACCGAAAGATTCGCCGCTGACGGAAGCAACCGCTGCTTCGCTGAAGGGCAAGGCCATCGGCGCGCAGGGCTCGACCAGCCATGCCAACTATGTCGAAAAGCACTTCCCCGATGCGGATGAGAAGCTCTATCCGACCGCCGACGAATACAAGCTCGACCTGACCAACGGCCGTATCGACGGCGTTGTCGACGATATCGTCGTGCTCACCGAATGGGTGAAGTCGGATGCCGGCGCCTGCTGCAAGATCCTCACCCCGCTGCCGGTCGATCCGGAAATCAACGGCCAGGGTGCTGGCATTGCCGTGCGCAAGGACGAACAGGCTCTGGCCGACAAGTTCACCGCCGCAATCGCTGCGATCCGCGCCGACGGCACCTACAAGAAGATCCAGGACAAGTATTTCGACTTCGACGTCTATGGCGGCGACAACTAATCGGTCCAATCGCTAAAAAAAGCGGCGGAAGGGTCACCTTCCGCCGTTTTCATTTTCATCAAGCACTTGTCCTCAGAAAATTTTCCTTTTTAATTGGCATTTGAAAGCGGCACGACATAAGCCGCAGGGGAATATGAACCGGAACATGATCCTATGAGCGGATGGCTCTCCGCCCTCTTTAATACACTCGACCCGTTTTGCGGCCCTGCCGGTATCTTTACCTGGTTCGGCGGCACCGGCCTCGTTTCCTGTGGCGATACCGGCTGGGGCGACGAAATCGCCTTCGGCGTCAAGGTGACGATCTCGCTGGCGCTCGCCACACTGCCTGTCGGGCTGCTGATCGGTTTTCTGATCGCGCTTGCCGCCCAGTCTCAGGAAAAGCTGCTAAGGCTCGCCGCCGGCATCTACACCACCATCTTCCGCGGCCTGCCCGAACTGTTGACGCTGTTCATCGTCTATTACGGCGCGCAGATGCTGATCCAGTCGGTGCTGGCGTTCTTCGGGTATGACGGGCGTGTCGAGATCAATGCATTCGTTGCCGGCATGGTGGCGCTGGCGGTGGTGTTCTCCTCCTATTCGTCGGAGGTTCTGCTCTCCGCCTTTCGCGCCATTCCGCGCGGGCAATATGAGGCCGGCGATGCGCTCGGCCTTCGCCGCGGCAAGACGATGCTGCTGATCGTTCTGCCTCAGCTCATCCGCATCGCCCTGCCCGGCCTTACCAATCTCTGGCTGATCCTCTTGAAGGACACGTCCTATGTCTCGGTTATCGGGCTTGCCGATATCGTGCGTCAGACGGGCGTTGCAGCGCGCGTCAGCAAGGAAGCCTTCTTCTTCTATTTCCTTGCCTGCCTGCTTTACCTGATCCTGGCGATGATCTCGTCCTACGGTCTCGGCTTCATCGAACGCTGGGCCAAGCGGTCGGAGGTTTCCCGATGAGCGTGACGAACGAAATGATCCCGCCACGCCCGGCGCCTGCGGTCCTGCACCGGCCACTGACAACGGCGAAAGTCGTCGGTATCGGCGTGCTCATCCTCTGGGCCCTGCTTGCCATGGCTCTGGTCAGCATGGTCATCGAGGGATGGGACCCTGCCAAGTTCGAGCGTTACGGACCGCGTTATCTCAACGGCTTGTGGACGACGATTTCGCTGGTCGGCATTTCCATCGTGCTCGGCGCGGTTCTGTCTTTGCCGATCGCGTTTGCCCGCATGTCGAAGAACCGCGTTCTGAATGCAATTGCCTACGCCTATGTCTACATCTTCCGCTCGACGCCGCTGCTCGCCCAGCTGTTCCTCATCTACTACGGTCTCGGAAGTTTCCGGCCGCAGCTGGAATCCGTCGGCCTGTGGTGGTTCTTTCGCGAGGCCTGGTATTGCGGTCTCTTCTCGCTGACGCTGAATACTGCCGCCTATCAGGCGGAAATCCTGCGCGGCGCGATCCAGAGCGTTCCCGTCGGCCAGCATGAGGGCGCAGCAGCACTCGGCATTTCCAAGCGCGTCGCCTTCTGGAAGATCATCCTGCCGCAGGCCCTGATCGTGGCGCTTCGCCCCTACGGCAACGAGATCATCCTGATGATCAAGGGCTCGGCCGTCGTCGCCATCGTCACCGTCTACGACCTAATGGGAGAGACACGCTACGCCTTCTCGCGGACGTTCGACTACCAGACCTATCTCTGGGCTGCGATCTTCTATCTCACCATGGTGGAAGCACTGCGACATCTGTGGAACTTCATCGAGCGACGCCTGACCCGCCATCTGGTGCGCTAGCAGCACTCCAGTCACACCGATGCTAACGCCCTGAAATAAAACACCAACTTTCGCCAAACGCGACAGTCGTTAAGTTTCGGTCAAGTATCCCATGTTCCCATTTTCATGACGCAGCCAATGCGTCATGAAAAAAGGGAACAGCAGATGTCGGAACTCGAAATGATGCTGCGAGGTTACGGCCTCACCACCGCCCAGATCTTCTACCGCATGCCGGATCACCCTGTCTTGCTGCAGAGCTATGTCTGGCAGAATTACGATCTCGCCCCTGAATTTCCGGAGATGAACGGGTTTCTGAAATTCTGGCAGGAGAAGCTGGAAGGGCCGCTACACTCTGTCCGCTACGTGCATCGCAAGCTGATCTCGGCCAGCGAGTGGCGGCAGGTGAAGGGCGAAATCATCCTGCACTGATTGCGCTTGGCTATGATCCTCGCAATTGCCAAACGCTGCCGCGACACGTAAAGCGGCTGGCAACAACGAGGATATGGTTATGGCGAAGATCGACGAAGAAGCATTGGCGGAAGCCTATAACCGGGCGCTTGCGCATGAAAAGGCCGGCGAGATCGATGCGGCCGTCGAAGCCTACAAACAGGTGCTGGAAATCGATCCGGAAGACCACGGTGGCGCTGCCGTTCGCATCGCCTCGATGGGTCGCGGCGAAGCGCCGCCAAAGGCGCCCGACGCCTATGTCGAAACGCTGTTCGACCAGCATGCGGAAAGCTTTGAAGACATTCTCGTCGAACAACTCGGTTATGCCGTTCCGGTTCTGGTGCGCCAGCGCCTGCAGGAGCTGAAGCTCGGCCCGTTCAAGCGCATGCTCGATCTCGGCTGCGGCACGGGGCTGACCGGCGGCACGCTGCGCGACATGGTGGACGACATTACCGGTCTCGACATCTCCGAGAACATGGTCGAGATCGCTCATGAGAAGGATCTCTACGAGACGCTTTACGTCGCAGAAGTCGAGGATTTCCTCGAGGACAATGACGATGAGCCCTTCGACCTGATCACCGCGACCGACGTGCTTCCCTATCTGGGCGCGCTCGAGCCGCTGTTCTTCGGTGCTGTCGAAAACATGGTCGCCGGTGGCCTGTTCATCTTCTCCTCCGAATCCCTGCCGGAAAGCGACGAGCGGACCTACACGGTCGGCCCGCACCAGCGCTTCATGCATTCGCCGGCCTATATCCGCACACGGCTTGCCGATACCGGTTTCGAGCTTGTCGAAATGAGCGACATCAACGTGCGCATGCAGGACGGCAATCCCAGCCCGGGCCATCTGGTCATCGCGAAGTTGAAGGGATAATTTCTTCGCCTCAACGGAGAACGGCCCAATGACGCCGGAGCGTTACTTCATAGCCCAGGCATATAACAACGCCTGGGCCAATCACCGGCTGCTGAAAGCCTGCGCCCTGCTGTCCGCCGAAGACCTGGCCGCACCGCGCCAAAACTTCTTTCCGTCGATCATCCACACGCTGAACCATATCCTGACCGTCGATTGGCTCTATATCGGTGCGCTCGAAGGCCATTGTCCGGGTGCTTCCGCCTTCGAACCGGAGATCTCGTTTCCCGCCTTTGCCGATCTCGACCGCGAACAGCGCGCAGCCGATCGCCGCCTCATCGACCACTGTCGCAGCCTGACGGACGAGACGCTTTGCGCCGAAGTCGGCATCCCGCGCGACATGCATATGCAGATCGAGCCAACAGACCGCATCCTGCTGCATCTCTTCCAGCACCAGATACATCATCGCGGACAGGTTCATGCGATGTTATCCGCAACGGGCGTGAAGCCGCCGCAGCTGGACGAATTCTTTCCATCAGACCCGGCAGAACAGGCGCTTCGCGCGCAGGATCTGGCTGAACTCGGATTTACCGAAACCATGATCTGGAGTGATCGATAATGCTGTATTTCGTCATCAAGGCCCTGCACCAACTCTCCGACTTCCTGCTGATCGGCGGCATGCTGATCAATGCTTTCGTCATCTCGATGGTGCCGCCGCCGATCCGTGTCGGCGTGATCGTCGCGCTGCGCAAATACGACCGCACCGTGACCACGGCAGCGCTTGCCGGCGCCTGGATTTTCGGCCTCTGGCTCGCCTTCGGTTATATCGGCTTTGCCGGCAATGGCTGGCTGCATGCCAAGCTTCTTCTCGTTGTCATTCTCTCGGCGCTGCACGGCATGCAGCAGGCTGCAATGCGCAAGATGGCGGCCGATCCGAAGCTTGAGCCGAATGCCTTTGTGCGCATCGGTATGCCGGTTATCCTGATCTGTCTCGTGCTTGTCGTGGCGCTCGCCGTCATCAAGCCGTTCTGATTCCAGCTTTCCTGATCTCCTTAGCCAGAGCGCCGCAAAACAGCCCGCTTTTCGTCGTCGCAAGAAGCGGGCGAAAAGCCGATGTAGAATCGGATACCGGCTACAAGCCGGACTGGAGAGGGTTACATGACGGGAAATTCAGACAGGCTGCGTATTGCCGTATTGTTTGGCGGGCGTTCGGCGGAACATGACGTATCGGTGCTTTCGGCAACCAATGTCATGAACGCCCTCGATCCGCAAAAATACGACGCATTGCCGGTCTTCGTCAGTCGCGAAGGCCAATGGCTGCTCAGCGCATTTGAGGGCGGCGAACTGTCGAAACCGACAAACGGTACGCAACTCTCCCTGATCCCCGGCGGCAAGGGACGCCTTCTTGCGCTTGCCGAGAGGGCTGCGGCTTACGAACTGCCGAAGATCGACATCCTGTTCCCCGTACTTCACGGCCTGCATGGCGAAGACGGCGCGGTTCAGGGTCTTGCCGAAGTGGCGCGTGTGCCACTTGTCGGCTGCGGCATTCTCGGCTCCGCCAATGCGCTCGACAAGGATATCGCCAAGCGATTGTTCAACGAGGCCGGCATTCCTGCGGCACGTTCGGTGACGATCTATCAGGACGATGCACCCGCTTTCGAAGAACTGGAACAGGCGCTCGGCCTTCCGATCTTCATCAAGCCCGCCCGCCAGGGGTCTTCGGTCGGCGTCAGCAAGGTGTCGACGCAGGCGGATTACGCGGCAGCGCTGTCGGAAGGCTTTCGCCACGACAGCAAGCTTCTCGCCGAAGAATTCATCAAAGGCCGCGAGATCGAGTGCGCTGTTCTGGAGGCGCCGGACGGCAGCCTTTTCGTCTCGACGACGGGAGAGATCGTTCCGGCAGAGAGCCACGGCTTTTACAGTTACGATGCCAAATATGTCGATGAGGACGGCGCGGCGCTCAGAGTGCCGGCGCAGATGCCGCCGGATATCGAGGACGAGATTCGCGCCTTCGCGGTCAGGGCTTTTCGCGCGCTCGGCTGCGACGGCATGGCGCGGGCGGATTTCTTCCTCACCGCCGAGGGCCGCATTCTCGTCAACGAGCTGAACACCATTCCCGGCTTTACCGATATCAGCATGTATTCGAAGGTGATGGGCGCAAGCGGCGTCAGCTATCCGCAAGTCATCGACCGGCTGGTCGAACACGGACTGGCGCGGGCCGGCCGATCGATCTGATCGAACCGACCTGTTTCCGATACGATCCTCAGGCCTTTCCGAGGATCGTATCGAGCAGCCTGCCTTCCAGTTCCGCCAGAACCGGATCACCGTGGCGGCGCGGCTGGTCTCTCGGGATTTCGAGGTCGAGGCTGATGCGGCCTTCATCGAGCACGATCACCCGGTCGGCCAGATGCACGGCTTCCGCCACGTCGTGGGTGACGAGCACAGCAGTAAAGCCAAGCTCGCGCCAGACATCGGTCACCAGATCCTGCATACCGATCCGGGTCAGTGCATCGAGCGCGCCGAGCGGTTCGTCGAGTGCCAGAAGGCCCGGACGGCTGACCAAAGCGCGTGCCAAGGCCACACGCTGCCGCTGGCCGCCGGAAAGCTTCGACGGCCACTCCTTCGCCTTTTCCGACAGCTGCACGCCCTTGAGCGCCCGCTCGGCCTCGCGCCGCCCGAATGCCTTGGGCACGCCGTCGCCCAGTCCGACAGCCACGTTGTCGGCAACAGAGAACCAGGGCAGAAGCCTCGGCTCCTGAAAGACGATGCGGGAATTGGGCTCCGCCGCCTCGCCTTCCTCATCGACGAATTCGATCCGCCCGCCGGTCGGTTCGTCCAACCCAACCAAAAGCCGCAAAAGCGTGCTCTTGCCACAACCGCTCTTGCCGACGATCGCCAGGAACTGCCCGGCGGGCACATCGAGATCAAGACCGCGTAAGACCAGATTGTCGCCGAAGCGTTTCTCGACACCGCGCAGCTTCAGGCCAGCGGGTTGCGGCGCGGCCTGATAGTCCACCGGCTGTGCGGCATGGTGCGCGTCGAGCTCTGCATCCGAAATGAACGCGAGCGGTGACTGATAGGGTCCAACAGGCATTTTATCCTCCTTACCGCTGATAGGCCGGGTTCCATGAGAGCGCTGCGCGCTCCAGCGTGCGGGCAATGACGTCCGCGAGCTTGCCGAGCACCGCGTAGATGACCAGCGCCAGCACGACGACATCGGTCATCATGAATTCGCGGGCCGTATTGGCCATGTAGCCGATGCCGGAATTTGCAGCGATCGATTCCGAGACGATCAGCGTCAGCCACATGATACCGAGCGCATAGCGCAGGCCGACGAAGATCGACGGCAGCGCGCCCGGAAAGATCACTTTGCGGAACAGCGACCAGCCGCTCATGCCGTAGATACGTCCCATCTCTATAAGATCGCGATCGACATTCTTCACCCCGTGATAGGTATTCAAATAGATCGGGAAAAGCACGCCGAGCGAGGTGAGGAACAATTTTGCCTCCTCGCCGATGCCGAACCAGAGAATGACGAGCGGGATCATCGCCAGATGCGGAATGGTGCGCAGCATCTGCAGCGTCGTGTCGGTCAGTTGTTCCGACAGTTTCGACACGCCGTTGGCGATACCGAGCAGGAACCCGATTGAGCCACCGATCAGAAGACCGCTTAGCGCCCGCGCACCGCTGACGCCCACATCGCGGGCGAGTTCGCCGGAGAGCAACCTTTCCCAGAAGGCCGCAACCACCGCCACCGGCGACGGCATGATCCGGTCGGAGATAAAGCCGAAAAACGAGCCCGCCTGCCAGAGCAAGACCAATGTCACCGGCAGGAGAAAAGGTAAAAGTGCAACGCCGGAGACGCTGCGCGGGCGTCGCGGCTTCCCGTCATTTGCCCGCGCAGCCTTCTCCGCCGCACCCTTCGGAGGATCTGAATAGCCGATTGCCGCAGATGGAGTTCTGTCTTCTCTGGTGCGCCTTAGGCTGCGCCCTTCCGAAAACGTATCGACTGTCGTCATTATCTCGCCCTCGCTATCTTATCAGGATGCAGCAACAGCACGGATGGTCGCGTGACCGCCGCCGCCGAAGAGCGGTTTTTCGGACGCGAATTCATTGCCAAAACCGGCACGCTGTTCCTCGCGGGTAATGCCCAGTTCGGGGAAGAGCAGTTCCGCCACACGGTAGGCTTCTTCCAGATGCGGATAACCGGAACCGATCACCGTCTCGATGCCGAGGGCCTGATATTCGCGCAGGCGGGCCGCCACCGTCTTCGGCGAGCCCACGAGTGCGGTGCCTGCCCCCGAGCGCACCAGCCCAATCCCGGCCCAGAGGTTGGGCGAGACTTCCAGCTTGTCGCGGCGGCCGTTGTGGAGCGCCGCCATCCGCTGCTGGCCCACACTGTCGGAATCGCGCGCGAAATGCGCCTGCGCTTTCGCAATGGTTTCGTCGGAGAGCTTGGAGATCAGCTTGTCCGCAGCCTCCCAGGCCTCCTCGTCGGTCTCGCGGACAATGAAGTGCAGCCGGATGCCGAAGGAAACCTCCCTGCCCCGTTTTTCGGCGGCAGAACGTACAGCCTTGATTTTCTCACCCACCTGTTCCGGCGGCTCGCCCCAGGTCAGATATTTGTCGCCACGGCCGGCGAAGAACTCGATGCCGGCATCCGACGATCCGCCGAAATAGAGCGGCGGCCGTGGCTGCTGGATGGTCGGGAAACCGAGCCTGGCATTCCTCGCCTTGATATGCTTGCCGTCGAGATCCGCATGGCCGGTGGTGACGAGATCCTCGAAGACCCGGAAGAATTCCTCAGCATGGGTGTAGCGCTCGTCATGCTCGAGAAAGATGCCGTCACCGGCCAGTTCCGATGGATTGCCGCCGACGACGATGTTGAGCAGCAGCCTGCCGTTCGACACCCGGTCTAGCGCTGCCGCAAGCCTTGCGTAATAGGCAGGCGCGGCCGTGCCGGGCCGGATGGCCACCAGAAATTTCAGCTTCTCGGTGAAGGGCGCCAGCGAGGCGGCGGTGACAAAGGATTCTTCGCAGGAGACGCCGGTCGGCAAAAGCACACCGGAATAACCGAGCCTGTCCACCGTCTGCGCCAGTTCGCGCAGATACCTGTTTTCAGGCGGACGGTTCAGCTCGCTGCCGCCGAGATATGTGCCGTCGCCGCCGGTCGGGATGAACCAGAGAAAATCGATGGGGTTCTTCGTATCGCTCATCGTGAAAAATCCTTGATCTCGGTTGGTCTTTGACGAACGCAGGCTCAGCTTGCCTTGGGGCGCCAGACGATGTCGGAGATGTCCAGCTTTCGCGGAATGATCTTGAGATCGTAGAATTCGTCGGCCAGCGCCTGCTGATACTGGACCGCCGCATCCGGCACGGTGGAGACCGCGCCGAGATCCGCCCCACGGCGCGACAGCACGACCCTGGTGACGTTTTCCGGCACGCCGGTGATCGACGCGATCGCCTTCACCGTCTCGTCGAAATTCGACTGTGCCGTGCCGCCGACCTTTTTCAGCTCGTCGATCACCTCGACGATCAGATCGCCGTTCTCGGCAGCGAAATCACCATTGCCGAGGAAATAGCTCCAGCTGTCGACAATGCCTTCCGCCGTCGTGAGCACGCGGGTCTGCGGGTCTGCCTCGGCAATCGCCGTATAGGGATCCCAGATCGACCAGGCGTCGATCGAACCGTTCTTGAAGGCGGCTGCCGCATCCGGTGGCGCAAGATCGAGCTGCGTCACGTCGCTGGGGGAAAGTCCGCCCTTGCGCAGAACCTTGACCGTAACATTGTGGGCGCTGGAGCCGCGCTTGAAGGCCAGCTTCTTGCCCTTCAGATCCGCGATCGACCGGATCGGGCTATCCTTGTGGACGAGGATGGCCGATCCTTGAGAACTGCCGCGATAGGTACCGACATAAAGCAGGTTGCCGCGCGCCGCCTGGGCAAATAGCGGCGGCACGTCACCCGTCGGGCCGAAATCGAGTGCGCCCGCGCCGAGCGCTTCAAGAAGTGGCGGGCCGGAGGTGAATTCCGCCCATGTCACCTTGATGCCGCGATCGGCGAAACGCCTTTCGAGCGCCCCCTGGCTTTTTGCCAGAGCCAGCACGCCGTTCTTCTGCCAGCCGATGCGCAGCTCCTTGGCGGCAGCCCTTGCCTTTCCCGCGATGGGCAGAATGGCAGTGGCCGCTGCCGCGCCGATCAAGCCAAGTGTCTGTCGACGGTTCAAATTGCCTGTCACCATGGAATGAGCCCTTCCTCACCAGATCTCCGATGACAAAAGGCTCCCATACTCTATCGACTTGGTCGACATTCCATCATTTCAAAAAACAACCGCAATCGGAGATTTCATTTCTCCGATTCAAGCAGATGGGAATGCAAAACTGCTAAAGTGCAAATCTCCACCGCATTGCGGAAAATCATTTTTGCCTGCTTTGTTCTTCCCGTCGGCCATGCTTTGTTCTAATCATCGGGAACAACAAGCGTTCGGAGGTTCGGCATGGCGAAAGTGGCATTCATCGGTCTCGGGGTCATGGGTTTCCCGATGGCGGGACATCTCAAGCAAAAGGGTGGCCACGACGTTGCCGTCTATAACCGCACCGCCGCCAAGGCCGCCGACTGGGCCGCGAAATTCGGCGGCACGACCGGAGCCACGCCGGCGGAAGCCGCCAAGGATGCCGATTTCGTCTTCACCTGCGTCGGCAATGACGACGATCTCCGCTCGGTAACAACGGGCGAAAACGGTGTGCTCTCAAGCATGAAGCCCGGCGCGATCCTGATCGACAACACCACGGCCAGTGCCGAGGTTGCGCGCGAACTGGATGCGGCTGCGAAAGAACGCGGCGTCCACTTCATCGACGCTCCGGTCTCCGGTGGTCAGGCGGGCGCTGAAAACGGCGTGCTCACCGTCATGTGCGGCGGCGAACAGGCGATCTTCGACAAGGCCAAGCCGGTTATCGATGCCTATGCCCGCATGGTCGGCTTGATGGGGCCGGTCGGAAGCGGCCAGCTTACAAAGATGATGAACCAGATCTGCATCGCCGGCATCGTCCAGGGCCTGTCGGAAGCCATCCATTTCGGCAAGCAGTCCGGCCTCGACATCGAGACCGTCGTCGATGTCATTTCCAAGGGTGCTGCCGGTTCCTGGCAGATGGAAAATCGCCACAAAACCATGGATCAGGGCAAATACGATTTCGGCTTTGCCGTCGACTGGATGCGCAAGGATCTCGACATCGTCCTGACAGAAGCACGTCGCAACGGGGCAAAACTCCCGCTGACGGCATTGGTCGATCAGTTCTACGGCGACGTGCAGGCCATGGGCGGCAATCGTTGGGACACGTCCTCGCTGCTTGCCCGTCTCGAACGGAAGTAACACAGAAGGTCAAAGGCAATGCTCAGCCCCTCCTCCGATACGCCCGGGATCATCGATCATCTTGGTACCTTGCGGTCGGAGGAGAACATTGCCGGCATGGGCCGCTTCGGCATCGTCACCGAGGCGGCGCTCGGGATCTCCAATCCCGACCTGCAGAAAATCGCCCGTGTGGTGAAACGCGATCACGTCCGGGCGCTCGATCTCTGGAAAACAGGCATTCGCGAAGCGCGGATGGTGGCGATTTACACCGCCGACCCGAAGGCGCTCACATCTGCCGAAGCGCATTCCTGGGCGGATGATTTCGCCTCCTGGGAAATTGTCGATGCCGCCGCCGACCTCTTTACCGAAGTCCCCTTCTGGCAGGACCTGATCGCCGAGTTTGCCGAAGACGAACGTGAGTTCGTCCGCCGCACCGCCTTTGCGATGATCGCCGGAGCATCCGTCCATCTGAAGAAGGAGCCGGACGCGACCTTGATAGGCTATCTGCGCCTGATCGAACAACACTCCACCGACCCGCGCAATTTTGTCAAAAAGGCTGTTAACTGGGCCTTGCGCAATATCGGCAAGCGAAATGTCACCTGCCACAAGCCGGCTCTCGCCCTTGCGGGAAAACTCGCAGAATCGAATGACAAAACGGCACGCTGGATCGGCAAGGACGCGCTCAAGGAATTGTCGGGCGAGAAGGTCATGCGGCGGCTGAACGTCTGAATGTCAAAGCGAAAACGCCGCAACCCGATCCGGATTGCAGCGCTCTCAAAATTATCAAAACCGAGTTGGATCGCTCAGTCGTCGCCGGACTTCTGGTTGTCGATCATCATGTAGTCGAGCGGCAGTTCCGTCGTGTATTTGATCTGCTCCATGGCAAAGACGGAAGAGACGTCACGGATCTCGATCTTGGCGATCAGGCGCTTGTAGAAGGCGTCATAGGCGGCAATATCCGGCACGACGACGCGCAGGAGATAATCGACGTCACCGCTCATGCGGTAGAACTCAACGACTTCCGGGAAATCGACCACGACTTCGGAAAAACGCTTCAACCATTCGATCGAGTGGCTGGCGGTGCGGATCGAGACGAAAACGGTGACCTTCGTATTGACCTTGCCCGGATCGAGCAGCGCTACGCGGCGGCGGATGACGCCGTCCTCTTCCATCTTCTGGATACGGCGCCAGCAGGGCGTGGTGGACAGGCCGACCTTCTTGGCGAGATCCGCCACTGCGAGTGTGGAATCTTCCTGCAGAATGCGCAGGATCTTGCGGTCAAGACGGTCCATCATTGTCCCCTTCGAAATGATTTTTCGTTATACACCCTATTTTCGCACAGTTAAGCGAATTTTGTTCCGCGAATCAAGCTATCCACATGCTGCCTCAGTACCGGCAGGATCTCTTCCTCGAACCAGCCGTTGCTTTTCAGCCAGCCGCTGTTGCGCCAGCTCGGATGTGGCAGCGGTAGTATGCGCGGCCCGTCATTGACGAAGAAATAGTCGCGCCAGTTCCTCACCGTTTCCGTCGTCGTTTTCTTCCGGCGAGCGCCCAGATGCCAGGCTGCAGCATATTGGCCGATCACCAGAATGGTGTCGATTTGCGGCATTGCCGCCATCACTCTCGTGCGCCATGCGGGCGCACATTCCCTGCGCGGCGGCAGGTCGCTTCCCTTTGCGTCGTAGCCGGGAAAACAGAAACCCATGGGCACGATCGCCAGCCGGCTCGCATCGTAGAACTCCTCGCGCGAGACGCCCATCCAGTCGCGCAGCCGGTTGCCGGATGCATCATCGAACGGCAGTCCGCTTTCGTGAACCCGCAGGCCCGGGGCCTGGCCGGCAATCAGCAGCCTTGCCGTCGACGACAATGTCGCGACGGGACGCGGCTCATGGGGAAGCGGATTGTCCGCTTTTGCGGGATGGTCGCGACAGATGCGACAGGCGGCGATGGCCGCGCCAAGATCGGCAATCCGGTCCGGTTGCGTCACGACCATGGCAGCAGGCCTTTCAGTCGCTCGAAGATCGCCTCGATCCCGTTTCCAATCCGGTTGCCGCTGTCAGCCCCTGCCGATCCGTCATCTTCGGCGGCGGCACCCTTGGCGGCACGCCATGCCCGCGGTGTTTCGAAAGAACCAGACCATATCCCTTTGGCCTCTCCCCGCGCGGCGGTCTCCTCCGCGTGATAATCGCCGGATGCAACCGCCATCCCCTGACGCACGAGTTCGGCGTTGATATTCGTTTCACCCAGCCGACAGCGCACAAGTACACGGCCATAACGATCCCTGGAGGAACCCGCGCAATACGCGTCGGGCGCCGAGGCAAATTTTGCAAGGGCGTTGCGTGCGGTATCGCCGCATGCCCAGGCATTCCGCCCTTCGCCGCAAGACTGATCCGCCTCCGGAGCATCGATGCCGATCAGCCTGAAACGCTCGGCTCCAGCCGCAAGCGTATCGCCGTCGATCGCGTAAAACGGACCGTCGATGCGGGTCTCACCGTTGAAATCCAACTTGGCGACGATAAGCGAGGCAAGGACAAGGAATGCTCCAAGGAACAGGCCATCCTTCAGGGTCTTGGTAAGGCGGGTCACAATCCGGTCTCAATTACAAACGGAAGCTTCAGGAGAATGGCAAACAAAACCTTTCCCGGCAGTATCTTCTTAAGGTTTGGAACATAAGCTCTCAATCATCCGAATAAGTTAGTTCACAACCAATGAGTAGCGGCGTCAGTATCTCGACCGACAAAATAATCGTTGATCGATCGCGTGGCCACCGCAACAAGGCGGTATCCAAGACCGTCCGCGCGACACGTGAACGGCTGCAACTTTCCAATAGCGGCAACCAGGCCTTCGACCGTGACATGCTTGCCATGCATGTCAATGCGGTGTTGCAGGCGGCGGCAGTCGTGCCCCTCTTCATCGCGCTCGTCACCGCGATCGGAATGTATATCTCGCCCAGCGCCCACCTGATTGCCTGGGCGCTTTTGATGCTCAGCCTGCATGCGATCAACCTTCTGCTCGCCCGACGTTTCAGCCGCAAGGAAATCGCGGCGGCGGAAACCACCAAGTGGCGCCGGCGGCTGCTTCTTGCGCAGATTCTGCTTGGCGTCGGATGGGCGACTTTTGCGCTTCAATCCTGCGATGCGTGCGGTGGCGACAGCTTCTACTTCTACAAGGGCGCCGTCCTGCTCTTTGCGATTTCCATCACGGCAATGAGCAGCTTCATGCTGCGTCAGGGCGTTCTCGTCGGCTTCGTCCCGGTGATTGCGGCACTTCTCTTTCGTGTCGCCGTCTCACGTGACCTCATCGACATCGGCTTGACCGCGATCTGCGCCATCGCCGTCGTTTTCTTTCATTTCATCTGCGACCGCCTCTACCGCTCGAACCTTACCCTGATGTCCTACCAGTCCGAAAAGGACGACCTGATCGCCGAGCTGGAAGTGGCAAAATCGATGTCGGACGAGGCGCGGCGCCGGGCGGAGGAAGCCAATCTGGCAAAATCCCGCTTCCTCGCCTCCATGTCCCATGAACTGAGAACACCGCTCAATGCCATTCTCGGCTTTTCCGAGGTCATGAGTTCCGAAGTACTCGGCCCGATGCCGAACCCCACATATCGCGAATATGCCGGCGACATCCACCGCTCCGGGGAGCATCTTCTCAACCTGATCAACGAAATCCTTGATCTGTCCCGTATCGAAGCCGGTCGTTATGATCTCAACGAGGAGACGCTGTCGCTGCTGGAAGTGGCAGAAGACTGCATCGGCATGGTTCAGTTGCGGGCACGAGCCAAGAACATCGCAATTCGCCACAGTTTCGAAAACGAGATGCCGCAGGTCTGGGCAGATGAAAAATCGATCCGACAGGTCATTCTCAACCTGCTCTCGAATGCGGTGAAATTCACGCAGCAAGGCGGAGAGATCTCGGTCAAGGTCGGCTGGACGGCGGGCGGCGGGCAATATGTGGCCATCAAGGATAACGGCCTTGGCATCCCCGAGGAAGAAATTCCCGTCGTGCTGTCAGCCTTCGGACAGGGCTCGATTGCCATCAAGAGTGCCGAGCAGGGTACCGGCCTCGGGCTGCCGATCGTCCAGGCCATCCTGGCCAAGCATGACGGCCAATTCGTGCTTCGCTCCAAACTGCGTGAAGGCACCGAAGTCATCGCCATTCTGCCTGCCACGCGGGTGATGCAAAGCATTCCTGCCGTTGCCGATGCACCGGCGATCGAAAAACGCAGGCGTTCTTTCGCCTGAGCTTAATTACAGAGTAGTGATCCGTGCATTCGTCCGCAAACCGTTCGCGGGCGTCATTCTGCGCGCCTGTCCGCGAACCTCTGCGAATGATATTTGATCCGTATACGCTGACCTGCGGCCCAGGAATGGGCATGTTCGGCGATGCTAAAAACGCGCTCTGTCACTTCTCCGTTTTCGCATACCCGAACAATCCATTTGAAATCAGATTCAAAAACTTCGATCGTGTCATCGGTCAAGGTGACAGGTCCCGCAATCTCCAAAACATGACAAATGCTAATTTTTTGAAATTCGCGCGTCCACTATAAAAAGTTGCATCTGGAGATCACGGGTTCGTGATCTCAATTTGGCGGAGCCGGAAGAGGTCGATATTGCGTCTTCCTAATGCAATCGAAAGAAGGTCTTGGCCAGAACGTAAAGCACAAACAAGCCGTTTGCGGTCAGCATACAAAAGACAGCGAAAGAACCGAGATCTTTTGCGTGGCGCCCGACCGTTGAGATTTCGGGAGATATCCGGTCGACAAGTTCCTCTATCGCCGTGTTGAGCGCCTCGACGCAAAACAGGAGCAGCATCAGAATAAGGAAGATGAAATAATCGATCGCCGCGGCGCCGACGATGGCGAAGAGCGCGAGACCCGCGCAAAAGGCATAGACTTCATGCCGGAAGGCTTGTTCACGCCACAGGCGTACAAGACCCTGCATCGAATACCGGGTCGCCGCGATGATTCGGCGGACGCCGCTCGCTTTTCCAAGAGTACTGTCGAGCGGCGTGTTTTCCATTGGCGTTCTCTTATGCCTTGTTGGTCACACCTGCCTGTTCGTAGGTCACCATGCCGGTATGGCAGGCGGCCGCAGATTTGACGATACCGGCCGCCAGTGCCGCGCCAGTGCCTTCACCCAGGCGCATGCCGAGAGCCAACAGAGGCGTCTTGCCGAGCTTTTCAATCGAGCGCAGATGGCCCGGCTCGGCAGAAACGTGACCGATCAGGCAGTGGTCGATCGCCGACGGGTTCATCGCCTTCAAAATTGCAGCGGCAGCAGTGACGACGTAGCCGTCAAGCAGAACCGGAATCTTCTCCATGCGGGCTGCCAGAATGGCGCCGGCAATTGCTGCGATCTCGCGTCCGCCGAGACGGCGCAGAATTTCGAGCGGATCGGAGAGATGGTCCTTGTGGAACTCGACCGCCTGTTTAACGACAGCGATCTTGCGGGCCATCAGCTCGCCATGGGAGCCCGTGCCTGGGCCGACCCAGTCTTCGGCCTCGCCACCATAAAGCGCCAAATGGATGGCTGCAGCGATCGTGGTGTTGCCGATCCCCATCTCACCGAGGCAGCGGAGATCCGTGCCACCGGCGATCGCTTCCATGCCGAACGCCATGGTCGCAGCACAATCGCGCTCGGAAAGAGCTGCTTCGGTTGCAATGTCGCCGGTCGGATAATCGAGCGCCAGATCGAAGATCTTCAGGCCCAGATCATGGGTGACGCAGATCTGGTTGATTGCCGCACCGCCTGCGGCAAAATTATCCACCATCTGCTGCGTCACGGACGGCGGAAAGGGCGTGATGCCGTGTCTTGTGACGCCGTGATTGCCGGCGAAGATCGCAACAAGCGGGCGGTTAACCGCAGGTGCCCTGCCCGTCCAAGCGGCGAGCCAGAAGGCGATTTCCTCAAGCCTTCCAAGCGCTCCGAGCGGCTTTGTCAGCTTGGCGTCACGCTCGCGGGCATCCACCAACGCGCGCGGATCCGGTCCCGGCAGGTTGGCAATCAGGTTACGAAAATCGTCGAAAGGCAGGCCGCTCAAACTCATCGAAATCTCTCTCGTCTTAGCCGGCGCGTCATCCTCCGGCACTTGTGTTCACCGGCAAATCGCGCTTTGTGTGCGCATCTCTTAATCGCCTATATCGGGAGCGACAACTGCCAAACGCGACGGATTTCATCGCCGACCTAGCCCGCTCGGTCGCATTTCTCAGCCGCATCCCCGTGCCGGACCGTTTCTTTCTCGGTCAAAGCGGCTCGTTTTCCCGTGCAGTCAGGGCATTTCCGCTTGCCGGCGTGCTGATCGCACTCGTCCCCGCACTCGTGCTTTACACGTTGTCGCAGACGGGTGACGCGCTTGTGACAAGCCTGATCGCTCTGTCACTGATGGTTCTGTTGACCGGCGCGCTGCATGAGGATGGCCTTGCGGATGCAGCCGATGGGCTGGGCGGCGGACGTGACCGCGAACATGCGCTCGCGATCATGAAAGACAGCCGTATCGGCTCCTACGGTGTCGTTGCAATGCTTTTGTCCTTCTCGTTACGTGCCGCATCGCTTGCTGCCCTCGCCCGTTTCGACAGCAGCCTTGCGGCAGTCTCCATGCTGGCCGCGGCTTGCCTCAGCCGCTCGGTAATGATCTGGCACTGGAGTGCGCTCCCGCCTGCCCGGACAAACGGCGTTGCAGTCGCCATCGGCGCACCCGAACGTGGCTCGCGTAACCTTGCACTGCTGATCGGCGGCGTGATGGGCCTGATCTTCATCGCCTCTCACCTCGGCATACCGGTTGCTATCTTCGCGATCCTCGTCTGTGCCGCCGCTGGCCAGTTCTTCACCGCTTTCGTCCGCCGCAAGCTTGGCGGCCATACGGGCGATACGATCGGCGCCACACAACAGGTTAGCGAAATCGTGCTCCTTTCGACCCTTGCCCTGATCGCCTGAACCTCCGATATAGGTTGGCATGATTTCGCCCTGCATCCTTGTCTGTTCGATCGACCTGAAGACCGGCTATTGCTTTGGCTGCGGCCGCACGCGCGACGAGATTGCCGGCTGGATCGACTATTCCGACGCCGAGCGGCATTCGATCATGGACGGGCTTGCCGCCCGGCTGGAAACGGTCGAGCGAAAGCCGCGGCGGGAGACCAGACGACAGAAAATAGCAAAGGAGCGCCAGATCACATGAACGGACTGACCTTCGTGCTTCTCGTGCTCGGCGCAGGCCTTGCGCTGCTCGTCTTCAACCACTCATCGGGCCAGACCTTCGGCATCGACAACAACGATTTTGGCCAGCTCATCTATCTCGTCCCGATTGCCGGCCTGCTTGGTGCCGGCATTCTTGCCGGTCGGCGCGGCAGCATGAACGAGGCATTACGCAATCTCGCCATCTGGCTGGTCATCATCCTCGGACTTGTTGCCGCCTATCTTTACAGAAACGACGCCAACCAGTTCGCCGGCCGCATGGTGGCCGGCCTGATGCCCGGCCGCGCCGTCGTCGTCACGGGAAGCGACGGAAACGAGGTCATCATCCAGAAGGCACTCGGCGGCCATTTCCAGGCCGATGTCGCAGTCGACGGAAAAAACATCCCGATGCTGGTCGATACCGGTGCCAGCAGCGTGGTTCTCTCCTTCGAGGATGCCTCTGCAGTCGGGATCGACACCGGCGGCCTCGCCTACACCGTCCGGGTAATGACCGCCAACGGCCCGGCCATGGCTGCCCCCGTCAGGCTCGACGAGATCGCCATCGGCCCGATCTCGCGAAAAAACGTCCGTGCCATGGTAGCCCAGGACGGAATGCTGGACGAAAGCCTGCTTGGCATGAGCTTTCTGTCGACGCTGAGTTCGCTCAACATGCAGACAGACGAGTTACGGCTAAGGGATTAGGCAAGCCGGCACACGCCGTCTCATCGTGACGACATGCCAGAAAAACGCCGCCGGTCCATCAGGCTTCCAGCTTCTCGCGCCGTCCGATGGTCGGAGCCGGTTCCCACGTCTTTCCCCTCACCCGACCGCGGCCAGTTCGACCATCTCGTTAGAGACCGTGTCGCCATCCGGCTTGCCTCTAAAATGGCTTGGTGGGTGTCCGATGATGCGCTTGAAGGCGCGGCTGAACGAGGCTTCGGCATCATAACCGAGTTTTTCGGCCACCGTCGCTACCCGCATGCCTTGCTTTAGCCAGAGCCGCGCCTGGTGCATTCTCACCAGCGCAACATACCGGGCGGGCGTTTCTCCGACGACGCGGGCAAACCGCTCGGCGAAACCGGAACGTGAGGCACCCATCAGCCGCGCAAGTTCGGCCACAGACCAGTCACGTTCAGGCTCCAGGTGAATGGCGGCGAGAACCCGCCCGACCTCCGGATTGCGCACCGCCGCGATCCAGCCATTCGTATTGCCGCAGCCGTGTTCGACCCAGGTGCGGATGATTGTTGCCGTCAGCACATCCGCCAGCCGCGCCAGAATGCCGCCGGCGCCGACCCGATCCATATCCACCTCGCGCGCCATGGCATCCAGAAGGTGCGGAATGGCCGGCTCGCTGGTTGCAAGGTCGCTGGTCAGCATCGTTTCAGGCATGAGCTGCAAAAGCGGATGCAACCTGTCTATATTGAAGCGCATCGACGCGGTCAGCGCGACCGTGCCGCAACGCGCATCGGCGCATTGCATGTCGAATACGCCCTCACAGACCTGCTTCTTGCCGTAACGCCCGAAAGGCAGAGGCTCGACAGTCTCAGCACTCGCTATCACATGGGCGTCACCGCGCGGCAGTATGACTGCATCTCCGGCATTCAGCTGCAGCCATTCGCCCGAAGGCGCCTTGAGAAAGGCCCTGCCGGACGAAATGAAATGAAATGAAAACGTGCCGCATCCTCGGCTGGAAAGACCGTAGCCCAGGGCTCGGCAAGCCGACAACGGCCATATTCGACGCCATCGAGCCGCAGGCCCCGCAGCATTTCCGACAAGGGATCGGCTCCAGCCGACGAAGAGAATTTGGACGATCTGTCAAGCATATCGGATTTTCTAGCATGGAAACGCCAGGCCGTCACGCCTATTCCTGACAAAAGCCAAATAGGCTGCAATTCAGGAGAATCTCATGCACGGCACCCCCATATCATCTGACGCTGCAGCGCGAACGGAACATGATGTCGCACGTTGGGGCGCAGTCGCCTCATTGACTCTGGGCGTGTTCGGCCTCGTCACCGCCGAATTCCTTCCCGTCAGCCTGTTGACCCCGCTCTCGGCTGATCTCGGCGTCGGCACCGGCGTCGCCGGGCAGTCGATCACCACCACCGCGGTGATCGCCGCAGTTGCCGGACCCGGCGTCATCATCGGCACCCGCAAGATCGACCGGCGCTGGACAGTTCTGGCGCTGACGACACTTCTGGTCATTTCCAGCCTCCTCGCCGCGATCGCCAACGATATCTATACGGTATTCGCCGCCCGTATCCTTCTCGGCGTCGGGCTCGGCGGCTTCTGGGCCATGTCGGCAGCACTTGCCATGCGCCTCGTCCCACCGGCACGGATGCCGCGCGCGATGGCCATCATCATGGCCGGCGTTTCGCTTGCCACCGTCTGTGCCGCGCCGCTCGGCGCCTGGATCGGCGACACGCTCGGCTGGCGGGCGGCATTCTATCTGTCCGCTGCCGTCGGCTTCGTTGCATTGGTCGCCCAGGCGACGCTCCTGCCCGCTTTGCCGCCGACCGGTCACGCCGGGCTTGGCACGCTTGCGGCGCTGATGCGCCGGCCTGCAATCCGCACCGGCCTTATCACCATTCTGCTTTTCGTCGCAGGCCATTTTGCCGGCTTCACCTATATCCGTCCGTTCCTGGAGCGGGTGCCGCAGCTTGATGTCGAGACCATCTCGCTGATCCTGCTTGCCTATGGCGTTGCCGGCTTTTTCGGCAACATGCTCGGCGGCATGGTTTCGGAACGCAGCCCGCGCCTGTCGATCGTCCTGTTCACCACGCTCGTTGCCGCATCGGCCGTCGTTCTGGCCATTGGAGGCGCCTCGCTTGCCGTTGCTGCGACCGCGATCGCATTCTGGGGCCTCGCCTTCGGCGCCTTCCCGGTCAGTGTACAGAGTTTCGTCGTGCGCCATGCGCAGGATGAGGCAGAAAGCGCTGGCGCTCTGGTGATCCCGGCCTTCCAGATCGCAATCTCGAGCGGCGCGGTTCTCGGCGGCCTCCTGATCGAAACCCAGGGTCCGGTGTCCGTCGTGATGCTTCTTGCGGCAGCCAGCCTGCTTGCAGCATCGGTCATGGCCGCGCGCGGCGAACGCCGCCAGCTGTCGCTCGGATAACCGGTTTCGAATCGAAATCCGTGCAATAGATACCGAACCGCCCGCAATTTACTTTTGCGGGCGGCTCTTTCCATTCGGCAATCCGCTAGAGCCGCACCCGATGAGATCCTGAACGGGAGATCAGCACCAGAACCGGCAGCGAAATGCATGCCAGGATGGCGCCCGATAAAAACGTCCCGAACGAACCATAGATATCCCAGACAAGGCCTGCGAGAACGTTACCGAACAGCACGGCAAGGCCGGTCACGAGGTTGAACACGCCGAAAGCGGTTCCTTTCAGATGCGCGGGCGCCGCATCTGCTATCAACGTCGCAAGCAGGCCTTGCGACAATCCCATATGCAAGCCCCACAATACGATCCCGATCAGGAAAACCACGATCGAGCCTGCGAAGGCGAGCGTAAGATAGGCAGCGACCAGAACCGCCATGCTTGCGCCAAGAATGCCCGTCCGGCCAATGACATCGGAGAGTTTTCCGACAGGATAGGCCGTCAGGCCATAAACCGCATGCATGATCACCATGGTAATCGGGATCCATGCCGGCTGGAAACCCGACTCCTCTGACTTCAGAAGCAGGAATGCCTCGCTGAACCGTACAAAGGTCAGCGCGGAGGCGGCGATGATGACGATCCAGACCGAGCGATTGAGGGTCACGACATCCCTGAACTTCAGCGAGCCCCCAGCCTTCCTGACCGGGCTTTCCGGCTCGCGGATACCGATCATCAGGACGAAGACCGACAGGAATGCCGGAACGACCGCAATCCAGAATATCGTCAGGACATCGTTGGCGAGCGCAACCATGAGGCCGATCGCGGCAAGCGGGCCAACAAAGCCGCCGACCGTATCGAGCGATTTTCTGAGCCCGAAGGCAGCGCCCCTGATCTGCGGCGGCGTCACATCGGCAATCAGCGCATCGCGCGGCGTGCCGCGAATTCCCTTGCCAACCCGGTCGATCGCCTTGGCGGTAACGATCCATCCCGTCGACGTGGCGAAAGGAAACAGAAGCTTGGAGATAGCACCAAGGCCATATCCCGCGACCGCCAGCCATTTGCGGTTCCTCGCCCAGTCCGAAACTATGCCGGAAAACAACTTGGTCGTCGTCGCGATAGCGACCGAAAGGCCTTCGATGAAGCCGATCGTGACGGCCGAAGCGCCGAGCGAGGAAACGAGATAGAAAGGCAGGAGCGTCTGGACCATCTCCGATGAGATATCCATCAGCAGGCTGACGATGCCGAGGATCCAGACGGTGCGCGGAACGCCCGTGCGGGATGCCGAAGACGTTGGTTCTGAATACGATGACATGGCTCGCCCCTAACGGAAATCTCCGATAGTGGCCTGCCTCCTTGCCGTCAACCGGACCGGCGCTCCCGCCCCTTCACATCAGCTGCGCAGCCGATAACCCGTCTTGAACATCCAGCCGAGCACCGACAGGCACAGAGCGAGGAAGACGCCGATCATGATCAGGCTGATCACCGGGTTGACGTCGGCGATCTCATAGAAGCTCCAGCGAAAGCCGCTGACGAGATAAAGAACCGGGTTCAAGTGGCTCACCGCCTGCCAGAATGGCGGCAGCATGTCGATCGAATAGAAGCTTCCACCCAAAAATGTCAGTGGCGGCACGACAAGCATCGGCACGATGTTCAACTGCTCGAAATTCTTCGCCCAGACGCCGATGATGAAACCGAACAGGCTAAAGGTGATCGCGGTGAGCACAAGGAAGAGCACCATCATGAACGGATGGGCGATGCGGATATCGACGAAGAAGGAAGCCGTCGCCAGGATAATCAACCCGATGATCAGCCCCTTGCTGGCGGCTGCACCGACATAACCGATCAGGATCTCCGTCATCGCCACCGGCGCCGACAGAATCTCGTAGATCGTGCCGGTGAATTTCGGAAAGTAGATGCCGATCGAGCCGTTCGCCACGCATTGGGTCAGAAGCGTCAGCATGATCAGGCCCGGCGTGATGAAGGACCCGTAGGACACGCCCTCGATCGACTGGATGCGCGAACCGATCGCCGTGCCGAAAACGACGAAATAGAGCGAGGTGGTGATGACCGGCGAGATGACGCTCTGCAAAAGCGTGCGGCGCATGCGCGCCATCTCGAAGAAGTAGATGGATTTGATCGCTTCGATATTCATGCCTTTTCCTCCACCAGAGCGACGAAAATGTCCTCCAGCGAGCTTTGCCGGGTCGAGAGGTCCCGGAAATGAATGCCTGCCGCCGTCAGCGCCGAAAGCAGCGAGGCAATGTTGTCCTGGCTTTCCTCGTGGCTGTATTCATGCGTAAGCGACATGCCGTCTTCACTGAGCGAAAGTGAAAAGGCAGCAAGGCTCGGCGGTATCTCTTCCAGCTTCTCGGTCAGTTCGAGTTTCATCTGCTTGCGGCCGAACTGTTTCATCAGCCCGGTCTTTTCCTGCAGCAACAAAAGCTGCCCACCATTGATGACCCCTACCCGGTCGGCGATCTCCTCCGCCTCCTCGATATAGTGGGTGGTGAGGATAATGGTGACGCCATCCTCGCGCAGCCGCTTGACCACTTCCCACATGTCGCGGCGCAGGCTGACATCGACGCCGGCTGTCGGTTCGTCGAGAAACAGAACCTCCGGCTCGTGAGATAGCGCCTTGGCGATCAGCACCCGCCTTTTCATGCCGCCTGAAAGTTCGCGCAGCATGTTGTCCTTCTTCTTCCACAAGGACAATTCGCGCAAAATCTTCTCGATCAGCGCCGGGTTCGGCTTCTTGCCGTAGACGCCGCGGGAAAAGCTCACCGTGTTCCAGACCGTCTCGAACTGGTCGGTGGTCAGTTCCTGCGGAACGAGGCCGATCAGCGAACGTGTCTGGCGAAAATCCTTGACCACATCATGCCCGCCGACCAGCACCTTGCCGCCGGTCGGGTTGACGATACCGCAGACGATCGAGATCAGCGTCGTCTTGCCGGCGCCGTTCGGCCCGAGCAAAGCGAGGATCTCGCCGCGCTCGATATCGAGATCGATGCCCTTCAAGGCCTCGAACCCGTTGCCATAGGTCTTTGTGAGTTGCTGTACGGAAATGATGGGAGGCATGGGAACCGCATTTGTATGGGAAGACATTGCGAGGAAGTTGTTCCCCGGAGATGCCGCAATATAGGGTCGCATTCCCATGAAGCTATCCCTTCATGGAAGAATATTGCGTTCGGGATTTTAGGATGATGCGGAGACGTTTGGGGTTGTCGGTTATCGGCCCTAAGCCGACATCTCACCATCGACCCTTCTAGGCGGCACAGGCTATCGCGGACATCGAGGCATTCCCTAAGGTTAGCGATCACCATAACATCGGGAACCGCTCCGCAAGATCAGCTAGCGATAATTTTTATTGGCGTTCAATCAATAGGATGCGTCCTATCGCGACATGCGCCATGTTGCGAATCGCACAACGCAACGCTAGCTCTTGTATACCGATGCGGGCGAACTCCTGGGTCTTCAACCAGATCGTCTGTAAACCACAGACTAGCCCCTTCGGTCGCGCTCTCAGCTCTTCTTAAACCTCGGAACCGAGTTCCATCTACTGAGCTTGCGCTTATCATAGCAGCTACCCGTGATGTCCGGCCATCCGGTCAGCTCAAACGCGAGGCGGGTCAAACGCTTCTTCGTGTCGCTGATATCTTCCAGCTCGTGTCGACCATTTCTGTAAGCTGCCAGCGCTCCCAGAGTGCAGTCCAAAAGCTGCAGCATAGGCTCACGCTCCGAACTGCGCGGCTGCACAATTTTCACCACGCCCGGCTTACCGCACAAACGCTTACCTACGAAGTTCAGCGCCCCAATCTGGTCTTTCAGTTGTGCCGTGCAGTTGCCATCGTCCGGATGAATATGGATATCTGCTTCATGGCCATAGTACGCGACTGGCCGATGCAACAGGAGCTGAAAGAAACTCTTGCTGACCGTATCGATTTTCCGGCGCGGCCCGGACAGCTTGTGATCGTATTCGTCCATTCGGGCAAACTTGATATGGAAATGCAGTCGATTTTCCTCGATTAGATCAAACAACAATCGGATGTAGGCCTCATGGACAACGCCATTTCTTGACTTGGCGTTCTTCCATTTCACCTCACCCTGTTTCCCGTATTTCTCACGGATAGTGGTCATCTTTCCCAAAATATACGGGATCGCCTCTTGAGCCACGGCAATGCCAGCGACGGCCATGTAAGCGTCGTCGCTCTGACTACTTTCATCACAGAAGTAGAGCAGTTGCTTACGCGGCTTTGCCTCAGTGACGGGCTCGGCAGGCTTAGGTGACAGCAATGAGATGGCAGTTGCTCCGGCGATTCATCTGATCCGGAATATACAGGCCAATGGTTGTTGCGAGAAATTTTTCGCGTCGATGCGCACAGATAAAAGGCCATTCGTACTTGTTATGTTCTAATTTAGTCCGACACCCTCCCGCAAATGCCTACAGCTATATAAGGTGTGTGCGGCTTCCTTCAGGTCGTCCACCCAAGCCGTAGTGCGATCGGATGCCTCGTCGCATCTTATCGATGCCCGGCCACGGAAACAAACTGTCTGGATGCGGACTCAAATCGGACGATTCGTCTTCCTGCGCAAATGTCCGCTATTGGCGCCTTCGCGCCATGACGGCAGCCGGCCCGAACCCAACATGCTGCCGTCATCAAACGCAGGTATGCTTCAAGGCATTTTAATTACGACAAAAATTATGACAGCAGATTGGTAGCACCATGAACAAGAACTCCATCGCGTCTGTCACATCCGCCAATAAAGCGGCATGGGAAGCATCAGCGCATCTTCATAAATCCGGCGATGGTTGGGCAAAGCTCATTGAGGCTGCGGGCCGCCCAGGCTTTTCAGTTCTTGATGGCACGGTGACTGGGATTTTGCAGAGGCTTAATGTCGAAGGCCGCCGCGCGGTGCAGGTCGGCTGCAACAATGCGCGGGAGCTGATATCGCTGGCCTCTCTTGGTGGCGTTCCAGCGCTCGGGATCGACCAATCCGGAGGTTTCTTGGCGCAGGGGCGTGAACTTGCCCAGGCCGCCGGATTGGATATCAAGCTGCTTGAGGCCAACATTTATGATCTGCCGGAAGGATTGGGGCGTTTTGATCTGGTTTTCATCACCATCGGTGTGTTGAGCTGGATGCCCGACCTTCCAGAGTTCTTTCGGATTATCGCAGGTTTGATGGAAGAAAACGCGGTGCTCGTGATCTACGAAACCCACCCATTCCTCGAAGTCTTCAACCCGCATGGCGTAAATCCGCATGAACCCGGTTTCAGTTACTTTGCGAGGGAGCCGCAGGTTGTTACCCAAGCTAATACCTATGACGGTAAGGACCACGGCAGCGTCGAGCCCAGCTACTGGTTTATCCATCCTCTTGGCGAGATCGTAACCGCCTGCATTCAAGCAGGCTTAAAACTGGTCGAACTTAAAGAATATCCGCATAGCAACAGAGAGCCTGAATACGACATTTACGCTGACCGCTCCGCGCAGGTGCCGATGTCCTATTCTTTGGTCGCTTCAAAGTGAAGAGTGCGGCAGCTCGGCCAACTCACGTCGGCATAACACTAGAAAATCACGCTGGCGAAAAACTGCAGTGCGACGAAGACGAGAAATAGCGCGAACCCGACCTCCAGCTGGCGCCTGGACAGCGCATGCGCAAGCCGTGCACCGTAAGGTGCCGTATAGAGCGTGACCGGGATCAGCAGCGCCACTGCCAGCCAGTTGATATAACCGGTCGAAAACGGTGGCAAGCCGCTCTTGCCCCAGCCACCCCAGACATAACCGACAAGCCCGGGGATAGAGATCAGCACGCCGACGCCGGAGGAGGTCGCGACCGCCTGGTGGATGGTTCGCCCGTAAAGCGTCATGAAGGTGTTGTTCAACACGCCGCCGCCGATCCCCATCAGGCCCGACAGGATGCCGATGCCGGTACCGACCATGAATTTCAGCGGGTTTTCGGGCAGATCGTCGCCGAGTTTCCAGCTTGCCCGGTTGAAAATCATGCGCAGCGCCAGGACGAGCGCGATCACCGCGAAGATCAGCCTCAGTTCCGTGCTCGACGCCCAGGCGGCGATAAGGGTGGCGATAAGGGTGCCGAGCGGAACGGCAATGACCCAGCCCTTCAGGAGGTCGACATCGACGGCTCCCCGCTGCCGGTGCGCCGTGAATGAACGGACCGAGGTCGGCACGATGATGGCAAGCGATGTACCCAACGCCAGATGCATGCGCACCGCATCATCCACGCCGAGCAGCCCAAAGACATGAAAGAAGATCGGCACGAGAATGGCACCGCCGCCGATACCGAACAGGCCGGCAAGCAATCCGGCCAATATTCCGGCTGCGAGCAGCGCAACAACAAAAGGAAGAATATCGATAAGGGCAGGCATCACGTTCTCCGGCAGTGATTTTAACTCATGAGCCGGACGAAAAAGGCATGAGCGATTGGGCGGGGCATGCACGAGTAAGCCGAGGAAAAGGCCCTTGACGGTTGTTCATCATCAAGAGACCTAATCGCATCATTGTCGTTGTCAGACAAGCCACAGTCTGGCGGCTGCTCACAAGGTCATCAGCAACGTTCGGACCGTCAGGTAAAGAACAGGGATGACTTGCCTTCATACCTGCACATGACACGCTTGTCGGCCAATCCGTTTTGCCAAAACAGGGCATCCGGGCACCGGAGCCGGATTTCCTGTTCGCAGTGCTGCAATTCCGAAAGCGGCTCACCCAAACGGGTGGCGACGATAATTACTGCAGATGCTGAAATACCCCCGAAATAATGGGGGCGAGCATTGGTGCAAACAGCAACGGCACCTACTCGCGAACTGACATTTAGAAAACAGAAATATCTAGGCAGATAGGATCTTGCTGGGAGTTCGCCATTGCCGGCTCCCAGCAAGATTCTACCGTTCATTGCCGTCAAAAACGCTTTGGCGATGAAGAAGATACCGGCAATTGGCGTATGCAATTTCAGGTACGTTGCATTATATGTGGTGCCAAGATACCAGAATACATATTTTCTAAATCTGTTGCTGCAGATGAAAGTCGATGATCATGCCGAATTCCGTGAAGAAGAGCATAATTCAGCAAGAAACCGAAAACGCCCCAGAGGCTAATGCTGAGGCTGAGGCTGATGATTTCGACTTCGCGTCCCTTGATGATCTGGCGAATTTCATGGTCGATGCGCTAACAATTCCGCTGCCGGCAGATTTCCGCGATTCTGACAGCTGCGATATCGGTAAAAAAGACATGCTTGCGCCTTCCCCTTCCAAGCGCCTCAACTGAGCATCGAAAAGCTTCTCGCCATATCAGCCACTCGCTTCAAATCCAGATAGTTCGCTCAGTTGCAATACTGGCGACCGCCTTTGCGTGAGCGAAGGTCGAAGTGGAAATGGTTCCAATGCTCGGCATTGCTGCCGGGGCCAAGCACCGTCGAGAAATACTTGCAGCTGTCACCGCGCACCGATTTCAGCAGCCCACCCTCGCGGAAAGAGAACAGCCCCTTCTTGCGAACATCGATGTCGTGACCGTTCTTGAGCGTGATACGGCCGATATCGATCGCGTTGCCGCGAGCATGTTCGGACATCGGATTGTAGCGCTGGCGGCTGTTGTTCATCTTGCGGCAGGAATAACCGCCCATCGGCTGGATCTGTCGAATGCCGGTGAGATAACGGGTGCGGGCGGAAATCGCCAGATCGTTCTTCACCCATTTGGCGAAGGCAAGCGTCACCTGGCAGTTCAGCGTCACCGCCGGCCTCACATCGATACCGCCGGAAAGGCCGGCAAGCTTCACCGGATAATCTATACCGCAGCTCGGCCCCTGGGAAATGCGCGGCAGATCCTTGAACTCGACACCGAGACGGCGCAGTTCGGAGCGGCAGGCCACTTCCGACTGCGGCATGACCGTGCGCTGCCAGGCGCCATCGGGCGCGCTCATCGGGGCATCGTCGGTTACCGGGCCAGCGACCGGATTATTCGGTCGCAACATGGCGACCTCCTCGGCGCGCGCCGGCGCCCGACCGGGTGCGGTCACCGGAGAATTGTCACCCCAGGTCATCGGGGCGGAAGCACCCTGCCTGCCAATGCCCGCCGCTGACCGCTTCGGCGGTGCGATTACGCGGTCATCGATCGGCTGACGACGTGCATTAAGCGCCACCGGATTGTCAGTGCCGATGCCACCAACCACCGGCTGGTCGCCGACACCTTCGGCAATATCGCCATCCTGCTCCTCGGCCAAACCGACGACATCGCTTTCATCGGGGCCGAAACCGAACTCTTCATCCATGTTGACGCCCTGTGCCGGGATCGTCGCCGGCGCACCATTCGGAGCGCGCAGATAATGACCGCCACCATTGGATTGCATCGGTGATTGGGTTGAAGGCGGCGCCAGATATCCGCCGCCGCTTGCCTGAGAAACGGGCGCGGAAGCAACTGCATAGGACTGATGCGATGCGGGTTGGGAAATCGGTGCCGGCGGCAACGAGCGCGAGATGGAGCCGACCTGCGTGCCATTGTCGATCGATGCCGGCGGCACGAGGCTTTCTGCCGAACAGGCGACCAGAAAGGTCGAAACCAGAAGCGAGCTGATCACTCGCGTCGATAGGGAAGCATACGCCATACCAGTTGCCTCTCGCTCGATGCCGAAATGACACAGGTTTTGATTTTAGGCAGATTGGGTAAACGAAAGCTTGATGAAGCATGGCGGTTTACGGGCCATTTCGGATCGGCTTCGCCATATTACGGGAAAGGGCCGGACGCCTCCGCGTTCCGGCCCTTTCGGAAATCAACCGTATCGAACGCGTCAGGCAGCGCGGGAGACGGAGCGGATACCGGTATTGCCGAGCCTGAAGCCCCCCAGCAATTGCTGCAGATGCAGGCTCTGGTCGGCAAGCGTCTGGCTTGCCGCCGTCGTCTCTTCCACCATGGCTGCGTTCTGCTGGGTCATCTGGTCCATGTGATTGACCGAGGAGTTGATCTCGGCCAGCCCGCTCGCCTGTTCCTGCGATGTGGTGGCGATCGTCTCGACATGGGCATTGACCTTCTCGACCAGCACGGCGATCTCCACCAGCGCCTCGCCGGTCGAGCGCACCAGCGTCACGCCGCCCTCGACCTCCTGCACGGAGTTGCCGATCAGAACCTTGATCTCCTTTGCAGCCGTGGCGGAGCGTTGCGCCAGTTCGCGCACTTCCTGCGCCACGACGGCAAAGCCCCTGCCCGCCTCACCGGCGCGCGCCGCCTCGACGCCGGCATTCAACGCCAGAAGATTGGTCTGGAAGGCAATTTCGTCGATGACGGAAATGATCTGGCTGATCTGCCCGGACGACTGCTCGATCCGCCCCATCGCGTCGATCGCATTGCGGACGATTTCGCCGGAGCGGCTGGCGCTAAGCTTGGTTTCGCTGACCATTTCGCGCGCTTCCCTTGCACGCTGGGACGCGGTGCGCACGGTGGTGGTGATCTCGTCGAGCGCCGCCGCCGTCTCTTCCAGCGCCGCCGCCTGCTGTTCGGTGCGCTTGGCCAGATTGCCGGTCGCGCTGGAAATGTCCGACGCGCTGTCGCGCACGATCATGCCCGTTTCGGAAATCGCCACGATCGCCTGATTGAGCGCGCCGACGGCATCGTTGAAGTCCTGCCTCAGCTTGACGAAATCCTCGCCGATATCGCCGAGCGACACCGAAAGATCGCCGGCCGCCAACCCTTCGAGCGCCTGCCCGAGTTCATGCATTGCATACGACTGCCGGTCCGCGGCCGTCGAAATCGCCCTTTCGCTCGCCGAACGTTCGGCGGCGATGGCGCGTTGCTGCTCGGCTTCGCGAGCCTGCAATCCTGCACGTTCCTCGACATTGTCGCGCAGCACGACCAGCGCCCGCGCCATTTCGCCGATCTCGTTCTTTTCACCCGTGCAGGGAACAACGACACCCGTCGCGCCGCCGGCAATCGCCTGCAGCACCCGCTGCACGCGCGACAGAGGCGTCGTGACGCTCTTGACCACCAGCCATGCCCCGCCGATCACGAGAAGAGCGCCGACTGCAAAGATCATGGCGAAATCGATCGCGTCCTTGCGGAACATCGCCTTCAGATCGTCGACATAAACGCCGGTGCCGACGATCCATCCCCAGGGCGCAAAACCTGCCACATGCGAAAACTTCTCAACCGGCTCGCTGGCGCCGGGTTTGGGCCAGTAATAATCGACAAAACCCTTGCCGTTCGCCTTCACCACCTGAACGAATTCGACGAACAGGAATTTACCGTTCGGATCCTTGTTCTGTGAAAGGTCCGAACCATTCATTTCCGGCTTCACCGCATGCATGACCATTTTCGGGTGCATGTCGTTGATCCAGAAGTAACCAGAACCATTGTCGTAGCGCATGGCGGCGATCACGCCCTTTGCCTGCGCCTGCGCCTCTTCGCGAGACAGGGCGCCGGAGGCTTCCATCGCCTGATATTTAGCCAGCACGGCCAGCGCCGTATCATTCATCTGGGCAAGCCCAGCCTTCCGCTCCCGCTCGGAAGACGCATAACTTTCGAAAAGACTGAAGGTCAGCGCACCGGCCAAAATGACGAGCGACAGCGCGACGAGACAATAAAGACGCCAGGAAATGGCAAGACGTTGCATGATACCTCCCCCGATATTTGCAATTCTCATTAAATGATAATGATCGGAAGTTACCGGGCCGTGAAGAACTCGGACTGCAAGGCGCGACCAAGTCGAACCCATATTTCTTCTTGGGTTATTCTCCGCAGCCAAGTCATGACGACTGCTCATAGTCGCCATGACCAAAAGAAACTGGCAATCGCCAGAAACAAGGCTAGTGTCCGCCTCCCGACCGACACGAATAATTACAAAAGGATGATTCCGGAATGACCGAACTCGCCAAACCGACCGGTGAACTGACCCTTCGAACGCTGGCCATGCCAAGCGACGCCAATCCGGCCGGCGATATTTTTGGCGGCTGGGTCATGGCCCAGATGGACCTTGCCAGTGGCATCCGCGCCGCCGAGCGCGCCCGCGGCCGCGTCGTCACCGCGGCGGTGAAGGAAATGGCTTTCCAGCTTCCGGTCAAGATCGGCGATACGATGGCGATCTACACTGAAATCACCCGCGTCGGCACGACCTCGATCACGCTCAATGTGGAAGCATGGGCCCACCGTGCCCGTCACCAGCAACTCGAGAAGGTCACCGCAGCCACTTTCGTCATGGTCGCTCTCGACGAAGACGGCAAGCCGAAGCCGGTTCCTGCTGAATGATGGCGCTCTGTCCTATCGCCCAGGGTCTTTACTGAGCCTGCGCCGTTTCAGCTAACACAGCAAAACCGGGCATGCCGCCAAGGCGGCTTGGCAAAGACAAGTCCTCTCGAACGCTGTGATTGATATAGCTTGCGAGAATACGCGAAAAGATGACGACCTCACAGAAAGGCCCCTCGTGTGGTTCCGAGGGGCCAGCATATCGACTGCAGGTCAATAACACCAAAGCAACGCAATGACGTTACTTAGATAAAACCGTTTAAATTTGTCGATTTATTGACGATTCCGATTTGTTTCCGGACAATTATTAATCACGCAGTCGCACTACGCCTGCATCAGGACAGATATACAGCCTGAAAATTTCACGCCGTGCTGCCGCTCGGCAGTTTGTCATTACCGTGATAGCCAAGCCAAAATTTCTCCGCATCTGAACTTGTGCGATCAGCCGTCTTGATGATTGCAAAGGCCTTCTTACCCGATCTTGCCACATAGACGACGAGTGATGGAAATGAGCTCGCCAGGTCATTCAGATACATCGGGCGCCCGTGGGCAATATCGTAAATCGACACTTTCCCCGTCTCAGGCACATCCAGCAGATGTTCGATCGATTTCACCAGTTGAAGCCGTGAGAAAGGTGCGACCGCATGATGCGCAGGTTCATATCGTGCCGCAAAAAGTCTTACCGTCTTGCCATTTGTAAAATGAGACGCTGAGATATCCAGGGGGGCACCTTCCACCCCAGTCATAGCCGTGATGAAATCTTTTTCGCTGATAGGTTTTGTAAACATTATGCTCTCCGCACTCTGCGCGGTCGCGTTGCCGCGCAATCACCCTGAAGGCATAAACTCTTCATTTCTAATGATCGATATAAAAAGCCCCGACAGCATGAAATTCGGGACTCCCGCATCATTCTGATTGAGGCTCGAATGACGACTTCAGGTTAAGGTTGCCAAGCGCTGCACAGCTTTGGCCCGGACAGATCAGAGATGCCACCTCGCGTCCCTGTGATTAAATATACCTGCAGCCCAAGACTGAGATCACAGCGGTTACCATCGCAGACAAAATGCAGTCAGAACCGGCTCAGCGTATCGTCAGCAATCACCACCTCTGCGGAATTGCCAACTCCCCCTCACCCCCTCAAGAACACCGATCCCTCGTCAAACCCCAACCCCGGAAACACACGGCTGGTCAAACTGCTCGGCTTGATGTCGAACTGGCGGTAGAGCATGGCGGCGGCCACTTCGCGGACGTCGCCGGTAGGCATCAGGTCGCGCTCGTCGAGTAGCTTGCCCTCACCGAGCCCCGGCCATGCGCCAAGCACTTTACCGCCGGCCACGGCTCCACCGGCAAGCACGGCAAGGCCGCCCGTACCGTGGTCGGTGCCATTGGTACCGTTTTCACGGGCGGTGCGCCCGAATTCAGTCATGGCCAGAACCACGGTCTTGTTCCAGACCTCGTCACCAAGCGTGTCCTTCAGCGTCATGATTGCTGTCGCAAGGTCGCCGGCCGCCTTCTTGAACTGGCCAGCCTGACCGACATGGGTATCCCATCCGTTGATCGAGAAGCTTGCGACCCGGTATTGCTCGCGCAACATGCCACCGGCGAGCTTCGCCATATCGGCAATGCCGGAACCGCGCTTTCCATCGGCATAGAGTTGATCCGCCGCGGCACCCGTCGTCTTCGCCTCATCGAAAGCCTTGGCGAAAAGCGGATCGTTGGAATAAAGCCGGTCGAGAAAGGCGATCTCGTCATCGGCAAGCGAGAAGTCGCTCTGGCTCGACCAGTTATCAGCCTGGTTCGGCCCGGTCAGGATCAGTTCCATCGATGTATTGATATCGATAGCCTTGCGCGCGTCAGAACGAGGAATGGCCGCCAGCGCCCGGTTCAGCCAACCGGTTTTCTGGCTTTTGTCGGCACCGCCGGTTTCCAGAATGTCCTGCCCGTCGAAATGGCTTCGCTGGTCGCGATAGGGTGTCGAAACGGCATGAACGAAGGATAGTTGGCCCGCCTGCCACAAGGGCATCAGTGCAGAGGCTGCCGGGTTTAGGCCGAAAAAGCCGTTGAGGTCGAGCAGTCCCGTATCGGGCGTCAGCCCGAGCTTGGGGCGCAGCGCGGCGAAGGCCGGGTCCCCGTAGGGCTGCACGAGGTCGAGACCATCCATGGCTCCGCGCAGGATGATGGTGACAAACCGGTTGTCTCCGGGCATGGCGGCGAATGTTACCGGCGTGAGGACCGGTGCGGCGGCAACGCAGCAGGCGCCAGCGAGAAAACCGCGACGGGACAGCGCAATACGCTCGATATCCTTGATCGATGCCATCCATCTATCTCCTGTTGAACTCGGGCGACGCCAGCACCATGGTCAGGCCGTGCAGCTTGCTTGGCGCCTGTGAGATAATCTTGCGTGTTTCCGGTGTCGCGGCATCCGCGAGTGCGCCTTGGAGAAAATCGGCCGGTTCGAGTTTCTGTCCAAGCAACCTTGCGGCACGACGCGACCAGTCGATCCGCTCGCTGAGCTGGCCCGGCGTCAGCCATGCATCGCTTTTATCGGGTATGCCAGCCGGACTTGGCGGCTGCCAGATCGGCTGGCCCATCTTCTGCAGCGCGCCGAGCGTCATGGCATTTGCCTGCCCGGCGCGTTTGCGACGCTGTTCGGCAGATTTCGCAGTCCCGGCCATCTGCATCGCCTTTCCGACCGGACCGACATCATCGTCATCGCCTTCCATGTCGGCCAGAAGTGATGCCATGTTGTCATCCGGCAGGTTGAGGGCGCGAAAACCGGATACGATGAACTCGAACGGCTGCTTGATCTTCTGACCAGGATTTTCCCATGCGAGCGGATGTTCGAGCATGGCCCGGTAGACCTCACCGAGATTGCCATTGCTTGCCTTCCAGCTTGCCACCATCACCTCGGTCATGTCGGCCGGCGGTTCATCGCTGATGAAATGGGCTGCAAGCTTGCGGCAGATATGGGCGGCGGTGCGGGGATCGGCAGCAAGATCCTCCAGCATGCGCATATGATCCTGACTGCCGGCCTCGTCATCCTGGTATTCCCGCCCGAGCAGCGTGATCGCGCCGCCCTGCGCGCGACGCGGGCGATAGACCATTTCCAGCGCCCGGTTATCCACCGTCAGCCCGGTCAGGATCAGCGCCGCGGCCCGTACATCCTCCTGGGTATAACCGCTTCCAGCCCCCAGAGTGTGCAGCTCCAGCAGTTCACGCCCTAGATTTTCGTTCAGGCCGCGACCGCTTTCCTGCGCAACCCGCGAATCCGGGCCGACGCTCTGGTCCTGGTCGAGATAGATCAGCATTGCCGGATGCAGGATGGCAGCCTTCAACAGATCGGCAAACGACCCAGCCATGCGCGGGCGGATCGCTTCGGTCTCGTAAAGCGGCACGATCATGCGCATCGGCAGGGATTTCAACGCACTGGTGGAAAAATGATCCATCCAGAAGCTGCCCAGCCGCTCGTAAAAGCCGAAGGGCGAATGAACGGCCTGCGCAAGGCGCGACATCGCGTCGAGCCGGTAGATCCGCTGCGCTTCGCGCTGCGTCTCCTTGCGGATGCTTTCGTTCGGCTTACCTTCCCGCGCTGCCTTGGACTCTGCGGCCCGGAGCGAGATCACACGCGTGGCGGTTTCACGACGGCCCACGATCCCTTCGCGAGGAAAACGATCCTTGGCGGCGATACCTTTGGCAAGCTGGGTCATCAGCCCATCGGCATCGGATGGGCTGTTCTGCCCGGGCCGAAGACCATATCCATAGCGGATTGCCGCAAGCGTGGGCCGTGCAAGAGCCATGCGCTACTCCTTGTTCGATAGAATCCTCACCGACAACTAGGGCGGAAACGGTGACAGAATGTGGCATTTTCGAGAGATGGACAGATTGTAATCCAACGGTCGATCCGTATTGAGGTTCCTGCCAAAGCAGCACTTCGAAATCGACCAACCTCATCTCAACACAATGGTTTCGCCGGCTCATCTCACACTTTCGGCATCACGCCTGAGAAGGATCAGAGAAAGAACCTGACAGCCCTTTGAAAACCGGCACGTTGGTCCAGTCGGAGCCTCAATCGTACTCGGCCACAGTATCGGAAAGACTTTATTATTAGCTTGACCTTATGTTACATTCACAGACCGCGAATGTGACGACCTAGTGAATGCTGCAGGATTCGACAAGTCAGATAAACGCCCCGCGACTTGAACTCGCGGTGAGGCAGGCGCAAGCCGCGGCCACACTTGAGCGTCTCCCCACGACGCTTACGGTGAATGCGCTCGTGTCGGTTTCGGCGCTCCTGATGAGCGCGATCAATCGCGGCATAACAACTCTTGCCGTCGTCTGGTGCGTTGCCGCATTGGCAACAGTTGTCTGGCGTTTTGCCGTAGGCACCGCAATAAAACGCCGCAGCCTGGACGAGCTGAAGCCGAACCACTGTCTACGCCTGATGACCTTGGGCGCTCTGGTCAGCGGTATCGCCTGGGCTGCCCTGCCCTTCATGCTTTCCGATTTCGATGCGCTGGGTGTCGACGGCGGCATCTATATCCTGATGTGCGGAATGGCCACGGGCGCGGTGCTGCTCGGAACCGGCCATGCAGTCACCGCGCTCGCCTTTGCCCTTCCTGTCCATCTTTCGGTCGTGGTCACGCTTTTGATGAGTGAAGCCGCCGGCGGTCATCTTCTGGCACTCAACGTGCTGGCCCTGACATTCGTGCTCTACAAGAGCAGCACGAAGGGCCAGGCGATCGTCATCGGCAATATAAAGGCGCAGGTGAAGGCGACGGCGCTGGCCCAATCGCTCAGCCGGGCCAATGCAAGCATTCTCAGTGCCAATGAAAGTCTGGAAGTGCTCGCCAATCGCGATCCATTGACCGGGGTTGCGAACCGCGCCGCATTCAATGTCGCGCTCGAACGCGGCATCGAAAATGCGGGCGTGCAGGATGAGCAACTGGCGCTGCTCATCCTCGACCTCGACCGATTCAAGACGATCAACGACACGTTCGGTCATTCGGCCGGCGACGAGTTGCTGCTGGAAGCCAGCCACCGGCTGCGCGAGGCCGTCGGCGAACGCGGTTTCATCGCAAGGCTGGGCGGTGACGAATTCGCTGTCGTCATCGGTGGTGCCACCGCTGCCGCCGAGGCGCGCCAGCTTGCCTCCCGCATCCTCGATCGAGGCCGCGAGCCCTTCGTCATCCGCAGCCGGCCGGTCGTGTCCGGCGTCTCGATCGGTTTCGCCATCTGGCCGGAACATGCGGAAAGCGCCGCCGACCTGTTCGTCTCCGCCGACATGGCGCTCTACCGGGCCAAGGACGAGGGCCGTGGCCAGTGGCGTGAATTCGACCCGTCGCTGAAAGCCCGCGCCGATCGCCAGCGGCGTATCGAACAGGATCTCGCCGGCGCGATCTCGTCCGGCGCCCTGACTGTCGTCTTCCAGCCGCAGGTGGAGCTTGCGCAGAACAGTGTCATAGGTTTCGAAACGCTGGTGCGCTGGACGCATCCGTCGCTCGGCGCCGTGCCCCCGCCGGAAATCGTCGCGGCGGCGCATGCGGCCAATCTTTCCGAAGCGCTGACGGCCAGCATCGCCACCGGCGCCTGCCGACTGCTCACCACCCTGCCCTCGCTCGGCCTGCCGGAAGCGAGCGTGTCGGTCAACATCTCGCCGCGCGAATTCGAACTCTATTCGGTCGCCGAAACGCTAGACCGCATCACCCATGCACATGGTATCGATCCGGCGCTGTTCGAGATCGAAATCACCGAAGAGGCGATCCTCGATACGCTGGTGGCCGGCGAGCAGCTGAAACATATCGAACGCTCCGGCTACAAGCTCGCCGTCGACGATTTCGGCGCCGGCCATTCGTCTCTCGCCTATCTCGTCACGCTGAAGGTCGACCGGCTGAAACTCGACCGCCGTTTCGTCGTCGGCATCGAGAGCAGCTTCCAGAACCAGGAAATCGTCGGCGCCATGGCCGGCCTCGGCAAGGCATTGTCCATGGATATCGTCGCGGAAGGCGTCGAGACGGCGGAAGAAGCCGCAACCCTGCGCGATCTCGGCTGCCCCGCCGCCCAGGGCTATTTCCTCGGCCGCCCAATGCCCGTCGACGCCATCGCCGGCTGGCTGCTGACGAGGCTGCTGACGCCGGCTGCCTGAGCCGCATCCATTTCTGCCGGCGAAAACCGTTTCCCTTTTGTACTCATTTTCCGCCGCCCCCTCTTCACTTCCGTGCAAACTCTCTCCATATTCGGGCCATGGCCAGATCCCCGAAGAAATCCACGCCCGAAACCTCCGACGGTTTCGGTGAAGCTCCCCAGTCATCCTTTGAAGGCGCGCCTCTGGAAGGCAGCGTTGCCGACTGGGTGAAGCAGCTCGAGGCGGAGGCGGAAGCGTCGGGGATCGAGACCCAGCGCGAGATCGCCTCCAAGGCCGGCAAACACCGCAAGAAGATCGAGATCGCCGCCCGCGAACAGGCTTTGCGCGAGGCGGAAGAGGACGCTGCCAAGGCGAAGAAAGCGGCCAAAACCACCGGCAAGACCGCCAAGAACACGACGGCCAGCAAAACCGCCCGCGGCGTCTCCATCGGCGCCTCGTCCGACCCGAAAACCCGCGCCGCCGCCGGTCTCAATCCGGTCGCCGGCCTCGATATCTCGCTGGAAGACGCCCAGAGCCTTGCCCCCGGCGCCGTCACCGCCACGGTCGATGCCCTGTCGAAACTGATCGAATCGGGCAACCCGCTGTTCAAGGATGGCAAGCTGTGGACGCCGCACCGCCCGGAGCGCCCCGCCAAATCCGAAGGCGGCGTCACCATCCGCATGGCGTCGGAATACAAGCCGGCCGGCGACCAGCCGACCGCGATCGCCGATCTCGTCGAGGGCATCAACAACAACGAGCGCTCCCAGGTCCTGCTCGGCGTCACCGGCTCGGGCAAGACTTTCACCATGGCCAAGGTGATCGAGGAAACCCAGCGCCCCGCCGTCATCCTCGCGCCCAACAAGACGCTGGCGGCGCAGCTCTATTCCGAGTTCAAGAACTTCTTCCCGGATAACGCGGTCGAATATTTCGTCTCGTACTACGATTATTACCAGCCGGAAGCCTATGTGCCGCGCTCCGACACTTTTATCGAGAAGGAATCGTCGATCAACGAACAGATCGACCGGATGCGCCACTCCGCCACCCGCTCGCTGCTGGAGCGCGACGACTGCATCATCGTCGCCTCGGTCTCCTGCATCTACGGCATCGGCTCGGTCGAAACCTACACGGCCATGACCTTCCAGATGGAAGTCGGCGACCGCCTCGACCAGCGCCAGCTGCTCGCCGATCTCGTCGCCCAGCAATACAAGCGCCAGGACATAAACTTCATCCGCGGCTCCTTCCGAGTCCGCGGCGACACGATCGAAATCTTCCCCGCCCACCTTGAAGATGCCGCATGGCGCATCTCGATGTTCGGCGACGAGATCGACAGCATTACCGAGTTCGACCCGCTCACCGGCGCCAAGACCGGCGACCTCAAATCGGTCAAAATCTACGCCAACTCGCACTATGTCACGCCGCGCCCCACGCTGAACGGCGCGATCAGGCAGATCAAGGAAGAGCTGAAGCACCGCCTTGCCGAGCTGGAAAAGGGCGGCCGCCTTCTGGAAGCGCAGCGCCTCGAACAGCGCACCCGCTACGATGTCGAAATGCTCGAAGCCACCGGCTCCTGCGCCGGCATCGAGAACTATTCACGGTATCTCACCGGCCGCAATCCCGGCGAGCCGCCACCGACCCTGTTCGAATACATTCCCGACAACGCCCTGCTGTTCATCGACGAAAGCCACGTCTCCGTCAGCCAGATCGGAGGCATGTACCGGGGCGACTTCCGCCGCAAGGCGACGCTCGCCGAATACGGTTTCCGCCTGCCCTCCTGCATGGACAACCGCCCGCTGCGCTTCGAGGAATGGGACGCAATGCGCCCGCTCACCGTCGCCGTTTCGGCCACGCCCGGCAATTGGGAAATGGAACAGTCCGGCGGCGTGTTTGCCGAACAGGTCATCCGCCCGACCGGCCTGATCGATCCGCCGGTGGAAGTCCGCTCTGCCCGCTCCCAGGTCGACGACGTGCTCGGCGAAATCCGCGAAACCGCGCAAAAAGGTTATCGCACGCTCTGCACCGTGCTCACCAAGCGCATGGCCGAAGATCTCACCGAATACCTGCACGAACAGGGTGTTCGCGTTCGCTACATGCACTCGGATATCGACACGCTGGAACGCATCGAAATCATCCGCGATCTGCGCCTCGGCGCCTTCGACGTGCTGGTCGGCATCAACCTGCTGCGCGAGGGCCTCGACATTCCCGAATGCGGTTTTGTTGCCATTCTCGACGCCGACAAGGAAGGTTTTCTCCGCTCGGAGACATCGCTGATCCAGACCATCGGCCGCGCGGCGCGTAACGTCGACGGCAAGGTCATTCTCTACGCCGACAAGGTCACCGGCTCGATGCAGCGCGCCATGGACGAAACCGCCCGCCGCCGCGAAAAGCAGATGGCCTACAATACCGAACACGGCATCACGCCGGAATCGGTCAAGGCAAAGATCTCCGACATCCTCGACTCGGTCTACGAACGCGACCACGTCCGCGCCGACATTTCCGGCGCTTCCGGCAAGGGTTTTGCAGACGGCGGCCATCTGGTCGGCAACAACCTGCAATCCCATCTCAACGCGCTGGAAAAATCGATGCGCGACGCCGCCGCCGACCTCGACTTCGAAAAGGCCGCCCGCCTGCGCGACGAAATCAAACGCCTCAAGGCCGCCGAACTGGCGACGATGGATGACCCGATTGCGCGGGATGAGGCAAGAAGTCAGGAAGGTGGCAACCGCAAAAGTGGAACGAGCGGTCGCTCCAAGTCGATCTCCCCACCCGTGGGGGAGACGTCCGGCAGGACAGAGGGGGGCGCCTCACTCTCCGAACCCGCCTCGACACCCCCCTCTGCCCCTATCGGGGCATCTCCCCCACAAGGGGGGAGATCAGAGGAGAGCGCCTCCTACTTCACCAAACCCACGCTCGACGACATGGGGCCGGGCACCGACACCGCACGCCCTCTTTTCCGCCGCAACACACTCGATGAAATGACCGTCGGCCGCACCGAAAAACCATCAACCGGCGCCCTGCCCGAACGTCCGCCGGAAACCTACAGCACCAAAAAACGCTTCTCGCCGCTCATGGAAGGCCAACCCGAACGCGCCGACGCCAGCAAGGACGATCCCCGCCCGGTCGTCCGCGGCAAGATCGGCGCCGGGAGCTACGAGGATGCAGGAGAGCAGAAGCGCAAGGGGCGGACGAAGGGGAAAACCGGGCGGCCGGGGCGGTGAGGATGCGCATCCCTTCTGTCGCATGCGAGCTTAAGGGTAGAATAACACATCCGGATTAGGGCCGAGACAAATACGCCTCTGATTTCCTCATGCGGGAGATAGGCGAACTCCCCCGAAAGTCACCTCATGTGGCGCTACCAACTGAGAGTAAGAGGAGACGGACACTTTTGGGCGCAGTTCACTTATCGCAAATAGGCGAAAGATTGCGGTGGAATATCTCGACCAAGGACCTCTCTCACTGATCGAGGAGATTCAAACTTATTCACTTCGCCTACTTCAATTGCATACGCCTTGTCTCGTCCATGAAAGTACTCCAAGAAAAAGCTCAGCGAGATCCCGGAAGCCTTTTTGGTTTTTGACCAGATGTCGGCAGGCCGGCCCGAATGAACATCAGCAATCTTGAACTCTCCAACGACCTTACCCACTGGCATCGTTGCATAAACGACAACGGTATCGACCTTTGGGTCAGAAAAAATGGACTTCCGAAACTCAAACAGCTTTTCTCCGTTGAAAATTTTATCAACGTACTCAGGCTTGATTGATAATAAGACCTTCATTGATTTTGCCCAATTTGCAGATTTCTTTTAGCTGGCGAGGGGTCAAACGCATAAACCCGGCATAAGCATTTCGGTCAATCCCCACCTGCTCAATCAGCATTTTACGATTTGGGCGTTTCGCCAAGCTGACGTTGTAAGTGAAGCGTACTATTTTCGGGTACCGTTTCGTCTTCCAAAGCCCCTTTAATTCGGCATCCGAAAAAACCGAATAAGGCGAAGCGTAGGAAAGAAAATCCTGCTCGTTATGAAATTCATGTATCGACCTAATTTCCTCGACGACACATAGGGAAGTGGCAACAGCTGTATATTCGGCAGCTCCTCCTTCGGCGGTTCGGTAAATGATCAAAACATCCCCAGCCCTGAGGTCTTCCACTCCATCAATATTGCTAAGGAAAATTTTGTGTATACTATTACTTGAGGATACATCTTTTATTATATCCGGAGCCTCAGTATTCAAAATCGAATCCGGAAAAAGCTTAGTGTGAAATTTCGGATATATTGCCAACAAAAATATATTATTTGAGGCATCCAAGACTGGATAATCCTTCTCAACTTCTCCAACGACACGTCCAATTTTCTTTAAATATACTGATTCCTGACCTGATTCAGAATTTTTGACGCCCCATTTAACAAAGCCATAACGCACTAAGAGCTTTATCAGAGGCTCATGTTTCTCAAAAACAGTTACATATAATTCGCCAGCATCCTGCACCACCGCCCAGTCAAGCATCTTTTTGATGAATCGTTGCCCGAGCCGTGTTCCGTGAGCGTTTATATTGAGAGTACCAACTTTTACTCTTCTCGCTTTCGGCAACACAGGAACAATATCGGAACTTTCCTCATTTTCTATCTTTAGATAGAGAAAACCCTGTATATCACCACTCATTTTTCGTAATACATAGGCCCGTTCACCAGCCTCACTCTTTAATCTAAACCAATTATCGAACCCCTTATAGTCTTCTCTTAATGTATTAAAGAATTCATCCGTCAAATCTATATTTGAAAGACTTTCATATTGCAGATCCATAAACCCCTCCAACCGAATCTCAATACCGAAAAGATACTGCTTGGACTGAAAACATCAACCATAAGGCGTTATTCCAAGGCAATCACACCTGCTCAACACCTCCCGATACCCAGCCCTCAGTAATACTCAATCACCGTATCGCTCAGCACGACCCGCACCACCCGGTAGAGATAAAAGAAACCTGCGATGCCGAAGGTGATGAGGATCAGGATGCCCCAGATAATCACGTGGCCGATCGAGGAGATCAGGTCGAAATTGCAGCGCAGCTTGCCGATCGGGCGGCCCTGCTGGTCGAGCACTTCGGTCCGGTTCAGCACCGCCCGGTTGAGGTAATAGGGAAAGACCAGCAGCGCGAGGCCGAGGGTGACGATCGTCAGGACGACCCAGACGATCACATGGCCGATCGACTGGCCGATCGAAAATTCGCAGCGCAATCGCGCCGCCCGTGACCCGATCTGAGCCGCCTGCAGTGCCTGGTTCATTCCGTCCTGTCCCCCGACACGATGATACTTGCCCGTGGGTGGACACAGTGACAGAACATGACAGAGTGTCAATTGCGGCAGGATTTACTTGGTTGAGATCGGGCCTGCTTCAACCGTAGCAGTGAAATCCGGCAGCGTAACAACCTCCCCTCATTCCTGTGCTTGTCACAGGAATCCAGCCACGGCGCGTCCGCGCCGTGAATGAAACACGTATCAAGGAGTCTTTCGTGCCATGGACATGGCGCTGCTGGATCCCTGTGACGAGCACAGGGATGAGGGGAGCATGCCGCACGCGCAACGGACAAACGCCCCTTTTCTGTGGACGTTCCTAGCGCTCCCATTCAGTAAATCCAACGGCTTGCACGAAACTCCCTCCCCTTTCATCCCCGCCCTCTCGCCCCATGCCTACAATCTCCCCGTTCCGTCACGGATACACCGGCAGGCGTGCCGGCGAGACGGGACCGGCGCTGGTGGTGAAGGGACGACGTAAATCTCCACCACCGGGGTCCGCGGAAAATGGTCTCCCTCCGGCGACACGGGGGAAGCAGCAAGGTTTTCGGACCGGCCTGCCGCTTCTGATGCCCGAACGGCGCGTCGGACGTGCCTGTGCGGCACACATGGTGGCCTCAAGGATGGTTTCGCCGGGCGTTCAAGTCCGCTCGTGAAAGCGGGAATCCCGGCGGCGGTGACATGGAGGGTTGGCGATAAGTCGTTTCGCCCGTTTTCCATCGAGCCAGACGAACACCATCCGGCAAGGCAACGGCAGAGGGACCGGAGTCGCGGATAAAAACTGCCGAACGGGGCGCTGAGAGGTGTCACCTATAAACCAACTTACGAGGCAGCTTTCAGCGCCCCGTCCGTTCAAGCCTCTTCGACCTGACCCTCGAGAGGAAAACAAGGATCGCCAAGGGGGAAAAATGTCTGACAGCAAGCCGCCATTAGATGCCCATCTCGCCATGTGCACCGCCGATGTCATGGCCATGCCGCAGATGGTCTGCCGCCGCCATAGCTGCCGTCGCGGCCAGCGTTGTCGCTGGTATTTCGAGACACGCCGCGAACCCTGCTGCCTGCGCAATCTCGATCCCGGACAGCGGGCGATCTTCGACCAGATCTATCAGGCGGCGCATTTCGCAAAAGGGTTTCTCGGCAGCGACGGTCCGTTCTTCGAGGCGCTGAGCGGGCCGGAGCGGCTTTCCGACGATCTGTCGATCGCAATCGCCCGCAATGTGGCGCATCGCTGGATGGTGGAGCGATGGGATAAAGCCAGGCGTGCCCGCGAAAAACGGATAGCGGCCGCCGATCGGCTGAGGGATGCGGAGGAATGAAGCAATGCGACGGGAGTTTCCACAAGACTTCCAGCCTGCGCCCTGCCCCCGCCGCCTGTCCTCATCCCCACTTCATCCCCGCTTGCGGAAGGACGGCACCCGGCGGATGCCGGACAAAATTTCCACTTCGCCGGCGCTTTTCGGCTTGCCGAGCAGAAAACCCTGCAGCTGCTCGATGCCTTCCTCGATCACCATGCGGTGCTGGCCGAATGTCTCGATGCCTTCCGCGACGACCGGCAGGTCGAGGCTTTTGCCGAGCCCGATGATCGCCTTGACGATGGCGCGGGCGCTGTCGTCCTCCTCCATCTGCCAGATGAAGCTGCGGTCGATCTTGATCTTGTCGAAGGGAAAGGCCTGCAGGTTGCCGAGCGAGGAATATCCGGTACCGAAATCGTCGATGACGATCATCACGCCGAGCGCGCGCAGCTTCTGCAGCATGGCAAGCACCGTCTCGCGGTTTTCGATCAGCGAGGTTTCGGTGATTTCCAGTTCCAGCCGATGCGGCTCCAGCCCGCTGTCGGTCAGCGCCGATGCGACCGTGTCGACCAGATCGGGGAAACGGAACTGCACCGCCGAGACATTGACCGCCACCGCCAGGCCGTCATCCCATGAGGCGGCGGTGCGGCAGGCTTCGCGCAGCGCCCATTCGCCGAGCGTGACGATGATGCCGGTTTCTTCGGCGACCGGAATGAAGGTCGCCGGCGAGATCTGGCCGAGATCCGGGTGGTGCCAGCGCATCAGCGCCTCATATCCGGTGCAGGTGCCGTTCGAGGCGTCGAACAGCGGCTGGAAGACGAGCGACAGCTGGTCGCGCAAGGCCGCGTGGCGCAGCTCGCTTTCGACCAATCGGCGCTGGCGCAGGTCGGCGTCCATGTCGGCCGAATAGAAGGCGGCGGTGCCGCGGCCGTTAAATTTGGCGTTGTAGAGCGCCATGTCGGCGGCATTGCGCAGCTCGTCGGCGGTGCGTCCGTCCTCGGGGAAGATCGACACCCCGATCGAGACGCCGACCGCCTTGGGGTCGAAATTGACGTTCATCTCCTGACGGAACGTGTCGAGGATGCGGTCGGCCAAGAGATAGGCCGCGGTCGGCTGATCGAGGCCTGGCTGGAGGATGATGAATTCGTCGCCGCCGATGCGGGCCGGCGTGGCCGTCATCCCGACGCAGCGGCGCAGGATATCGGCGACCCTGATCAGCACCCGATCGCCCTCGGCATGACCGAAGACGTCGTTGACGGCCTTGAAGCGGTCGAGATCGAGCGCCAGCACAGCCAGCCTTTCGCCAGTGCCGCCCGCGACTTCGATCGCGGTGTCGAGCTTCTCGTTGAACAGCGAGCGGTTCGGCAGATCGGTCAAAGCGTCGTGGCGGGCCATGTGCTCGATCTTGAGTTCGGCGACGCGCTTTTCGGTCAGATCGCGGACTGCAAGCACCTGGCACTGGCGGCCGCGATATTCGATCGTGTGGACTGCGACTTCGAGAAAGGCCTCCTTGCCGAGCTTCAACGGTCCCGCCTTCAGGGGGGCTGCCTCGACCGCGCGGGTGCGCTCGACATCGATCAGCGAAATCCCGTCGGCGGCCACCATCAGCGCATCGGGGGAGCGGCCGATGACGTCGCGATCACGCAGGCCGAGCATGGCGGGGAAACGGGCGTTGGCCTCGATGATGACACCCTCGCGCACGACCGCGAGGCCTTCGAGCGTCGCATTGGCGAAACCGCGCAGGTCGGTGAGATACCGATCGAGGAAGCTCGCGATCGTCCCGGCCAGCACGATCATGCCGACAACGACGGAGACCGCCCAGACCATCCAGATCCGGCCAATATCACCGTCCAGAGACACTTCCGGCAGCGACGGATCGGGGGCGAGCGTGGTGGCCGACATGGCGGAGAAATGCAGGAGGCAGATCGACAACACGCTTGCCCCGACAGCCACCCAGAGGCCGCGGCGCCCCTTGCGGCGCATCGACATGCGGAAGGCGAAGGTCATGAGGCCGATCGAAAGGATCGCCGCCAGCGGGATCATGCCGATCTCGTGACGGATCGTCGCCGCGGCGCGGATCGATTCCGTGCCGGTGAAATGCATTCCCGCAACCGTCAGCGTCGCAGCAATGCCGGCGGCAATCTCGCTCTTCAGCGTGCCGCCCTCGGCGATCCTGAGGCTTGCCCAGAAACCGACAGCAGCGATGACGGCGGAAAGGATGGTGCGGAACAGTTCAAATTCGATTGCGACCGTGCCCTGATAGGCGAGCATGGCGACGAAATGGGTGGCCCAGACCGAAAGTCCGCCGGTGATGGCCGCAACGAGTAGCCAGATTTTTCGGCGTTTCTCGCTGCATTCGACTGCCCGGCGATGGATGAGAAAGAACGCCAGCATGCCGACGACGCAGATGCCGGCTGCCAGAGCCACCAGCGCGTGATCGTGCTGGACCGCGACGCATTCCAGAACCTTGAACATCATACACTACCAGATCCAGGCGGTGATTGATTTCACCGTCATTGGACTGGAACATTACGAGTACGCTATTTAAGAAACATCTAATACGAAACAACGCAGAGCTGTTGCATTCCGATACATGCACCAATACCCATAAATTATTGGGGGTTTATCCCGCGATCCGTTCCGGCTCACACTCAGCGTTGCCGGAAAGATTGACGGCGGCGAAGGCTGCCGTGATGATTTCCGTCCCCGCGCCGGGTTTTGTCGCCTCGGACGACAGGATCTGGCGGAAACGCCGGGCACCGGCATAGCCCTGAAAAAGGCCGACCATGTGACGAGTGACATGATGCAGGCGTCCGCCGGAGGCGATGACCTCATCGGCATAGGCAATCATCGTGTCACGCAGGCCAGTCCAGTCAGTCTCAAGAGTTCGAGTCCGGGCAGGACTCGAACCATCCAGCATGGCATCCACCCCCGCCAGCAGACCAGTGTTCTGATAGGCGGCGCGGCCGAGCATGACGCCATCCATAACCGAAAGGTGGCCTTCAGCCTGCTCAAGAGTGGAGATGCCGCCATTGATACCGACAAACACGTTGGGATTCTCGCGCTTCATGCGATGGACGAGATCGTAGTCGAGCGGCGGGATCTCGCGGTTTTCCTTCGGTGACAGGCCCTGCAGCCAGGCCTTGCGGGCGTGGATCCAGATTGCATCCGCCCCTGCCCCGATCATGCGGGCCAGAAAGTCAGGCAGGACATCGCGCGGCTCCTGGTCATCGATACCGATGCGGCATTTCACCGTAACCGGAACAGGAGACACTTTCTTCATCGCGGAGACAAGGTCAGCGACATGAGCAGGCTCGCGCATCAAACAAGCACCGAACGTGCCAGACTGGACACGATCGGACGGACAGCCGACATTGAGCCCGATTTCGTCATAACCATAATCGGAGGCTATACGGATCGCTTCGCAGAGCTTGCCTGCATCCGAACCGCCGAGTTGCAGTGCAACGGGGTGTTCCTGAGCGGAAAACGACAGGAGACGTTCGCGCGGACCGTGAATGATCGCGTCAGCCACGACCATTTCGGTGTAAAGCAGAGCATCTGACGAAAGCTGCCGATGGAGAAAACGGCAGTGTCGGTCGGTCCAGTCAATCATAGGCGCGACGGCGAAGATTTTTTGGCCCGTTTCCAGCGCTGTCTCGTAAAAGGTCACGTCTTTTTCTCCGCGTGGGTGACACAATACCATGCCACACCCTTTCGCCTCGGGGATAAACCGGAGTTCATGACCCGATCACCAGGCCGGGGCTTATCCGGGAAACCGCTCAGACCTTTGGGGCTGACCAGATGGCGGTGCTATACAGGCGATCGGCCGGGAAAGAAAGGTTCGAGGCCGTGCAAAGATATCAACGAGGAAGGAACAGTATCACGCGCTGACCGTTCATCATCACGTCAACGCCAACCGAGGACTCTCAATGCCCCGCGATCTGTCTACCGATATCGACCGCCTGACAACCCAGCTCGCAGATCTGCGTGCCGCCTTGGCAAAACAGGCCAGTGCTTCGGCAGACGACGCTTCAAGTTATATAATGCCGCGTGCTCGCCAAGCTGCCCGTCAGCTTCGCCATGAAGGTTATCAGCTTTCAGATACAGTTCGGCGGAACCCGGGAGCGACGACCGGGGCAATTGTCGGCGCGCTGGCGCTAATCGCCGGCTTTGCATTTCTATTATCAAAGGCCGGCTCGGATCGCGGCTAAACGACGACTGCCCAGAGGCCTGAAGACTGCGGATATATCGTCTGCAGTCTTGAAGCACAGGCTCAATGTACCGAGGGGGTGTCATCCTCTTCCAGAAAACTCTTCAGCCCGTCGCGTTCAGCCGTTGCCAGGAATTCTTCCCACGCCGCCTGATCGGTTTCGAAATTTTCTTCCCAGGTAGTGACGATCTCCGTCTGGCTGATAACTTCCAGCGTCCAGTCACCATTGGTGCCGGCTTCCCGAAAAATATCAACCAGAACAGTTACGCCTTCATCCTCGAACTCGCCTGCAAATTCGGAGTGCTCAAGTTGAGGCTCCTTCGATTGTTTCGACTTCGGCTGGTTCGGTTTAGGCGGCTTCGACATTGGGTGCTGACCTTCTAGTCCTGTTTTAGTCCACAACAGTCATTGGCCGGAAACGCAAGCCAGTGCAAGCAGCCTTCTCAATAACGGATCAACGACTGACGGCCCTCGCTGTGCAGCACTCTCCTTGGCGATAGGTCCTACAGCTCCCGAACACGCTTATCGCTTACGGCAAGTCCCTTCATTACCGTGTCACGTTACGGGGATTTGCGGATCACTTCATCCAGCCGCTAGCCGCAATTCAGGTACCCAAGTCCGATCAACCGAACGAACGCACCACATCGAGGAACCAAGAAAGTAAAAATCAAATAATAATTTAATAAAAACGAGAGTTAAATTAATTATCAAACCAACATTCGAACCCCAAATCCAAATAATACTGTAACAAACAATTAACTAATCATCTTAAACGCGCTTCATTGGAAGGTGTTCTGTGGGTTTTTCTCATTTCAAGCGAAATATTGCGCCCGTCGTCTACACAATTGCCGAACAGCTCGGTTATTATCGGAATTGGTCGCGAGATGAGAGGCGCTTCAGCAGACGCGAAGCTGTGAATTTTTCGGGTGAGATACCGCCGATGGCAGGGACGGAATTCAACCAGTACCGGCTGAAATACGATATTCCACGCAATGTCATCGGCAGCGCGTCGAACGTCATTTATACCGCAAAGGGCATGGGCTGGGTAAATGGCCGGCTTGAACGGCGGCTAAGCTTCCAGGAAGTGAATCTCAAACATCTTCTGGACAAGCCGTCCAGACCCGCGCGGCGACTTGAACGGGGTACGATACTGCAGGCCCAAACGCCGAAGACATTTGGCGACTGGATGTCAGAACACGTGTCGTCGCTTGCGATAGCCCTCAATCGATTGGGAACACTCGATCCCCTGATCCTGCCGAGCCACTGGCTGGCGAAACCCTATGTAAAAAGAGACCTGGCACGACTGGGTATCGAGGCAATCGCAATCGATGAACCGGTCGAGATTGCGCAGGCAACCGTTCTGAGCAAGACACGCCCCGGACATTACTGGACTGCAGCGGAGACCGACAATCTTCGTAAAGCCCTGAAGGTGGCACCCAAGCCCGCCCGCCCCGGCAGCGCCGTATATCTCTCGCGACTGGGAGAAAAAGGTGAAGGCCCGCAACGGCAGATGAACAACACGCTGATCGAGGCCGCAATGATGGCTGCCGGCGTATCCATTATCAGGACAGCGGGCCGTTCGCTGGAAGAATATCTCGCCGCAGCCGGGAATGCCGAGACAGTTTTTGCCGATCACGGAAGCGCCATGTACAATCTCGTCTATTGGCAGACCAAGCGGGTGGTGGAACTGCATTCGCCCGATTATTGGGACGGCTCGTTCCTGATGTTTGCCGATGGCCTGGGTATTCATGACTATCATGTCTGGATGGTCGGCGAGACGATGACTGTCGATGCCCTGAGAAACCGTGCCCTGTACTTGCTGGAAAAGCCGATCGACCACAATCAAGCACCGATCATGCTGGCAGGCTGATAACGAGCTATCCGCTGACATTTGCTGCGCGTGGTCAACCGGATACGGTCATTCCGGCCGTATCCATCTGACCGCATGTGAATTTATTTTCCTTCATCTCTAGGATTACCGGGCGAATTGATGGACAAAGGCCCTGCGTTTTTCCAGTGATGTAAGGATACCCAAGATGCGCGCCACAGTGATCCCTGCCCCCGAATCCGTGCTTCTCGATGTCGTCGGCGCAACCGAACAGTTTCCGGTGCGCCGGGTCTATTGCGTTGGCCGCAACTATGCCGACCATGCGATCGAGATGGGGCATGACCCTTCCCGCGAAGCGCCGTTCTTTTTCCAGAAAAATGCAGACAACGCCTATAACGGCGAAAGCTTTCCCTATCCGCCGCTCTCCTCCAACGTGCATTTCGAGGTGGAGCTGGTGATGGCGCTTTCGGGCGGCGGTGCGGATATTGCCGCCGAAGACGCGCTGTCCAAGGTCTATGGTTATGGCGTCGGCATCGACTTTACCCGTCGCGACCTTCAGGACCAGATGAAAAAGATGGGCCGGTCCTGGGAAGTTGCAAAGGCATTTGAAAAGTCGGCTCCGGTTTCGGCACTTGTGCCGGCTTCGAAGATCGGCCACCCGCAGGAAGGCGCAATCTGGCTCGAGGTCAACGGCTCCCGCAAGCAGGACGGCAATCTGAACCAGATGATCTGGAAGCTGCCGGAGATCATCGCAGAACTGTCCAAACAGTTCGTTCTGGCGCCGGGTGACATCATCATGACCGGCACACCGGCCGGGGTCGGCGCCATCGTCAAGGGTGACAAGGTCACCTGCGGCGTGGCCGGGGTCGGCGAACTTTCGCTGTCCGTCATCTGACGGAAACTATCGGGGAGTGACGTGATGCCGATCTATGCGCTCGGGGATTTCCTGCCCTCACTTCCCGCCCCCGACCGTTACTGGGTGGCGCCGGATGCCAATGTTATAGGTAAGGTCATTCTTCATGAGGATGCCGGCATCTGGTTTGGCGCAACCCTGCGCGGCGACAACGAGCCGATCACTGTCGGCGCACGTTCCAATATTCAGGAAGGCGTGACGGTGCATACCGATCCCGCCTTCCCGGTCTCCATCGGTTCCGACTGCACGATCGGGCATCATGCGATCATCCATGGCTGCACGATCGGCGACAATTCGCTGGTCGGCATGGGAGCGACGATCCTGAACGGCGCGAAGATCGGCAGGAACTGCCTTGTCGGCGCAAATGCGCTGGTGACCGAAGGCAAGGAGTTTCCCGACAATTCTCTGATCGTCGGCTCGCCCGCCAAGGCGATCCGCGTGCTGGATAATGAAGCTGCCGCGAAGCTCACGGCCTCAGCTGCGCGTTACGTGGCAAACTGGAAGCGTTTTTCGCGGGATCTCAAAGAAATAAAGCCCTAATCAGGCCGCGCATTTTTCGCAAAGGCCGCGAATCTCGATTGTCGTCTTGGACGGCTTGAACCCTTTCGACTTGGCCCAGTCGCCGAGTTGATGATCGACCTTGTGATCGTGGAATTCCATCACCTGATTGCAGCTTTCGCAGATGGCGAAGGCAACCGTGCCGTGGCCGTGCCCCTGGGCACCGCCGCAGCATTCATGCTCCCGGTGGGCGCAGGCGACGAAGGCGTTGAGGCTTTCCAGCCGGTGAACCATGCCGAATTCGGTCAGCTTGTCGAGCGCGCGATAGACCTGCAGCGGCGCGCGAAAACCGTGATCGCGCAGCTTGTCGAGGATCGTATAGGCGCTCATTGGACCTTCGGCGCGGTTCAGCGCATCGAAGACGAGCGCCTGGTTCTTGGTTAGGGCCGGACTGACGATCGGGGCGTTCATCCTTGCACTCCCTTGTTTGCAGGCCGTTCGGCGGTGGTGCGACCGAAGGCAGGAATCAGACTTAATATGAAAAGTAGGAGTGCCGCGACCACGATGGAAGGGCCGGACGGCGTATCATAGGTGAGCGATCCAAAAAGACCGCCGACGACCGCAGCCGATCCGATGAGCGACGCGAATACCGCCATCCATTCCGGACTTGCCGAAAAGCGGCGCGCGGTAGCGGCCGGGATGATCAACAGCGAGGTTATCAGCATGATGCCGACGATCTTCATGGCAATGGCGATGACGAGCGCCATCAGCAGCATGAAGAAGAGTTTTGTGCGCGCCGGGTTCATGCCTTCGGCTTCGGCCACGTCCTCGCTGACGGTGGAGGCGACGAGCGGGCGCCAGAGGTAGACGATCGCCGCGACGACAACGGCGCCACCGCCCCAGATGAGGGCGATATCGGACGGCGTGACGGCGAGAATATCGCCGAAAAGGAAGGCGATAAGGTCGATCCTTACCCAGGTCATGAAGGCGACGAGAACGAGGCCGATCGCCAGTGCCGAATGGGAGAGGATGCCGAGAAGCGCATCAGCCGAAAGCGACTGGCGTCTCTGCAGCAAGAGCAGTACGGCGGATACAAGGATGGCAACGCCGAAAACGGCAATCAGAAGGTTGACTTCGAAGAACAGCGACAGCGCCACACCGAGCAGTGCCGAATGGGCCATCGTATCGCCGAAATAGGCCATGCGCCGCCAGACGACGAAACAGCCGAGCGGACCGGCAGTAAGCGCCACGCCTATGCCCGCGATGAGAGCGCGGATGAAGAAATCGTCAAGCATGGCGGGTGCCCTCACCTTTCTGCGTGTCGTGGTGATGGGCATGATCTTGAGGATGATCATGGCCGTGATCATGATCCGAATGATCGTGGTGGTGGCCGTCTTCGGGATGGCAGTGTTCGGTGATAGAGCCATCCGCGTGACGCACCCGGCCATCGGGAAGATGGGTGTGGTCATGATGGTGGTTATAGACGGCAAGCGAGCGGGCATTGCCGCCGAAGAGCTTCATGTAATCCGAACTCTGGCTGACCACTTCCGGCGTGCCGCGGCAGCAGACATGGCCGTTGAGGCAGATCACCGTATCGGTGCCGGCCATGACCATGTGGAGATCGTGCGAGATCATCAGGATGCCGCAGCCGGTGGCGTTGCGGATGGTGCGGATCAGATCGTAGAGGGCCGCCTCACCGGCGAAATCCACGCCCTGGACGGGTTCATCGAGCACCATCAGATCCGGCTTGCGGGCGATTGCGCGGGCCAGCAACGCGCGCTGGAATTCGCCGCCGGAAAGATGGCGGACCTCGGAATCGGCAAGATGCGAAATGCCGGTGGCCTCAAGAGCGGCAGCGATCTCAGCCTCCTTCAGCGGGCCGGTCAATGTCATCAGGCGGCGGACTGAAAGCGGCATGGTCCAGTCGATGGCGAGTTTTTGCGGGACATAGCCGATGCGCAGATCGCGCTTGCGGGTGACAGCCCCTTCATCGGCCTTCAAAACGCCGATCGCCATCTTGGCGGTGGTCGATTTTCCGGCGCCGTTCGGGCCGATAAGGGTGACGACTTCGCCTCGAGCAATATCGAATTCGACGCCGCGTACAAGCCAGCGGCCATCGCGGCGGATGCCGGCATTGGAAAGAGAAACCAGCGTTTCCTTCAGTTTCGGGCGGTTGTCTGCGGCCGGGGCGGCCCGCTTGCTCATCAGCATCTTGGTTCAAAATTCCTGTTACCGGCCCTCTTGCCGACCGTCTTGGCACACGTTATAGCATAACGCAATTGATGTAATAACATTACATCTCTAAACAAGGAAGAATGCCATGAAATTTGCCGCCGCCCTCCTTCTTTCCTCGGCTGCGATGATCTGCGCCCCCAGCGCCTTTGCCGCTACGCCGGACGTCGTCGTATCGATCAAGCCGATTCATTCGCTGGTCGCCTCGGTGATGAAGGGTGTTGCCGAGCCGAAGCTGATCGTCGAGGGCGCAGCATCGCCGCATACCTACAACATGCGGCCGTCGAATGCCGCCGCACTACAGAATGCCGACCTGATCTTCTGGGTTGGCCACGGCATGGAGGCATTTCTGGAAAAGCCGCTCGAGGCGCTGGGATCAAAGGCGACGGTGGTGACGCTGGAAGACGCGCCGGGGCTGACGAAGCTGAAATTCCGCGAAGGCGGCGTGTTCGAGCCGGAAGCGGAAGAAGGCCATGACCACGGGCATGGCCACAACCATGGTGCCGGCGAAGACCATGCCGACGGCGAGGATGACGGCGACCACGACCATGAAGGCAATGACGTGCACCTCTGGCTCGACCCGATGAATGCCAAGGCTATGACCGCGGAGATCGAAAAGCAGCTGGTTCAGGCCGATGCGGAACATGCTGCCGTGTATCAGAAGAATGCAGCCGAACTGATGGGCAAGCTCGATGCGCTGGATACAGAGCTGAAAGCCGAACTGTCACCGGTCAAGGACAAGCCGTTCATCGTCTTCCACGACGCCTATCAGTATTTCGAGCATCGCTACGGCGTGAAGGTCGCCGGCTCGATCACGGTCAGCCCCGAGACGATGCCGGGTGCAGAACGGGTGAAGGAAATCCACCAGAAGGTCGAAGATCTCGGCGCGACCTGCGTTTTTGCCGAGCCGCAGTTCGAGCCGAAGCTGGTGAAAGTGGTGACCGAGGGAAGCAAGGCGAAATCCGGCGTACTGGACCCGGAGGCCGGCGCCCTGAAGGAAGGGCCGGAGCTTTATTTCGACATGATGCGGGGTCTTGCGACCTCGTTGAAGACCTGCCTGTCGCAGTGATGTGACGGACCGGGCAAGAGTTTCCCCTCACGACCGGTCTTCAGGCAGACGACCGGCGGGTGCCTAACGACACACCCGCCGGTCTCCTATTTTTAGTACCCGCTCTTAACGAGCAGCAATGATGCTGGAGATGACGCCGGTGGCGATGCCGATCATCAGGTAGTCGTTATCGACCTTCACCCACTTGTAACCGCGCGGCGGAGCCGACAGGCGGTAGCGGCGGTAGTCGCGAACATCAGCCATGCGGCGGCGCTCGGCGGCAGTCGCACGATGGCCCTTCGACCAGCGCTGCTTGTGGATGACGACCTTCTTGTCGACATGAACGCGCTTGTCCACCCGCTTGTCGACGTGACGTTCGACCTGACGGCTGCGGTCGTTGCGCCAATCCTGCGCCTGGGCTGCGGTGGCGATCGGGCCGGCCAGAACGGTGGCGGCAACAAGTGCGACAATGAACTTCTTCATGGCTAAATCCTCGCGTTGAACACACCCGAGAATTAGGGCTCAAGCGATGAATGCCGTATGAATGCAAGATTAAATATGCGTAATGAAAATATGGACTTGCGGTAACATTCTCGCGGACGAAATTAACGATTTCGCAAGCCCTTTGACAATTCAGTCGAGAATCGCCTCGTAGGAAAAACGACTAAAATCAGCAGGCCTCGCCCTGCCCGACGTATCGAAGGCGAAAATGCCGGCAAACGCACCCGTGAACGAGCCGTGCTCACCGCGGCCACCCTCATCCGAGATGACACTGGCATCAAGGGCTGGGCCTATTGCCTGCCAATCATTGGTTCCGCCGGCTCGCCAGGAGAATTGCAGGTCGTTGTCGCGGATTTCCATTGCCAGTTCCACCGGGCCATCCGGAATGGCAACGCCGCTGCCGACGGGGAACTGCATACGACCATGCGGAAAATCTCCGGGGCATGAAAAGATCGTCACCACGCGGCCAAGCTTTTCATGCAGCGTTACGACAAGCGCGTGGAACTTGTGGCGATTGTAATAATGGGTCAGGCCACATGCCTGCTGATAGGTATCAGAATGGAAGGTTTCGACCGTGGTTTCGGCACGAAACCGGTGATGCTCCTGTCGGCGAGCGACGAGGGATTGCTCAAACCACGAGCCTATGCTTTCGCGGCCGATCAGCCGGAGATGGCCTGGACGTTCCGCGAGGCTGAAGATGCGATCCGGCTCGGGCGTGCGCAGCCATTGAAAATCGATCGGCAGCGTGTCTCCATTGAAGGAGTAGTCGATACGGGTGGGTTTTGCGATCGGCTCCGCATCGGCAGGGGCCGGCACATCGACATCCGGCACGAGGCCGCCCTGGGCCAGATAGAGCCAGTCATCCTCCTTCCAGACGCATTTCTGCAGGCCGGTTTCGCGGCCGAGCGGCGAGCGACGGTTGGGCGCGAGGGGACGGCTGAAGAGATGGGTGTGGTAGACGTCACCATCCGGTGTCTCGACGTATTGGCCATGGCCGGAGCGCTGCAAAACGGCTTCCGGATTGTCCTTGGATGTCAGGAGATGTGTATTCGGGTGAAGCTCGTACTGGCCGTCGATGGCGCGCGAGCGGGCCATCGTCACCGCATGGTCGTAACCGGTGCCGCCTTCCGCCGTCGTCAGATAATACCAGCCGTTGCGCTTGAAGAGATGCGGCGCCTCGACGAGGCCTAGCGGGCTGCCGGGAAAGATGTTGGTGATCGGGCCTTTCAGCGCCCTCGCCTCCGTATCCCATTCCTGCAGCAAGATGCCGTCAAAGGCCGGGTGTTTCGGCGCTCCGCCGTAACTTTCAGTCCGGTGGTTCCACTGCATGTTGACGAACCATTTGCGGCCATCGTCATCGTGGAAGAGTGACGGATCGAAGCCGGAGGAATTGGCATAGGCCGGATCGGACCACTCGCCCTCAATCGTCGGCGAGGTGACGATGTAGTTATGGGCGTCCTTGAAGTTGCCATCGTAGCGTTTGACGTCGGTGTAGACGAGCCAGAACAGGCCATCAGCATAAGACAGACACGGCGCCCAGACGCCGCAGCTATCGGGATTGCCGCGCATATCGAGCTGGGATTTTCGCTCCAGCGGGCGGCGGATGAGCGTCCAGTTCACCAGATCACGGGAATGATGGATCTGCACGCCCGGATACCATTCGAAGGTGGAGGTGGCGATGTAATAATCCTCGCCGACACGGCAGATAGACGGATCGGCGTTGAAGCCCGGCAGGATGGGGTTTCGGATCATATGTGTCTCTCCTCCCAGAGAATGTATGAGGCGGCTCCTCAGACGCTTGTAGGATTTCGCTTTTGCGCGGACAGAGGCCTGCCCCTCATCCGCCTGCCGGCACCTTCTCCCCGCTCGCGGGGAGAAGGACGATGTGGCACCGCCTTGCCTCGATCTCCTCCGTTGAGCGGGGCAAGTCCCCTCGCCCGGGTTACGGGGAGAGGGTCAGGGTGAGGGGCAAATCCCTCCATTAACGTGAGGGCAAATGCTTGCGCGGAAATGTCAGCTCACTTGTTCCGCGCAGGACCTTCTCGCTCAGCGGACGCGGCCCAGATGTTGATGTCGGCCTCCCTGGCGAACTTGTCGATTTCGGCCAGCTCTTCCGCCGTGAAATCGCGCTTTTCGAGCGCCTTGACGCAATCCTCGACCTGTTCCGGGCGGCTGGCGCCGATCAGAGCGGTGGTGACGCGGTCACCGCGCAGGACCCAGGCGAGTGCCATTTGCGCCAAGGTCTGGCCGCGGCGTTCAGCGATTGCGTTGAGGCCCTTGAGGTTCTCGATATTTTTGTCGTTGAGGAAAGCCGGACGCAGCGATTTCCCCTGGGCGGCGCGGCTGTCTTCCGGGATGCCACCGAGATATTTCGAGGTCAACATGCCCTGCGCCAGCGGCGAGAAGACGATCGAGCCGACGCCGAGATCCTCCAGCGTATCAAGAAGACCGTCTTCCTCGACCCAGCGATTGATCATCGAATAGCTCGGCTGATGGATGAGGACCGGTGTGCCCATGGCCTTCAGGATTTCCACCGCTTCACGGGTGCGCTTGGAATTGTAGGATGAGAGACCGACGTAAAGCGCCCTGCCCGAGCGAACGATATGATCGAGCGCGCCGCAGGTTTCCTCGAGCGGCGTATCCGGGTCGAAACGGTGCGAATAGAAGATGTCGACGTAATCGAGGCCCATGCGCTTCAGGCTCTGGTCGCAGGAGGCGATCAGATATTTGCGGCTGCCCCATTCGCCATACGGGCCGGGCCACATGTTGTAGCCGGCTTTCGACGAGATGATCAGTTCGTCGCGCAGCCCGGAAAATTCCTCGCGCAGGATCTGGCCGAAGGCGAGTTCGGCTGAGCCGGGCTTCGGGCCGTAATTGTTGGCGAGGTCGAAATGGGTGATGCCGAGGTCGAATGCTTTCTGGCAAATATCGACCTTGCGCTGGTGCGGCGTGTCATCACCAAAATTGTGCCAGAGGCCGAGCGAAATTGCCGGCAGCTTGAGGCCGGATTTGCCGCAGCGATTATAGGTCATGCTTTCGTAGCGGTTTTCCGCCGGGAGCCAAGCCATATGAAAAGTCCTCCAAATGAAACCGGCGCCGAACCTCATTTCCGGCGCCGGCTGCAGTTTTAGCGTCTCACGCCAGAAGCGCCAGTGCCTCTTCTATTCCAAGTGCCGCAGGCTTGGTGCAGGTCGTCGTTGTGGCGACGAAATTGCCCTCGGCACCGGATTTCAGGATCGAGGTCATGACATCGACACCGTGAAGCGCACGGTCGATCGAGCAACGGATATCGCGGCCTTCGATCAACGCCATGGCCATATCCGCCAGACCCGCCGTGCGGTAGTTGGCGCGCGGGCCGTTCGGATGCTCCTGATTGGCTTTGCCGAAGGGGTGATCCCAATCCTTCAGGGGCGCGATATCCTTGTTGCGACCACTCGCTTCAACCACGCCGCCGAAGAAGTTCGGATCCGGCACGTAGATCGAGCCTTCAGTGCCGTAGAGTTCCATATTGGCATGGCGATGGGACCAGACATCCCAGCTGGCAGAGAGCGTGATGGTCGCACCATCGACGAATTCCAGAAGCGCGTGGATATTGGTCGGTGTCTCGACCGGAATGATCGTGCCCTTCAACGGCTCGCTGGTGACGGTACGGGTCGGGTTCGCCATGGTAGTCAATGCCGCGACACGCTTTACCGGGCCGAGGAAGTTGATCAGGTTGGCGATGTAATAAGGGCCGAGATCGAGGATCGGGCCGCCGCCATTGAGGAAAAAGAAGCCCGGATTGGGGTGCCACATCTCCATGCCGGGGCTCATGACGTGGCAGGTACCGGATGTGATGCGCCCTACCCCGCCTTCGTCGATATAGGCGCGGGCAAGCTGGTGTGCGCCGCCTAGAAAAGTATCGGGGGCGCAACCGATGGCGAGCCCTTTTTCCCGGCCGAGCGCCTGCAGTTCCTTGCCCTGATCCAGCGTCACCGTCAGCGGTTTTTCCGAATAGACATGTTTTCCGGCCTGCAGGATCGCCTTGGAGACGGCGAAATGTGCATCAGGAATGGTCAGGTTGACGATCACGTCGATCTCTTCATTGGCGAGAAGCTCTTCGACCGTCTGCGCCTTGACGCCATATTCCTTCGCCTTCGCCTGTGCGGCGACGGGATTGATATCTGCGCAGGCGAGAACCTTGATGCCCTTGAACAGGGGAGACAGCGCAAAATAGGTGGTGGAAATGTTGCCGCATCCGAGGATGCCGACGCCAAGTTCCTTGGTCATTGGGGATACTCCGAATGATTATGTGAGATCAGTAGGTGTTGAAGGCGGCGATGGAACGGGAGGCAAGGCGCTCAATATCCTTGGGGTTATCGTGCTCCAGAACATAGTATTTCGCCGAGGTCTTCGCCTTCAAGGCGGCGATCAGATCCTTCCACGGAACGGTGCCGTGACCAACATCAGCCCAGCCGTCCTCGTCAGTGTTTTCGCCGGCCGGTGCGATATCTTTTACGTGTACCGCGGTGATCTTCCGGCCGTAGCTTTCGATCCAGGCAAAGGGATCGGCGCCGCCGCGGATGACCCAGGCGATATCGGCTTCCCAGGTGAGATCAGGGCCGCCGGCAAAGATCTGCTCCTGCGGAGTGGAGCCATCCGGCAATGCCTTGAATTCGAAATCGTGGTTGTGCCAACCAAATGTATAGCCGGCATCCTGATAACGCTTGCCGGCTTCGGCTAGACGCTTGCCGAAGGCGAACCAGCCGGCCGCGTCGGTGGGGCGCTGATCGGCAACCAGATGCGGGCAATAGATCGCTTCGACACCGAGTGTCTTGGCGATCAGCAATGCCTGTTCAGGCTCCTTTTCAAGCAGATCAATGCCGAAATGGCCGGTCGGCATGGTCAGGCCGTTTGCGTCGAGTTCGGCGCGCATGGCTTTGAGGCCCGCCTCATCCAGCGTCGCATAAAGAGCGCCATACCCTTCGACATGCTTGTAGCCGTTCTTCGCCACGAGTTTCAGCACGTCGGAGAGCGGCGGGAAATTGCGGGCGCTATAAAGCTGGAAACCAAAGGTCGTCATGTCATCCTCCTTGAAATGAAATGTCAGCCTGCGGACTGGCAGGATTGAAGGTCGTAGATGCGGAAAGCAGGCGGGGAACCTGGGGGGCTTGCCGCCGGCACGCTCGGGGTAAAGCGAACCTTTCGGTTTTCGCCGGCGGCAAGATCGAAAGCATTGTCGGAATAACGGCCGGGTGTTTCGCTCTCGATGAGGACGAAAAGCGCGAGGCCTTTGGATTGAACGAGAATGTCAAAGGCGCCATTCTCCCCTTGGGCACCGGATGGGGACACTGACATTTCCAGGCTCGCGGGCAGAAGCTCCAGCGCCTTGTAGCTTTCCATGACATGATGCCCCTCGCCGCTCGATCCGTTCGAGGCGGTGAAGCTCCATGCCAAAAGGTTGTCGCTCGGGACCGTGGTTGCGGGGATGGTCAGAACCGTAACGGCGGCATCCGGTGAGCAGACGGCGTCGATACTCCTCAACGAGCGGCGTTCGCCCTCAAGCGTCAGCAGCGAGATGTTGAGCGTGACGGTGACATCTTCCAGCGTATCGTTGACCAGCGAGAAGCGGATCTCGCTGCCATCCTCCGAAGGGATGGCGGCTACGGCAACGGGCTGGAAGAAACGGCGTGCCATGTAATGCAGCACTTTCCAGCCGCCGCCGTAATCGAGACTTGCCCATGAGGCAACCGGCCAAGTGTCGTTGAGCTGCCAGTAGAGAGCGCCCATGCAATGGGGCTTCAGCGAGCGCCAGTAATCGACCGCGGTCTTGATCGCCACGCCCTGCTGGACCTGGCTCAGATAGACGAAATTGGCAAAGCCGCTCGGGAAACGGAAATTGCGGAACATGGTGGCGGCGATACGCTCGTTGCCACCGACATTGCGCTGGTGATGCTCCATCACCGGCGAGGCAATGTTGAGGTCCTTTTCCTCGGCATAGGTGTGGATCACCGGCAGGGAGGTGTAGGACTGGAAGCCGAATTCGGAGCAGAAGCGCGGTTTGACATCGCGGTAATGTTCGAACGGCTTGTTCTCGTGCCAGACGGACCAGAAATGCATGTCGCCGGAACCGTCTGCATGCCATGCGTCGCCATAATCGAGATAACCGGAAGCTGGGCTCGACGGCCACCAGATCGCCTGCGGGACCGCTTTTTTCATCGCCCTCTCGATCGTGTGGTTGAGGCGATCGTAGGAGACCAGATAGCGGTCGCGGTTTTTGCGGGTTTCCTCGTACCAGAGAAGCGCGCCGACGAGTTCGTTATCGCCACACCAGAGCACGATCGACGGATGGGAGATCAGGCGCTTCGTCTGATACTCGACTTCGTGTTCGACATTTTCGAGGAAGTCTGGCGTCGAGGGATAGATGTTGCAGGCGAACTGAAAATCCTGCCAGACCATCAGGCCGAGGCGATCGCAGGTATCGTAGAAATGCTCATCCTCGTAAAAGCCGCCGCCCCAGATGCGGATCATGTTCATGTTGGCATCGACGGCGGATTGCAGAAGGTCTTCCGTCTTTTCCGGGCTGGTGAGAGAGAAGAGCGCGTCGGCGGGAATCCAGTTAGCGCCGCGGCAGAAGATTTCACGACCGTTGATGCGGAAGGCGAAACGGCTGCCCGCCTCGTCCTTGTCGGTCAGCAGTTCGACGGTGCGCAGGCCGATCTGGCGGGTAACCGTCTCGCTCTGCGTATCGACGATCAATGAATAGAGCGTCTGTTCACCGCTTCCGGCCGGCCACCAGAGTTTTGGGTTTTCGACATGGAAGACGTGGGTAATGCTGTTTTCGCCGGGACGCATGCCGCAATCGAGGCGAAGACGTTCTTCGCCGAATTGTAGATGGATGGGGATCACACCCTGCGTGTCGGCATGGAAGGATACGGTGACATAGAGATCGACGGAGCCATCTTCGTGATGTCTCTGCTCGGTGACGACGTGTTCGATGCGGGCGATTTCCAGTCGTTTCAGGGAAATTTCGCCGTAGAGGCCGAGCGGTGCGATCGCGAGGTTCCAGTCCCAGCCGAAATGGCATTGCGGCTTGCGCAGCATGTTGCCGTCCGGGATCGGGCAGTTCTTCGAAAACGGCAGGTAGAATGGCTGTCTTGCCTGCCGTTCTGCCCCTGCCTTGATATTGGAATGGAAAAGAATGCGGACGGTGTTTTCGCCGGGCTTCAGGGCCGACGAGACATCCGGGCGATAACGGCGGAAGCAATTGTCGGCAGAGAGGACTGGCACGTCGTTGACGAAGACGATCGCCACCGTGTCGAGATAGGTGATGTCGAGATACCAGGAGCCGTCAGGATCATCGATGAAGAAGGTCTTTTCGATCTGCCAGTCCTGATGCGCTACCCATTGAATGTCGTTTTCGTTGCGGCCGATATAGGGGTCCGGGATGAGGCCGGCGGTTTTAAGCGCCGTGTGGATGTCACCGGGGATGGATATGCTGGCGGCATGGGCGCTGTCGGGAGACGTAAGGCTCCATTCGCCCGAGAGATCGATCATGCTGGTCATTGTCGCTTCTCATCAATTGTCAGAACGCGCCCCGTCTCTCCGGCATGACCGGAGAGACGGGACCGGCAGCAGGGCGAGGGGTAAATCCCGCTGCAGGTAATCAAATCCGCTCCTCCGTCTCCGCATCAAAGAGCGAAGCCATGGTCATGTCGAAGCCGAGGCGGACCTTTGCGCCGACCTTGTAACGCCGGGCACCGCCGATGCGCACGGAGATCGTGTGGCCGGCGAGTTTCAGCCAGATCAGGTTGTCGGCGCCCATCGGCTCCTCGATATCGACGATCGCTTCGTGAGCCTGTTCGGTCGTGACGTCGCCATCGACCTTGATATGTTCGGGGCGCAGGCCGAGCACGACCTTGCGGCCGGGGGTGAGCGCCTCAGTTGCTTCATAGCCGGCAAGCGAAATGCTGACGCCATTGGTGCGGAAGACTTTCTGGCCGCCCTCCTCCGCCAGTTCGCCATTGAGAAAGTTCATCGAGGGCGAGCCGATGAAGCCGGCGACGAACTTGTTTCTCGGGCGGTTGTAGATGGTGATCGGATCGTCCAACTGCTGGATGACGCCGCTCTTCATGATGGCGATCCGGTCTGCCAGCGTCAGCGCCTCGATCTGGTCGTGGGTGACGTAGATCATCGTGTTCTTCAGCGACTGGTGCAGACGCTTGATCTCGACGCGCAGTTCGGAGCGCAGTTTCGCATCGAGGTTGGAGAGCGGTTCGTCGAAGAGGAAGACATCGACATCACGGACAAGCGCGCGGCCGATCGCGACGCGCTGGCGCTGACCGCCGGACAAGGCTGCCGGCTTGCGCTGAAGCAATGGCTCTATCTGCAGGATGCCGGCGGCTCGGGCGATGCGCTTTGCGATCTCGTCCTTGGGCATGCCGGCGACCTTCAAGCCGAAGGAGAGGTTCTTTTCGACCGTCATCTGCGGGTAGAGCGCATAAGACTGGAAGACCATGCCGATGCCGCGGTCCTTGGGCTCTTCCCAGGTGACATTCTTGTCCTTGATGAAGATCTGGCCGTCGGTCGGCTCGAGCAGGCCGGCGATGCAGTTCAGAAGCGTGGACTTGCCGCAGCCGGACGAGCCGAGCAGGACGAGGAATTCTCCGTCCTTGATATCGAGATCGAGGTTCTGGAGAACGGTCACCGCCCCGAAGTGCAGGGACAGGTCACGGATGGAAACGGAATTGGAGAGGTCGGTCATCAAGGCTTACCCCTTTACTGCGCCGGCGGCGATGCCGCGAACGAACAGCCGGCCGGAAACGAAATAGACGATGAGCGGAACAGCGCCGGTGAGCAGCGTCGCTGCCATGTTGACGTTGTATTCCTTCACCCCCTGGACGGAGTTGACGATGTTGTTGAGCTGGACGGTCATCGGATAGGTATCCGGCCGCGTGAAGACGACGCCGAAGAGGAAGTCGTTCCAGATGCCGGTGACCTGGATGATGATCGCAACGACGAAGATCGGCAGCGACATGGGCAGCATGATACGACCGTAGATCTGCCAGAAGCCTGCACCGTCGATGCGTGCCGCCTTGAACAGTTCCTCCGGCAGGCCGGCGAAATAGTTGCGGAAGAGCAGCGTCAGGATCGGCATGCCGAAGATCGTATGGACGATGACGAGGCCGGTGAGCGAACCGTAGATACCGATTTCACGCAGGATGATGACGAGCGGATAGATCATTACCTGATAGGGAATGAAGGCGCCGATGATGAGCACGGAGAAGAACAGTTCCGAGCCCTTGAAACGCCAGTTGGCAAGCGCATAACCGCTGACCGAGGCGACTGCGATCGAGACTATGACCGAGGGCACGAGAATGCGCACCGAGTTCCAGAAGCCGCGGGAAAGACCGTCACAGTTGAGGCCAGTGCAGGCCTCGGCCCAGGCTTTTACCCAGGGTTCGAAAGTGATTTCCATCGGCGGCGAAAAAATGTTGCCGAGACGCACTTCCGGCATGCCCTTCAATGACGTGACGACCATCACGTAGAGCGGCAGGAGGTAATAAAGCGCCGCCAGGCCGAGAATGCCGTAAATCATGATGTTGCGGCGAGAGAGGACCTTCTTCGGCTTTTTTCCGCGCGGTCCCGCTGCAATTTCGGTTCTGACGGCGTCTATCGCGGCGCCGGTCGCGTTGAGAGTGGAGACGTTAGCCACGCTTCTTCCCTCCGAATTCGAGATAGGCCCAGGGGATGATGATGATGGCGACGGTGAGCAGCATCATGGTGGAGGCGGCAAAGCCCTGCCCCAGGTTCTGCGCCTGGAACATGTAGTCATAGACGTATTTTGCAGGCACTTCCGACGCATTGCCGGGGCCGCCGGATGTCTGTGCCACGACGAGATCATAGAGCTTGACGATGCCGCTGCCGATGAGGACCAGCGTGGTGATGAAGACCGGACGCATCATCGGAATGACGACGAAAAGATAGGTCCGCCACATCGGGATGCCGTCGACGCGCGCCGCCTTCCAGATATCCTCGTCGATACCGCGCAGGCCGGCGAGCATCAGGCACATGACCAGCCCTGTCCCCTGCCAGAGACCTGCAATCAGGATGCCGTAGATGACGATGTCGGGATTGTAGAGCGGGTCGAAGGTAAAGCTCGTCCAGCCGAGCGAGCGGACGATGCCCTGCACGCCGAATTCCGGATTGAGGATCCACTGCCAGACAAGGCCGGTGACAATGAAGGACAGAGCGAAGGGATAAAGGAAAATGGTGCGGAAGGCGCTTTCGAAGCGGATCTTCTGGTCCATCAGCGCCGCCAGCACAAAGCCGACCACGAGCGAGAAGATCAGGGACAGGATGCCGTAGATCAAGAGGTTCTGGATCGAGATGATCCAGCGGGACGAGGCCCAAAGGCGCTCATACTGGTCAAAACCGACAAAGCTTGCCCGCGGCAGAAGCCTGGAATTGGTGAAGGAATAGATCACCGTCCAGATCGTGCCGCCGAAGAATACGACAGCGGCAACGAGGATCATGGGGGTGAGCGCAATCTTGGAATTGAGATTGCGGAAGAGCTGATTAGGCCGGCCGGACGATTTCGGCAGCGGTCTGGATGGTGTAGCGGACGGCACGGTACGGGACATTGTTCCTCCTCGATCGGTACGCTCAAGGCGCAGCCTTTCCTTCCGGCCCCGCCCCTCTTGCGAAAGGGCGAGGCCAGTGCGGTTCAGGATCGTGATGGAGTGATCAGTCCGCCGAGCCGATGATGGAGGCGAAGCGTTCCTGCGCCTGTTTCGGCGTGATCGACGCATTGGCGAAGAATTCGGACATCAGGTCTTCCTTCTGCTTCTGCGTATCGGCCGAAACGAGCTGGTCGGTACTGGTTGCCGTGCTGCCCTTCGAGATGATCTCGATGCCCTTCTTCATGCAGTCGTTTGCAGCGGCAAGATCGACGTCACTACGGATCGGCACGGAGCCCTTCTTGAGGTTGAATGCCACCTGCACCTTGGGATCGACAATGGTTTCCGCCAGCACTTCCTGCGCCTTGGACTTCGCCTCGTCCTTCAGAATTGGGAAGTAGATGGCATCGCCGCCGGTGGTCAGGGTCTGGTTGAGACCAAGGCCCGGAAGGCAGGTATAGTCCTTGCCGGCAACCTGTCCGGCCTGCTGGAACTCGCCCTGCGCCCAGTCACCCATGATCTGACCGCCAGCCTTGCCGGTGATGACCAGATTGGTGGCCTGGTTCCAGTCCTGCACGTTGGAGCCCTTGGCAAGCTTGCGGGCATCGTCGGCCGCCGCAAAGATCTTTGCCATTTCAGGACCGGCCGCGGTTTCCTCGTCCTTGTCCTTGTAGACCTTGTTGTAAAGCTCGGTGCCGCCCAGCGCGATCACCAGCGTGTCGAACAGGCCGTTGACCTGGAAGGCGGAACCGCCGACGGCAAGCGGCTGAAGACCTGCTTCCCTGAGTTTGGGACCGGCTGCGACGAATTCGTTCCAGTCCTTCGGGACCGGTACGCCAGCCTTTGCGAATGCCGCATTGGAAAGCCACAGCCATTGCCAGGAATGGATGTTGACCGGGGCGCAGTAAATCTTGCCCTCGTAAGTGCAGCTAGCGAGCAGGCTCGCCGGTTTGATAATGTCCTTCCACTTGCCCTTTTCGGCGACATCGTTGAGGTCGCGCATCAGGCCGGACATGACCAGTTCCTCAGCCTGGCGTCCGTGATTGAATTGGGTCGCGCCCATCGGATCACCGCCGGTGATGCGGCTGATCATGATCGGGCGCGCCGTGCTGCCGGAACCGGCAATGGCACCATCGACCCATTTGTTACCTGTAGCATCGAATGCGGTCGCCAGTTCCTTGACGGCTGCCGCCTCGCCTCCCGATGTCCACCAATGCGTGACTTCCAGATCGGCGGCCATAGCTGCACAAGGCAGCGCCGCGGTGGCAGCCAGAACGGCTGCGAATGCACGGATACGCATGAGTCTCCTCCCTCACTGAAACGTTGCAGTAAAAAGCTAGGGCAAAGCCAGATAGGTGGCAAGCCTGCTTCTCCAAATTATTGCATGATTGAGCGCCGGAACAACTTTTAAGGGCATTTAACTCAGGCTTATCAGGTAAATAATTCCATAAAATACCGGCATAAGATCGATCTAAGGCTATTTTATTTCGCATATGCACAAAATCGATGTGCGATTGCGTAATGCCAACACAAGGTTGCGAATAGAAGTATTTTCATCGGATGCGGGTTGAAAATTACCTGTAACGTTTCAGTTTTTCCTGTAATAACCGATCTGCATCATTCAGAAGCCAATCACGGCAATCGATGCGAGCAGCAAGATGGACGAGATCAGAAAAACATCCACGCGCAACACGGCGACTAACGAACGCCCTACCCTCAAGACGATCGCCTTCATGACGGGTCTCGGGATCACGACCGTATCGCGCGCACTGAAAGATGCGCCGGATATCGGGTCCGAGACCAAGGAGCGCGTTCGACTGGTGGCGCGCCAGCTCGGCTATCAGCCGAACCGGGCGGGTGTGCGCCTGCGAACCGGCAAGACCAACGTGATCGCGCTGGTGCTGAGCATCGAGCAGGAGCTGATGGGTTTCACCAGCCAGATGGTGCAGGGAATTTCGGAAGTGTTGGGAGGAACCCAGTATCACCTCGTGGTGACGCCGCATTCATTCGAGAAAGATCCGATGGTACCGGTGCGCTACATTCTCGATACCGGATCAGCGGACGGGGTGATCATCTCGCGCATGGAGCCTGACGATCCGCGAGTGCGGCTAATGACGGAGCGGAATCTTCCCTTCGTGACCCACGGACGAACGGATATGGGCATCGTTCACCCGTTCCACGATTTCGACAATGAGGCCTATGTCTATCAGGCCGTACAAAGGCTTGTACGACGCGGGCGCCGGCGCATCGCGCTCTTGGCGCCGCTCAGCCGCTTTTCCTACCAGATCCATAGCCGGATAGGTTTCGAGCGCGGCTTGAACGATTTTCAGGCGACGGAAGTTTCGATGGGCCGGATGACCACGGAGACGCCACTCGAGGAAATCCGCGCCTATGCGGAACGCCTGTGTCGCCTTGCCGAACCGCCGGACGGTATCATCTCGCTCAGCGGATCCGCATCGATCGCACTGGTTGCCGGAGCCGAAGCTGCCGGACGCAGGCTGGGCAAGGAGATTGACATGGTCTCGAAACAGTCGGCCGAATTTTTGAACTGGATCAGGCCGGAAATGCTGACCGTGACGGAAGACGTGCGCCACGCCGGCCGGGAACTGGCAAAAGCGGTTCTGGCTCGTATCGACGGTGTAGCACCGGAACTGCTGCAGAGCATCGACGGGCCGGTGTGGTCGGGAATGGGACCGAAAGATTAGCGTATCACGAAAAAAGCCCGGCACTTGGCCGGGCTTTTTCATCTTGTCTATGAACACCGATCAGGCGAAATCGGCAAGGCCGCTGCCCCAAGGGCCGTGGTGCTTGTCGACGCCATCGAGGCGGTCGAAACCATGCGCGCCGAAGAAGTCGCGCTGAGCCTGGATGAGGTTAGCCGTGCCTCTGCCCCGACGATAGGCGTCGAAATAGGAAAGAGCCGAGGTGAGCGCCGGAGCCGGAAGGCCGTTCAGTGCTGCGTAGGAGACGATGCGGCGAAGCGCGCCGTCGGTTTCCTTGACCAGTTGCGAGAAGGCCGGGGTGACGATGAGGTTTGCCACGTTCGGATCCTTGGTGAAGGCCGAGGTGATCTCATCGAGGAACTGCGAACGGATGATGCAGCCCGCGCGCCAGATCTTGGCGATGGTCGGCATCGGCAGGTTCCAACCGAATTCCTTGGAAGCTTCCGCCATGACGGCAAAGCCCTGCGCATAGGCGCCGATCTTGGCGGCCAGAAGCGCGAGTTCCAGATCGGCGAGGAAAGCCATGCCATCCTTCGGACGATCGACCAGAGCCGGCTTGCCGAGGATCTTTTCGGCGGCCTGGCGCTCGGAGCGGAGCGAGGAGATGACGCGGCCTGCGACGGCAGCTTCGATCGCGGTCGCTGCGACGCCCATGTTCTGGGCCTCGATGACCGACCACTTGCCGGTGCCCTTCTGGCCTGCCGAGTCGACGATGACGTCGACCATCGGCTTGCCGGTGATCGGGTCGTTGGCCTTCAGCACCTTTTCCGAGATTTCCATGAGATAGGAATCAAGGCGGCCTTCGTTCCAGCGGCCGAAGACGCCGCCGATCTCGGGCGCACTCATGCCGAGGCCATCACGCAGGATGCCGTAGATTTCGGCGATCATCTGCATGTCGGCATATTCGATGCCGTTATGGATGGTCTTGACGAAGTGACCGGCGCCGTTCGGGCCGAGCCAGTCGACGCAGGGTTCGCCGTTGAACTTGGCCGAGATCGAGGTCAGGACCTTCTCGACGCGCTTCCAGCTTTCCTCGGTGCCGCCGACCATGATGGACGGTCCGTGGCGCGCACCTTCCTCGCCACCGGAAACGCCCATGCCGATGAAGGTCAGGTCGCTGCCTTCAAGGCTCTTGAAGCGGCGCATCGTATCGCGGAAGTTGGCATTGCCGGCATCGATCATGATATCGCCGGAAGAGAGGTAGGGCTTCAGGAGATCCATCTGCTGGTCGACCGGATCTCCGGCCTTGATCATGATGATGATCGGGCGCGGCGGGCGGATGGCCTTGATGAAATCTTCCATCGTTTCGCACGGAATGATCTGGCCCTGGAGGGCACCTGCATCCGCGTAGAATTTCTTCGTGACTTCGACCGTACGGTTGAAGACGGCAATCTTGTTGCCTTTTTCAGCGATATTGAGGGAAAGGTTGGCGCCCATGACGCCAAGGCCGATTAGGCCGATTTCTGCCTGTTCCACGGGAGGAGCCTCCGATTTTGTTGCGCCTTCTTTTGGCATTGGTGCGCCATGGGGGCAAGGGAGCGATTGTCTAAATCGGCTACATTCTGCATTTGTCTGCCCCCATAGCCTGCCCCTATAATTCGGGCCTGTCAGCCGGGGCGATCCTCGCCATCGTCGATGATGCGCCAGGCGGCACCGTCGAGATCGTCATACTGGCCGTTCTTCAACGACCAGAGAAAGGCAGCAAGTCCGAGTCCGCCGAGAAAGAGCGCGACCGGGATGAGGTAGATGAGCATGTTCATGCGGCGCGCATCTTTCCTTTTTCAGCCGTCTTCTCAGCCCCCGCCTGTGTCGCCAGATCCTCGCTTCCGATCCGGTTCAGCCTGAGTGCGTTGACGACGACGATGATCGAAGAAGTGGACATGGCGACGGCTGCGATCAGCGGCGTTGCATAGCCGGCAAGAGCGATCGGCACAGCGATAATGTTGTAACCGATAGCGAGCCCGAAATTCTGCCGGATCAGGCGGCTTGCACGGCGCGAGATATCGATCGCCAGCGGCACGGCGTTAAGGCTTTCATGCATGAAGACGAAATCGGCGGCCTTGCGGCCGATATCTGCCGCGGTGGCCGGCGCCATCGAGACATAAGCTGCGGCGAGTGCAGGTGCATCGTTGATACCGTCGCCGACCATCAGGACCTTACGGCCTTCACCGGCAAGCGAGGCGCAATAATCGGCCTTGCCCTTGGGCGAGACCTCCGCCTTCCAGCGGGCGATGCCGAGTTGAGCCGCCAGCGCCGTTACCGGCCCGGCGCGATCACCCGAGACGAGGTCGACCGGCATGCCGTCGGCTTCGAGCGTCCGGATGGCCGAGGCGGCGTCCTGGCGAAGCGCATCCTCGAAACGGATGCAGGTAACCTCGTGACCGTCGCGCGACAGCACGACTTCGAGATCGGCATTCTCGCTGGCAGTCGTTTCGCCACAGGCGAAGCGGCGGTTGCCGAGCCTGTAGAGCCCTTCGGTACGGCGAGCCTCCAGCCCGCTTCCGGGAATTTCGATCACGTCGTCAAACAGCGGGAACGGGCCGGATGCCACGGCGCAGATCGCCCGCGACAGCGGATGGCGCGAATGGGCGGCAAGGCCGGCGGCGAGCGACAGGATGGGCCCCGGAATATCGCTGCCATTGACGAGGCGCGGACGACCGAGCGTCAGGGTCCCGGTCTTGTCGAAGATGACGCTGTCCGCCTGGGCGAGCCGCTCCATGGCCGAGCCATCCTTGACCATGATGCCGTTCCTGAACAGACGGCCGGCAGCGACGACCTGAACGACCGGCACGGCCAGACCGAGCGCACAGGGGCATGTGATGATCAGGACCGCGATGGCGATCAGCATGGCGCGCTTCCAGTCCCCGCCTGCAAGCCCCCAAGAGACGAAGGCGGTAAGAGCCAGAAGGTGGACGGCAGGCGAATAATATTGCGCGGCGCGGTCCGCGAGACGGCGATAACCGGCCTTGGCCCCTTCCGCCACCTCCATCAGCGAGATGACTTCTGCAAGGAAGGATTCTCTTGCCGTCGCGGTGACCTTGATGATGAGCGAGCCGGTGAGGCTGAGCGTGCCGGCATGGACGGCGGCACCGGCAGCGACGGCCTGCGGCACGCTTTCGCCGTTGACGATCGAGACGTCGAGATCGCTGACGCCCCATTCGACGGTGCCATCGACAGGGATGCGTTCGCCGGCAGCAATCGCGACGCGATCTCCGGGTTTCACATCCTCGACGGGTCGGTATTCGCGTGTGCCGTCGGCCAAAACGACCATGGCACCGCGCGGTGACAGGCGAGCAAGACCGCTGATCGCAGCCCTTGCCCGGTCACGCATGATATGGTCGAGCGTGCGGCCGATCAGCAGGAAGAACAGAAGCGAGACGGTGGCATCGAACCAGGCATGTTCGCCGTGATGCATGGTTTCCCACAGCGACACTGCATAGGAGAGCGTGATCGCAAGAGCGATCGGCACGTCCATATTGGTGCGGCCGCGTTTCAGCGCGGCCCAGGCGGAGGCGTAAAAGAACCGGCCGCCATAGATCAGCGCAGGTGCGGCGATGAAGGCCGAAATCCAGTGGAACATGTCACGCGTGGCATCATCGGCGCCGGACCAGACGGAAACGGAAAGAAGCATGATGTTGGCGGCGGCAAATCCGCAAAGCGCGACTGCGCGCACGAGGTCACGCTGCAGCTTATCTCCATCATCGAGCGAGGCATCGAAGAGATAGGCGTCATAGCCGGTTGCAGCAGTGATCGAACCGACGAAATCGGCCGGATCGACAGATGGCTCGTCAGCCTTCTGCTGCCAGACGATCGAGACGCGTTTGGTGGAAAGGTTGACGCGGGCCTTCTCGACAGAATGGATGTCCTTGAGCGCGTTTTCGATAGAGACGATGCAGGCGCCGCAATGGACGCCGGGTACGCTGAGATCTACCTGCCGCCTGCCCTCGCCGAGATCCCGGCTTGCGAGCAGCATTTCTTCGGAAGACGGTGCAGACCTGATAATCTCGCCTTCCGTTCCGGGTGCGCAGCAGCTCATTTCTTTGCTCCATGAACGGAGACACGCTCCGCATGATGAAGGATACGTTCTCCGCCGCGCTCGGCGATCGCCTCAACGATCCAGTGACCCGGCAGGACCTCACGGGAAATACTGAAGACACCCCTGCCTTCTTTCGTCATCTCAACGCTGAAATCCTGATGCTCGCCGACAGGGCGCTTGAAATTGAGGACAAGGCGGTCGGCCTCGACCGGCTGGCCATCGGGACCGAGAATTTCGTAGCGGGCACCCTCGGCGCTAACGGCGAGCCTGCCGTTGACGCCGGTTGCGGCAAGCGCCCTTGCCTGCGCCACCTTGCCGTTAAACTGCTGACTGGCGACATAGGTGTTCGGGACGACGAGGCCGCTCCAGCTGGTAATAGCGTTATAGGCCATGAAGACATTGACCGAGATGATCGTGCCGAAGAAGAGCACCATGACGCCCGCCATGTGCCAGCCCGTGAAAACGAAGCCCTTTTGCGATGCTGTGCTCATCTTTTGCCTCCTGGTACGAAAAAGTTAGCCGAGTAACTGTTTCGCTCATGGCTGGAGCGGTCTTCGGCGATGAAATGGAAGGATGCTTCGCTTTTGGCTTCATCCTTCGGCAGCGTGACATAGACCTTCAGCGCCATTGCCTTGTCCGGCGCGACCTCGATGGCGAATTCGCGTCCGGGCACGTCGGAGATACCGATGATCTTCATCGTCGCCTCCGGCATGCCGTCTAGCGTCAGCATGATCGTGCGCGGTTCAGGGATCATGTTGAGGAGGCGAACGGTGTAGCCATTGCGGATGGAACCATCCGACTCCATGACGAATTGCGGATTGCGGTCATGCAGCACGTTGATTTCCAGCCGGTCGCGGGACAGGAGCGCAACGACAAGGCCGATGCCGACCGCTGTCCAGACGCCCATATAGAGCAGCGTGCGCGGGCGAAGCAGGATCTTCCAGTTGAAATGGCGGACGCCTTCAACAAAACCACCATCCGGCTTGCGGGTGCGGGTGGGATTGATCGGCGAAGTACCACCGGCCGTCGCCAACGCCATGTTTGCATCGTATTCGTCGAGCGTCGCATAAGCGATCAGGCCGCGTTCCTTGCCGATCTTGTCCATCACGCCATCGCAGGCGTCGATACAGAGCGCACAGGTGATACAGGCCATCTGCTGGCCGTCGCGAATGTCGATCCCCATGGGACAGACTGCGACGCAAGCGTTGCAATCGACGCAATCGCCAACGATCTGGCCGCTGGCTGCCGCCTTTTTGGCGTGGCGGCTGCGCGGTTCGCCGCGCCAGTCGTTATAGGTCACGACCAGCGAATGCTCGTCGAGCATGGCGCCCTGGATACGCGGCCAGGGACACATGTAGATGCAGACCTGCTCGCGCATCAGACCACCGAGCAGATAGGTGGTGGCGGTCAGGATGGCGACGGTGGAATAGGCAACGAAGGCCGCCTGACCGGTGATGAAATCGAAGGCAAGAGACGGCGCGTCGGCGAAGTAGAAAATCCAAGCGCCGCCTGTCGCGATTGCGATGGCAATCCAGATCGAATGTTTGACGACGCGCTTGGCGATCTTGTTCGCGGTCCATGGGCCGGCATCGAGTTTCATCCGCGCGTTACGATCGCCTTCGATGAAGCGTTCGACGACGAGAAAGAGATCGACCCACACCGTCTGGGGACAGGCATATCCGCACCAGGCGCGACCGACGGCCGAGGTCAGTAGGAAAAGGCCAAAGCCCGCCATGACCAGCAGCCCGGCGACAAAGATGAATTCCTGCGGCCAGATCTCGATGAAGAAGAAATAGAAACGCCGGCTGGCGAGATCGACAAGCACGGCCTGATCGGGGGCGAAGGGGCCACGATCCCATCTGATCCACGGTGTCAGATAATAGATTCCGAGCGTGACGAGCATCACCAGCCACTTGAACCGGCGGAAACGTCCCTCGGCACGCTTGGGAAAAATCTTCTTGCGTTTTTCATAAAGCGGCTGGCGTTTTTCGCCAGGCGAATGCACCGCCTTGACATCAATCCGTTCGACAGATGCGTCACCTGCGGCAACGCTTTCGGCGGTATAGAGATTCATCGGAACATTCCTTTGCACCATGCCTTTTCCCACCGCGCGACCCTCAATTCCTTGACGCAAGTCAAGGCATGCGGCATTCGCAGACCGGTTCACGCCCCTCGCCCATGCGGACGACAGAACGGAGATTACAATGACGCCAATGCCCGCACGCATCATTCACACGACGATCGACAGGCCATGGCGTGACGTCTACGCCTTCGCATCCCAGCCGGAAAACATGCCCCGATGGGCTGCCGGCCTCGCCGCGGGCTTGAGCCGAGAAGGCGAAGACTGGATCGGCGACGGTGGGCCGATCGGCAAGATCCGTGTGCGGTTTACGCCCCTAAACGATCTTGGCGTCATCGATCACACCGTCACGCTGGATACAGGGATGAGTTTCGAAAATGCACTGCGGGTGGTACCGAATGGCGATGGCGCGGAAATCATGTTCACCTTGCTCCGACAGCCAGACACGGACGATCAGGCTTTCGAGGTGGATACGGCGGCCATCCAAACTGACCTAGGCACTCTGAAGCAAATCCTCGAACAATCCTAGTCGGTCGCAACCTCCTGCCATAGCGGATATTCGATGGCCGGGACCCAAGGATCCCGGCCCAAGAGAGTTTCTGCCCGGAAGGGCTGAAACTCTACTCCCCGCCTCCCAGGGAATGGACATAAACAGCCAACTGCTTGACGGTGACGTCACCAAGACGGGTGGTCCAGGCTGGCATGACGCCGTGCTTCGGTGCGCGGATCTGGCCGGCAATCTGATCTTCACCATGCACCTTCAGCCAGATGGCATCGGCTAGGTTCGGGGCGCCCAGATCGCGATTGCCCTCGGCATTTTCGCCGTGGCAGGACGCGCAGTTATCCATGAAGATCTGCTTTCCGGGTTCGACCATCGAAGGATCGCGAGGCTTGCCGGTGAGGCTGACAACATAGGCTGCTGCCTGACGTATTTCGTCCGGCTGAAGTACATCCGCAAAAGCGGTCATCTCGCCGATACGAGTATCGGGATCGACCGCATCGCGAATTCCATGCGCGACAGTCTGGTAGATTGAATCAACGCTGCCACCCCAAAGCCAGTCATCGTCGTTGAGGTTGGGATAACCTTCACCACCGGCTGCACCGGTTCCGTGACAGGGCGTGCAGTTGACGCGGAAAGCCGCCGCGCCGCCGGCCATGGCAAACTGGTTGAGTTCAGGGTTGGCGATGATTTCTTCCGGTGTCGCAGCCGCGATCCGTTCAAGGATTGCGCCCTGAGCTGCTTTTGCCGTCGCCATTTCGTCCAACAGCGCACCACGGCTGGAATAGCCGAGAACACCGCGGGTCGCATCGTTTACCAGCGGCCATGCAGGATAAAGGACGGTGTATCCGAGGGCCCAGACAATCGTGGCATAAAACGTCCACACCCACCAGCGGGGCATGGGATTGTTCAGTTCGCGGATGCCGTCCCACTCGTGGCCGGTGGTTTCGACGCCGCTGATCTCATCGATATGTTTGTCCGCCATTTTAGTCCTCCTTCAGAGGGATCTGGGCGGCATCGTCTGCATGAGACTTCGAGCCCGGGCGCAAAGTGAACAGGATGACGCCGGCGAAGAACAGGGTCATGGCGAGCAGGCCCCAACTGTCGGCGAATTGGCGGAGTGCGGTATAGGTTTCCATATCGCGCCCTCCTCAGCGGTAACCGGTTGTGTCGTCATAGGTCGAGAAATCGACCAGCGTGCCGAGCATCTGCAGATAGGCGACCAGCGCATCCATTTCGGTCAATTTGGTCGGATCGCCGTCGAAATCGCCGACCTTTGCTTTCGGATACCGTGCCAGCAAAGCGCTGGTATCGGCATTCGGATCGGCCTGCGCCTTCAGATCGGCATTAGCCTCGGCGATCATCTCGTCCGTATAGGGAACGCCGACGGTGCGGTTTGCCTTCAGATCCATGGAGACGTCGGTCACTTCGAGCGTATTTTCCTTGAGGAAGGAATAGCTCGGCATCACCGATTCCGGCACGACGTCGCGCGGTTCGATGAGATGCTGAACGTGCCACTCGTTGGAATAACGATCGCCGACGCGGGCCAGATCAGGCCCGGTTCGCTTCGACCCCCACTGGAACGGATGGTCGTACATGGATTCCGCCGCAAGGCTATAGTGACCGTAACGCTCCACTTCGTCGCGGAACGGGCGGATCATCTGGCTGTGACAGACGTAGCAGCCCTCGCGGATGTAGATGTTGCGACCGGCAAGCTCCAGCGGCGTATAGGGCCGCATCCCGTCGACTTTCTCGATGGTGTTTTCGAGATAGAAGAGCGGTGCGATTTCCACGATACCGCCGATGGAAACGACAAGCAGGGAGCCGACAAGAAGGAGCGTGGCATTTCGCTCGATGAATTGGTGTTTATCGAGAAGAGACATGCTGTCAGCTCCTTATTCAGCCGGCTGCAGACCGGCGGGGGCGACACCGGGGGTGCGTTCCTGCCGTTCGTGACCGAGAATTGTCATTGTGACGTTGAATGCCATGAGCAGTGCGCCGGCGAGGAACATGAGACCACCGAGGGCGCGCATCAGGTAATAGGGGAACATGGCTGCGACAGTTTCCGCGAAGGAATAGACGAGGAAGCCCTGGTCATCATACTCGCGCCACATCAGGCCCTGCTGGATACCGGCAACCCACATGACGGCGGCGTAGAGAACGATGCCGAGCGTTGCGAGCCAGAAGTGCCAGTTGACCAGTTGCAGGCTGTAGAGCCGCTTGCGGTTCCAGAGCTTGGGCACGAGGAAATAGATCGCGCCGAAGGTGATCATGCCGTTCCAGCCAAGTGCGCCGGAGTGGACGTGACCGATGGTCCAGTCGGTATAGTGGCTGAGCGAGTTGACGGCCTTGACCGACATCATCGGGCCTTCGAAGGTCGCCATGCCATAAAAAGCGACAGCCATGACCATCATGCGGACGATCGGGTCAGTACGGATGCGGTCCCAAGCGCCGGAAAGCGTCATCAGACCGTTGATCATGCCACCCCAGGACGGCATCCACAGCATGATGGAGAAGACCATGCCGAGCGTCTGCGCCCAGTCGGGCAACGCTGTGTAATGCAGATGGTGCGGACCGGCCCAGATATACATGAAGATCAGGGCCCAGAAGTGGATGATCGACAGGCGGTAGGAATAGACCGGACGGTTCACCTGCTTCGGGATGAAGTAATACATCATGCCGAGGAAGCCAGCCGTCAGGAAGAAGCCGACCGCGTTATGGCCGTACCACCATTGGGTCAGGGCATCCTGCACGCCGGAGAAAGCCGAATAGCTCTTGATGCCGAGGAAAGAGACCGGAATCGCCAAGTTGTTGACGATGTGCAGCATGGCGATCGTGACGATGAAGGCCAGATAGAACCAGTTCGCCACATAGATATGCGGCTCCTTGCGCATGAAGATCGTGCCGAGGAAGACGACGAGATAGGCGACCCAGACGATGGTCAGCCAGATATCGACATACCATTCCGGCTCAGCATATTCCTTGCCCTGGGTGATACCGAGCAGATAGCCGGTTGCCGCCATGACGATGAAAAGCTGGTAGCCCCAGAACACGAACCATCCGAGATTGCCGCCGAACAGGCGGGCCCGACAGGTGCGCTGGACAACATAGAATGATGTGGCGATCAGGGCGTTGCCGCCGAAGGCGAAGATAACGGCCGAAGTGTGCAGCGGGCGCGTGCGACCGAAATTGAGCCATGGCTCGATGTTCAGATCGGGGAAAGCCAGCTGCATGGCGACGACAACGCCGACCAGGAAGCCGACCACACCCCAGAAAACTGTGGCGATCGTACCGTATTTGATGACTTCGTCAAAGTATTCCGACTTTGCCGGAACGGCTCGTGGTGCACCGACGGGTGCGAAAGAGACTCGGCGCAACATGACGATGCTGCTGATGCCGAGTGTCAGGAACAGCACCCACATATGGGCGGCAAACAGACTGTCATGCGCGTAAGCCGCGCCAAGCAACGCCAGGAATGTCCCGATTACCAGCGCTGCAGTTTCCAAAGGGTAGTTCATTGTTGGTATCCCCCAACGGCGTGATTGGCCGTCGCGAGGGTGGCGAAACAACGATTCCGAACGAATCCCCCTGCCACTTTCCGTCGCGACCACCGCGACAGATGGCAGCAGGCCACGTCAAATGCCTTGATTTGAATCAACGCAAGTAAGCCGGGCATGATGGAACTTTGCGCGATCAACGGTCATGCAGCTTCCGGAGGTCAGACTTGAGACACGATATCGATCTGACGAATGCAGTTCTGTCTGCTCAGCCCGTCCGACAATACGATCAGGACGTCATCATGTCGTGGATCCGGCAGGCGCATGAGGAACAACTCGCGCTTTGCGTCGAACTTGAAGAAATCGCCGACTCGCTGCCGGCGAGCATCAACAAACAGAAGTGCATCTACGCCGCCAAGGCACTCTGTCCGCTGATCCGCAGCATCCACCATTACGAAGAGAGCGTTCTGTTTCCCCATATCGCGCGACAGCACGCCCATTCTGGACCGATGTCGGCAACGCTTTCACGGCTCAAATTCGAGCATCTCGAAGATGAGGGCTATGCGGAGGAACTGACGGAATCACTCTTACGTCTCGGCTCAGGCGAACCGGTCAATGACGAAGCGGTGGGATATATGTTGCGCGGCTTCTTTGAGGGCGTAAGGCGGCATATCGCCTTCGAAAAGGCCTATCTGCTACACGACTACCTGCCGTTCAGCCCGATATCGGAATAACGACCGCGTCAGTCGGCACGCCGCCGCCGGCGATCTTCCTTCTCCTGCATCACCACCAGCGCTCCGATCAATGTTCCCGATCTGCTTATCGGAGACATGCGGCAATGAATGACGACTGTGCGGCCCTCAAGCTTGTCAGCATAGGTCAAGGTCAGGCTCTCGCCTGCAAAACAACGATCAAGGCTGGGCTGCAGATCATGACGGAAATGATGCAGTCCGACAAACTCGGCAAAATGGCGGCCAATGAGAGTATCGCGCGGCACATCCATCCGCTGCGCATTGGTTTCGTTACTATAGAAGATGCGATAACCGGGCGCGACGACCATGACCCGTTCCGGCAGGCTGTTCAGTAGGGCATCATCGAGATAACCGTCGGCGATGGCCTGCGTGATATCGACGGGCTGCGCCGGATCTTCGGTGGTTTTCGTTTTGGAAGGCAGCGACTGGTCGGTTATCAGATAACGTTCGACCAGCATCTGCAGCAGGTGGCCGTTGCGCCTGACGCAGCCGCCATCATCGGCTTCCTCATTCAACAGGTCGAGTGCGAATCGGAACTGCACGCCAATCGCCGACTGATCGCGCCCCTGGCTTCCAAGTATAGCCTTGACGAGCGGATCGATTTCCCGGTCGATCCGAGAAACGGCATCGTCATCTTCATGTTCGACTGCCTGGCGAAGGTCGGAATATTTCGCCCAGAACAGATCAATCAATGCTTTCAAAATCGACCCCTCTCAGAACAACGCGAGAAGCGGCGCCTTCTACCTACTGCAAGCCTACCCTGCATAAGATATGATTATAATTAATCATTTCGTCTAGTGCGGCCCCAAATAATGCCCCACAAAATACCATAGGATCACAAGTTATCGAAGGCCGATCAACGCTCGACGGTTCCCTTGATGTTCCAGCGATCATGATACCACAGCCATTGTTCAGGATATTCGCGAACCCAGCTTTCAACCTTGTCGTTCAGAACCTGCGAAGTGCCCTGAATATCGAGGTTGCCCTTTTCATCGCGCGGCAGATCGATTCTCGGTTCGATTTCCAGGCGGAAGCGATTGTCGGGAAGACGGATGCAGCGAGCCGGGTAGACCTCGGCATCGAACTGACGGACCAGTTTGGCCAAAAGCGGATTGGTTTTGACCGGCCGCCCGAAGAAAGAGGTCGACAGGCCTTTTTTGAATTTCTGGTCGACAAGAACCCCTACTCCGCCGCCGGCCTCGAGACGCCGGGCGAGCGCGAAGGACGATCCCGCATGAGAGGGAACGAGACTTCCCATGCGGGCCGCACGGAAGGAAAAGACCTTGTCGGCAATGTAAGGGTTGTTCGGCGGACGGAACAGCACCATGACCTCAAGACCGAAGGCCTTTCCAGCAACGGGCAGCAGTTCGAAATTGCCGGTATGCGCGGTAAAGACGATAAAAGGCCGCGGGTTGTCGCGTAGATCGAGGAAGATCGGTATGCCCGAAACTTCCACCCTGCCCGCTTCCGTCTTTTCCGGATCGAAATCGAAAAGCCGGTCGAGGAACACATATTCGGCGGCCATGCGCCCCATATGTCCCCAGCTGGCGACCGCGATCTCCTCGAGATCATTCTCAGATTTTTCCGGGAAGGCGTTGCGCAGATTGGCCATCATCAGCTTGTGACGCCACAGCTTCGGACCAATGAAACGCGCAACGCGCTCGGCGAAACGTATCGCCGGATCAGCCGGCAGAATCTTCAGCACTGTCAGCAGAGCAAAGGTCGCCTGCGCCACCAGCCATTGCCGGAAATGCATGAACGCCAGAACGATGCGGGTGATGACCATCTTCATGGTCGATCAATCCATACGCAGGACGATCTTGCCGAAGATCTGGCGACCTTCCATCCGCTCGAGCGCGCGGTCAATCTCGTCGAAGGTAACTTCGGTGTCGATGACCGGATGAACGATGCCCTGCGCCATCTTCTGCATGGCGTCGGCCATGTTTTCCATGCGGCAACCGAAAGAGCCGAGAAGCTTGAGCTGCTGCTGGAACAACATCATCAGGTTCATGTCGGTCGACACGCCCGAAGTGGACCCGCAGGTGACAAGGCGGCCGCCACGCTTCATGCAGAGCATTGAACCGGCCCAGGTATCCTTGCCGACATGTTCGAAGACAACATCGACGCCCTTCTTCTTGGTCAGCTTGCGCACGACGCCTTCGAAACGGTCCTTGCGGTAGTTGATGACATGATCGGCACCAAGCGCCTTGGCCTTTTCGATCTTGTCGTCGGAGCCGACGGTGGTGATGACGGTGCAGCCGATCTTCTTGGCAAGCTGGATCGCCGCCGTACCGATGCCGGAACCGCCGGCATGGACGAGAATGGTTTCGCCGGGCTGCAGTTTTGCGTTGTCGAACAGCATGTGCTCGACGGTACCGAAGGTGACAGGTGCGAGAGCTGCTGCGACCGCATCGATACCCGGAGGCGCCGGAACGAGCTGGCGGGCGGGAATATTTGCCTTTTCCTGGGCAAAGCCGTCGAGGTGGAAGCCATGCACACCGGAGACGTGCTCGCACAGATTGTCACGCTTTTCGCGGCAGTGCTTGCAGAGGCCACAGGTGCGTGCGCCGTAGATCGACACGAGCTGGCCGGGAAGAACGTTGGAAACGCCGGGGCCGATCGCCTCGACGACACCCGACGCTTCCGCGCCGATCGTCAGCGGCATCTTGCGCTTGGCAAATGCCATGCCGCGCCAGCCCCAGACGTCGATATGGTTCAACGCGACGGCCTTGACGCGCAGCGTCACTTCACCCGGACCTGGTGCTTCCGGCTCGGGGATATCGACGGCTTCGAGCTTGCGATCATCAATCAGTTGCAGCGCGCGCATGTTTTTCATTTTCCTTCCGGATTCACGAGGCCTGCACTGACGTCCAAATATGCGTCATGCTCGGGCGAGCCCGAGCATCTGCCGACCTTCGTTCTTATCTAGCCACGTCACAAAATCCCCGGTGCGAGACCGGGGATGACATGTTCCTACCTGTGGCGCAGGCCTTAGACCGGTTCCAGCGTCATGACAAGGCTGGCGTTCTGGCCACCGAATCCGAAGGAATTCGACAGGACGGCCTTCGGCTGCCCATCGCGCTTCACATTCGGCACCACATCGAGCTCGATCGTCGGATCGGGATTGGTGTAGTTGATGGTCGGCGGCAGGCTTCCGGTCAGCATGGTCTGGATCGAGAACACGGCCTCCACGGCACCTGCCGCGGTCAGCGTATGGCCGATCATCGACTTGTTCGACGAGGCCGGGATGTTCTTCATGCGATCACCGAAGACGGCAAGCATGGAGCCATATTCCATCTTGTCGTTTTCCGGTGTGGATGTGCCATGGGCGTTGATATAGCCGATGCCGCTTTCGTCCATGCCTGCATCTTCGAGCGCTGCACGGATGGTCGCGATCGCGGGACCACCGTCCGGCGAAGAGCGGGTTCTATGGAAATGATCGGCCTTTTCGCCCAGCCCCTTGATGATGCCGAGAACCGTTGCACCACGAGCGAGCGCGGATTCGACTGATTCCAGCACGAGCGTTGCAGCACCTTCAGCGATGACGAAACCGTCGCGATCCTTGCTGAAGGGTTTTGATGCCTTCTCCGGCGGGTCGTTTTGCGTCGAAAGCGCCGAAAGCAGCGAGAAGCGCACCAGCGCCTCGACGCTGACCGAACCATCGGTCGCCGCAACGAGTGCGCGATCGGTGCGACCCTGGCGGATAGCTTCGACACCGAGCTGGATGGCGGTCGCGCCCGATGCACAGGCGGTCGAAAGCGTTACCGGCAGACCGCGTGTGCCGAACATGTCGGCGAGGCGCTCGGAGATCGAGCCGAATTGCACGGCTTCGAGGAAGACCGGATCTGGACGTTCGCGCATGGCGGCCAGAAACCGCTCATAGGCATCCCCCTCGGCTTTCGAAGGCGGGGAGCGATCAGCCAGTGCGAAACGGTCGTGCCATTCAGGCTCTACCGGCGGGGCCGCAAGAAACAGCGGACCATCGAAATCTCCGGAAAGACCGGCCTGAGCCAATGCTTCCCTGGTTGTTTCGCGGGCAAAGGCAAAAGAGCGTTCGACTGAATTGTTGGCCGGGACGGTGATGAAATCAACCGTGCCGCTGATACGGGTCGACAGGCCATCGGTCGGGAAACGGGTGATCTTATGGATGCCGGAGGTGCCGGAGGTCAGCGCCGACCAATTATCGGCCAGCCCCTGACCGAGCGAGGTAATGACGCCCATGCCGGTGACGGCAACGAGCGGACGTCCGAGATGGTCGGTGAAACGGTTGTCACTCATCGTCTACTCCTTCACGCGTTCTTAGAGAGGACTGCGACGCCCTCGCCGCGCGTGTAACCGACCGTTGTCACCACGGCATGACTTGCAGGCTTCGTCATCTGCTTTTCGTTTTCAGCGTCGAAAACCGGCACGAGACTGTTGCCATCGAGCGAAAGGGCAGCGAGTGCCAAGCCCAGCGGGAACTGTGCTTCCAGCCCGTGGCCGGTTGCCCCACCAAATCCGCGGATGGCGGCGCCTTCGAATTCCTTTTCCAGGACGGCTTTTTCGCGGGCGGCAAGATCGACGAGACCGCTTGCACCGGAAAACACGACCGTGTCTTCACCCTTGAGGCCGGAAGCGGGAGTTGCGAGACGCGACAGGCGCTTTTCGAGTTTACCTTCGTCACGGTTGCCACGATCGCCTTCAACGGCATCGATGACTGCGTAGATATGGGCACCGCGCGCTTGCGCACGTGCGCGGCTCTCGAGCACGAGGAATGCGCCAACCGAACCCATAATCATGCCGCCGCCATTCTCAGACGAGCGCGACCAGAGCGGTGTCCAGTCGCCCGTTGCATGGGCGCGGATACCTTCGACAAGGAGCAGAATGTCTGCACGCTCAGCTATGAAGGCGCCGCCGACGAGGCTGTGGCTTGACTGACCTGCCTTGATGCGATGATAGGCAGTTTCGACGGCGGAAATGCCGGCAGCCTCTTCGCCCATGAAGGTGCGCGACGAACCGGTTACCTTGTGAACGATCGAAATATTGCCGGCCATCAGATTGGAGAGCTGCGCGAGGAACAGCGTCGGCCGCAGCTCTGTCGTCAACTTCTCGTTCAACAGGATGTCACGGTCGTTGCGCTTCAGCGCTTCGTCGACGATCAGCGAATCGACCTTGATGTCACGCTCGCCGCCACCAGCCGCTACGATCATATCCATCGAGGCACAGGCTTCGACATCTTCCTTCAGTCCAGCATCATCAAGCGCGAGACCCGCTGAAAATACGCCCAGCCGCTGCCAGTTTTCCATCTGGCGCTGGTCGCGCTTGACGATCTGGGCAGACCAGTCGATTTCCGGAAGCGGATGGACCGGATAGGGAGCGAACCGCTCGGTGTCCACGGTCGGCTTGCCGGCTGCTGCAGCAGACAGGAGAGCGATATGCGCTTCCTTGCCTACACCTTGGCCGGTGACGATACCAATGCCGGTGATAACAACATCATTGTCAGACTTCATCTTCGTCCTCTTTGCGGACCTTGCGCATCTAATGGAGCCCAAGCGCGTTTGGGAGACGCGTTCAGGCGCCGGATTTCATCGCAGCGACCAGACCAATTTCCTCGGCGCGCTTGCGCACAATCGGTGCCAGCGGAATTTCCGAGAACGGCATGGTGCGCAGCTTGAGCTGTGCGTCACAAACCTTCTTGCCGCCAGAGGTGATCTTCGCCTTGGTCACGGCATAACCTGAGCCCTCGTGCTCCAAAAACGCCTCGATATCGAGAACGGCTTCCGGCTCTACGAATGAGCGCATCTTGGCACCGTCGACGGACATCAGGAACGGCATGGCGGCGAAATCGGTGGCAGCGAGAACAAGCATGCCGGACGCCTGCGCCATCGTTTCGATAAGAAGGACACCCGGCACTAGAGGCATGCCGGGAAAGTGACCTTCGAATACGGGGCTTTTTGCCGGCACGGTCGAGCGCGCCGTCAATGTCTTTCCTTCGAGATCGAGTGTTTCGACCCGATCGATCATCTGGAAATATTCAAGCAGCATCTGGTTTACGACAGGGCATCAGCCCTTTGCCGCCTTCAGCTCGTCGATCTTGGCGCAGAGGTTTTTCAGAACGAAATATTCTTCCGTCGAAACCTTGCCCTCATTGACTTCCTGGGTCCACTGCTCGAGCGGAATCTTGATGCCGAATTCCTTGTCGATCGCGAACACGATGTCGAGGAAATCAAGGCTATCAATGCCGAGATCGTCGATCGTGTGGCTTTCCGGAGTGATGGTTTCCCGGTCGATTTCGCTGGTTTCAGCAATGATGTCGGCAACTTTGTCGAATGTAGCAGTCACGCCCATGTCCTTTGAGAATAGGTAATTCGTAGCTCCACATAGGGAAAATGGTTCCAAATGCCAATGGCTTCGTTTTTCGGACGCAAAATTTGCACCGAAACTGTTGCCTAAACAGCAATCGTTAACACCGCAATCATGAAGGCTTGCGACTTATACCGCAATAGAGTGCCGGCCACGCCCGCTCTCAAGATAACGATCGAAGACCGCGGCAATCGTGCGGGTAAACGGCCGCCCCTCCGGCGTAATCGTGAAGGATGCGTTGCCGACGCGACAGATGTCATCCGGATTGCTGCGGGCAAAAGCGCGGGCCTCGGAAATCAACGCGTGAGCGCCCGCCGGAAAGTTGGCGAGCAAGGGCATGAAATCGAAGCCGAAATCGCACATCAGCCGCTCGATGACATAGGCGCGCATACGATCATCTTCAGATAATTCCACGCCCCGGACCGCCGCCATCCCCTCACCTTCGACCATGCGCTGATACTCGCCGGTAGCCGGCATATTCTGCACATAGCCTTGCGGCAACTGACTGATGGAAGACGCGCCAAGACCTATCAACGCATCAGCGCTATCGGTGGTGTAGCCTTGAAAATTGCGCCGCAACCGGCCTGTCCTTGCCGCTACGGCCATCGAATCAGACGGCTTTGCAAAATGATCGATACCGATCTCCTGGTAACCCGATTCAATAAGAAGCTGACTGGCAAAATTGTTCTGACGGAAGCGTTCGCCGATATCCGGCAATGCGGATTCGGGTATCATCGTCTGATGTTTCTTCATCCACGGAACGTGAGCATAGCCGAAAAGCGCCACGCGATCGGGCGAAAGGGACAAAATGTCGGAAAGCGTTCGCCCGACGCCTTCCAGCGTCTGATGCGGAAGCCCATAGAGCACATCACAATTGACCGAACCGACGCCACGTGCACGGACGGCATCAACGACGGACTTGGTCTGCTCGAAGGTCTGGATGCGATTGATCGCCTTTTGTACGGTCGGATCGAAATCCTGAACGCCGAGACTTGCGCGCGTCAGACCAATCGCCGCCAGCGCATCATAACGGGCTTCGTCAAGATCGTTCGGATCCATTTCGACGCTGATTTCGGCATCGGCGGCGACATTGAATGATGCCCGCAGACAGGCCATCAGATCTGTCATGTCCTCAGGCTTCAGCATTGTCGGCGATCCGCCGCCGAAATGTATGGCCGTGACCTTTGCACCTTTCGGCACTTTCGCGCCGACAGCAGTGATCTCCAAGCGGAGTGCGGCGAGATAGGTTGTTATGGGATCGTAGCGGAGCGTCTGCTTGGTATGGCAGGCGCAGAACCAACAGAGCCGATCGCAATAGGGGATGTGAAGATAGAGTGACAGATTGTTGCCGGTATCCAGCTTTGACAGCCACTGCGAATAGATGTCGCAATTTACACCAGTGTGAAAATGCGGCGCAGTCGGATAGCTAGTGTATCGCGGCACAGAGCCTGAATATTTCGCAAGCAATCTTTCGCTCATCGCACACCTCTTCTCATGTGCCTCAAGAGCTACCTGCGGAATATTTTAGCGACTTTGACTTGGATCAAGCATGAGAAGGGCAACTGAACCAAGTTCGGACCATCGATCGCCGCCTGCAGCGCCGCACCTTTCGTCAGGTGAATGAGGAGTGCTGCAGCTTTTGAGCAGTGTATCAGGTTTGCGAAAATCAATTCCGATTTTCGGGCCAGATGTGCCGGCGTGGGGGAATGGGAATGGATGCGCAGCTAAAAATTCTGGACATTCACGAGGTGCCGCTGGTCTGTCGCGCCTGCGACGCCCGTCATAGCGGTATCTGTTCGACGCTCACCCCGCTTCAACTCACAGAGCTGAACAAGCATTCGCAACGCAGGGCGGTAGAAGCCGGTACGGAGCTTATCGGCCAGGGCCAGCAGGTTCATTCCTATTCGAATATACTCAGGGGCGTCATAAAGCTGTCGAAGATCATGGCAGACGGACGCCAGCAGATCGTCGGCCTGCAATTTGCGCCGGATTTCATGGGCCGGCCGTTTCTCGGCGAAAGCCTGATGGCGGCGGAAGCGGCAACAGATGCCGAACTTTGCGTGTTGCCGCGAAAAATTCTTGAACGGATGATCTCCGAATCATCGGAACTCGGCAGCCGTCTTCACAACCAGGCACTGACGGAACTGGACGAAGCGCGGGACTGGATGCTGACGCTGGGGCGCAAATCGGCCCGCGAGAAAGTCGCAAGCCTTCTGGTTCTGGTAGCGGCACATGCCGACCCCGACCGGCTTGGGGCCTGCGCTTTCGAACTGCCGCTGTCTCGCGCAGATATCGCAGACTTTCTCGGATTGACGATCGAAACGGTCAGCCGCCAGATGACCAAGTTGCGCAAGGACGGCCTCATTCACATAGAAAACAACCGGCAGGTTTATGTGCCGGATCTCGACAAGCTGGCCGTGACCGCGGGCGGCGACTGACCGCCGCACACACCACGATTACGGCGTACGTCCTTCGACGAGAACAGCACGGATAGCTTCGAGTACCGCTTCCGGCTGGATGCCGGTGCAAACGACCTGGCTCGGCACGCCATCCCAGGCGCTGCCGACATATTTGCGGCCCTGATCCGGTGCCTGGATAGTCTTTCCATCCGCAAGGCCGCCACAAACGACACGAACCGGCCCGGTGCGAACTTCAAAGAGATGTGGCTCGGTGAGATAAACGCAGGCGCAGCTGTCGTGCAACGCCATGCCGTCCAGACCAACGCGCTGGCGATAAAAATCGATGTAATATTGCGACAGGTCGGAAAGGAGCTTGAGCTTCGAAGGCCCGGCCTCGACCATTTTCGCCAGATAATCAGAAGACATGGTTGTTTTCAGGGTCACGTCGAGGCCGATAATCGTGACTTTCCAGGGCGCGGTGAAGACGACATCCGCAGCCTCCGGGTCACCATGGATATTGGCCTCGGCCGCCGGTGTCACGTTGCCATTGACGTCGAAGGCGCCGCCCATGATCACTACTTCCTTGACCAGAGAAGCGATTTGCGGATCTGCCTTCAGCGCCAGCGCCAGATTGGTCATGCGGCCGACAGCAACCAGCGTGACATTGCCAGGGTCCGCCCTGACGGTATCGATGATGAATTGTGTGGCCGAGCGCTCGTCAAGCGGATGGTCGACGTCCAGCGGCACGCCGATATTGCCAAGCCCGTCCTCGCCATGAACGACCGGCGCGAAATGTGCGGCATCGCGGCCATCGTCATAGGCCCGCCCCGCCCCCCTGGCGATGGGCGCTTCGATCTTCCACTGCTGATGCAGGTACTGTGCGTTTCGGGTCGTGATCTCGATCGGAGCATTGCCGAACACAGTCGTGACACCGACGAGATCTATGCCCGGATGCCGGTGCAGGTAGAGGAGTGCCATGGCATCGTCCACGCCGGGGTCGGTGTCGAATATCACTTTGAGCATGCGAACTTATCCAGTCTTTCAATCGAATGCGAAGCCGCGCACCATAACGGCATTCGGATCAGGCGCAATCCCGCAAAGTCATCCGTTGGCACCAGGCTATCCGGGGCCTTGCCCGTGAACACGTTCGGTGCCAAAAGGCGGCTCCCTCCTGATATCCACCCTCCCAGTGATTGCATTCTCCGTGCCCGACATTGCTTTCGAATTGCTGTTCATCCTGTTCCTTGCCGCCTGCTTTGCAGGTTTTGTCGATTCGATCGCCGGTGGCGGCGGGCTGATCACCATTCCCGTCCTGCTGATCGCAGGCATACCGCCGCTGGAGGCGATCGCGACCAACAAGCTGCAAGGCCAGTTCGGCGCGGCGTCGGCGACGATTGCCTATGCGCGCAAGGGACATATCAACCTGCGTAACCAGTTGCCCATGGCGCTGATGGCAGCCGTGGGCGGGGCCGTGGGTGCAGTGCTTGCCTCGGTGGTTCCTGCTTCGGCGCTGGCCGCCGCCATCCCTTTCCTGCTGATTGCAATCGCGCTGTTCTTCGCCTTCAAGCCCAGCCTGTCGGATACGGATGGGCGGCGGCGGGTGAGACCATTCGTTTTCGGCCTGACCGCCGTGCCGCTCGTCGGGCTTTATGACGGCCTGTTCGGGCCGGGCGCGGGCTCGTTCTATATGCTAGGCTTCGTGCTTCTCGCAGGCTTCGGCATGCTGAAAGCGACGGCACACACCAAGCTCATCAATTTCGGCTCGAATTTCGGCTCGTTCCTGGTCTTCGTCGCGACAGGATCGATCCTGTGGAAAGTCGGCTTGCTGATGGGGGTCGGCCAGTTTATCGGCGCGCAGATCGGTTCGGGACTGGCGATGAAAAAGGGCGCGAAGATCATCAAGCCGTTGCTGGTGCTGTCATGCCTTGTGCTGGCGACAAAGCTTCTTGCGGACCCGAACCACCCTGCCCGGCTCTGGCTCGGCTGGTGAGAGGAAGATTACCCCTTCATCCGAAGGGGTAGCCCAGCGGCCACGAAGAACACTTCGTCAACCGAGGCGGCAATCTGCTGGTGCAGGCGCCCGGCGTGATCACGGAATTCGCGCGCCATCCTGTTCTCCGGCACAATACCCAGACCGACTTCGTTCGAGACAAAAATGATACGGGCGTCGAGGCTGGAGAGTTGTGCGGCGAGTTCGGCGCAGCGCATCGGGATATCTTCGCCCTCCATCATCAGATTGGTGACCCAGAGCGTCAGGCAATCGACAAGCACCACGCGTCCCGGCCTGTCGATTGCGCCAAGCGTATGGGAAAGTTCGACCGGCTCTTCATGCGTCACCCAGGATGCCCCACGATCCTCCTGATGGCGGCCAATCCGTTCGCGCATCTCGTCGTCATAGGCGCGACCGGTTGCTATATAATGGCGCTCGAGGCCTGTAGCTTCAGCCAGGCGCTCGGAAAAGGCCGATTTCCCGGAGCGGGCGCCGCCGAGCACAAGAGCTGTTTTGCCGGATAGGATCATTGAGGAAGGTCGCATAGAGGCCAGACGAAACCGGACGATTCGTAGATGTCAGAGGCGTCCGGTCCGTGTTCGGGTTTGTCTGGATTCGTATTGCACTCAGATCGTCGGACATGCGGGGCTTGAAGTCAACAGGCCCCGCAAATCCGAACCGGATCGCCGCCTGCCTGCGCATTTAGACGCACTATTCATTTTGCGACATCGCGTGACGATTTACAGAGGGGCGTCGTGGATTTGCGAGGCGTATTGGATCGACAAAACATAAGGCGTCGCGACGAGATCGCAGCCACTGAGGAAACACCCAAATGCTCTACGTATTCAAAAACAGCAATGGCCTGCAAATCGCCTGGAATTCCGAAACCCCCAGGGCATTCCGTCAGACGCGCCCGTCGGACACCGCACGCCGCATGTCGCTGTTCGGCTTCATCAGAACATCCAATTCCGGTTAAAGCCCGCCAACCGATATTGGGGCTTTCCCGCACATCACGCGGACGGTGGATAGCAAGCCGCCTTGATGCCACTTAAAAGTGCATCCTTGCTGCGTCACGTTTCCGAAATACCTTAGATATGATGAACTAGCCTGAGGGCTATAAAGAGGCAGCCGGTACGCACTACCAAAAATCCGGTGCCACTGACGGATGTCTTGTCCGCGTCACGAAATTTAGCGACACTTCCTTACCGGATGGTTATTGGGGAGTGCGAGAAGCAAACAATATTCACCGATCACGCGTTTTTTCGGTGCACCGTACTTTTTTCCGAAATTTTTTCGCGCCGCTAATCGGCTACAAAAGGTCAAATTTCGGGCGTGACTTTATCGCCATTTATGATCGCGCCGAAGTTGCGCCGATACGGACAGCGCAGATAGGCGGCAATTGATCGTTTTTAGGCCTTCCAAGCAGTACAAATCACGTTCTTCCAAGGAGTTACGAGAAACTCTCGGATAAGCAGCGCTGACAGCTACTGTTGATTTATTTGATTTAAGCCGTACGCTGCCTGCGCTGACAGAAAAATGCGCCCTATCTGTGGCTGTTGCCAGGTAGCAAAAAGACGCATGGGGACAGCGACCATTCAGAGGGTGCGGCCTCGTCGCTCCCAGGCGCTTTCATCACGGATTTCGGTAACACCGGCTCCACATATCGATTGTCAACACCAAGACTGGGAGGTCTTACGATGAAAAAACTCCTCGCTTCCACCGTCTTTGCAGCCGGTCTTTATGGGTTTGCCGGGGCAGCCTATGCCGACTGCGGTTCCGTCTCTATTGCTGAAATGAACTGGGCTTCGGCCGGCGTTGCCGCGAATGTCGACAAGATCATCCTTGAAGAAGGTTATGGCTGTAGCGTTGAACTCGTTACCGGCGACACGATGCCAACCTTTACTTCGATGAACGAGAAGGCGCAGCCCGACATGGCACCCGAATTCTGGGTCAATGCCGTGCGCACCCCGCTCGATGCGGCGGTCAAGGAAGGCAGATTGATCGAGGCCGCCGAAATCCTTGCCGATGGTGCCGTCGAAGGCTGGTGGATCCCGAAATTCCTGGCGGACGCCCATCCGGACATCAAGACCGTCGAAGAGGCGCTCAAACATCCGGAACTCTTCCCTGCCCCGGAAGATCCGTCCAAGGGCGCAGTGACCAACTGCCCATCCGGCTGGAACTGCCAGGTTTCGACGGCAAATCTCTATCGCGCCCTCGGCGCCAAGGATAAAGGTTTCGATCTGGTCGACACCGGGTCCGCTGCGGGCCTCGATGGCTCGATCGCCAACGCGTTTGAAAAGAAAACCGGCTGGCTGGGCTATTACTGGGCCCCGACTGCCATTCTCGGCAAATACGAGATGGTGAAGCTGTCCTTCGACGTGCCGCACGACAAGGCAAACTGGGACGCATGCACCGCCGTTCCGGACTGCGCCGATCCGAAGATCAATTCCTATCCGACATCGCAGGCCTTCACGGTCGTGACCAAGCAGTTCGCCGACAAGGCGGGTGTTGCGATGGATTATATCAAGGCCCGCAAGTGGACCAATGCGACGGTCAACGGCATTCTCGCCTGGCAGACCGACAACCAGGGCACCAATGCGGACGCAGCCAAACACTTCCTGGAAACCCAGCCGGACGTCTGGACAAAGTGGGTTTCGCCGGAGATCGCCGAAAAGGTCAAGGCATCTCTCTGATGCGGACAAGAGAGGCGGTGGATTGCCGCCGCCTCTCCACCGGATGATGTCACGGAAGCGCGCAGCATAAGGTGACTTATGGGCGTGCGGAGCGCCAAGTCGTCCGCGACAATTGCCAGCCCGAGCATAAAACAATGTCGGAAAGCCATGCTGGCAAGATGCAAACAGGCAAAACAAGGGGAAGAGCATGGCGATCTGCGAGTTCCTGCCACGGGCCTTCTGTCGGTTTCCGGCCATCAGCGACAGTTATATTCGCCAGGCACGCCAAGTCATCGATGACGGTTTCAGAGGCCTCGTGCGGGAATACGGATATATAATCGATGCGCTGAAAGCACCGCTTCAATGGTTCCTGAACTATCTCGAAAGGCTGTTCACCACCTCCCCCTGGACCGTCGTTCTGATCGTCATGCTGGTGATCGTCTATTTTGGCAGCCGAAGCATCCGCATAACCATCGGCACCGCGATCGGGATGCTGCTCATTGGCCTTGTGGGACTGTGGGAAGACACGATGACGACGCTGGCAATCGTGACCGTGTCGACATTGATTGCCATCGTCATCGGCCTGCCGATCGGCATCCTGATGGCGCGATCGGAACGCGTGCAGGGCGTGATAAATCCGATCCTCGACGTGATGCAAACGATGCCCAGCTTCGTCTATCTCATACCGGTGGTGGTGATTTTCGGGATCGGCAAGGTACCCGGGCTGATAGCGGTCGTCATCTACGCCGTTCCGCCGATGATCCGCCTCACCAATCTCGGGATCAGACTGGTCGACAAGGAGGTGCTGGAAGCGGCGGATGCTTTCGGATCGTCCCGAGGCCAGAAACTCTGGAACGTGCAGATGCCGCTGGCGCTGCCGACGATCATGGCCGGCATCAACCAGACGATCATGATGTCGCTTGCCATGGTGGTTGTCGCCTCGATGGTCGGGGTCGGAGGGCTTGGCCGCAACACGCTGCAGGCGATCAACAATCAGTTCTTCACCTACGGCTTCCTCAACGGTTTTGCGCTTGTGGCGATCGCCATCATCTTCGATCGAACCAGCCAAGCCTTCGGCATGCGGCTTCAGCGTCATTCGGAGGTGGTGCATGGCTAGTCACGGCATAGAGATAAAAGGCCTCTACAAGATCTTCGGGTCAAATGCCCGACAGCATGTGGAGGCAGTGAGGAACGGCCTTTCCAAAGCCGAACTGAATGAACGCTACGGCCATGTTCTGGGGCTGAAGGACATCAACATTTCCATGCCGGCCGGTGGCATTACCGTTGTCATGGGACTTTCCGGCTCCGGAAAATCGACGTTGATCCGTCACATCAACCGGCTGATCGAACCGACCTATGGCGAGGTCATTTATGACGGTGTCAATGTCTGCGGCATGAACGAGCGGGACCTGCGCGAATTCCGCCGTCACAAGACGGCGATGGTATTTCAGAAATTTGCGCTTCTGCCACATCGTACAGTGATAGAGAACACCGTTTACGGGCTCGATATCCAGGGCGTACCCCGCTCGGAAAGCCTGAAGAAAGGTCAATACTGGATCGAACGCGTGGGGCTGTCCGGGTTCGAGAACCACTATCCGAACCAGCTTTCGGGCGGCATGCAACAGCGTGTCGGCCTTGCCCGCGCACTGACCAACGATGCTGACATCCTGTTGATGGACGAAGCCTATTCGGCACTCGACCCCTTGATCCGCGTCGACATGCAGACCGTTCTTCTCGACCTGCAGGCGGAACTGAAGAAGACCGTGGTCTTTATTACGCACGATCTCGACGAAGCCTTGCGGCTTGGTGACAAGATCACCATCCTGCGTGACGGCCAGGTCGTACAGCAAGGAACCGGCCAGGAGATCGTTTTGTCACCGGCCGATGACTATATCACCGCCTTCGTCAAGGAGGTGAACCGCGGCCGGGTGATCCAGGCGAAAACGGTAATGAAGCCATTCGACGGGCTGGCGGACGGCGTGCACATCGAGGCAACGACCACGCTTGAAGCTGCCGCGAAGGCGATGACCGAGAGCGGTCAGACCAAGGCGACGATAACCGACGCGGCGGGAGCGCCGATCGGCACACTCGACCTGCAGACGATGATGGCGGCAATGGTGACACCCGCCGGTTCCGACACCTCCAAGATGGCGGCTGAGTGAAGACGGAAACAGAAGCGCCGCCGTCGCAGCCTGCACATATCCTGTCAGTTGAAAGGATATAAAGAGATCCTTATGTCTTGCTTTCAGCTTCAGGAGGGTGCCATGCCGACAGCCAATCCATTGACCGCGCTCATCGCAGAAAAGGGCGTTCTGCTGGCGGATGGCGCAACTGGAACCAACCTGTTTGCCGCGGGGCTCGAAGCAGGCGAAGCGCCGGAACTCTGGAACGAGGCGCATCCGGACCGGATAACCAAGCTGCATCAGGATTTTGTCGATGCTGGCGCGGACATCATTCTCACCAACACATTTGGCGGCACTCGCCACAGGTTGAAGCTGCATCATGCGCAGGACCGGGTGTTTGAACTCAACAGGCGAGCGGCCGAGATTGCGCGCACAGTGGCGGACAATGCGAGCCGAAAGGTGATCGTTGCTGGTTCTGTGGGACCGACCGGCGAATTGCTGATCCCGCTCGGAGCCTTGGCTTATGAGGATGCAGTCGAGGCCTTCGCCGAACAGATGGAAGGATTGAAGGTCGGCGGCGTCGATGTCGCCTGGATCGAGACCATGTCGGCAGCGGACGAGATCCGTGCCGCGGCAGAAGCGGCGGTGAAAGTCGGCCTGCCATACACCTATACCGGATCGTTCGACACGGCCGGCAAAACGATGATGGGGCTGAATCCCAAGGATATCCATGGTGTTGCCGCGGATGTCGGCAGCGGACCGGAAGCAGTCGGGGCGAATTGCGGCGTCGGGGCGTCCGACATTCTTTCCTCGCTTCTCGACATGACCGAGGCCAACCCGGATGCGATCACCATCGTCAAGGGCAATTGCGGCATTCCGGAGTTTCGCGGTTCTGAGATCTATTATTCGGGCACACCGCCGCTGATGGCGGAATATGCGCGGCTGGCGCGCGATGCGGGTGCAAAAATCATAGGCGGCTGCTGCGGTACCTCCTGCGAGCATCTTTCGGCCATGCGCGCAGCGCTGGACAACTATACGCCGCGCCCGCGCCCGACAATCGAAGAAATCGTCGACAAGATCGGCCCGCTCCGCAATAAGACGGCGAGCGAATCCGGTGGCGATTCCGGCCGGGAGCGCCGTCGTCGCCGGAGTTAAGGCAACGGGGACGAACAGAATGACCAGTGTATCGCCAATAGGCAGCCGCGAAACCGTAGCCGAAGGGCTGGCCAGCCTTTCCGAAGACAAACAGAGTTGGCTTAACCTTCTGATGGAAAATCCGGTCCAGGACGACCTGATCCTGGCTGGTCTGCATCTCTATCTAGACCAGGCTTCGGAGGCGCGTTTCCTTAATACGCTGAAGCTCGAAAAATGCGGTGAGTGGCTCGGCAACACAGCGCCGGACCGCCTGCAAATCCGTCTGTCGGAAGCAGGAAAATCCAGCCAGCATCCCGCCTATCTGGCCTTCAAACAAGGCTTGACCCGCTCCGGTGGTCTGGAGCGGGCCTATCCCAAAGCGCCGGTCTGATCAGCGCGCTAAAGCACGTCGTGATGCTCAAGCTTCGCTTGCCGTGCTTTAGCTCTCTGTTTTTGCGCATGTCTTTATCCCGAAACCGGTGGCCACTTTCGGGAGACATGCTGCAGGCCTATCGCTTTAGCGTCTCCGCGAGCCGGACCAGATCCAGGAAACCCGATCGATAACCGAACGGGTCTTCGCCGCGCGCGTTGCGGGCGATATCGAGGATCGAGCCGTAGGAATAGGCTTCAAGCGTCCCGGCGCCCCGCAATTTCTGCCCGAAGGCGGCAACTGCCGTTGCAAAGCGGACATCCTGCGGCGCCGCGTTGAAATCGCTGAAGGCATTTGCCTGTGTCACCGCAGTGGTGATGAGCCTGCTCGTGTCACCATCCGGTTGCTTGTAGCGAAGCTTGACGAAGGCGAGTTCGTCGGAAGCAGGCGTTTCGGAGGACGGTTTGCCATAACGCAGCGGATCGTTGAGCACGGCCTCGCTGCCTTTCGGAGTGACCTCATAGATCGCCGTCACCGCATGGCCAGAGCCGATATCGCCGGCATCGACGCGGTCATTGTTGAAATCCTCCCGTCGCAACGCACGCGTCTCGTAACCGATCAGCCTGTATTCGGCGATCCGCGCGGGGTTGAACTCGACCTGAATTTTTACATCCTTGGCGATCGGGAAAAGCGTCGACCCCGCCTCCTCCACCAGCGCCTTTTGCGCCTCCGCCAGCGTATCGATATAGGCGGCCGTGCCATTGCCGTTCTGGGCAAGCGTCTGCATCAGGCTATCGTTGAGATTGCCTTCACCGAAGCCGAGCACCGACAGATAGATGCCGTCGCGACGGCGATCCTCGATCAGGCGCTTGAGATCGCCATCGCTCGATGCGCCAACATTGAAATCGCCATCGGTCGCCAGCATGACGCGGTTGACGCCATCCTTGATGAAAGCCTGGCGTGCCAGATCGTATGCCGCCTCGATGCCTTGCGCACCGGCGGTCGAGCCACCCGGCTGCAGCGTGTCGATGGCGTTCAGGATCTTGTCACGTTCGCTGGCGGAAGTGGGCTCGAGCACCGTGCCGGCAGAACCGGCATAGGTGACGATCGAGACCTTGTCCTCCGGTCTCAGCTTGCCGACCAATAGGCGGAAGGCACTTTTCAGCAGAGGCAGCTTATCCGGTTCATTCATCGAACCGGAAACATCGATCAGGAACACAAGGTTGGCGGGCGGTGTAGTGGATGGAGCCAGGTCATAGCCCTTGATTGCCACGTTCATCAGCTGTGTGCCGGCATTCCAGGGCGTCGGCGTCACGGTGACGGTGGTGCGGAACGGCGTTTCGGCCGATTGCGGGCGCGGCCAGTGGTAAGGGAAATAGTTGACCATCTCCTCGACGCGAACACTGTCGGGATCGGGCAACCTTCCCTGCATCAGCGCCCGACGAACGACAGCATAGGAGGCAGTGTCGACATCGACGGAGAAGGTCGAGACCGGGTCGGTGGCGACGCTTTTGACCGGATTGGGATCGGCATTGGCGAAACGGTCACGGCCCTGATCGGGCAGCGGGGCAACCGTGTCAAACGTTGCGGTATTGCCGTAACGCGCATCCGCCTGCGGCGCGGCACGGGAGGCCATGGGGCCGGCGGGCGAAGGCGACACGGGCTCGACCAACGGTGCTGTCGATGGCTTGACCGGCTGCTGCAGCGATCGTTTTGCAGCTCCGCCGGATGCCTCCTGCCTGTTCAGCAATTCTGCAGTCTCACCCGCGTCGAAATTGCTCCGATGGTCGACCGGCGGGGGAGCCTCCTGCCCTTCTGCCTTTAGCTCGGGCATTGCGGCGGGCGGCGGGGCGGAAATGTCGGTGGAAACAGGCAGGCTGCCACGCGTCAGTTCGAAGGTGAGATAGGCGGCCGAAGGGACAAGCAGAAGCGTGGCCAGCGCCGAGCCTGCAAGGTAGTGATTCCGGGTAATCATGTTGTTGCTCCAGATCCGGTTGAGGATGGAGCTTTGACGGTGCCACCAGCTTGTTCCTTGGGTCTGGCTCGCGTTTTTTTCTTCCGCGTCAAAAGCCTGCATGGCGGCGGAAAGCGCACGGGTGCGTGCAGCCTCCGAAGGAGTGGGAGCCGGCGGATTGTTCCGCAATCTGTCGAATTCGTCGGTCATGGTCAGACTGCCTCCTTCCTCAGAAGGTCCTTCAATCGTTTGCGTGCCTCATGCAGATGCCAGGACACGGTTTTTTCGGAACAACCGATCACATCGGCCGCCGCGGCGTGGCTGAGGCCTTCGGCATAAACGAGCAAGACCGCATCACGCTGTTTTTCCGGCAAAGTACGGACAGCGGCCCAGAGTGCGTCATCGCTGCTACTATCGTGCTCAGGCGGCGGCGAAGCATAAAGCGGGTCGTTTGCGAGCTGTTTCTCGTCGCGACTGCGGCGAGCGGCCTGGCGCTGGTGATCGCGTACCGCATTCAGCGTCATGGTGTAGAGCCACGTACGCAAGGAAGAGTTTCCCCGGAACCCGCGGATCGCCCGGGCCAGCCTTATGCACACCTCCTGGGCGATATCTTCGGCATCGCTTGCGACACCGGACCACCGCCAGGCGACCGCGTGGATGAAATCGTAATGCGTTTCGATCAGTGCCGAGAATGCATCCCGGTCACCTTCGCACGCTCTCTTGAGGATCTCGGCGCTCACGCTCGTATTATCCGCTTTCTCGTCTTCTGGAGCTTAGACGTCAGGCGGGAGAAAATCCTTGGGTGGTCAGTGAAAAAAATATTCCATCGTCTTATCGACATGAAAGAGGCCGGACCCTTTTCGTCAGGAGCCGGCCCTTTTTCGGTCTCGTGTCAGCAAGTCGTGTCAGGCTGCGACCGCGGATTCGCGCACGTCATCGAACAGGAAGTGGGCGACGACATATTTCGTCGTGTATTTTGCGCCACTGTCGGAGACGGTATCATCAGATCCGCCATCGGCCGGGTGCCAGGCGTGATAATGCGGATTGTTGGCGATCAGCGTGATCGCCTTGCCGGCAAAGCGTCCATCGAGCCGGTAACGGGCCTCGGCGAGTGGCCAGATCCGTTCGAAATCCTGCTGTGACAGACGAACCTTCAGGGCTGGTCGATTGATCGCATCAAGCTCCACACCATCTTCATTCACAGAGGCCGGGGCCTCCAGCATGACCTCCTCGGCGTTGTCCAGAATGTAGTCAAACTCGTCAGGCCACATACGTTTCATACAGTCACTCCTCCCGGCTGGTTTCATATGTCAGACATCATGAATGTAGCGCGCCTGTTGGCAGACGCAATGCGCTTGAGATGCGATGGCGATTTTGACGCGGCTCAGCCCAGCGCCCGCATGTGGAATTTGAGCTGTTCCCTGGGATAGCGGTACACTTGGCCGACCGGACAGGCATTGCGAGCAAGGCAACCGGAGACCATGCAACCGCCCTGCCCCGATGGCATTACGAGGTGGCTGCGACAGGCCGAAACTGCGAAATCCGCAGGATCCATGCAGATGGCAGAAACGGGACAGGTGGCCAGGCATGGTTTCGTCTCGCAGACGTCACAGGCATGTCTCCCGACGGTGACGACCTTTCCGGCATGGGACTTTCCGACCATAGCAGGAAAACCGATCGCACCACGATAACCATGCCAGAGACCGTATTCGGGATGAATGAGGATGCCGAGCGGAGAAGGTTTCAGCCCTTCGGCACGCATTGCCCATTGCTGGAACGGCTGCCAAGGCGGATCGGAGGGGAAATAGGGCGTGCCGCCGAGCGCTTTTGCCAGAGGGCGGATGATCTCCTTCGACCATGTGTCGAGCGAATCGGGGCAGTCGTAGTGTTCCTTCCAACTGGAGAAGGCTGGCCAGATCGAGCCGCCAACATTCCCGAGCAGAACGACCGAGGCGGCATATTTTCCATCAACCAGCAAAGGCCCCTCGCCTTCGGCAAAATCCGTCGTGCCGCGGATCTGGATACCGCTCGGCTTAAGCGCAGCTTCGATCTCGCGACAGATGGACGAGGGGTCGCTCATCGTCTCAGCGCGGCCCCTTGTATTCGTAATGCGGTCGCCAGACGCTCCCTTGGATAAAATCGGCGACCTGCCTTGCGCCGCCTTGCTCCCTGGCGGCCTCGGGCTCTCTTCAAGTGAAGGCGTCGGGCATACTGTCCTTGCGGCCCTTGATGAAGGCGAGAAGCGCTTCATCGATCGCCGGATCGAGCGGCGGGGCTTCGTAGTGATCGAGCCAGGAGCGGCACAGCGAGTTGGCGCGGTCTTCGATGCGCTTCGAGCCTTCGATTTCCCACTGCTCGAAGGAATTGTTGTCGGCGAGCGGCGAGCGGTAGAAAGCGGTCTGGAAATGCGCCTGGGTGTGGCCGCAGCCGAGATAATGGCTGCCCGGCCCGACTTCACGGATCGCATCGAGGGCCTGGCCTTCGGGGGACAGATCGACGCCTTCCGCCATTCTCTGCATCATGCCGAGCTGGTCCTGGTCGATCATGAACTTTTCATAGGACGAGACCAGTCCGCCTTCGAGCCAGCCTGCAGCATGGAGAACGAAATTGGTGCCGGCGAGCAGCGTCATGTTTAGCGTATTGGCCGATTCGTGGGCTGCCTGTGCGTCCGGAACCTTGGAAGCACAAAGTGAACCGCCGGTGCGGAACGGCAGGCCGAGACGGCGGGCAAGCTGGGCTGCACCGTAAGAAACAAGAGAAGGCTCGGGCGTTCCGAATGTCGGGGCGCCGGACTGCATCGAGATCGAGGCCGCAAAAGTGCCGAACAGGACGGGCGAGCCGGGGCGGATGAGCTGGGTGGTTGCGGCCCCGGCCAGAACCTCGGCCAGAATTTGCGTCAGCGTTCCTGCAACCGTGACCGGGCTCATGGCGCCCGACAGGATGAAGGGCGAAACGACCGAAGCCTGGTTATGCCGTGCATAGACTTTCAGTGCACCGAGCATCGTGCCGTCGAAGACCATCGGCGAATTGGCGTTGATGAGGTTCAGCGTGACGCAATTGTTCTCGACGAAGTCGTCGCCAAAAACGAGTTTCGCCATGGCGACCGTATCTTCGGCGCGTTCGGGCGCGGTGACCGACCCCATGAACGGTTTGTCGGAGTATTTGATATGGCTGTAGACCATATCGAGATGACGCTTGTTGACCGGCACATCGACCGGCTCGCAGACAGTGCCACCGGACGAATGCATCGACGGCGCCATATAGGAAAGTTTCACAAAATTGCGGAAATCCTCGATCGTCGCATAGCGCCTCACACCGTCGAGGTCGCGGACGAATGGCGGGCCGTAGACGGGCGCAAAGATCGTCGCTTTTCCGCCGACATGAACGCTGCGCTCCGGGTTGCGCGCATGCCAGGTGAACTCGCTCGGAGCGGTCTTCAGCAGTTCACGGCACAGGCCCTTGGGGAAATGCACGCGGCTGCCGCGCACATCGGCACCGGCCTTGGCCCAGAGTTCCAGCGCTTCCTCGTCGTCGCGGAACTCGATGCCGATCTCTTCGAGTATGATGTCGGCATTGCGTTCGATCAGCTCCAGCCCCTCTTCGTCGAGGACCTCGTAAGAGCCGATCCTGCGGGTGATATAGGGCAAGGATGCGCCGGGGCCGCCGCCGGTGCGGGCCGCGCGCCTGCCGGCGGCTCCCCGCTCGCCCCGACCGCGCCGTCCAGAACCGCCACCCGCATCCGCCTGCTGGCTGATATCGTCCATGATCTTCCTCGTCTCGATCTCACCTGGTCTTTTGATGGTCATGCTAGGCCCCCGCACAGCGACGCTCCTGCCTTTATGCGTCACGTACTTGTGCGAGACAGACATTCTATCATGCGCCGCCGAGTGTCGCTTTCCGACGTGCGACGTCGCTTACGAAAGAAAACCCGAAACAAAATACGGTTAGACATAGTTGCGGGTATCGTTACGATCTGGGCGATCCGGAACATCGCCCCCAACCAGGGAAGAGAATTCATGTCCGACGACGACATCATTCTATCGGAGCTTTCCGACGAAGAACTCGTTCAACAGATGCATGACGATCTCTATGACGGTCTCAGAGAAGAGATCGAAGAAGCGACCAATATCCTGCTGGAGCGCGGCTGGACGCCCTATGACGTTCTGACCCAGGCTCTGGTCGAGGGCATGCGGATCGTCGGCATCGACTTTCGCGACGGCATTCTCTTCGTGCCGGAAGTGCTTCTGTCTGCCAATGCGATGAAGGCCGGCATGGCGATCCTTCGGCCGCTTCTGGCAGAAACCGGCGCTCCGAAACTCGGCAAGGTGGTGATCGGTACGGTGAAGGGCGACATTCACGACATCGGCAAGAACCTTGTCGGCATGATGATGGAGGGCGCCGGATTCGACGTCGTCGATCTCGGCATCAACAATCCGGTCGAGAACTATCTCGATGCGATCGAGCGCGAAAAGCCGGATATTCTTGGCATGTCGGCGCTTCTGACGACGACTATGCCCTATATGAAAGTCGTGATCGACACGATGAAGGAAAAGGGCATTCGCGACGATTATGTCGTGCTGGTCGGCGGCGCGCCGCTCAATGAGGAATTCGGCAAGGCGGTCGGTGCCGATGCCTATTGCCGTGACGCAGCAGTCGCCGTCGAAACCGCGAAAGATTTCATCAGCCGCCGTCACAACCTGATGGCCGCAGGCGCCTGACGGGCAGCGCCGCATCTCACGTGATGCGGCGCGTTTCTATCGACCGTCTCGATTTAGTGCGAAGCTGCACGGTCTACACGACGACCGGCGTCCTGGGTGGCGTTCACGGTATTTGCCGTATCCTGACCCATGCCGCGGATCGTATTACCGCAGGAGCTGAGCGAAACCGTGGTGGCGAAAAGTGCGGCGATAACTGTGAATGTCTTGGCCGTCATGATGGAATACTCCGATGGGTAAGGATCAAAATGTGCCGGAAAATGATTTTCCGGCTATGGAACGTTCAACTCGCGAAAAAGTTCACGTGATCGCATGCGGAGCGATCGCAAGGGAAATTCTTGCTGTTTCCAGGCAACAGGGGCTCGATCATATCGACCTCAACTGCCTGCCGGCGATTTGGCACGCCTATCCGCAAAAGATCGTTCCGGGGCTAGAGGCGGCCGTGGCAGAAGCGCGGCAGAACGGGTGCGAACGGATCTTTTTCGCCTATGCTGATTGCGGCACCGGTGGCGAGATCGACCGGCTTTGTGAGCGCGAGGGCATTGCCCGGATAGAAGGGCCGCACTGTTATTCGTTCTTTTCCGGCAATGATGCCTTCAACGACAGGGCGGACGATGATCTCCTGTCATTCTTCCTGACGGATTTTCTCGCACGCCAGTTTCGTGCCTTCGTCATCGAGCCGCTTGGCCTCGATCGTCACCCCGAGTTGAAGCCGATGTATTTCGGCAATTACAGAAAACTCATCTATCTCTCGCAGGAGGAAGACGAGGACTTGCAGCGCAAGGCACGCGAGGCCGCGGATTATCTGGGGCTGGAATACGAATATCGTTTTACCGGCTATGGGGATTTGAACTCGGCGATCAAGTCGGCCTGAAGGCTTTTGCTGCATTCATGCAGATGTGCGCAGGACCAATAAGAGGCGACGTCGCTTTTTGCTCGTTGCGACGTCGTGGCAAGCACAGACCGAGCGTACCTTCCGGTGCATGTTCAAAGAATAAGCGGAGGAACTCATGGCGGATCGCATTGTCGTCTTCTGGCGGGATATCCCGGCTCAGGTGATCATCAAAAAGGGACGGCAGACCGCCAAACGCGAGCTTTCGCTGCGCTTCACCGAGGCAATCGACATGTGCGCAATGCGCACCGGAGCTGCGGAAACCGACGACTATCTGGCCGAATGGCGCAAGGCCGATGCAGTGCCGGTTTCCGACGATCTGGAAGCCGAGGCCGATACGGCGGCGGCAGGCCTTGAAGCCGCCTACGACAAGGACAGGCTCGTAGCGCTGGTGAAGGCCGGCGGCCGGGAGAGCGCATAAACGATCGTCATCCACTCCATCACCTCCCCTTTAGCCGGAGATCGCAATGACACGTACCATCGTCGCATCCGCAACCCGGGAAGTCGTGATCGGCTTCGACCAGCCTTTCTGCGTCATCGGAGAGCGGATAAACCCGACCGGTCGGAAGAAGCTGGCCGCCGAGATGATCGAGGGCAATTTCGACACGGTCATCAAGGACGCCTTGGAACAGGTGGCAGCAGGGGCAACGATGCTCGACGTCAATGCCGGTGTCACCTCGGTCAATCCGAACGAGACGGAACCCGGCCTTCTGGTGCAGACGCTGGAAATCGTCCAGGGACTGGTCGATGTGCCGCTGTCGATCGACAGTTCGGTAACGGCGGCGATCGAGGCCGCGCTGAAGGTCGCCAAGGGGCGGCCGCTGATCAATTCTGTCACCGGCGAGGAAGAAAAGCTCGAGGCGATCCTGCCGCTTTGCAAGAAATACGACGTGCCGGTCGTGGCGATCTCGAATGACGAGACCGGCATTTCGATGGATCCCGACGTACGTTTTGCCGTGGCCAAGAGGATCGTCGAGCGTGCTGCCGATTATGGCATCAAACCGCATGACATCGTTGTCGATCCGCTGGTCATGCCGGTCGGCGCACTGGGTTCGGCGGGCCTGCAGGTTTTCGCTCTGCTTCGCCGGCTACGTGAGGAATTGAAGGTCAACACGACCTGCGGGCTTTCCAACATCTCATTTGGTCTTCCTCATCGTCACGGCATCAATGCCGGTTTCATTCCGATGGTGATCGGTGCCGGCATGACGTCCGCAATCATGAACCCTTGCCGGCCGCAGGAAATGGAGGCTGTTCGCGCGGCCAATGTGTTGAGCGGCACCGACCAGAACTGTGGCAACTGGATCATGACCTACAGGGACTACAAACCTGCCGAAGGCGGTATGATCGCATCGGCGGCCCCTGCCCACTCCGCGGGTGGCGGACGACGCGGAGGGCGGGCAGCAAGAGCTGGCGCGGGGGTAAGGATGGAGTAATGTAAGTGACGTTGCCCACCGGAGACCGCCATGGAATTTCTTGAATCATACGGACCATTGCTGGCCTCGGCTTTCAGCTTACTGACTGCAATCGTGGTTTCATTGCTTGGATATTTCTACTCAAGATCAATCGAGACGAAAAAATTGAGATACGGATACCTCAATTTCGCTCTTCAAAAAATCGTCCAAGAATACGAAAAGGCTAATCCGGCCGTTAGGCTTGAGCAAAGCGACTCGGAGAACATTATTCGTTCATTGGAACGCGCTTTCGAATTGGCAAGCGCCTCCCTAAGGAATGCCTCTCCGTTCATCGACGAAAGCAAATTATCGGATTTACGCCGAATTGAAATGCGGCGAAGCAAATTGCTTCGATCTCAAATAAACGCGAGCTTGAAAGGTGAAATTTTTGAATCAATCTCGGCGGATGATTACTCAAAAATGCTTACAGACTACATCAATGCGGTTGACTCTGTACTCAAAGAAAAAGCCACGTCTCTGAGAATACAGCTGGAAAGCGGAAATGTTTAACAAGCCGACAAAAGCTGCCGCGAGCGTGCACCATGCCCGCTGATCCCCTCGTCCTGTTCATGCCCTCCGGCAAGCGTGGCCGGTTTGCGGCGGGCACACCGGTGCTCGATGCGGCACGCCAGCTCGGGGTTTATGTGGAAAGCGTCTGCGGCGGGCGGGCGACCTGCGGACGTTGCCAGGTCTCGGTGCAGGAAGGCAGTTTTGCCAAGCATGGGATCATCTCTTCGGTGGATCATCTCTCTGAGGCGGGACCGAAGGAAGAACGATACGACCGGGTGCGCGGACTGCCCGAAGGGCGCAGGCTTTCCTGTTCGGCGCAGATCCTCGGCGACCTTGTCATCGATGTGCCGCAGGATACGGTCATCAACGCGCAAGTGGTGCGCAAGGCGGCCGACGAGCGGGTGTTCGACCGCAATCCGGCAGTGCGCATGTGTTATGTCGAGGTCGAGGAACCCGACATGGAAAAGCCGCTCGGCGATCTCGACCGGCTGAAAGTGGCGCTCGCCATCGACTGGCATTTCGACGATGTCGAAGTGGATTTCCATATCATCCCGCAGGTGCAGCAGATCCTGCGCAAGGGCGAGTGGAAGGTGACGGCGGCGATCCACAAGGATCGCGAGGACGAGCGCCCTCGCCTGATCGCCCTTTATCCGGGGCTGAAGAACGAGGCTTACGGGATCGCCTGTGATATCGGCTCGACGACGATCGCCATGCATCTTTCGTCGCTTCTCTCCGGCCGCACGGTGGCATCCGCAGGCACGTCCAACCCGCAGATCCGCTTCGGCGAAGACCTGATGAGCCGCGTCTCCTATGTGATGATGAACCCGGACGGACGCGGAGCGATGACCGATGCCGTGCGCGAGGCTCTGAACGGCTTGATCGACAAGGTATGCGCCGAGGGCGATATTTCGCGTGAAGACATTCTCGACAGTGTCTTTGTCGGAAATCCGATCATGCACCACCTGTTTCTCGGCATCGATCCGACGGAACTGGGCGGAGCACCGTTCGCGCTGGCGGTTTCAGGGGCCGTGGAGGTCAAGTCTTCGGAAATCGGCCTGCCGATGAACGCCGGCACGCGGACCTATCTCCTGCCCTGTATTGCCGGACATGTGGGTGCCGATGCTGCCGCGGCGACCCTTTCCGAGGGACCGCACAGGCAGGACGAGATGATGCTGCTGGTCGACATCGGTACCAATGCGGAAATCGTGCTCGGCAACCGGGCGCGTGTCGTGGCTGCCTCGTCTCCGACCGGGCCTGCTTTCGAGGGCGCCGAGATTTCGTCTGGCCAGCGCGCGGCACCGGGTGCGATCGAGCGGGTGCGGATCGATCCGGTCACTCTCGAACCACGGTTCCGCGTGATCGGCGTCGAGCCATGGTCTGACGAGCCGGGTTTCGGCGAAGCGGCAGCGCAAATCGGTGTCACCGGCATTTGCGGTTCGGCCATCATCGAAGTTATCGCCGAAATGTATCTTTCGGGGATCATCTCGGAGGATGGCGTCGTCGACGGCGCGATGGCCGCCCGCAGCTCGCGCATTCTCGAAAATGGCCGCACCTTCTCCTATCTGCTGCATGACGGGACGCCGCGGATCACCGTGACGCAGAACGACGTGCGCGCGATCCAGCTTGCCAAGGCGGCACTTTATGCCGGCGTAAAACTTCTGATGGACAAGCAGGGCGTCAGCCATCTCGACCGGATCGGACTTGCGGGCGCCTTCGGCACGTTCATCGACCCCAAATACGCGATGGTGCTGGGCCTGATCCCCGACTGTGATCTTGAAAAGGTGAAGGCTGTCGGCAATGCGGCGGGAACCGGCGCGCGCATGTGCCTGCTCAATCGCGATTATCGCCGCGAGATCGAGGAAACGGTCAGAAGGATCGAGAAGATCGAGACTGCGCTGGAGCCGAAATTCCAAGAGCATTTCGTGGCGGCGATGGCGCTGCCGAACAAAGTCGATGCGTTTCCCAACCTCGGGATGGTCGTTACCCTGCCGGAACGAAAGATGTTGGCTGATGCAGGTGCAGATGGCGGACGCAGAAGGCGCCGCTCGCGTGATACGTGAACGGCGCCAGATATTATCCTGAAATGACGCAACTCAGGCCGCAACGGCATCCAGCGAACTGAAGGCATCCTTGATGCTCTCCGCAACCGCCTTGGCCGGAATGGAGAGATTCGGAGCGGTCAGAAGGCGGATATCGAACGTGATGAGATCCGGCATGCCTTCCTTGGGACCGAGGATCTGCATGTCCTCGGTAATGTAGGACAGCGGGAATGGCGCGATCGCGAGGTCGGAAACGACCGCAGCACGCTGCGCCATCGTGTGGGCGCTGGCATAGGCGATCCGGTAAGGCCGCTTCTGTCTATCCAGCTGGGCGATCGCATCATTGCGCCAGACGCAGCCTTCTTCCCAAACGGAGATGGGAATCGGATCGCGCAGATAGGCATTGCCGCATTTTGCGCCGGCCCAGACGAGTTTTTCGGTATGGATGATTTCGCCGCCGGTCGGAAACGGGCGGGTGGCGCAATTGATCAGTGCCAGATCAAGCCGCTGTTCCTCCATACGCTTGCGCAACAGCGTGCTCTGATCAACAGTTACGTCGACCATGATGCCGGGAAAATGCTCGCCGAAATCCTTGAGGATCTTAGGCAGCAGCCTTTCGGATATATCATCCGGCGCGCCGAGGCGAACCACGCCCGACAGTTCCGGCATGACAAAGCGCGACACGGCCTCGTTCGACAATGCCAGCATGCGCCGAGCATAAGATAAAAGCACTTCGCCATTCTGGGTGAGCGTCACCGAACGGGCATCACGCAGAAAAAGCGTCGACTTCAACTGCTCTTCCAGCTTTTTGATCTGCATCGAGACTGCCGAGGGCGTTCGCAGTACGACATCGGCAGCCGTCGAAAAATTGCCGGTCTCGGCAATGGCGACGAAAGTGCGCAGGACATCATTATCAAGCAATGGCAGCGGCGTTCTGAATGGTACGGTCATAGGTGCACCCATCAAATTTTCTGAACTTAAGCACCATATCATTTCGTTTGATTGAAAGTCAAACAGGACGGATACTGCAAAACATCGGAAGCAGGCATCGTTACAAAACAGAATTTCATAAGACGTGCGACAGCCATCCGATCGATTGATGGATTGGCCTTTCCCCCAGAAGTAAGCGCCAAAAAAATGAAATCCAAGGAGCAAACAAAATGACCACTATCACTTATCTCGACCAGCGCCGGTTAGGCGCCTCATCAAAGCCTCAGACCTCCCGCCCGCAGCAGATCATGTCCCTGTTCGATCGCGTGATTGCAGCCTGGAACCGTCGCAAGACGGAACGCATGCTGGAAGGACTTCCGCAGGAAATCCGCAAGGACATTGGCTGGCCGACCACGATCGGCAAGTGATGTTCATCACGGGGGCGACCCGTTACACAGGCTGGATAGTTCCGGCGATGCAGAGATCTGTACCCTAGCATGGTCCGCCAGCCAGACGCTGCGGACCATGTCGCATTCCGGCAATTTGATAAAATGCAGGAAAAGCCAGCAACCTGTCACCAGTGCGACGCCTGGATGTCGCAAAAATGCCATTTCCCTGTCGTCAAAAGCTCTGCTCAAGAATAGCATCCATGCGAGTGTCGCTTTTGAAGCAATGCAAGACCGCATCAAGCGGCGGCAAGGGGAACTACGACAATGGATCTGACCAGCAAGCCACAGGTAAAGAAACGCACGATCGTCTTCTTTCTCGTTCCGCACTTCACCATGCTGCCGTTTTCGGCGGCGATCGAAACGCTGCGGATTGCCAACCGCATGCTCGGTTATTCGGCTTATAGCTGGCGGCTCTGTTCCGCCGATGGCGAAAAGGTATATTCGTCGAGCGGGATAGGTATAGAAGTCAATTCGTCGCTGGCAGACGAAAGACGTCATCTTAGCGGCGAAAACCGGCCGAACATGGTTCTCGTCTGCTCAGGTATTTATGTCGAGGAATTCAACAACAAGTCCGTCAATGCGTGGCTGCGCGAAACCTATAATCGTGGAATCGCCGTCGGCAGCCTGTGCACCGGAGCGCATGTCCTGGCCCAGGCGGGTCTGCTCAACGGCAAGCGCTGTGCGATCCACTGGGAAAACCTGCCCGGTTTTTCCGAAGCCTTTCCGCAGGCAGAGGTCTATGCCGATCTCTATGAGGTCGACGGCAATCTCTATACCTGCGCCGGCGGCACGGCATCGCTCGACATGATGCTCAACCTGATCGGCCAGGATTTTGGCGATAACCTCGTCAACAGGGTCTGCGAACAGCAATTGACCGACCGGGTGCGCAACCCGCATGACCGGCAGCGCCTGCCGCTTCGCGCGCGTCTCGGGGTGCAGAATTCCAAGGTGCTTTCGATCATCGAGCTGATGGAAAACAATCTTGCGGAGCCTTTGTCGCTCATCGAGATCGCCGATGATGCCGGCCTATCCCGTCGGCAGATAGAACGGCTGTTCCGCCAGGAAATGGGCCGTTCGCCGGCGCGCTATTATCTCGAAATCCGACTGGACCGCGCCCGCCACCTGCTTGTGCAGTCCTCCATGCCGGTGGTCGAGGTGGCTGTTGCCTGCGGCTTCGTTTCCGCCTCGCATTTTTCCAAATGCTATCGCGAGGTTTATAACCGCTCGCCGCAGCAGGAGCGCGCCGAGCGCAAGCTGACGCTCAACACGGCGCGCACCGGCGTCGTCGTCTGACCCGGAGATGGCGGGCCCGCCTATTGGCCCGTCACGCCTCGTCCTTCAGCGTCTCCTTCTGGGTTATCAGGCGGGCACTGTGCTGGCCCGAAAGATAGATCCACAACCAGCTCCAGGCGACGGCGAGCCGTGATCGCGTGCCGATCAGGAAGTAGATATGGGCGAGCCCCCATATCCACCAGGCAAGCCCGCCCTTCAGCTTAATCCTGCCGAAATCGATGACAGCGGCGCGTTTTCCGATCGTGGCAAGATTGCCCTGGTGGAAATACTTGAAGGGAGCTGGAGCCGGCTTATTCGCCAGCCGAGCGTTGATGACCTTGGCAACATAGGAGCCTTGCTGCTTGGCAGCCGGCGCGATACCGGGAACGGGCTTTCCATCGTCCTGTTTGACCGAGGCTGTGTCGCCAATGACGAAGATGTTCGGATCGTGTACCGCGGAAAGATCGGGACCTACAATGGTACGCCCTGCCCGGTCGGCCTCGGCGTGAATCCACTGTGCGGCGGGAGATGCCTGCACGCCAGCCGCCCAGATGACCGTTCGGCAAGGCACGAAGGTTTCGCCGACCGTGATGCCCTCCTCGGTAATCTCAGTTACAGGCTTCCCCGTTCTGACTTCGACGCCAAGCTTTTCCAGCGCTGATTTTGCATAGGCCGACAGATCCTCGGAAAAGGCGGCAAGAACCCGCGGGCCGGCCTCGATCAGCATCACCTTGGTCGCCGTCGTATCGATATTGCGAAACTCCGGAGGCAGAACTTTCTGAGCAAGTTCGGCAATCGTGCCGGCCATCTCGACGCCTGTCGGACCGGCGCCGATGATGGCGAAGGTCAATAGCGCATCGCGGTCGGCCGTCTTCTCCGAAAGTTCAGCCCGTTCGAAGGCAAGCAGGATACGGCGACGCAGCGTCGTTGCATCTTCCAGCGTCTTCAAGCCGGGCGCGATCTTTTCCCATTCGTCGCGACCGAAATAGGCATGGCGTGCGCCGGTTGCCAGAACGAGCGTGTCATAAGGGATAGCACGGCCGGATTGGAGGCGAACGAGCTTGGCCTCCGTATCGACGCCGACAACCTCATCCAGAATGGTGGTCACATCCTTCCGATCGCGGTAAAGCCTGCGAATCGGCCAGGCGACTTCCGAGGTTGCGAGCAATGTCGTCGCGACCTGGTAGAGAAGCGGTTGGAACAGATGGTGATTGCGCCGGTCGATCAGGGTTATTTCGGCCGAGCTGCCTTTAAGCCCATGAACGGTCTGGATTCCTCCAAAACCACCACCGACGACGACAATCCTATGCTTGGTCACTGTAAGCGCCCTTTCTTCTGGCAGCTTCAACGAACGCAGGCCCCGACCACGACAGGCGGAGCCGCGCTAACAGTGACTTAGGTTGATAATCCTCAAGAACAAATGCGCTGAGCGCATATCACCGATCCAATTCAAAGTGATCCGATAGGATGCAGACCTCAGACCGCCTGGCCGCAGGCGCGGCGGAAGCGGCGGACGGTTTCCGCCATGCCGAATTCCAAGGCATCGGCCGTCAAGCCGTGGCCGATCGAGACTTCCGCCAGTTTCGGAATACGTTTGACCAGCGCCGGAAGGTTGGCGACCGTCAGATCATGGCCGGCATTGACGCCGAGACCAAGAGCGATTGCGGCATCCGCGGTCTTACCCAGATCGACAAGAATGTCCGCGCCCTTCTGCGGATCGTCGAAGCAGCCGCCATATGGACCGGTATAAAGCTCGATACGATCGGCCCCCGTGGCCTTTGCCAGTTCGACGGCCTCGGTATCGCCATCACCATCGGCAAACAGCGAGACCCGCATGCCGCCCTTTTTCAGCCGCGCGACAATCGGCTTCAGCATCTCGCCATCACGGCGAAAATCAAACCCGTGATCGGACGTTGCCTGAGACGGATCATCAGGCACAAGCGTAACCTGCTCAGGTTCGATGTTTTCACAGAGGGCGAGAAAATCCTCGCTCGGATATCCCTCGATATTGAATTCCGCATGAGGGAACTCATCATCGATCAACGCCCGGATCGTCGGAAGGTCCGAGAAGCGGATATGCCGCTGATCAGGCCGGGGATGAACTGTCAGGCCGGAAGCGCCCGCCTGAAGTGCGATTCGCCCCAGATTTTCGACGCTCGGCCACGGAAGATCACGACGATTGCGCAGCATGGCAACAGCATTCAGGTTCACGGAAAGCAATGTAGGCATGGCGGGTATCCGTTGATGGGAGGACAGTCTTTCTTAGATGACCGGCCGCGCAAAAACCACCAACCGAAGACCATGATTGTCATCAAGAATTTTCATCGAAGAGATTTTGGTGCACGGCAGGGTTGGATTTGATCGAATTTTATATTAGCTTTATCTAACAGAATTCGCCCACCACCCACCGGACCGAGGCGGCGGACCGGGACTGGCGCGGCGAATTCTGTCACTTCTTTATTTCCGCAAACAAAACAGACCGTATCAGAACAGCCGGGTAACCCTTCGTTATCGGGCAGGAGATTTGCGCTCATAAGCCGAAAATATCCTCCTATCCGCAGATTGAAGTACCCTGTCTTGTAGAATGTCTATTTTTGCAGTTGCGGCCTGCCCAGGAACCGTGTATCTCGCCTTCACCTTGGCACGGAGTGTAGCGCAGTCTGGTAGCGCATCTGGTTTGGGACCAGAGGGTCGGGAGTTCGAATCTCTCCACTCCGACCATGTTTTCCCAAAAAATCATCTATTCTGAAGCGCTTACGCGCTTATCTCAACGCGTTTTGTTGCGAAACAGCAGCAACCTGTTGAGTTGACTGTCTTTAAGTTACGCTCACGATGGTTTTTTAAAGCGGTTTCCGCGAATTCAGCAATCAGCCGCCATTGTGCAAAGGCTTGCCGATTACCTTGTCGCCGACCTTGATGCCAAGGGCTCTGGTGCGGCCGGCATTGAGTTCCAGCACATATTTCACCGGGCCGCGCGAATCGATTATATCGCGAGAAAAAGGCACGGCGTTTTCGCGGATATGGGCGATCGACCCGTCGGTCCGGATGAAGATCATATCGAGCGCCAGAACCGTATTCTCCATCCACATGGACACCTGACGTTCCGCTCCGAAATCGAAGAGCATACCGTGATTGGTGTCCATCTGCTTGCGGAACATCAGGCCGTGTTCGCGTTGCGCGTCGTTGAGCGCGAGTTCGATCGTGAAAGGATAAGTCTTGCCGCCGGCTGTGCGAATGGACAGCTCTGATCGTGGAAAAACGATATCTTGTTGCGCCTGCGCCGTCTGCGATGACGCGCCGGCGACAACAAAAACGAAGAAAAGCGCCATCAAGGCGCCTTTCATAATATTCCTGGTTTCTGACGGAACTGTCGCAAACATCAATGTGACCGGTTTGTGGGCACGACGTTATCAGGATGGATTTCGGCTGCCATCAACCCCTTGTCGCCAGGCCCGAAGCGCACCAGAACGACCTGCCCCGGCCTCAACTCTGTCAGGCCGAAGCGGCGCAATGTTTCCATGTGAACAAATATATCCTCGGTGCCCTCGCCGCGGGTAAGGAAGCCGAACCCTTTGGTGCGGTTGAACCACTTGACCAGTGCACGCTCCAGACCGCTCGTCGCCGTCACCTGCACATGAGTGCGCACCGGCGGCATCTGCGATGGATGAACTGCCGTCGATTGGTCCATGGAAAGGATGCGGAAGGCCTGATAACCGCGATCGCGTCGCTGGATCATCGCCACGATGCGTGTGCCTTCGAGAATAGTCTGGTATCCGTCGCGGCGCAGGCAGGTCACGTGCAGCAACACGTCCTGCATGCCGTTGTCCGGCACGATGAAGCCGAAGCCCTTGGCCACGTCGAACCATTTCACGACGCCGGTAATCTCGATCAGATCAACCGGTTCACCCGCAAATTCTTCGAAACTGGCAATGCCCTTCGATGACATTCTGTCTGCCATACCTGTCGGCCCCTCGGTTACGCGCCACACATGACGGTTAACTGATTCTTAGAGGATAGATTAACATTGCGCCAACCGTCCAGCGCAAGTCTCGTGTTCTTCTTATTCACGTCCTTTCTATTCGCGGTGGCTTGCTCCAGGCTGGCGGCTGTTCCATATCGAAGGTGGCGAAAACGCTTAAATCGAGGGATCCAAATGCGATATCTCCACACTATGGTCCGGGTCAAAGACCTGGATGCCTCCCTTCATTTTTATACAACTTTGCTCGGTCTGAAAGAAGTCCGCCGAATCGAAAACGAAAAGGGCCGGTTCACCCTCGTTTTCCTCGCGGCAGGCGACGATATCGATCAGGCGACAGCCAATCAGGCCCCCTGCCTGGAACTCACCTACAACTGGGACACCGAGGACTATACGGGCGGCCGAAATTTTGGCCATCTCGCCTACGAAGTCGACAATATCTATGAATATTGCGAGCATCTGCAAAAGAACGGCGTGACCATCAACCGGCCACCGCGTGAAGGTCGCATGGCCTTTGTACGTTCTCCCGATGGCATTTCATTCGAAATCCTCCAGAAAGGCGGCAATCTTCCGGTTGCTGAGCCATGGGCCTCGATGCCGAATATCGGCAGCTGGTAATGACTTTTGACGGCGGCGCATTTCGTGTCGCCGTCAACCACTCAGGGTCCACGCAAGCTTAAAGGTGATGATTGAAGATACGCGATTCGCGGCTTCAATCTTTCTCACCAGCCGGAAGGCCAAAGCGTTGACGACCATATTTCCCGCCCATTTTTCCCGTTCCGCCACAGGCACCGTCATCAGGCAGATTGCCCTGACCGGAATTCTGATCACCATGCTCGGCAGTTGCGCCACGACAAAAAAAGTGGCCGAGGCAGATGATGCGGGCCAGGCGGATACCGCCGCGGCAGCGGTTGACATGCTCGCAAGGGGCGGAACCGCGACAACAGGCTCACAAAGCGCTTATGTCGATCCGATGGTGACAACCGCACATGGCCGCAAGATCCCTCAGAAGGGAACGCAGGTTATGGGCATGCGGACAATTGCCGGCGGCACGCCCACCCACAACGCACTGACACAGACCTATTCGCCCCTGCAGGCATCGATCGCAGGCGCGGTAACCGAACCGACCGGCGTGCGCGCCGGTAATACAAGCATCTTTTCCGGGCACGCCCAGGCGGCTGGCCCGGAAATGGCGGCGACAATGACGACCGGCTCGACTGCGCTCGATTCCCCCTATCCTGCAGTAAGAGCCATGCCGGCTGGCGGCGTGAACGCGATGACGCGCAGCGTATTCAGCACCGGCACACCCGTCGCTTGTGGCAACGACGCCAATGGAAACATGATAAGCTGCTGATTTCACGAGCGCTTCTCTAGTTTCACACAAGTTTCTACCGCTTGTCATTTTTTTGCAAAAAAGATCGTTTTGCAGCTTGCGGGAAAGAAATCCCCTCTCTATAAGGCACCACAGCACGCGCCCTTCGTCTATCGGTTAGGACGTCAGATTTTCATTCTGAAAAGAGGGGTTCGACTCCCCTAGGGCGTGCCACCTCCCCTCCGCCAAGCCATTGTTAGAATTGCCCAATTACCATCTGATGGCAGTTTGGAATTTTTCTTAATTTGACCTTTGAAAAGTGCATTTTTGCGCTTGCGGTCTTCAATCGACGCCCCTATAAGGGCGCCACAGCACGCGCCCTTCGTCTATCGGTTAGGACGTCAGATTTTCATTCTGAAAAGAGGGGTTCGACTCCCCTAGGGCGTGCCACCCCCCCTTCTGCCAAGTCATTGTTCAAGCGAGCCTATTCGGCTTTGTGGATATTTTTGTTTTCTGCACAAGATGGCGAAGACACGCATTTTTTGCTTGCGATATTCGCTCTTCCCCCCTATGAGAGCGCTCACCGCACGCGCCCTTCGTCTATCGGTTAGGACGTCAGATTTTCATTCTGAAAAGAGGGGTTCGACTCCCCTAGGGCGTGCCACTTTCTTACCCCAAAAATCGGAAAATCATTTTGCCAGCACTGCATCCAGCAGGCGCAACTGTATCCGTCGACTGCCCTGCCAATAGTCCGCGCTAAGGCTTCCAGCGGCATGGATCTGCAGGCCGCGGGATTTCGTCAGGAGGTCGCCCAGAGGTGTCTCTGCGGCGCGGAAAGCGATCCCATCCAGGCGTGAGCCGTCCATTGCTTCCAGCGTTATCTTGATATGAGCGGTGCCCACCGGACGGACATCCCTCAGGCGATGGGAGGGAATTGCGAAGATCGGCTGCGGATGACCCGACCCATAGGGCCCGGCTTTTTCCAACTGGTCGAAAAGGTCGAGGGTCGCACCTGATGCCGACAGAGCGCCGTCGATCTTCAATGAGTGGCTCGAGACAAGAGACGGCACGCGCGAGGCGGCGCTCTCCTCAAAAAATGCCCTCAGCGCTCCCAGCTTGCTGCGCTCGACGGTGAGGCCAGCTGCCATGGCATGACCGCCACCTTTCACCAGCAGGCCGTCTTCCACGGCCGCGCGCACCATATGGCCCATGTCGAAACCATTGATAGAGCGGCCGGAGCCGGTGCCTTTCCCTTGCGAATCGAAGGCGATCGCGAAAGCGGGGCGCTTGAATTTCTCCTTCAGCCTGGCTGCAAGCAAACCGACGATGCCGGGATGCCAGCCTTCATGTGCAGTGACCAGAACATTGGCGCCCTCGCCGTCTCCATATTCGGCCAGCACTTCGGCTTCCGCTTCTGCGAGCATCGCCGCTTCCATCGCTTGGCGATCCCGGTTGAGTTCGTCGAGGCGGGCTGCGATTTCCTCTGCCTGCACGCTGTCTTCCAAGGTCAGGAGGCGGCTGCCGAGCGCTGCATCGCTGATGCGTCCGCCGGCATTGATGCGCGGACCTATGAGAAAACCGAAATGATAAGGCGTAACCGGTCCCGATAGGCCGGCCTTCCTGAAAAGTGCCGCGAGGCCGAGATTTGTCATATGGCGGGCCGCAATCAGCCCCTTGACCACGTAAGCTCGGTTCAACCCCTTGAGCGGCACAACATCACACACTGTCGCGAGTGCTACGAGATCGATCCATGCAAGAAGATCGAGATTTGCCGCTCGCCGGTCTCCGGCTTCACGCAGAAGACGCGCGGTGGCTACAAGAACCAGAAACACTACGCCGGCGGCACATAGATGTCCCTGCCCCGACAAATCGTCTTCGCGATTGGGATTGACGAGCGCGACCGCTTTCGGCAGTTCGGTTCCTACCTGGTGATGATCGATTACCACGACGTCACATCCCTTAGCCGCGGCGGCGGCAAGCGATTCGTGGCTGGTCGAACCACAGTCGACGGTGACAATCAGGCTCGCACCGCGTGCGATCAACTGTTCCATGGCGGCAGCATTCGGGCCGTAGCCTTCGAATATGCGGTCAGGAATATAGATTTCGGCATCGATGTCGAAATGTTTCAGGAAGCGATAAAGCAGCGCCGAAGACGAGGCTCCGTCGACGTCATAATCGCCGAAGATGGCGACACGTTCGCGCCGCCGGATCGCTTCGAGAATTCGCGCCGAAGCCTTGTCGCAATCCGTCAGCGTCAATGGATCGGGCATCAGCGAGCGGATGGTCGGATCGAGAAACGCCGGAGCGTCATCCAAAGCCACGCCACGGCCGGCAAGAACACGGGCGATGATCTCGGGAATTCCATGGATTTGGGCGATTGCCAGCGCACGGTTCTGTGCTGCCTGATCGAGCCTGGACATCCAGCGCTGCCCGGATGCAGACCGCTCAACACCTAGAAATGCCCTCTGGACGGGATCCGCGGGTTCCTGGGGCGTTAAAGCGGTAAATATCTTTGTCGTCATCGGCTATCCATAGCCGACGACGTGCAGAAGCGGAAATGCTTTCGCGTCAGAGCCAGTTGTGAATCAACAACCACACTGCAGCGAACATAGACGCCGATGCGACAGCGAGGATCGCGACAACAAATGAGCCCGCCCTTTCAGGTTCGCCATCGTCTTCGCCAACCAGATCCTCGTTGAACGAATAAACAAGCTTCAGATACGGCACACTGCCGTGCCCGCTCTGACGCTTGGGTCGGCCATAAAGGCCGTCACTCATATCAATAGACATCACGCAAACGCCTCCTCCTGCGATGGTGAATGAGGAGAGTGTACGGTGATTTTCTCCCTGCGACCAGTCATCAAACTGTCATTCGGGAATATTTTCACAAAATACTAAAATACAGCCAAAGCACATCGCGCCCTGTCAGGTTTACAAGCTACTCTTTGGCTTCTTGTTCTCGGCTTTTGTTACGCAGCCGGCCCGAGATTTTTCAGGAGGCGCGCGGCCGCTCGATGCGGATCACCTGCGGCTCGCCGACGAGATAGGTCTCCTGCTTGATCCCCTCGACTGCCTTGCGGATCGATGCTTCGGTGGTGGCGTGGGTGACAAGGATGATGGTCTTGGAGGTATCCGTCTGCGCGGGCTTCGGCCGCTGAACGATCGATTCCAGCGAAATGTTGTTTTCCGCCATGCGGGCAGCGACGCTGGCAAAAACGCCGGTGCGGTCGGCAACCGTCAGGCGGATGAAGTACCCACCTTCATGGCTTCGCATCCGGGCCTTCTGGTAGGGAGCGAGTGCGACTGCCGGAGTGCCGAGAACAGGCACGCGCTGCGCGCCGGGCTGGCTCTTGGCAATGTCGGCGATGTCGCCGAGCACGGCCGAAGCAGTCGCATTGCCGCCGGCGCCGGGGCCGACCATCAGAAGTTCGCCCAGGATATCGGATTCAATCGCCACGGCATTGGTGACGCCGTCGACCTGTGCGATCACGCTGTCATGCGGCACCATGGTCGGGTGAACGCGCTGCTCGATACCGCTTTCGGTGCGCTGGGCAACGCCGAGCAGCTTGATGCGGTAACCGAGATCGGCAGCGGCCAGAATGTCGTCGATCGAGATATTGGTGATGCCTTCGAGATAGATCTCGTCGGCTGCGATCTTTGTGCCGAATGCAAGAGTCGTGAGGATCGCCAGCTTGTGGGCCGTGTCATTACCCTCGATATCGAAGGCGGGATCGGCTTCGGCATAACCGAGACGCTGGGCTTCCTTCAGGCATTCCGCAAAGGACAGACCTTCCTTCTCCATCTTGGTAAGGATGTAGTTGCAGGTGCCGTTCATGATGCCATAGACGCGCGAGACGGTGTTTCCCGTCAGGCTCTCACGCAGCGCCTTGATGACCGGGATGCCACCGGCAACGGCGGCTTCGAAGTTTAGGAGAGCGCCCTTCTCCTCGGCGATCGTCGCAAGCTCGACGCCGGAGGCCGCCAGAAGCGCCTTGTTAGCGGTCACCACGTGCAGGCCGCGCTCCAGTGCAATCCGGACGGAATCGGCCGCGGCACCCGTGGCGCCACCCATCAGCTCGACGAAGACATCGATATCGGCTTCGGCTGCAAGCTTTTCCGGTGTTTCGAACCACGCCATGCCGGACATGTCGAAGCCACGGTCACGGTTGCGGTCGCGGGCGGTAATGGCAGTGATCTCGATCGCTCGTCCGCATGTCACGGCCAGTTCATTGGCACGTGTCTGGATGATCTTGACCAGCGAAGCACCCACGGTTCCAAGACCCGCGATGCCGACTTTGAGGGCGTCTGCCATTTCGCATTCCCGATGTTTGAAAAAGCGGCCACGAACGGGCCGCTTGAGGATTATGACGGTCGATGACCGACTTAGCGATGCGTATTCAACGAAATGACGTTGTGCATCGTCTCGTCGACGGTCGAGAAAAACTTCTTGATATTACGGGCCGCCTGGCGGATCCGGTGCTCGTTCTCGACAAGTGCGAGGCGCACGTAATCGTCGCCCATTTCGCCGAAACCGATGCCCGGAGCGACCGCGACATCAGCCTTTTCGACGAGAAGCTTGGAAAATTCAAGCGAGCCGAGGTGACGGAACTTTTCCGGGATCTTTGCCCAGGCGAACATGGTGGCAGCCGGCGGCGGCACTTCGAAACCGGCCTTGCCGAAGCTGTCGACCATCACGTCGCGGCGACGCTTGTAGACATTGCGGACTTCCGCGATATCCGAGCCATCGCCGTTCAGCGCGTGGGTCGCGGCAACCTGGATCGGCGTAAACGCGCCGTAATCCAGATAGGATTTCACCCGCGTCAGCGCTGCGATAAGGCGCTCGTTGCCGACGGCAAAGCCCATGCGCCAGCCCGGCATGGAGAAGGTTTTCGACATCGAGGTGAACTCGACGCAGACATCCATCGCGCCCGGAACCTGCAGGACCGACGGCGGCGGATTGTTGTCGTTGAAATAGATCTCGGAATAGGCAAGGTCGGACAACACGATGATGTCGTGTTTCTTGGCGAATGCGATGACATCCTTGTAGAAGTCGAGGCTCGCCACATAGGCCGTCGGGTTGGACGGGTAATTGATGATCAGCGCCAGCGGCTTGGGGATCGAATGCTTTACCGCGCGCTCAAGCGGCGGGAAGAAGCTGTCGTCCGGCTCTACCGACATGGAGCGGATCACACCGCCTGCCATCAGGAAGCCGAAGGCGTGGATCGGATAGGTCGGGTTCGGGCAAAGAATGACATCGCCGGGCGCGGTGATCGCCTGCGCCATGTTGGCAAAGCCTTCCTTCGACCCAAGGGTCGCGACAACCTGGGTATCGGGGTTGAGCTTCACACCGAATCGGCGGGCATAATAGGCGGCCTGCGCGCGACGAAGGCCCGGAATGCCCTTGGAGGACGAATAACGGTGGGTGCGCGGATCCTGAACCACTTCGCACAGCTTGTCGACGATCGCCTTAGGCGTCGGGAGGTCCGGATTGCCCATGCCGAGATCGATAATGTCCGCGCCACCCGCTCGCGCGCTGGCCTTCAAACGGTTGACCTGTTCGAAAACGTAAGGCGGCAGTCTGCGGACTTTATGAAACTCTTCCATCTCTCTTCCCATTGGCGCACGAAGCAGCAATTGAGCGACATCAATGTGTCGCATCCGATTGCTTTGCGGCCAAACAGGACGAAAGGCAAGTGCTAAGACAGGCGACGCGTTACTTAGAGATATCGTTCAGCGCGTCGGTGCCGTGATCGGCCGCCAGTTTCCTGTATTCGGCGACACGCCTTTTATACTCGGCCTCGCTGATCGAGCCGCTGCGACGGGCGCGTGCGAGCGCTGCCATGCGGGGCTCGGACTTGTTGTAATCCTCGTCCTCGATCTGCTCGTTGGCGGCAAGAAGTGTGCGATCGAAGGTCGGATAGGTTCCGGTATCCTTCTTGACCAGCGGACCCGGTGCACGTTCGGTCTTCGACTGGGAAATCACGGCCGGCGGTGCGGTGTTTGGTATACCGTCGTCAAGCGCAAAGCTCTGGCTGTTGCAGGAGGCCAGCAGCGGCAATAGAGCCAGAGGTGCTGCGACAGACAAACATCCGATCCCGCGCTTTAGAATTCCCATGGCCTGCCCCATCTCCGTCAATGCCGTCATCGGACCCTGTCCGACCCTGACGCGGGCGGTGATCCGCCGTCGTCGTCCTTTCCGGCACTTGTATTCGGTTTCGGGCGCGATGTACAAATGAAAACAACGGTCATGCACGGGAGGCTGCGATTGGCGCAAAAGTCCGACGATCACGGGCATTCCGGACAGGAATTTCCGGGCTTCGATATGAGTTTCTTCGAAGCCTATGCGATCAAGGACCCTCAGTCCCTGATGATGAATGCTGCGCGGGCATTCGAGAATCTGGGTCGCGCTGCTTCCGAATGGCTCGGCCCGCGTGAACGCGGCGAGACATCGGACGATCTTTTCGCCGGACCGATCGGCGATTTCATCAAAACCATGTCGGCGCTCACAGAATACTGGACTTCCGACCAGAAACGCATGCTCGAGGCGCAGACACTGCTTCTGTCGACCTATTTCGAGATCTGGATGCGCAGCATTCAGCAGGCGGGCGGGACGGAAGAAAACAGCGCCAAAGCCGAGATGGCGGCCAACAAGGACCGGCGCTTTGCCGACGAGGACTGGTATCGCAACCCGTTCTTCTCCTTCCTGCGGCAGGTCTACCAGGCAAGCGCCTCTTGGGCCGAGAGGCTGGTGAGCGAGGCGGACGGGCTGGACGAGATCACCAGATACAAGGCGCGTTTCTATGTCAGGCAGTTCACCGCCGCGTTTTCACCCAGCAATTTCGCGATGACCAATCCGGAAGTATGGCGCGCGACGGTGGAAAGCCAGGGCATGAACCTTGTCACCGGCATGCGGATGCTGACCGAAGACGTGATCGCCGGCGGCGGGCATTTGCGCCTGCGCCAGACGGATGCCACCCGGTTTTCCGTCGGCAACAACCTCGCGATCACACCGGGAAAGGTGGTTGCCCGCAACGAGCTTTGCGAGATCATCCAATATGCGCCTTCGACCGAGACGGTGTTCAGACGGCCGCTGGTGATCGTGCCGCCCTGGATCAACAAGTTCTACATACTCGACCTGACGCCCGAAAAAAGCTTCATCAAGTGGTGCGTCGATCAGGGGCATACGGTGTTCGTCATCTCCTGGGTCAATCCGGACCGCGACCATGCGGCGAAGGACTGGGAATCCTATATTCGCGAAGGCATCGATTTTGCTCTCGATACGGCTGAGCAGGCGACGGGAGAGAAGCAGGTCAACGCGATCGGTTACTGCGTCGGTGGTACCCTGCTTTCCGCAGCACTTGCCTGGCATGCGCAGAAAAAGGATACGCGGATCGCTTCCGCAACGCTTCTGACCGCTCAGGTGGATTTTGCCGAGGCCGGAGAGTTGAAGGTGTTCGTCGATGAGGAACAGCTTGCCGTCATCGAGGCACAGATGAAGGCGAGTGGTTACCTCGCGGCGTCGCAGATGGCGGCGGCCTTCAACCTTCTCCGTTCGTCGGAGCTGATCTGGCCCTATGTCGTCAACAACTACCTCAAGGGCAAGGAACCGATGCCCTTCGACTTGCTATACTGGAACTCCGATTCGACGCGGGTCGCGGCCGCCAACCACTCCTACTACCTGCGCAACTGCTATCTCGACAACGCGCTCTCTGCCGGCCAGATGAAGCTCGGCGGCGGCGCGATCGATCTCCGTGACATAACTATCCCGATCTACAATCTCGCCACCCGCGAGGATCACATCGCCCCTGCCCGCTCTGTCTTTCGCGGCAACGGCCTGTTCGGCGGGCCGGTCGAATTCGTTCTCTCCGGCTCCGGGCATATTGCCGGCGTCGTCAACCCGCCGAGCCGGACGAAATATCGATACTGGTCCGAAGGTGCAGCCGCCGAGACGCTGGACGGCTGGCTGAAAGAGGCGACGGAAACCGCCGGCTCCTGGTGGCCGCACTGGCAGGCATGGGTGGAAGCGCAGGAAACCACCCGTGTACCAGCCCGCATCCCTGGCGACCACGCTCTATCACCGCTCGGAGATGCGCCGGGCACCTATGTTCTGGCGCGCGCCTGACGGACCAACCATGCGATTTGCCCCTCCTCTCATTCCTGCCACGCTGGTGCAGCGCTACAAGCGTTTTCTGTTCGACGCCATTCTCGATGACGGCACGCCGATCACAGGCTCCTGCCCTAATACCGGCTCGATGCGCGGACTGACGACACCCGGATCGCGGATCTGGCTTTCCGAGCACGACAGCCCGACGCGCAAATACCGGCATGTCTTCGAGATGATAGAGGCTGAGGGTGAAGTGGTCGGCGTCAATACCGGCATGCCGAACCGGCTAACCGAGGAAGCGATCCGCGCCGGCCTGATCCCCAGCCTTTCCGGTTACCCGACAATCTTGAGAGAGCAGAAATACGGCCGCAACTCGAGGATCGATTTCCTGCTGAAGGGCGATGGCCTGCCGGATGCCTATGTGGAAGTGAAGAACGTCCATTTCAGCCGGCAGACTGGACTGGCCGAATTTCCCGATACGGTCACCAAGCGCGGCGCCAAACATCTGGAAGAACTCGGAGACATGGCGGATGCGGGTCACCGCGCAGTGATGATTTATCTGATCCAGCGATCGGATTGCCAAAGCTTCTCGATCTGCTCCGATCTTGATCCGTTTTATGCCGCGGCATTCGCCCGGGCACAAAGCCGTGGTGTCGAGGCATACGCGCTCAAATGCGCGGTTTCTCCCGAAGGAATAGAACCGCTGGATCTGATCGAAATGAAGCCCCTGCCGGAAGGAATGCAGTCGCAGCCGCTGTTCGCCATGGACTAAAGCGGGCGTGCTGCATTATGAACGGGGGAACGATTGAGAGAAATATGATGGTCAATTACATCGAGGCGGTTTCCGCCCCCCCAAAGAATACGGGTGCAATCCGTCTTTACAACACGACCGACGACTTTGCCGGCATGCGCAAGGCGTGTCTTCTGACCGCGCGTTGCCTCGATGAACTCGCTTCGATCATCAAGCCGGGCGTCACCACCAGCGCGATCGACCGGTTCGTCTTCGAATTCGGCATGGATCACGGCGCGCTTCCCGCGACGCTGAACTATCGCGGTTACAAATATTCGGTCTGCACATCGATCAATCATGTCGTCTGTCACGGCATGCCGGACGACAAGCCGCTGCGTGAAGGCGATATCGTCAATATCGACGTCACCTACATTCTCGACGGATGGCATGGCGATTCCAGCCGCATGTATCCCGTCGGGCAGATCAAGCGCGCTGCCGAGCGTCTTCTGGAAGTAACGTATGAGTGCCTGATGCGCGGCATTGCCGTCGTCAAGCCCGGCGTGCGAACCGGTGCGATCGGCGAAGCGATCCAGACCTATGCGGAAGCGGAGCGCTGCTCCGTCGTGCGCGATTTCTGCGGCCATGGCGTCGGGCAGCTGTTCCACGATTCTCCGAACATCCTGCATTACGGCCGAGCCGACGAAGGGCCGGAACTGAAGGAAGGCATGATCTTCACGATCGAGCCGATGATCAATCTCGGCAAACCGCATGTGAAGGTTCTTGCCGACGGCTGGACGGCGGTCACCCGCGACCGGTCGCTTTCGGCACAATATGAACATGCGGTCGGCGTTACTGCCACGGGCTGCGAGATCTTCACTCTTTCGCCCGGTGGTTTCGACCGCCCCGGCCTTCCGCCGCTCGAAGGCTGATCCATGAACAAGCGCCCCGCCTCCTCGCAAGATTCGCATGAACCGACCGAGGAGACGGGCCGCGAAGACCTGTTCGCCGACGAGCGCGGTTATTTTGCCGAACATGTGGGAAAACGGGCGCCACTCAAGGCAGATCATCTTCCCGGAGCCGCCGAACATTATCTCGGACACCGCGAGCGGTTACGCGACAAATACCGCGACCATGGCGATACGTCGCTCGCCGACTACGAAATCCTCGAACTTCTACTTTTCCGCTCGATCCCGCGCCGGGATACCAAGCCGCTGGCGAAAGCGCTGCTCGCCCGCTTCGGCTCGCTTGCAGGCGTGTTCGGCGCTCCGGCGAGCCTGCTGCAGGAGGTCAAGGGGATCGGCGAGAGCGTGGCGCTCGACCTGAAACTGGTCGCGACGGTCGGCCAGCGGATTTTGCGAAGCGAGCTTCGGGAAAAGCAGGTTCTCTCGTCGTGGTCATCGGTGATCGATTATTGCCATGCGGTGATGGCCTACGAAGCCCGCGAGCAGTTCCGCATTCTTTTTCTCGACAAGCGCAATGCGCTGATCGCCGATGAAATCCAGGGCAAGGGAACAGTCGATCACACGCCTGTCTATCCGCGCGAGGTGGTGCGGCGGGCATTGGAGCTTTCCGCCACCGCCATCATTCTCGTCCACAATCATCCAAGCGGCGACCCGACCCCGTCACGCGCCGATATCGACATGACCAAAACGATCGTGGATACGGCAAAGCCACTCGGCATCACCGTCCACGACCATATCATCATCGGCAAGGACGGTCATGCCAGCCTCAAGGGACTGAGGCTGATCTGAGCCCTCGCCCGTTTCATCCGGCGAAATAGGCGTCCTGATCGAGATCTTCCAGCAGACCAGGCTGGTTCGGTTTCCATTTCAGCCGTTCTTTCGTTTTCGCGCTCGATGCCGGGCTGTCCATGCCGGCGAAATGGGCGAACCAGCCGAAATGCGCCGCGGCTTCCTCATGGGACTTGGAGACGACCGGCACATCCAGACGACGGCCGATCAGCGCGGCAATCTGCCTAAACGGAACACCTTCTTCCGCAACCGCATGATAACGCGGCTCGAGCGCTCCCCGCTCCAGCGCCAGACGGTAGACCGTCGCGGCATCGAACCGATGAACCGCCGGCCAGCGGTTTACGCCATTACCGACATAGGCGGAAACGCCGGTCTCGCGCGCCCTGGCAATCAACATCGGCACGAAACCATGATCGCCGGTTCCATGAACCGAAGGCGGCAGGCGGATCAGGGAGGCTTTCACGCCGCGCTCGACAATTGCCGCAACGGCCTCTTCGGTGGCGACACGCGGGATGACGGATGAGCCGACATTCGGCAGATCATCTTCCGTGGCAGGCCGACCTAGCTGAAGCAGGCCCGTGCCGGATGTCACCAGAAAGGGACGATCGGATCCGGCCAGTTCATCGCCAAAGGCTGCGATGATGCGACGGTCAGCCTCGCAGTTCTCCTTGAATCTCGAAAAGTCGTGATTGAAGCCGGTATGGATCACCGCATCTGCGGCAGCCGCCCCGGCCTGAAGGCTGGCGAGATCATCCAGAGACCCACGGTGAATCTGGGCTCCGGCAGCCTGCAGCGAGGCGCTGCCGGCATCGGAGCGAGACAGGCCGAGGACCTGATGGCCGACGGAAACAAGCTCGCGCACGACGGCGGTACCGACAAAACCCGTTGCACCCGTAACGAAGACACGCATATGAAAACCTCATGCTCGCATGTTGACGAATGTCGCATATGATCGGGATACGGACGATAAAAGCCGTGATCTTATACCGGTATCGGGACTAACAGGCTGACGACAATGGCAGAGGCGATCGACAAAGCACGGGATGACAATCCGCTTGGAAGCTACCTGAAGGATCGCCGGGCAAAGCTAGATCCGGCGGAATTTGGTATCGAGACAAGACGGCGCCGTACGCCCGGTCTTAGGCGCGAAGAAGTTGCCCAGCGCGCCAATGTCAGCGCCACATGGTATACGTGGCTGGAACAGGGACGCGGCGGCTCGCCGTCGAGCGATGTATTGAACCGGCTCGCCAGGGCGCTAGCACTTACCAGCGCCGAACGCGAACACCTATTCCTGCTGGCACAACACCGACCGCCGGAAATTCGTCACCAGCCGTTCGAACCCATATCGGCGCAATTGCAGCGGGTTCTGGATGCGATGACATTCAGCCCTGCCGTGCTGCGCACCGCACTTTGGGATGTCGTCGGCTGGAACGCGGCGGCAAGCGTTGTCATGACCGACTACGCTCTCCTGCCGCCGGAAGAGCGTAACATTCTGAAGCTGATTTTCTGCAACGAGCGGGTTCGCGGACATATGGTCAACTGGGAACGGGACGCTCGCTCGGCGGTCGCGTCTTTCCGTGCCGAAGCGATCAAGGCGGCACCTGCACAAGCTCTGCAGGCGATGGTCGAGGATCTCAGCCAGGCAAGCCCCGAGTTCAGCGCGATCTGGCAGGATTACGACATTCAGAACTATGGTGCCGGAACAAAACATTTCCGCCACGAGATCGCCGGCGACCTGATGATGGAATATTCCTCCTTCACAGTCGATGGCCGGCCAGATCTCGGCCTTGTCGTGTTCACACCGATGACCGAAGCAGATGCCGAGCGCGTCAGGCAGTTGCTCGAGACCGCGCGAAACGGCCGATAACCAGCGGCAAACACTCGAAAACCGTCATCATTGCACCGCACAATAATCGTATCTTTAGACAGGCTTGGACCTTGCCCACGCAATTGTCTTTTGTCATTTTCGAAACATTGCCGCATGCAATCAGAATTTTAGAATAGTCGTGTAGATCAGGTCTGGTTGTTTTGGCTGGCGGGACCAGCGAGTTCTAAACGGAGAATTTCATGCACCAGTACGACCTCATCGTGGTTGGCAGCGGCCCGGCGGGACGGCGTGCTGCCATCCAGGCGGCAAAGCTCGACAAAAAAGTGCTTGTCGTCGAGCAGGGTCGACGCGTCGGCGGGGTATCGGTTCATACCGGTACAATTCCGTCAAAAACGCTGCGAGAGACCGCACTTAATCTTTCTGGCTGGCGCGAACGCGGCTTTTACGGCCGCTCCTACAGGGTCAAGCAGGAGATCAGTGCGGAAGACCTGCGCCGACGCCTGCTGATTACACTCGACCACGAAGTTGATGTTCTGGAACATCAGTTTGCCCGTAACAGAGTTCAGCATATTCGCGGCAAGGCGAGCTTCGTTTCGAAGGATACGATGCAGATCGTCAAGGATGACGACGACACAGTTCACGTCACGGGCAAAAGCATCCTTCTCGCAGTCGGTACCCGCCCCTATCGCCCGGACTCGATTCCGTTCGACAACAAGACTGTTCTCGACAGCGACGAATTGCTGGAGATCCACAACCTGCCTCGCTCTATCGTTGTGATCGGCGCCGGTGTCATCGGCATCGAATACGCGACGATCTTTTCCGCGCTCGACGCTGCGGTTACCGTCATCGATCCGAAATCGACGCTTCTCGATTTCATCGACAAGGAAATCATCGAAGACTTCACCTATCAACTGCGTGACCGCAACATGAAGCTTCTGCTCGGGCAAAAAGCCGAGAAAGTAGAAAAGCTTCCGGACGGCAAGATTGCCGTAACGGTTGATACCGGCCGCAGGATCGTTGCCGACATGGTGCTTTACGCCGCCGGACGAGTCGGTGCGACGGATACGCTGAACCTTTCCGCCGCGGGACTTGAAGCAGACAGCCGAGGTCGTCTGCGCGTCAACCCGGAAACCTTCGAGACCGCCGTTGCAGGCATCTATGCCGCCGGCGACGTTGTCGGTTTTCCGAGCCTTGCCTCCACATCGATGGAACAGGGACGGATCGCGGCCCGTGTTGCTGTCGGCGCGATGGCAAAGGAGCCGCAGAAATATTTCCCTTACGGCATCTATGCCGTCCCGGAGATTTCGACCTGCGGCCTGACAGAGGAAGAGATGCGGGAGCGCGGCATTCCCTATGAATGCGGTGTCGCGCGGTTCCGCGAAACGTCGCGCGGCCACATCATGGGGCTCGACAGTGGTCTGCTGAAGCTGATCTTCTCGCTGAAGACGCGGCGCCTACTTGGCGTGCATATCGTCGGCGAAGGTGCGACCGAACTGGTTCACATCGGTCAGGCAGTGCTCAACCTCAAGGGCACTGTCGAATATTTCGTCGAGAACACTTTCAACTATCCGACGCTCGCAGAAGCCTACAAGATTGCCGGCCTCGATGCCTGGAACAGGATGGGCGAAAAGCGGACGGGAGACACGCCTGCCGAAACCGTTCAGCTGACGGATGCCGCTACACCGACAACGGTTGAGGCGAATGTTACCGTCGAAAAGAAGAAGGCATCTTCGAAGTAATCGACATTCGCAACCTACAGAAAAGCCGCTCCTTTCGGGGCGGCTTTTTTTGTTGCGGCCTGTTTTGACCGGTAGATACAAAAATGGCCCCATAAGGGGCCATTTTCGCAAATTTCGTCGCGATTAACGCGAGTAGAATTCGACGACCAGCGACGGTTCCATGATGACCGGGTACGGTACATCCGAGAGAGCCGGTACGCGAGCGTAGGTGGCAACCATCTTGTTGTGGTCGACTTCGAGGTAATCCGGAACGTCGCGTTCAGCGAGCGAAACGGCTTCGAGAACCGTTACGAGCTGCTTGGACTTCTGGCGAACTTCGATAACGTCGCCGGCCTTGCAACGGTAGGAACCGATGTTGACGCGAACACCGTTTACCGTAACGTGGCCGTGGTTGACGAACTGACGGGCAGCAAAGACCGTCGGAACGAACTTGGCGCGGTAGACGATGGCGTCCAGACGCGACTCGAGCAGACCGATCAGGTTTTCACCGGTGTCGCCCTTGCGGCGGTTGGCTTCTTCGTAGATCGCGCGGAACTGCTTCTCGCGGATGTCGCCGTAGTAGCCCTTCAGCTTCTGCTTGGCGCGGAGCTGAACACCGAAGTCGGAGAGCTTGCCCTTGCGGCGCTGGCCGTGCTGGCCCGGGCCGTATTCGCGGCGGTTAACCGGGGACTTCGGACGGCCCCAGATGTTTTCGCCCATACGGCGGTCAATTTTGTACTTGGACGATTCGCGCTTGCTCATCGCATTTCCTTTCGAACGGTTGCACCGGTTTGTTGCCAAACCGGATGAAGGAAACACGCCCTCCTCTGAACCTCGTTTTGGAAGTTCTGACAGGCTTCTCACGAAAGCGATCGGAGAGTGCCACGGGACATGTCAAATGAAACACCGTGCGTTGCCACCCGGTGCTGGGCCGGTCTTTAGGGGGATGTCATGGAATTGTCAACTGCGGAAGGACCTTAAGCAGTTTATTCCGCTGCGATCTTGAGATCGCCCTCATCAGGAGCTTCAGCGGCACCCGGAGCCGTTTCAGCCTGCAGGTCCGGGAAGGCGACGATGCGTTTGCCGGCGAAATCGGTGTGCACGACGATCAACCCCTGTTCCTCGAAATAACCGAGAAGGCGGCGGGCGCGGCGGGCGGAATGCGTTCCGTAGGCGCGGGCGATGCGGGCGTCAGACGGGCAAGGCTCAGCGCCGAGTGCTGCCTTTGCCATCATAAGGAATACGCCCTGCAGATCATCGGAAACGCCGTTCGACAGCGAGAGAACCGTCGCCCAGGATTCGCTTGCGGCCATCGTTGCGTCGACACCGGAACGGGCGATCGCCGTGCGGCGACGGAAATCGCTGAGCGATATCGGCGGGCCAGGCAAACGGCGCATGCGGGCGCGCACGAGAAAATCCTGATAGAGTACGCTGTCGGTCCGATAGGCCGATTGCGGATCATCGAGGATTTCCGACATGACCGCCGTCAGCCGTTCCTCGCGCTCTTCCTCTGTCAGTTCCGGCATGGCCACGCGTGGCTCGTTCGCCGCAGGCTGGCTTGCCGCAGGCGCCGAACGCGAGAGTTCAGCCAGAATATCGGTCGTCGGGCGCGGTGTCGGCGTCGGGCGGCGCACGGCGGTAATCGGCCGGGCGAATTCTTCCGGGTCAGGCGTGAAGATCAGGTCTTCGACATCCTGCGGCGCATCCGGCAGCGGCATCAGCTTGGGGCTGGAGGAGCGCGCCGAGGTTTCGACATTGCCGATGACGATAGGCAGCGGACGGCGCGACAGAGCCGGCCCGAGCGCCACGAAATTGCCGCGCTTCAGGTCGCGGAACATTTCGGCCTGGCGGCGATCCATGCCGAGAAGATCGGCCGCGCGCGCCATGTCGATATCAAGGAAGGTGCGGCCCATCAGGAAATTCGAGGCTTCGGCAGCAACGTTCTTGGCAAGCTTTGCAAGGCGCTGGGTTGCGATAACGCCGGCAAGACCGCGCTTACGGCCGCGGCACATGAGGTTGGTCATCGCCCCGAGCGACATCTTTCTGGCATCTTCGGAAACATCGCCACCGACGGAGGGGGCAAACATCTGCGCTTCGTCGACCACGACGAGAACCGGGTACCAGTAATCGCGATCTGCATCGAACATGCCGTTGAGAAAAGCGGCGGCGGCGCGCATCTGCTCTTCGAGATCAAGACCCTCGAGCGTCAGCACGCAGGAGACGCGGTTCTTGCGGATTCGGTTGGCAATGCCGGCAAGTTCGGCTTCGGTGCGCTCGCCATCCACGACCACATGGCCGTATTTATCCGACAGAGTGACAAAGTCGCCTTCCGGATCAATGACGACCTGCTGCACCCACGGAGCTGACTGCTCTAGCAGACGGCGCAGAAGATGCGACTTGCCCGAACCGGAATTGCCCTGGACGAGCAGACGCGTGGCCAGAAGCTCTTCGATATCGAGCTTGGCCGGCGAACCACCGGTCACAGTTCCCATATCGATGCCGACTTGCACTATGCTGCCCTCGTATGCCCAAGATTTGTGTCTTGTCGGCGGTCTCGCTGCGGTAAGGCAGTGTGCCGACCCCTCCCCTTAACAGAGATCGAGATTCGTTTCTTCGGGAAAGAGAGAAAAATCAACAGGCATTAAGATCAGAGCTTTGCGATCAGGCGGCGGCCCGCTTGAAGCCTAGCGACAGAAGCCCCGCCCCGATCATCAGCGACCCGCCGGTGCGATTGACGATACGCTGGACTTTGGGCTTGCGGATCGTGTTGCGAGCTATCGAGGCCAGAAGCCCGTAGAGCGCGGCATTGATGGTTGCCAGAACCAGGAAGGTCACTTCGAACACCGCCATCTGGAAGAAGAGCGGCCGGGTCAGATCGAGGAATTGCGGCAGGAAGGCAACAAAAAAAACGATGCTTTTCGGGTTAAGCGCCGTCACCGCATAGGTATGGAGGAAAACGCGAAATGGTCGGACGACCGGTGCATCGGCATCTTCGACGGTTTGCGCCTGCGCGGAAACCGGCGCGCGCCATAGTTTGATGCCCAGATAAATAAGGTAGGCGGCTCCGACCCATTTCAACACGGTGAACAGCATGGCGGATGTTGCGAGCAGCGCACCGAGGCCAAGCATGGAGGCGGTCATGGCGGTGAAATCGCCGAGCGCCACGCCGGCCACGGTGGCGCTCGCCACCTTGCGACCATGGCTCAGCGCGTAGGAAATGACGAGAAGGATGGTCGGTCCCGGAATTGCCAGCAGCACGGCGGATGCGGCAACAAATGCAAGCCAGTGTTCGAACGACATGGGCGTTTCCTCGGATGGATAATGAGATCAAGTCACGGAAAGATCAGCGTGACAAGTGGGCGTTTCAGGCGTAGCGGCGCCAGCTGTAGAGAATGTCGGGCTCGTGTTCTTCGTTGTCAGCGCCATCGGTTTCGCGAACGGCCTCGAACCCCTTACTTTCATAAAAACGCCGGGCACCGGCATTCTTCTGAAATGTCCAGAGATTAAGGCGAACATGACTGGCCGTGGCTAGACCAAGAAGGCGCGAACCAATGCCCCGCCCCTGCATATGCGGCAGGATATAGAGCTGATCGACCCAGCCTTGGCGAAACGCGATGACGCCGAGCAGCCCATCCTGTCGCGCAGCACCCCAGATGACGCAGTTCGAGAACAGGTATCCCGACCAGAAAACCCGATCCTCTTCCCGCTTGTGAAGGCCCGCAAGCCATGGAAGTTGCGCGTCGAATGCGGTGCGAAACACATTCGACGCGTCCTCCATGTCTGCAAGGACCAGTTGGCGGAAGGTCAGACCGTCGTTCACAGGTAGTTCCTCCAGTCGACGAACCGGGACTGCAGGACAAAATCGACCTCAGGAATATTCTCGGGCAGGCCGATATCCCGAAGCATGTGATTGTCGAGATCCGACGAACGGTTCGCCGAAAACGGCGAAGAGCGCTTGACGAGGGTCGCGACAAGCGCCCGGATCAGACGCCAGGGACCGTGGCGCCGGTGGAGAGCGTCCATTTCTGCCGACAGAACATCAGCAACCATTACGTGCATTTCACGCATAGCTTTTCCGCCCCGTCTCGCGAGTGCGAGCGGGTCCTTTCGTGGTTTGGAAAGACGCGCGCGGAAGTGCAGACGGCAAGTACCGTCAGGCGGATAGACCGGTCACGTCAAATCGAGTTTAGATCGAGAAAGATGCCAAAAGGCGGATTCCAGGCGTTATCAGCCGTGGAAAGCAAGTCCGAGAAGATTGCGCGGGTAATTCACCCGCACGGTTCGGACCAATCCGCCAGAGAGGCGCATATAAGCAGAATATGTATTCATGGATGCTCTCCCTTGTTTGGGTTGCGGATGCTGGAACATTGCACGGTCTTTTCAAACGCGCAAGCACTCACAATCGAAAATTGCATTGAAAGGCGATTTTGTTGCGCGACGGCAACAGTTATCCATCAGGCTGCATCTCAGCCGGTGCGAAGACCGAAACCCTGCATCAGGCGGCGGGTGGCAAAATCCGGGTTGCCCGAGGTGAAGACGGCAAAGTCGAGACCTTCGGGATGTTCGACGCCTTCGATGAGCGGTGCCTTGCGGCGCGCCTGTCTTGCAATCGCTTCGGCAGGGTCGAGCCAGTCGACCGGCCAGGGAGCGAGACGCCGGAAGAGATTGGCCATGAAGGGGTAATGGGTGCAGGCGAGCACGACGATATCGGTCTTCTCGCCATCCTTCTCGACAAAGCAAGGGGCGATTTCGGCAAGCACCTCGTCATCGGCTATCGCCTCGCCGCGGATATAGCTTTCCGCCATGCGGGCGAGGTTTTCGGATCCGACGAGACGGACATGACATTGGGTGGCGAAGGACTGGATGAGATCGCGCGTATAGGCGCGCTTGACTGTGCCGGGCGTTGCCAGAACGGAGACAAGCCCCGAGCGGGTGCGCTCGGCCGCCGGTTTGATCGCCGGCACCGTGCCGACGAAGGTCATGTCGGGGAATTTTTCACGGAGCGCGGCACCGGCCAGAGTAAAGGCCGTATTGCAGGCGATGACACAGATTTCCGGCCTGTGTTCCGCAAGCAGCTTTTCGAACAGCGAAAGAATGCGCTCCTGCAATGCACCCTCCTCCCAGCTTCCGTAGGGAAAGGCCGCGTCATCGGCGACGTAGACGAAGCCGCGTTCCGGCATCAGCACGCGCGCTTCACGCAGCACCGTCAGCCCACCGATGCCCGAATCGAACACCAGTATCGGCTTCAGTTCATTCGCCGCTGTCATTCCCCTCTGTCTCCCCTGCTTCTGAGGCCCTCTTCTGTCTCGGCACCGTCTTTTTCGGCCACTGCCGCGGGAAGCGATCAAGCGAATTGATCACCCCGCGAAACACGCTGATCTCCTGTTCGGAAAAGGCCCGACGCGACAGGACGGCCCGAAGGTTGTCGATCATTTTTGGCTTTTTTTCTGGCGGATGGAAATAACCGCGGGCATCCAGCGCCTCTTCGATATGCTCGAACATGCCGAGCACCTGTTCCTTCGTCGAAGGGTTCTGTTCGATCGGCTGGAAGCGTGTCTCTTCAAGGTCGTCGATGCCCGACTTCATCCAGTCATAGGACATGAGAAGCACGGCCTGGGCGATATTGAGCGACGCGAAGGCAGGGTTTACCGGGAAGGTGACGATCTCGTCGGCAAGCGCCACTTCTTCATTGTTAAGGCCCCAGCGCTCACGGCCGAAGAGGATTCCGGTCTTTTCGCCCGCCTTGAATTTTTCACGCAGGGTGGCGGCGGCAAATACCGGCGAGCGGACGGGCTTGAAGCCGTAACGCTCGCGGGCCGTCGTGGCATAGACGAAGTTGAGGTCGCTGATCGCCTCTTCCAGCGTGTCATAGACCTTGGTGCCGTCGATGACGTGATCGGCCTTGGAGGCGGCAGAGCGCGCCTTTTCATTCGGCCAGCCATCACGCGGGTTGACGAGGCGGAGTTCGACGAGGCCGAAATTGGCCATGGCGCGGGCGACCATGCCGATATTTTCGCCGAGTTGCGGCTCGACCAGAATGATCGCCGGTCCTTCGGCAATGAGTTCACGTTCGCTATTGGTGCCCGACATATTCGTTTCCGCTTGTTCTTGAAGCCGGGCAATAGACCCGTCGGACAGTAACGGCAAGCCGGTTATTGGCTCTTTTGCTCATCTGCAGCCGGTGGATAAAGGCGGTTGAGCAGATTGGTGACCATATCCGCCCCATGTGCGGCGCCGTGCCCCGGTGCCGGCAGATTGCCGCTTGCAGCAGCATGACGCGACGTCTTGATGGAAAAACAGTCCGCCTTCCTGGCTGCGGCCTTTTCCAGCGCCTGCCTTGCATTATCGATCGCGCGGTGCAGTTCCGGGTCGTTGCCGTTTTCAGCATTTGCAAAATCCCGCGCCAGGATCCGGGCCCAATAGGAGGTGGCGAGGAAAATCGCCAATGTCTGGCGGATCGGCCCCGGCCGGGTGACCAGCGACCAAGCGCTGCCCAGCGGACGCGCTGCAACGGTCAGGTCTCGGTAAGTCTCATCGAGGCGGTTCGACAATTCGATCAGCCGGTAGCGGCCTTCCCCCTTGTCCACCGCCTCCAGCAATTGTCCGAGCGCGTCGTACCATCGGGCAAGCGCCAGTTCGACGGTCGAGCGGGTGGAGGATGGAAAGATGACGAAGGCGACAAACATGCCGGCGATTGAGCCGATCACCGTTTCCTCCAGCCGCAGCAACAGGACCTCATATGTAAGCTGGCCGATCAGGCCATAGACGAGGCATAGCACGATGGTGACAAAGAAACTCAGGAGCGCGTAGGAGACCTGCAGGTAATAGAAGGCCAAAAAGACACAGACGGCCGCAAGGCCGACAGTTGTTGTCGTGTGACCGGAAAGTAGCGTCGCCAAGGCAAGGCCGATGGCAACGCCGAGCAGCGTACCGACCGATCGCTGAATCGCCCTCAGCGCCGCGTCGCCGCGCGAGCGGGTGTTGTTAAACACGAGAAATGCAGTCAGCACGGCCCAGAACCAGCGGTCGCGGGACAGAAGCAGCCCGAAGACCATGGCGATGCCGGAGGCGATGGTGATCTGGATAGCTGCGCGGACGAGAGGGTTCTTCCACGAAAAGTCAGGTTTAACAGTCGGTCCCGTCTGCGGTATTTCGCCAAAAGCCATCAACTGCTGGAATGCCCGATCGTTGGCCGCCTCACGCAGCGCGAAAGAAGCCCGCTGTAGCCATAACAGCGCGTGAACGCTGCGCCGTGCCGGGTCATCATCGCCCGCAAGATCCGGATCGTCCGCAATCCGCTTTGCCGCAACGGCATCGCCATGAAGAACGGCATGAAGCAGTGCGGCAGGCGGCAAGGCCCCCAGCGACTGTACGATCACGCTTTCGGCGGCGAGGTGAAGATCGAATATGGCGATAGAGACGGCCATGACGGGACTGTTGTCACTGGGCATGGAACCGTCGGCATTACGCGGGAGAAGGCCTTCCGCCATCAGCACCACGTCCTTCAGCTGTTCTTCCATCTGGCGCAGTTCGAAGCGGTCTTTCTCCGTCAGGGTTCCGCTCGCAGAAAGGCCGGCAAGTCGCATCAGCATATCCGAAACACGATGCTCTATCGCCCGAAGGGTCTTGGCGAGATCGCGACGCCAGTCGTCAACCAGCAGATATTTGCGGATCAGGTGCCCGAAGGCGACGGCAAAAAGCGGACCCAATGCCGCAAGCGGCAGTTCAGAAAATGTCGGTCGCAAATACGCGCCGATGAAATAGGAAATGAAGGCGAACATGCCGACTGCAAAACCGCGTGGACCGAACACACGCGCAAGGCTCGCAGCCAATATCACGCACAGGAATGTCAGGTCGGCGACAATCCGGTAAGGCTCCAGTGCTGCCGCAAGCGTGATGCAGAAAAGGCTTGCTGCACAGCCCATCAAGCGCGTTGTCAGCTGGTCGCCAGGCCTCTTGTCCTTTACCGCAACGCCGCCTTCGATCGACAGCACGATCGCCAGCGCATAGGAAATCGACGGCAGCGGCGTTACCGCCACATGAATGGCGATCAGGGTGAGGATCGAGGCGAGGATGGTGAGCGTCACGCGCGCTCCCATCTTCACCCGTGACAAGGCGGGATCATGGGCCAGCAGACGATCAGCAAAGGTCATGGCCATCCGCCGCGCCCTAAACATCGATTGCATCATTCCGAAAGCCGGGCATGCCCGGCATCACTCGCCCTTGGCGATCGACTGCATTTCCTCGACGACGCTATCGCTTTCACCATCGGCCACGCGGTGGATGTCGTCGATCACGGGCTTGCCGCCCTCATCGATCACATCGAAATGCACTTCGGAGACCGTGTCCTTCAGATCGGCGTCATCGATGCAGGTCCATTGCTTGAATGTGACCTTGAAATCCGTTTTGCCATTCGCGGCCACGCCCGGCGCCATGACGATATCCTGCAGCGGGCAGCCATCCTGCGAGGCGGTGACGACATCGTAACCGAAAGGATCGCCTGGCTGGTTGTTTTCCGTTTCATAGGCCGGGTGCTTGGCAGCATCGGCATAGGCCGTCTGGAAGCGCTTACTGAACAGGCGCGCCAGTGGCTCCGGATCGAAGATGAACTTCCAGTCGCTGTCGTTGCTGTTCCAGTTGTCCTCGGTGACCTTCATCACCTCCTTGACCGGATCGACGGGTTCGGCAGCGACCGAAACCGTGGACAGAAACGACAAGGCAAGAGCGAGCGGCAGAGTTCGCATGGCGGTGATCCGTATTCGAAGCGATTTGCGCGGACATTACCCCTCGGCCTTTATTTGGCAATGACCATTCTTGCTGTTTTTCAAAGCCGAACGGCGCCTGCGTTGAAATCTCACAGAAAAGCCGCCAATCCCCGTCTCACGGCTTTGCACACCTGCCCTGCGATGTTATAGCGCAACCCGTTGATCCATTCGGGGCCGCTCCGGCCCACTCACGACAAGAGGAAGTCCATGCAGAAGATCAAGGTAGCCAACCCAGTCGTCGATCTCGACGGCGACGAGATGACCCGCATCATCTGGCAGCTGATCAAGGACAAACTGATCCTTCCCTATCTCGATCTCGACATCGAATATTACGATCTGTCGGTCGAAAACCGCGACGCCACCGACGACCAGGTGACGATCGACGCCGCCAACGCCATCAAGAAGCACGGCGTCGGCATTAAGTGCGCCACCATCACGCCGGACGAAGCCCGCGTTGAAGAATTCAAGCTGAAGAAGATGTGGAAGAGCCCGAACGGCACGATCCGCAACATCCTCGGCGGCGTCATCTTCCGCGAGCCGATCATCATGCAGAACGTTCCGCGCCTGGTTCCGGGCTGGACCAAGCCGATCATCGTCGGCCGTCACGCTTTCGGCGACCAGTACCGCGCAACCGACTTCAAGTTCCCGGGCAAGGGCAAGCTGTCGATCAAGTTCGTCGGCGACGATGGCCAGACGATCGAACATGACGTGTTCGACGCGCCGTCCTCCGGCGTTGCGATGGCAATGTACAACCTCGACGACTCGATCCGCGATTTCGCCCGCGCTTCGTTCAACTACGCTCTGCAGCGCGGCGTTCCCTGCTACCTGTCGACCAAGAACACGATCCTCAAGGCCTATGACGGCCGCTTCAAGGATCTGTTCCAGGAAATCTTCGACGCCGAATTCAAGGCACAGTACGACGAAGCCAAGATCTGGTACGAACACCGCCTGATCGACGACATGGTCGCCTCCGCGCTGAAGTGGTCCGGCGGTTACGTCTGGGCCTGCAAGAACTACGACGGCGACGTTCAGTCGGATATCGTTGCCCAGGGCTTCGGTTCGCTCGGCCTGATGACCTCGGTCCTGATGACGCCGGATGGCAAGACGGTCGAAGCCGAAGCCGCTCACGGCACGGTTACCCGCCACTACCGCCAGCACCAGAAGGGCCAGGAAACCTCGACGAACTCGATCGCCTCGATCTTCGCCTGGACCCGTGGTCTCGCACACCGCGCCAAGCTGGACGACAATGCGGAACTGACGAAGTTCGCCGACACCTTGGAGAAGGTCTGCATCGACACGGTCGAAGCCGGCTTCATGACCAAGGACCTGGCGCTGCTCATCGGCCCGGATCAGCCGTGGCTCTCGACCACCGCTTTCCTCGACAAGATCGACGAAAACCTCAAGAAGGCGATGGCGTAAGCCATAATCTTCAGAGTAGATTTGAACGGCGGGGTTTTCCCCGCCGTTTTCTTTTGCGCCGGAGGCTTAGCATGTCTGCCAATCGTCCTGTCGAAATCCGTCCTCTCGCGCCATCCGACCGCGAGGCGTGGCAGCCATTGTTCGAGGCCTATATCCGCTTTTATGAATCGGAGCTGCCGAAGGAGCAGTACGACATCACATGGTCTCGGTTTCACGACCCGGAAGAACCTATGCATGCACTGGGCGCATTCGACGAGGGCAAGCTTGTCGGCATCGTGCATGCACTCTTCCACCGCTCGACCTGGCTACCGGATACGACATGCTACCTGCAGGACCTCTATGTCGACGACAGCCAGAGAGGCCGCGGCGTCGGCGAGGCGTTGATCGAGAAGGTGGCGCTGCTTGCTCGCGATAAGAATGCCGGTCGTTTGTACTGGCTGACGCAGGAAAAGAACGACGCGGCAAGACGCCTCTATGATCGCGTCGCCGTGGCGCCGGGATTTATCCAGTACCGCAAGCCCCTGTAGCAAGCACGCCGGTCCGATCATTCATCGCCTAAAACTTCAGACCTTGATTGTGTCGCCGCGCGCTCCAAAACAAGGAGCGGCAAAAGGAGAATGACGGATGGCAGATGAGATCCTATTCTACACCAACCCGATGTCACGCGGCCGCATTGCCCGCTGGATGCTCGAGGAGATCGGCGCGCCCTACCGCACGGAGATCCTGCAATTCGGCACGACCATGAAGGATGACAGCTACAAGGCAGTCAATCCGATGGGCAAGGTCCCGGCAATTATTCATGGCAAAAAGACGGTGACGGAATGTGCGGCGATCTGCGCCTATCTTGCCGATGCCTTTCCAGAAAAGGGCCTGGCGCCCTCACCCGCCGACCGCGCCGACTATTATCGATGGATGTTTTTCGCCGCCGGCCCGCTCGAAGCAGCCGTCAGCAACCGCGCGCTCGGCTTTGAAGTTCCACCCGGCCGCGAGCGGATGATAGGCTACGGCAGTTTTGCCGACGTGATGGATGCGCTGGAATTCGCCCTTCGCAGCAATTCCTACATAGCCGGCGAAAAATTCAGCGCGGCGGATGTCTATGTCGGCTCACAGATCGGCTGGGGGCTGCAATTCGGCTCGATCGAAAAACGGCCGGCTTTCGAGCAATATTTCGGGCGCATCGCCCTTCGCGACGCCTATCAGCGTGCGGTGGAAAAAGACGACATAGCGGCATCCTCCCTTCAAGCCACCTGATTGACGAAAGCTAAGATTCATCATGAATCCGGAGGCATGTTGAAGGCGTTTTCCAGTACGGTAATGATATACCGCCCAATCATGGGCTGGGATCTTTCACATGTCACGGTTCACCTCCATCGCCGCCGGTGCGTTTGCAGCGCTTATTCTTTCTGTTAGCGCCTCGCGCGCTGCAGACGATCTCGTCTTTACATTGATCAACAAAACCAGCGGCACGCTCGAGCGGTTCTATACTTCGCCGACCGGCGTGGATAATTGGGAAGATGACGTATTCGGTGACGACGTGCTGGAGCCGGGCGATAGCATGAAGATTACGATCGCCGACGGTCGCAGGACCTGCAAATACGACATGCGTTTCGAGTTTACCGAAGATTCCAATTTCGAGGACATGGAAGACACTCAGGATCTTTGTGCCATGGGATCCTACACGATCCATCAGTAGGGCTGGAGCCAGGCCCCACGGAAAGAGCAATTTTGTTCAAGCTACGTTAAGGCAGACTGACGCAATGTCCGCCATCGAAGCGCCAAGGACAATCCGGCGCCCAGGGACGAAACACATGAAGAAGTTTGCTCTTTCTGTCCTCTCCATCGCCATCCTCACCAGCGCGGCCATGGCCCCGGCCGGAACAGCGATGGCGCAATGGCGCGACGGACCGCCGCCGCGTTGGGACGACCGTCGCGGACCGCCACCACCGCGCTGGGACCGGGACCGTGATCGCCACCACCGTCATCACGACAATACCGGCAAGGTCATTGCCGGCGGCCTCGCTGCAGGCATCGTCGGCGGCCTAATCGGCGGCGCGCTGGCCAATAGCGGTGGCCCTCGTTATGTGGAGCCGCCACCACCGCCTCCGCCGCGCTGCTGGTTCGAGGATGAGCGTGTTCGCAACGCCTATGATGGCGGCTGGCATATGGAATCGATCCGCGTCTGCCGTTGAGGCATATCGCAAGCTTTTTGAAAGCCGCGCATCGCGCGGCTTTTTTCATGAGATGGCGTCTGCTTATCGCGCCTTCTTCTTGCGGGCATAGATCAGGCAATTGTCGATCATGCTGACACAGAGTCCATTCAGATCGGTCGTCGTATTGTTATCGCCCGCAAACTCCACCTGCTTCAGCCTGTTTTCGGCGAATCGGAATTGCGTACTGCAATTGCCGCCCGAGGAACCGCTTGTCGACGTGTTGACCGCAGGTATCGCGCCGAAAAGCGTGAAGGACGGATTGACGACGTTCCAGTTTCCGCGCGGCATGTCACGACGATAGGCCCAGATCGAGCCTCCGTCCGATGTCGATGTGCTTGCGGTCGGAAAGCCGGCGCACATGCGCACATCATCCTCGTCGAGACCGACCAACTCCTTGCGCGCAGCCGTTACGGTCGAGTTTTCTGCCACGACCCGCGACGTATCAGGCGGGATCGTGCAGGATGCGAGAATGGCGCTCAAAATCGACAACCGGGCCATAGCCCGAAAATGCAGGGTCTGAAAATCCATATTTCGACATCGCCTTGTTCCTTGCCAGAGCCTCCTGAGGCCTAGCTAGAGGGCATGGAAGACGGATCAAGGCGAAAGATGGAACTATAATCCGAACGTCGAGGATTGGCGTCGCGTACAGGCTGCATAATTATAACTTGAAAAGAATGCGCAGGTGCCAGGAGGAAACCACCTATGCCCAGCGAATTGCCGATAGCGATTCTTGTCTTTGTGCTTCTGAGCGGTGCCTCCTATACCTGCGTGCATTTTTACCCAAGACTGAGGGCATCTCATCGCGACGATGAAACGAATGCCGTGGTCAGGCTTGTTGCGAACATCTTCGTAGTGATGACATCGCTCGTTTTCGGCCTGATGATCAATTCATCGAAGAACACGTTCGAGACACTCGACAGCAATGTCCATGTCTACGCCACACAATTGATTCTCTTCGATCGCTCACTCGAATTTTATGGAGATGAGACCGCCGGTGTGCGCAAATCTCTCGTCACCTATGTCGAACACGCAATCGCAGATCCCAGCCGGGCTGACGATGCGTTGCAACACCGTCGCAACGACGCCGAGCAACGCCTGACACAGGTTGGCAACGATCTGAACGCCCTGCAAGCCACGGAGCCTGCGCAAGCGAGGCTGCTGGAGGATATCAGGCAGCAATATCGCAGCATCGTGGAGAAGCGCTGGATGATCGTGGAGCAACAAGCCGGTGTCATACCTGCGCCTGTCATTGGCATGCTGGTCGCCTGGTTGACGCTGATTTTTGCCAGCTTCGGTTACCGGGCACCGAAAAACGCTGTGGTGCTGATCATGTTCAACGCCTCATCGCTGCTGATCGCCATATCGATCTATCTGGTTCTCGACATGGATTCACCGTTTGCAGGCCTGATCCAGATCTCGGATGCTCCTCTGCATCGCGCATTGGCCGAAATGACAAACTGATTGGCCAGTTCAAGCTACTAGACCAGGCGCCTCATATCCGGTGCGCTCGACATATTCGCGGTAGCCGCCATCATAACGATGCACACCTTCCGCCGAGACTTCCAGCACGCGGTTCGACAGTTCGGAAAGGAAATGGCGATCGTGGCTGACGAAGAGCATCGTGCCTTCGTATTCGGACAGCGCCTTGATCAACATTTCCTTGGTATCGAGGTCGAGGTGGTTGGTCGGCTCGTCGAGAACGAGGAAATTCGGCGGATCGAACAGCATGGCGGCCATGACGAGGCGCGCCTTTTCACCACCCGAAAGCACGCGGCACCTCTTCTCGACATCATCGCCGGAAAAACCGAAACAGCCGGCGAGCGTCCTGAGAGCGCCCTGCCCGGCACGCGGGAATTCCGATTCGAGCCATTCGAACACGGTCTGCTCGCCATCGAGCAGGTCCATGGCGTGCTGGGCAAAATAACCCATCTTGACGCTGGCACCGATCGCGACTGATCCCTGGTCCGGCTCGGCAGAACCGGCAATCAGCTTCAGAAGCGTCGACTTGCCGGCGCCGTTGACGCCCATGATGCACCAGCGTTCCTTGCGACGGATGGAGAAATCCAGCCCGTCATAGATCGTCCTGCTGCCATAGGCCTTGTGGACGCCCTTGAGGTTGGCCACGTCTTCGCCCGAACGCGGCGGCGCCTGGAATTCGAAAGCTACCGACTGGCGGCGCTTCGGCGGCTCGACACGTTCGATCTTGTCGAGTTTTTTCACCCGGCTCTGAACCTGGGCCGCATGGGAGGCGCGCGCCTTGAAGCGCTCGATGAACTTGATTTCCTTGGCAAGCATCGCCTGCTGGCGCTCGAACTGCGCCTGCTGCTGCTTTTCGTTCTGCGCCCGCTGCTGCTCGTAAAATCCGTAATCACCTGCATAGGTATTGAGCGACCCGGCATCGATCTCGATGATCTTGTTGACGATCCGGTTCATGAACTCGCGGTCGTGCGAGGTCATCAGCAACGCGCCGTCATAACCTTTCAGGAACTGCTCCAGCCAGATCAGGCTTTCGAGATCAAGATGGTTGGAGGGTTCGTCGAGCAGCATCACATCGGGGCGCATCAGAAGAATGCGGGCGAGCGCGACGCGCATCTTCCAACCGCCCGAAAGCTTGCCGACATCACCGTCCATCATTTCCTGGCTGAAGGAGAGACCGGCGAGCACTTCGCGGGCTCGGCTTTCCAGACCATAACCATCGAGCTCCTCGTAACGAGCCTGAACCTCACCGTAACGCTCGATGATGGCATCCATCTCGTCCATCCGGTCGGGATCGACCATGGCGGCTTCGAGTTCGCGCAATTCGGCCGCAACAGTGCTGACCGGGCCTGCGCCATCCATCACTTCTGTGACGGCGCTGACGCCGGACATTTCGCCGACATCCTGATTGAAATAGCCGATGGTGACGTGCTTTTCGACCGAGACCTGCCCCTCGTCGGGGATCTCACCGCCGGTGATCATCCGAAACAGTGTCGTCTTGCCGGCACCATTCGGGCCAACGAGACCAATTTTTTCACCGCGATTAAGCGCAGCCGAAGCCTCGATGTAGAGAATGCGATGGCTGTTCGACTTGCTGATATTTTCGATACGGATCATGGCTCGGCAGACGTCAGTTGATGGGTTGTAGACAATAAAAAAGCCGGATCGTTGCCGACCCGGCTTTTCTAATCATTTTTTACGAAGATTATTCGGCGCTGTCTTCAGCGGCCTTCTTCTTCGGAGCAGCCTTCTTCTTCGGAGCGGCTTCTTCGCCTTCAGAACCCTCGGCCGCAGCTTCGGCCTTGGCCTTCTTCGGCGCAGCCTTCTTCTTGGCCGGCTTGTCGTCGCCTTCGGCTTCGTCGTCAGCCATCAGCTCTTCCTTGGTGACGGTCTTGTCGGTGACCTTCACTTCGGTAAGCAGCTTGTCGATGACCTTCTCTTCGAAGATCGGGGCGCGCAGCGAGTTGGAAGCGCCAGGCGTGTTGCGGAAGAAATCGAGGATTTCCTTCTGCTGGCCCGGGAACTGCTGCAGCTGTGCGTAAAGCGCGCGCTGCAGTTCTTCCTCGGTTACTTCAACGCCAGCCTTCTCACCGATTTCGGAGAGAACCAGGCCCAGACGAACGCGACGTTCGGCAAGCTTGCGGTATTCGGCGCGAGCTTCTTCTTCGGTCGTGTCTTCGTCTTCGAAGGTCTTGCCAGACTGAGCGAGATCCGTGTTGATCTGGCGCCAGATATTGTCGAACTCGGCGTCGACCAGACCCTGCGGGGTGTCGAACTGGTACATTTCGTCGAGCTGATCGAGGATCTGACGTTTGACCTTCTGGCGCGTCAGGTTGCCGTACTGGCTTTCGATCTGGCCGCGAACGATTTCCTTCAGGCGATCGACCGATTCGATGCCGAGCTTGGAAGCCAGTTCGTCGTTGATTTCGACTTCGCCCGGAGCAGCAACATCCTTGACGGTGATGTCGAAGGTAGCTTCCTTGCCTGCCAGGTTTGCAGCCGGATACTGTTCCGGGAAGGTAACCGTGATGACCTTTTCGTCGCCGGCCTTGACGCCGACCAGCTGGTCTTCAAATCCCGGGATGAACTGGCCGGAACCGAGAACCAGTTCGGCATCTTCGGCAGCGCCGCCATCGAAGGCTACGCCGCCGACCTTGCCGAGGTAGTTCATGGTGACGCGGTCGCCGTTGGCGGCCTTGCCCTTCTTGGTTTCGTAAGTACGAGCGCTTTCAGCGATCTTGACGATCTGCTCGTTGACTTCTTCCTCAGCGATTTCGACGACTTCACGAGTAACCGTGATCTTGTCGGTCGACTTCAGCTCGATCGGCGGAATGACTTCGTAGGTGAGCGTGAACTCGAGATCAGCCTGAGCCGAAAGGATCTTCTCAGCTTCTGCCTGATCTTCGGTCATTGCGATCGACGGCTGGGTAGCCGACTTTTCGCCGCGCTCAGAAAGAATCTTGCCCGGACGGTCGCGGATGATCTCGTTAACGAGATCGGCCATGATCGACTTGCCGTAGGTCTTCTTGAGGTGCGCGAGCGGCACCTTGCCCGGACGGAAGCCATTGATGCGGACCTTATCCTTCGCGTCGGCGAGGCGCACGTTCAGCTGTGCTTCCATCTCCTGCTTCGGGATGACAACTTTGATTTCGCGCTTCAGCCCTTCAGCGAGCGTTTCGGTAACCTGCATTTTCAAACCTTCATATCGTGGCGGAGATGTCCGACTACCCGGCATTTCCAGCCGTTCAACAGTCAGCACATCGCCGGAACTTCAAAGAGACCAGCCGCGGCATTAAAGGCGCCGGTCGTTCGCCTATTCTTTGGCTCAAGACCGCACCTCAGCGGTGCTTGGTGCGGGTAGAGAGACTTGAACTCCCACGCCTTGCGGCACCAGAACCTAAATCTGGCGTGTCTACCAATTTCACCATACCCGCGCCCCAAACCGCGTCGAAATACCTCGTCGCCGGAGGCCTTCCAGAGCGCGCGTCTCTATATCATCCGTTTTCTTGCACGCAAAGGAAAAATGACAGTCACCAAAGAAGACTTGCCCACAGCCATCACAGGAGTGGATCAACGTCTTACAGAGATTAAAGCCTGCGATGAGAAAGCCGCCTCGCCCACGTTGACAGCCATGCAGTTGGAGCATGCCATCCATTCGACGTTTGCAGTGCACAAATTCCCTGGCATTCTGTAGGTTCCAGTCAACGAAGCAATTGCGGGACGGAACAAACGTTACCGACCGGCAGACAAGCTTCAGCAGCGGACCTTCCGCAAGAAATTCGGTGCGCGCTCTCCTCCTCCCATGCGTTGCACCGTATAGACTGGCGATACTCCTCCTCCCAATCGCTGGTCACCCATATGACGCCCACCGGACCTCCTCCCCCGGTGGGCGTCGTTCGTTTCAGCCCTTCATTTCCGTTCCCGAGTGCAACAGTGGCATAGACTGCAACATGGAATGCACCAGACGCATAGGTGGCATACGTAACGGGCGCTGTTTTTTGTGCAGAACAACATTTAAAACGATTAGCAGATGAAGAGGGCGGATATGACGCCCACAGGGCAAAGGATCCCCACAATGAGCATCGCAAAGAAATTCAGCGACTGGCGTAAGTACCGCGAAACCGTTTCCGAGCTCGGCCGCATGACCGATCGCGAACTTGGTGACCTCGGCATTGGCCGCGCAGACATCCGCCGTGTAGCTCGGACTGCAGTCGGCTTCTAAAAAACCTCGACTCTCCAGTCGGTCGAAAGCGCCTCCTTCGGGGGGCGTTTTTCGTTTGTGCAGTTTATTATTGCCTGGAAGCTTTTTCGCCTGCTGTCGAAACAGCGAAATCGCTCTGTCTTTTGCCAGAATTGCCATAGCGCAAATCCTCAGCTCATTTTTCGCCCATCGCCCAGAAAAGCGACAATTCACCGCACAAATGCATGGCAGTTGCACATAATTTGCACTGCACATTCTTATTATTCGGGCGTATAAGAAGCACATCGCCGGAGCCGATAACGAGCGCCGGGAAAAAGACGACTTGAGGAAACCACCATGAACCCGATCCGCATCGCAAAGAACTGGGTCAGCTACCGCCGCACGATGAACGAACTCGGCAACCTGTCGAACCAGGCCCTCTCCGACATCGGCCTGACCCGTTACGATATCCGTAACATCGCGGCTCGTTCCTTCCGTTAATCCCTGACGGGGGCGGCATCCCAACCGCCGGATGAACAAGTCTAGCGGCCGAAATGCCCAAGGATGATCAAAGGCACCTTCTCAGGTGCCTTTTTGATTCTGGTTAGCGTTAGGCGCCAAATTGACTTCGAATGAAGTGCTTTTTGATTCCTGTCGGCAGCTTGTCGTGATAATGACGCCGCCCATGACAGAGACATCCTATTCCCCTATTCACGTGATCGGCGGCGGCCTTGCCGGCTCCGAAGCAGCCTGGCAGATTGCACAGGCCGGCATTCCGGTCATCCTGCACGAGATGCGCGGCGTTCGCGGCACCGATGCCCATAAAACAGACGGCCTTGCCGAACTGGTGTGCTCCAACTCGTTCCGATCCGATGATGCGACAGCCAACGCCGTCGGCGTGATCCATGCAGAGATGCGACTTGCGAACTCGCTGATCATCGCCTCGGCCGACAAACATCAGGTTCCGGCGGGTGGCGCACTTGCCGTCGACCGCGACGGATTTTCGGATGCGGTGACTGCCGCAATTTCCAGCCATCCGCTGATTACCGTTGTCCGCGAAGAAATCCAGGGACTGCCGCCGAAGGAATGGGACCTAGCAGTGGTCGCCACCGGCCCCCTCACCTCGCCTTCGCTTGCCGCATCCATCCAGGTGGAAACGGGTGAAGACCAGCTCGCCTTTTTCGACGCCATCGCACCGATCATCCATCGCGATTCGATAGATATGGATACATGCTGGTACCAGTCGCGCTACGACAAGGTGGGCCCTGGGGGAACAGGCAAGGACTACATCAACTGCCCGCTCGACAAGGATCAGTATGACGCCTTTGTCGACGCGCTGATCGCCGGCGATACGGTCGGGTTCAAGGAATGGGAAGGCACCCCCTATTTCGATGGATGCCTGCCGATCGAAGTGATGGCGGAACGCGGCCGCGAAACCTTGCGCCACGGACCGATGAAGCCGATGGGACTGACCAATTCGCATAACCCGACGGTCAAGGCCTATGCGGTCGTGCAGCTGCGCCAGGACAATGCGCTCGGCACGCTCTACAACATGGTCGGCTTCCAGACGAAGCTGAAATATGGCGCGCAGGCAGAGATCTTCCGTATGATACCCGGCCTGCAGAATGCCGAGTTTGCGCGGCTCGGCGGCCTTCACCGCAACACCTATATTCAGTCGCCGATCCTGCTCGACAAATCACTGACGTTGAAAAGCCGGCCCGGCTTGCGCTTTGCCGGCCAGATCACCGGCTGCGAAGGGTACGTGGAAAGCGCCGCGATAGGCCTCCTTGCCGGACGATTTGCGGCTGCTGAGCGGAAGGGGGAACCGCTTGCGCCACCTCCGGCCACCACAGCCTTTGGTTCGCTTCTCGGCCATATCACCGGCGGCCACCTCATTCATGATGAGGAGCCCGGCAAACGATCCTTCCAGCCGATGAATATCAATTTCGGCCTTTTTCCGGAACTCGAGCCCGGCTCGATCGTCAAGCCGGAAGGCGTCAAACGTTTTCGCGGCAAGGACAAGACCGTTATGAAACGGCAGTTATTGTCAGCGCGGGCGCTGAAAGATTGCGCTAATTGGCTCGGTCTGGCGTAGAGGCATCACCATCGGCGGCGGCCATTTCACGGCCGCCATCCGGCTGGCCGTCGCCGCTGATTTTACCTGTAACGCTGACATAATTGTCGAGCAGCCAGAGAGAAACTTCGGCTGCTTCACTTTCCTTCACGAATATAAATTCGCCATTCAATGTCGGTGCATCGAGAAATTCCGCAACGAACCCTTTAGCATCTGCCAAGGGAACGATCCTCACGCGTCCGGGCTGGATGAGGTGGCAGGCATAGTGGTTGCGTCGATTACGCATGAAGCCCGTCTTGTCATTATGCAAGCGAACAAAGACATCACCATCCTTTGTGCCATGCAGGCTGCGAATCGCTTCCTCCGGAAAGGCCCGGCCGAATTCGAGGATTGCGGTCCCGAGATCGTAACGCCCCTGTTCGTCGTTCCTACGGGCAATTCGCCTTATGTAGAAAACGAGAACGAGAATCAGCGCAACGATCGTGATCCAGATGATAAGGGCACTCAAACCGCGTCTCCTAGGCATAGAAGGTTTGGGGGGCAGGTTTTTGGGTTGCATAGTGCCTAACGTGCGAGGCTTGCGCGAGTGTTATGTCGCATCAGAGGCGGCGAAGCAGCGTCGCTTTCATCATGCTGATCTGGCGACGCCATTGCGGTTGCTGCAAGCCACCGAAAAGCGCCGAAGCCCCCAGTTTTCTAGCCCGTTTCAAGATGTGCTCTGATAGAGAAACAGGCAAAAAGGCCGGGAAAAGTGGTTTAGCGATCGGCCCTGCATGGCGGGCCTTTTGCAAATGCTCCAACCCCAGGCCGGAAAAAGCCTCAATCGCTGCCGAGATACGCGTCTTGTCCTCGCCGGCCAAAAAGGTGTCACGATCGAGGCCTGTAGCGGAAAGGATATCGAGCGGCACATAGATCTGCCGCCTGCGGTTATGGATCGGCAAAAGCATCAGCAAGCCGGCTATCGACTGTGCCACGCCCGCATGTCCGGCAGCATCGGCCGATTGAATGGCGTCTTCAGGTGACAAGACAAGACCAGCCAGCTGGATCAAAGCCGATGCCGTCTCACCCGAATAGCCCTCCAGCGCGGTTTGGTCAGGCATGGCATCGTCATACAGATCGAAGATGCGTGCCTCTGTCATGGCGACCAGTGTTTGCCGTGGCAAACGATAACGTTCTATGGTCTCCAACAGACCAGCAGCGAGCGGATTGCCGCCGGTATTTCCTGCGGCGCCACCTTCCAACAGATCCCGCCACCATTGCAAACGGATCTCGCCGGGAAGCGGCTCGCGCACCACGTCGCGGACGCGGGCAATTTCCGCATTGAATGCGTAAAGCGACGCAAGCGCACCCCGCTTGTCTTCGGGAGAAAGAAGACAGGCCAGATAACGGTCGCGATCCGTCTCCCGCAGCATGGAAAGGCAAAGCGCGCCGTTTTCGGAAAGGGTATCGGTCATGTCAGACAGCGATGAGAGCCGCCGCAACAGCGCGGGATTCGGCCAGCATGATGTTGAATGTGCGCACGGCTGCACCGGTGCTCATCGGATCGGAGGAGATGCCTCTGGACTTCAGGGCAGCTTTCACGTCAGCGGGTATCGGCCTGAGGTTGGTGCCTGCGCCGATCAGCAGCACTTCGATGCCGGACGCATCGGCCAGTACGCGCTCCAGAGAGGCGATCGTCAGGGGATCGCCCTCCCGCATGTCCCAGCCATGAATGCCCGAGGGCAAGCAGAGAATGGAGCCGCGATGGGACATGTCAGCGAAACGGAAACCACCATTGCCGTAGGCATCGATCGGTGCGCGACCCGGAAAATGAGCGTCTCGGATTTCGATGCCTTTCGCCATTGACACGGCTTCCTTCCAGAATGACTTTGCCCGGATCAAGCCTCCATCCGATGGACAGAAACGATCCGGGCAATCAGGTAGCCGACTTTCCAGAAAGCCGGTTATCGTGCCGCTTACTTGGTCGGAGCAGCTTCGGTCTTGACCGGTTCGCCCTTGACCTTGACTTCGGCGATATAGGCGCGCTGGGCGCGGATCTTGACGCCTTCGGCGATTTCGACTTCCAGTTCGTTGTCGTCGATGACCTTGCTTACCTTGCCCGTGATACCGCCACCGAGAACGACCTGGTCGCCACGACGAATGTTATCAAGCGTTTCCTTGCGCTTCTTGGCCTGGGCACGCTGCGGACGGATGAGAAAGAAATACCACACCACCATCAGGGGTGCGAACAGCATGACCATCTGCAGGATGGAATCGGTGCCCGAGGGGGCTGCTGCGCCACTCGCCTGGGCGAATGCTTCGGTAATGAACATCGAGAACTCCTAATACTACCGGAGACTCCCCGCCCCCGTTCAAGCCGCCGGAATATAGTTGCGATGGCCCGGAATGCAACAGAAAGCGGCAATTTGCGTACCGAATCCACGGCTCAAAGCCTTTCTATGCAATGACGAGCGTGTTACCCGGCCCGAAACAGAGGAAAAGGAAGGGCAGCGTCATGAGCGAGGACATCAACGCACGGGTGCTTGCCGAAATAAGGCGCCTTGCCGACGCGGTCGAACGTCTTGCGGGACCGCCGCCCGCAGTCAACGACTGGAATGCCGCCGATTGCTTTGTCTGGGTGCCCTCCAACCTGAAGCTCCAGCCAGTGCCGCGGCCGAACCGTATCGCGTTGACGCTGATCCGAGGGGTCGATCATGTGCGCGATATCCTGCATGAAAACACGCTTCGTTTCGCCGAAGGATATCCGGCAAACAATGTGCTTTTATGGGGCGCGCGCGGCATGGGCAAATCGTCGCTGGTCAAGGCCGTGCATGAAGATGTGCGGGTGGCCACCGGCTCATCTCTCAAGCTCGTAGAGGTTCACCGCGAGGATATTGCCTCACTGCCCGGCCTTCTGGACATTCTCAAATCATCGAAGCAGCGCGTCATCCTTTTCTGCGACGACCTGTCTTTCGATCATGACGACACCGCCTACAAGTCGCTCAAGGCCGCGCTCGACGGTGGCATAGAAGGGCGACCGGACAATGTGCTTTTCTATGCAACGTCCAACCGTCGCCATCTCCTGCCCCGCAACATGATGGAGAACGAGCAGTCGACGGCCATCAATCCGTCCGAGGCCGTGGAAGAAAAAGTCTCGCTTTCCGATCGTTTCGGCCTATGGCTCGGCTTCCACAAGTGCAGCCAGGACGATTATCTCGCAATGATCGACGGATACGCAGCGCATTTCAACCTTGGCCTGGATCAAGAAACACTTCACGCCGAAGCATTGGAATGGGCAACGACACGCGGGGGCCGTTCGGGTCGAGTGGCGTGGCAATACATTCAGGATCTCGCCGGCCGACTGCGCAAGCCTCTGGATCGCACGTGACGCCAGAGAACTCGATCACCAGGCCATAATTCCGGAGACAACAACGGTTACCGCCTCTACTGGAATCGACTGAAAAACGCAAAAAAGCCCGGCAGATCCGGGCTTTTTCGTTGTCCCCTTGAAACGCACTACATTATTCAAGGTAGGTATTCGGATTGACCGGGGTGGCATCCTTGCGCACCTCGAAGTGAACCTGCGGACGTTGTGCGTCGCCGCTCATACCCGAGGATGCCAGCGTCTGACCGCGCGTAACCTTCTGGCCGCGGGTGACGTTGATCGCGCTGGCGTGACCGTAGACCGTGACCTTGCCGTCGTCGTGACGTACGAGCACGGTATTGCCGAGCTGCTTCAGGCCATTGCCGGCATAAATCACGACGCCGTTTTCGGCTGCCTTGATCGGCGTACCTTCCGGAACGGAAATATCGATACCATCATTGCGGCTACCATTGACGTTGGAGCCGTAGCCGGCGATGACAGCGCCATTGACCGGCCAGCGGTACTTCTCGATCCCCGTGGACTGCGGGGCGACAGACGCAACGTCAGCTTTCTTTTCCACTTCGCTGAGCGATGCATTTTCTGCAGCGGCAGGCTTGGACGGCGCAGCTACGGCAGGCTCAACCTTGGCGACAGCCGGCTGCTGCGGAGCGGCAGCCTTCGGCGCTGCCTGCATCGGCTCAGCGGGTTTCTGCGGAACCGAGGCAGTGCGAACCGGGTCAGTCATACCATTGGCAACCTTGAGCGTCTGGCCGATACGAACGGTACCATCGGTCATACCGTTCGCTGCCTTCAGCGCATCGACGGACGTGCCGGTTTCACGGGCAATCTTGGTCAACGTGTCGCCCGGCTTGACGGTGTAGGTGCCACCCAGAGGCTTGCCACCGGGAGGCGTGACTTTACCGGGTTCGGCAAACGACTTGTCACGTGACGGCAATACGGCGAGCTTCTGCTCAGACTGGTTTTCCGGCGCAGGCGCATTTTTCTGAAGATCGATATCGCCGGCGGCAGTCTTGGCAGTATTGCGCGCAGGACCAAAGGTCGGGATGACGACCGACTGGCCGGCTGCGAGCGCACCGCCATTTGCCCGCAGGATTTCCTTTTCGGGAACACCATAACGGTTTGCCAATGTCTTGGCAGACTCGCCCGGCTTCAGCGTGACACGCGGCGCATTGACCGTTGACCAGCCGGACATCGGCTTGACTGTGCCGGTTGTCAGGTTATCGGCGCCACGAACCGGAGCCGTGTTCGACTGCTGGGGAAATGGCTGAGCCATAGCCTGCTGGCGCGTCGACGAATCGGATCCGGACACAGGAGGGAGACTGCTTGGAGCAGAAAGCTCCGAACGCTGAACGCTCGAAGGCGCGGAAGCGACGCGAGCCGGCGATGAATAGCCACCCGAAGCCGGATAAGGCTGAGACGAAGCAACATTATTCGAACCGTATTGCGGCTGCATGCCTTGAGACGAAGACAAGTCACCACGCGGAACAGGAGCCTGACCGTATGCGCCACCACCCTGCCGTTGAGGAATGGATGCCGTGGTCATATTGTCCGTACCGTCGAACAGACCGGAAAAACGTGTAGCGTCCGAACTGCAACCGGTCGCTGCGCTGGCCAACAAGGCTGCCGCTGCGAACTTTACAACGGATGTACCGAACTTGGATGAACTCTTGAAACGCATTGACTCGACCTACTCATGACGCCACCATCATGAGAGTCATTAAAACCTGTTAGTCTTACTGGCAGGTTAAAGCGCCGCACCAAAAGTCGGTATTTTGTCAAATTGCTAACCATGCCAGCCAAGCTCAGAGAGCTTCTGCCACATGCGGGACAAGCGGAAGATAGGGGGCCGGGAACAGATCCTCGCGCTCGAAACGGCTGCCGGTCTTGGTCAGACGCGTCATGAGGCAGGTCTCATCGTCAAGGATGAGCGGGGCGATCATGGAGCCGCCATGCGTGAGCTGCTCGGCATAAAATCGCGGTAAAGCGGTAAATGCGGCAGTCACCAGGATGCGGTCGAAAGTTCCCTCACCCGGCTGGCCGTTGCTGCCGTCCGCCTGTCGAATGATAACGTTGCGAAGACCCAGCGCATCCATTCTGGCGTTGGCTGCCGCAACCAGCGTGCGGTAACGCTCGACGGTCGTCACGCGCTCGGCAATTCGCCCCATCACCGCAGCAGTAAACCCACTACCTGTGCCAATTTCGAGCACACGATGACCAGGCTTCACCTGCAGACGATGCAGAAGGCGCACAGCGAGGTCGGCGCCTTCCATGAAGGCGCCGCAATCGATCGGGATCGTGCGGCTGGAATAGGCTTCCTCGGCAAGCGGAGCGGGTACAAACTGCGAGCGCGGCGTCTGCTCGACGGCCGTCAGAAGGTCTAGATCGGAAATACCCTCAGCCCGCAGGCGCAGGACGAGTGCAGCAAACCCTTCTTTTTCGACCATTCCAGTTTTCAACCGGCAACTCCGAATCCCAGCGCTGATGCCAAGCGATCCTGAACCGAATAGTCGGTCAGGTCCAGCTTCAGCGGCGTCACCGAAATCTTGTTTTCCTTCAGCGCCTGGATATCTGTGCCGTCACGGAAATTGCCCTTCCGCTCCGAGAATTTCAGCCAGTAATAGGGCAGGCCGCGGCCGTCCTCGCGCGGGTCGATGATCAGGCCGAAGTCCAGCTTGCCCTGGGATGTCACCTCGACCCCCTTGACCTCTTCCGGCGCGCAATGGGGGAAGTTGACGTTGAGGAAGGTTCCGTCCGGAAGCTCCACCTCGATCAGCTTGCGAAGGAGGTCGGCCGCGTGCGCCTCGGTCACTTCCCAAGGCGTGAAGCGGCCATTGTCCTTGCGGGCAGCCTGGCTTACCGCGATCGAGCGCACGCCCTGAAGCGTGCCTTCGATCGCACCTGCAACGGTGCCGGAATAGGTGATGTCATCAGCCATGTTGGCGCCGTCATTGACGCCCGACAGCACGAGATCGGGCTTGCCGTCCATGACTTCGCTGATCGCCATGATAACGCAATCGGTCGGCGTGCCGCGCAGCGCATAACGCTTGTCGTCGATCTTTCTCAGCCGCAAAGGCTCGGAGAGCGTCAGCGAATGCGCAAGACCGCTCTGGTCCGTCTCCGGCGCAATGATCCAGACATCATCGGAAAGCGTTCTTGCTATCCGCTCGAGGACAGCGAGGCCTTCAGCGTGAATACCATCGTCATTGGTGAGGAGAATGCGCATCGCGATATATCCTTTAAGCCTTTTCGATTTTCGTCAGGCCGCCCATGTAAGGCAGAAGCGCATCAGGAATTGTGACGGAACCGTCTTCGTTCAGGTAATTTTCCAGAACCGCAATCAGGCAGCGACCGACGGCAGTACCCGAACCGTTCAGCGTGTGAACGAAACGAAGCGCTTTCTCGTCCTTGACGCGATAGCGGGCGTTCATGCGACGGCCTTGAAAATCGCCACACACCGAGCAGGACGAAATTTCGCGATAAGTGTCCTGTCCCGGCAACCAGACCTCGATGTCGTAGGTCTTGCGAGCGCCAAAGCCCATATCACCGGTGCAAAGCGTCATGGTGCGGAAATGCAGGCCCAGACGCTTCAGCACGTTTTCGGCGCATTCCGTCATGCGCTCATGTTCGGCGATCGCGCTTTCCGCATCGGTGATGGAAACCAGTTCGCATTTCCAGAACTGGTGCTGGCGCAGCATGCCGCGCGTATCACGGCCGGCCGACCCCGCTTCCGAACGGAAGGACGGCGTCAGTGCTGTGAAGCGCAGCGGCAGCTTTTCCTGCTCAAGCGTTTCGGCCGAAACGAGATTGGTCAGCGTCACTTCTGCGGTCGGGATGAGGTAGCGGCCGTCCGTGGTCTTGAACAGGTCTTCCTCGAATTTCGGCAGCTGGCCGGTGCCATACATGGCTTCCGCCTTCACCATCAGCGGCGAAGAGACTTCCGTATAACCATGCTCCATCGTGTGCATGTCGAGCATGAACTGGCCAAGCGCCCGCTCCAGACGAGCAAGCTGGCTGGTCAGGACCGTGAAACGCGCACCGGAAAGCTTCGAGGCGCGATCGAAATCCATGTAGCCGAGCGCTTCACCGATATCGAAATGTTCCTTGGCCGGATGATTCCAGCGCGGCTTTTCACCAACGATTCGTTTCACGACGTTGTCGTGTTCGTCCCTGCCGACCGGCACGTCATCGAGCGGAATGTTGGGGAGACGCGACAGCGCATCATCAAGCGCAGCGATCGCTTCGCGTTCTTCCTGCTCTGCGGCAGGCATGGTTTCCTTGATTTCGGCAACTTCGGCCTTGAGCTTTTCAGCCAGTTCAAGATTTTTCTGCGCCATCGCTGCGCCGATCTCCTTGGAGGCGGCGTTGCGGCGGGACTGCATGTCCTGAAGCTTCTGGATTATACTGCGGCGGCGCTCATCCATCGCCACGAGTTCGGCTGCAATCGGCCCGGCGCCGCGCTTTGCCAGCGCTTCGTCGAGAGCCTGTTCGTTTTCACGAATCCATTTGATATCAAGCATAATCCCTAGCCTTCAACGCGAGACGCCGCGCGCATCAGGCCAGGAAAATCCTCAAGCCTTATCGGTCTCGGCGACTTCCGAGGAAGATTCTGCAGTTTCAGAATCTTCACTGCGTTTGCGCTCGACGAGTCGCGCGGCATAGATGGAAATCTCGTAGAGAAGGATGGTCGGTATAGCAAGACCGATCTGAGACATCGGATCTGGCGGCGTCAGGATTGCTGCAGCGATAAATGCGATAACGATGGCATATTTTCGCTTTTCCTTGAGCCAGTCGCTTGTCAGCAGGCCGACGCGGGCGAGCAGCGTGGTGACGACCGGCAGCTGGAAGACCAGGCCGAAGGACAGGACCAGCGTCATGATCAGGCTGAGATATTCAGACACGCGCGGCAAAAGCGAAATACCAACTTCACCTTCTGTCGGGGCCTGCTGCATGGCAAGGAAGAACCACATTACCATCGGCGTGAAGAAGAAATAAACCAGTGCGCCCCCCAGAAGGAACAGAATCGGGGACGCGATCAGGAACGGCAGGAAGGCCGAGCGCTCGTTCTTGTAAAGGCCAGGTGCGACGAACTTGTAGATCTGTGACGCGATCACCGGAAACGCAATTACCAATGCGCCGAACATCGCGACCTTCACCTGGGTGAAGAAGAACTCCTGTGGCGCGGTGTAAATCAGCTCGGATTTGGCGATATCCAGCCCCGCCCAGACTACAGCCCATTTGTAGGGAATGACGAGCAGGTTGAACAACTGTTTGGCGAAGAAGAAGCAGACGACGAAAGCAATAAAGAAGGCGCCGATCGACCACATCAGTCGGGTGCGCAGTTCCATCAAATGCTCGATAAGCGGCTGCGGCTTGTCCTCGTAGTCGCTCATGCTTCGTCCTTCGGCGTATCAGTCTTTTTAGACGCGCGCTTGCGGGCGGGCGCTTTGGCAACCGGTGCTTCGACAGCAACGGATGCGGTTTCGACAATCTTCTTCGACACGGCCTTCGCCCGTTTGGGCTTTTCAGCCACAGGCGCGATCTCTGCAGCCGTCGTGCTGGAACCCGCGGAAGTCTTGGTAGGCTTGCTGCGCACCTTGGCCTCTCCGCCGGCCTTCACCGGGGACTTGCGGGGTGCACGAGGTTTTGCAACGGCAGTCTCTACCTTGACCGGCGTAGCAGCCACAGACACCGGTTGAGCGAGATTTTTTGCATCGGTAACAACGGGTGCCGGCGTTACCGGCGCTGACGCCACATTTGCGGCCACTGCCGCAGGAGCAGCTGTTGCAGCGGCAGCTGGCTCAACGCTTGCCGGAACCTCAGGAGCAGCAGAAATCGGCTCGGCCCCTTCGATCGACTGCTGCGCCTCAGCATCTGTCGGCGAAAGCTCGGTCGTGTTTTCGGCGAGAGGACTAGGAATCTGCGTCGCCTTCTGCAGGTCCGACTTGATGTCCTGCCCCATCTGCCTCAGCGGATTGATCGCATCACGCAGGGCATTGGTCGGATTGAGCTTTTGCGCATCCGATATGGTTTTGCGGACGTCATCCATATCCGCTTCACGCAAGGCTTCATCGAACTGCGTACGAAAATCGCCAGCCATCTTGCGGAAGTTGGCTGTCATCTTACCAAATGCGCGGATCATGGGTGGCAGATCCTTCGGACCGACCACAACAATAAGTACGACCGCAATGACGAGCAGTTCGGTCCAACCGATATCAAACATGCAACGAAGCTCCTGAAGCCCCTACCCGTTCTACTAAGACCGGGTGGTTTCCTTCGCCTCGTCAGCCTTGTGGTCGACGGTCTTCGCAGTGGTCGTTTCCGGAGCGTCCTCGTCGGTCATGCCCTTCTTGAAGCTCTTGATGCCCTTTGCGACGTCGCCCATCAACTCCGGAATCTTACCACGCCCGAACAAGACGAGCACGATGACCAGAACGATCAGCCAATGCCACACACTGAAAGAACCCATTAGTCCAACTCCAATTCGAATTAGTCTTCGATGTAAGCGCTTTGTGGCGCTTTTTCAAACAGCAAATTTGCATGATACATCGGTAATCACGCGGTCGTTAGCGCCATGCGAGATCATTAGCCGCCGATACACGCGCTGCGATAAGTTGCGAACTCTAATCGTCCGAAGCACCGCCAGGGCTCAGCAGACCAAGTTCCTCAAGATCAAGCTGAGTGATTGGATCTTCTTCATCCGACAGATCAGTATCCGCACCTGGCATGGGAATATGGAACCCCGGCGGTATACGGCCGCTCAACAGGCCGGCGCCCTTCAACTCTTCCAGTCCTGGCAGATCACGCAGTTCCTCGATACCGAAATGATCGAGAAAATCCGTTGTGGTCCCGAGCGTGACCGGGCGACCGGGTGATCGCCTGCGGCCGCGAAAACGGACCCAGCCTGCCTCCATCAGCACGTCGAGCGTACCCTTGGAGGTTTGAACGCCACGAATATCCTCGATCTCCGCGCGAGTGACGGGCTGATGATAGGCTATGATCGCCAGCACTTCGAGCGCAGCACGCGACAGCTTTCTGACCTCGTTATCATCCTTGCGGATAACAAAGGAAAGATCGGGAGCCGTGCGGAAGGCCCAGCAGTCTGCCATGCGGACAAGATTGACACCCCGGCCGGCATAGTTTTCGGCAAGTCGAGCCAGAAGCGCCGGGATATCCGTCCCTCGCGGCAGCCTGTCGGCCAGAAATCGCTCGGGAACAGGCTCGGCCGAGGCAAAGATCAGTGCCTCGGCGATGCGCTCAGCTTCGAGGTCCGAAAACCGCCCGCTATGACCGTCATCCAACTCATGAGCAGCGTTCGAAAAGGTTTCGATCCCGTCGGTTCCGGACGTCATTCGCCACCTCCGGGCAAATGGGCCGATCGCTGCCGGTTGCCACCACGAAGATAAATCGGCTGGAAGGCGCCGTCCTGGCGGATCTCCAACTTGCCCTCACGCACGAGTTCCAGAGACGCGGCGAATGCGCTTGCAGTTGCCGTCACCCGATCCTCCGGCGGCAGATAGGGAAGCAGATACGTCTGCAATGCCGTCCAGTCAGCGATCTCGCCCAGCATGCGCGTCAGCAACTCACGCGCATCGACCAGCGACCAGACCTTACGCCTCTCGATCGTGACCTGGGTGATCGCCGTGCGCTGCCGAAGATTGGCGTAGGCTGACAAGAGATCGTAGAGGCTAGCATCGTAGGCGGATTGGACGCGATGCGGAATATGTTCCGGCGCGCCACGGGCAAAGACATCACGTCCCAGCCGGTTGCGATTGACAAGCTGGCTTGCCGCTTCCCGCATCGCCTCCAGGCGCCGCAGACGAAAGGCGAGCGTCGCCGCCATCTCTTCGCCGGTAGGGCCATCATCACCCTTGACCTGCTGGGGAATGAGCAAGCGTGATTTCAGGTAAGCAAGCCATGCCGCCATCACCAGATAGTCGGCGGCAAGCTCGATGCGCACGCGCCTCGCGCTATCGACGAAGAGAAGATATTGTTCGGCAAGCGCGAGCACGGAGATGCGCGCGAGGTCCACCTTCTGGCTACGTGCCAGATGCAGAAGCAGATCGAGCGGACCTTCGAAGCCGGCAACATCGATGACGAGTGCCGGGTCGTCGGCAGCACGCTCGGAAACGTCCTGCCAGAGCTTGTCCATAGGAATGGCGCCCTGCCCCGAATTCCCCGCCAAACCAGTCCACCTCTCTCGTTCGGCAGTCCTACCTCGTCAGGCGACCGCCATCATTTCGTGAAACTCTGCGCGCAGCGCCTGCTCGTCGGACGCATCGGGAGCTGCGAAGCCGAGTTCGACGGCCTCGGCGCGCTGCAAAGCCTTACCCGACAAAGGCACAACTTCCTTCACCACCGCTTTCATTTCGTCCATGAGGCCGTTGCAATGCAAGACAATATCGCAACCTCCCCCCATGATTCGTGCGGCGCGTTCGCCGATTGTGCCCTTAAGGGCATTCATCGATGTGTCGTCCGAGACCAGCAGGCCGTCAAAGCCGATATGACCGCGAATGACCTCTTCGATCACCACCGGCGAAATCGTTGCCGGGTCGCGATCGTCATAGGCGGTGAAGACGATATGTGCGCTCATTGCCATCAACTCGTCCTTCATCGCGACGAAGGGTACGAAGTCATGCCCCTCGAGTTCGGCGCGCGAGGCGGTGACGACCGGCAGTTCATGATGCGAATCGGCCATGCCTCGGCCATGGCCCGGCATATGCTTCATGATCGGCAGCATGCCACCCGCCTTCAGCCCTTCGGCTGCGGCCTTCCCCATTGATGCTACCGTTTGCGGATCGAACCCGTAGGCGCGATCACCGATGACATTGCTCGCCCCTTCGACAGGAACATCGAGGACAGGGAGGCAATCGACAGTCACGCCGAGCTTCATAAGATCGAAGGCATGCAGGCGCGACATCAGCCAGGCTGCGCGCAGGCCCTTTTCTCTGTCTTGCCGATAGATTTCGCCCAGGGCGGTGGCCGAAGGATAACGCTCGATCATGGGCGGACGGATGCGCTGTACGCGACCTCCCTCCTGATCGATCAGAACCGGCGCGTCCGGCCGGCCGACTGCGTCACGCATGGCGGCAACGAGATCGGCAATCTGAGGAAGTTCGATGCAGTTGCGGGCGAAGAGAATGAACCCCCAGGGCCGCTCATCACGATAGAGCGAGATTTCGTCGGCAGTCAAAGTCGCGCCGCTGGCGCCGAGAATCATGGATTTCGAAACACTCATATCAAACTACCTGTTGTGATGATCTGGAGCATTTCCGTAAGCAAAACCGGCTGTCCACTTTTGCTGGAATTGCCCTAACGAAAAACGGGGCGCAACGCGCCCCGTCTGTTTAGGCTGAATCAGGTCTTATCGCGCCACAAGGCAGCTGCCGCCAGCCGAGCGATATTTTTCGCAGAGCGCGACCGCCTGCTCCTTGCTGCCGGCCGGGATACGGACGCGGTAGAAAGTCCCCTTGCCGGCAATTTCGGCAGCCTTGATATCAACGCCGCGTCCACCAATCACACTGCCGAACTTATTCGAAAGGCTCTGGTAAGACTTCTGCGCATCGGCCTGGGACGGCAGAGAAGCAATCTGGATCACGTATCCACCTTCGCCAAGCGAAGCCACCTGCGTATTCTGCGCAGCCGGAGCGGCGGCGGCAGGTGCTGCGGTGCGAACATTGCCCTGATCACTGACACTGGCGACGACATTGGCCGGCTGAGCCGAAGGACGGGTGGCCGGAACAGGAGCCCGAACGGCGGGAGCCGGTGCGGTATCCGCCAGTTGCTCAATCGATGCCGGAGTCTGGGCGGCGACCGGCATTGTCGACACAGTATCGGCTGGGGCCGAGACCGGAACGACACCTGTCGAAGGTGCGGCAGGAGCCGGGGCGGCAGTCGGGAAGGCTGCAGCCGTTTGCTGTGCCGGAGCATCAGCCCGAACCGGAGCCGCAGCGATTTTTGCCGCAGCGGCAGGTTCGACTTCCTGCTCGACCAGCTTGCCGTCGGCGCGAACGATCATTGTCTTGACCTTGCGCGGCATAACCGTGACGGCCTGCTGTTCACCGGCCTGCTGCTGATCCTGCGGCAGAAGGCGCGGATCCTCGGTCTCTGCGACGTCGGTCATCTGCACGTCGTTTTCGCCTTCAAGCGGAAGAGTATCCGGCATCAGAGTTTTCTGGACGACGTCAACCGGTTCTTCACTGCTAGAAATAAGCTGCTGCTGCTTGGGAGTTTCCGATCCTGCACCGGCAACGCGATCGTAAACGGCCTTGTCCTGGTTGGGCACGGTCTTGCCGCCCGGGTTCGCCGGCGCAATCTTGACCGGCTCGCTGTCGGCGGCGATCACCATCGGCTCACCATTTCCGCCAAGACCGGACGTGGAGTTTCCAAACCATGCAAAGGCACCCGCACCGCAAACGGCGACAACACCAACGGCAACGAGAGGGGCAATCCAGCGTCGCGAAGATCCACGCTGTTCGACGTCATCGACATTCTGCTCATAGTCTTCGGCCTGAGCATAACCTTCGTTGGCGGTAAGCGGGGTTGCAAGACTGCGGCGGAAATCCTCTTCGAGAGCCCGCTCGAAATCATCCAGATCCGCGTAAACGGATTTCTGACCAGCCGGTGCAGCAGCAGCGGCCGCGAGCTGCGGCTGGGCACTTCCGCGCTGGAGCGATGCGGCAGTCTCAGGCGCCTCCAGAAGAGAGGCGAGTTCAGCGTCGATATCGAGATCGAAATCGTTGCGATAAACAGGCTGCTCTTCCTTCTCCTCTACGGGAAGAGCCGGCACATCGAGTTCTGCAATCGCCTCCGGCTGCTCGTCTGGTTCGGAAAGAAGAGCCGGATCGAACGGGACATCGTCCTCAGGCTCGAGATCGAATGCCGGTGAAGCAGAATATACAGGTGCAGGTGCAAGTGCAGCAGCATAGACAGGCGCTGCAACAGCCGTAGAGGCAACTGGGGCCGAAGCAGGCTGCGTTACGGGAGCAACCGCTGCGGGAGCTGAGACATTGGGGTCAACAGCGGCAACGACGGGAGCAACAACCTTGCTATTCTCCTCGACCACCATATCCGTCAGGTCGAGTTCCAGAGCGTCGAGCGCCAACTCGAAATCCAGGTCGGCGAACGGATCGGAGGATTCGTCGACCGATTCGGCTGGAACAGATGGTGCTGTGGGAGCTTCGTATTCCTGCGGCTGCGCGGGAACCGGCGACGGGAGTTCGCTGTCTACGGCAAACTGCACGGTCTCAACGACCGGAGCAACAGTGCGCGAGGAGACGGAATAATTATCAACGCCTGAAAGAAGGGCATCCAGATCAGAGAACTGATCTCTCGGCAGTTCCGGCGCGACCTCCCCGACCGGGACAACAACCTTAGCGGCAATCGGCTCAGCCGGGCCAGCAAGGGGAATATCCATCGAGGGGATTGGCAAAGCCGAGACGACAGGGGCAGAAACCGCAGCCGACACCGGCGCAGCCACATTCCATGCATCGAAAGAAATCGGCTCAATCTTTACCGGAGCAGCCTGCGGCTCGACCTTGACCTCTGTCCGCTGGTGGGAGGCCACGCCGGCGCCTGACTGGAAGTTGGCAAGAGGCATGCGGAAGCTTGGGGTATACCCTGCCCCTTTACGTTTCGCATCCATCGGCGGCGACTGAGATTCCACAGATTGAGGCTGCGCCTCAACAACGGGGGCGACAACCGGCGTCGAAACGAAGGACGTTTCCAATTCTGCGGCCAGATCGAATTCGTCGAAGGACAGATCCTGATCTACCGAAGAAGCGGCTTGATACGCAGGAACTGCATCGATAGGCTCACTCGGCGCACGCCACGAGCCGGCCTCTTCGAGTTCTGCGTGGAGAGGTTCCGAAAGGCTTTCGACGTAAGACTGATTGGCAACCTCGCGATCGCCGCCATCGATCAAGTCTGCTTCGTAATCTGCAGCCTCAACGTTCGAAGCTACGGCATCATGCGAAACGTCGTCTGATGCCCACTGCTCCAGCGGATCGCCTTCAGCCTGTGCCCGATCTTCGCCTGCTGCCTGATCGAGGCCGGAAACAAACCGGTCGCCTTCGAACGCAGGCTCGACGGAAACATCATCCATCGCAGCGATCGGAGACTCTGTAACGACCAGATCATCGACAGGATCGAGCCGAGGCGCATCATAACGCTCGAACTCGCGGAGAAGCTCATCTTCAAGGTTGAAGACCGGATCGGTCCGCCTTGCCGCTACGGGCTCGGCAACAGGAGGAGCCGGGTTTGCAACAACCCGATCCTCATAACCGACGATCCGCGCCAGTTCAGCTAACGGATCACCATCAGCAAAAAATTCCGGCACATCATTCCGGCTACGCGCAAGGTTATTATCCGCCATGATGTCGTCCACTCACCTATATTACTACGCTTCTGCCAGAGCAATATGGGCAAATGAGGGCGTTTTTAGCGCATCTCCTCCGGCGCAGCCGTACCCGTAATTGTGAGGCCAGACCTCAATACGGAAGCGACTGCACGCACCAGCCCAAGTCTGGCGATGCTCAATTCTCGGTTTTTATCGTTAACAAAACGTAATTCAGGTTGTTCCTTACCTTTATTCCAATGCGCATGGAAGAAGCTGGCCAGATCATAGAGGTAAAACGCTATGCGATGCGGCTCTTGCGAAAGCGCTGCGCTTTCGACGATTCGCGGGTATTCGGCGAGCTTGCCAACTAGCTGCAACTCGTTCGGATCCGTTATTTCACCGACCGTCGAGGCGAGATCGAGCGAATCGATATCAAGATCCGGAAACGCATCCTTAGCCTGCCGGAATACAGACATGCAGCGCGCATGTGCATACTGGACGTAAAAGACCGGGTTATCCTTCGATTGTTCAGTAACTTTTGCGAAATCGAAGTCCAGAGGCTCGGAATTCTTGCGGTAAAGCATCATGAAGCGGACCGAATCACGGCCGACCTCATCGACGACTTCGCGCAATGTGACGAAATCGCCGGAGCGCTTCGACATCTTCACCGGCTCGCCATCGCGATAAAGCTTGACCAGCTGGCACAGAAGCACGGTCAACTTCGCCTTGCCATCTGACACTGCGCGAGCAACAGCCTCGAGCCGCTTGACGTAACCGCCGTGATCGGCGCCGAGCACATAGATCATCTCGTCAAAGCCGCGATCGTACTTCTCCTTGAAGTAGGCGACGTCGGCGGCGAAATAGGTGTAGCTGCCATCGGACTTGATCAGAGGACGATCGATATCGTCACCAACTTCCGTCGAGCGGAACAGCGTCTGGTCGCGGTCTTCCCAATCTTCCGGAAGCTGCCCCTTCGGCGGCGGCAGCTTGCCCTTGTAGACATGGCCCTTGAAGGTCAGGTCATTGATCGCAGCGCGGATAAGCTTTGCGCCTTCCGCATGCAGTGTGCGCTCGGAGAAGAACACGTCGTGGTGGACGTTGAGGGCTTCAAGATCTTCGCGGATCATCACCATCATCGCGGCAACGGCCCGATCCTTGACGAGCGGGAGCCACTCTTCTTCCGGCATGTTGTGCAGCCGCGGGCCGAACTCTTCCGCAAGCTCCTTGCCGACCGGAACGAGATAATCGCCCGGATAAAGGCCGGCGGGGATCTCGCCGATATCCTCACCCAGCGCCTCGCGGTAACGCAGGAAAACGGAACGGGCGAGCACCTCGATCTGCCCGCCAGCATCGTTGATGTAATATTCCTTCACGACATCATAGCCGGCAAAGGATAGAAGGTTGGCCAGAGCGTCGCCGACGACAGCGCCGCGGCAGTGGCCGACATGCATCGGTCCAGTCGGGTTCGCCGAGACATATTCGACATTGGTCTTCTTGCCCGCACCGACGGCCGAGCGGCCATAATCGGTACCGGCCTCGATCATCGAGCCCAGAATGCGCTGCCAGTAGACGGTCGAAAGACAGATGTTGATAAAACCGGGTCCGGCCACGGAAACTTCGCTGACATCGGGGTCATTGCGCAGTGCTGCCGAAATCAGGTCGGCAAGAGCGCGCGGATTGGTGCCGAGCGGCTTTGCCAGGACCATGGCTGCGTTGGTCGCCACATCGCCGTGGCTCTGGTCGCGCGGGGGCTCGACGGTCAGTCGTCCGAAATCGACTTCGCTGCGCTTTTCCTTGATAATATCAATTGTTTCCAGCGCGCTCTTAATTCTTTTATCGAAGTCAGCAAAAAGGTTCATGTCTCGTTTCCACGCGTAATGCGAAGCGGGCTTTGGGAAAGCCGGTGGTGTTTGGAGGTCGGCCTAGCGCAAATCGGGAGTCTGGTCAAACAGCTCTCCGTGCACACGGATGGCATAGGTATCGGTCATTCCGGCAAGATAATCGGCAACATGGCGCGCCTTGGCCGCTTGCTTCAGCCCGGAAATATGATTGACCCAGTAGTGGCTACGCATCAGCGTCGGGTCGGTCATGTAAGCCTCGAACAGGTCGGTGACGATCTTCGAAGCGTCTGCGCGAATGCGCATGATTTCAGGATGGCGATAGATACGGGCAAACAGCAGCTTCTTGATCATTCGGTCGGTCTCGGCCATTTCGGGCGAAAAGGTCGCGATCACCCTGCCCGCGCCTCGCACGTCGGCCGCGCTTTGCGGGCGGATATCGGCCAGATTGTCCTGCGCCACGCCGATCACATCCTCGACCATGCGGGTGATCTGGCGGCGGGTCACCTCATAGGCGAAACGGCTCGGCTCCAGGTCCGGATATTTCTCCCGCACCTGCCGCATCAGCCCAGCCAGGAACGGCACGTCCTCCAGCATTTCGAAGGTCAGCAGGCCGGAGCGAAGGCCGTCGTCGATGTCGTGGGTATTATAGGCGATGTCGTCGGAGATCGCAGCCACTTGTGCCTCAAGGCTGGCGAAGCTTGCCAGTTCGAGATCGTGAAGCTCGCAGTAATCGCGGATCGGTTGCGGTACCGGCCCGTGCAGCCCCTCGCCGTCCGGCGTCATCAGCGGACCATTGTGCTTGACGAGACCTTCGAGACTTTCCCAGGTCAGGTTGATGCCGTCGAATTCCGCATAACGGCGCTCCAGCTTGGTCACGACCCGGAGCGATTGGGCGTTGTGATCGAAGCCGCCAAAGGGCTTCATCACCTCGTCGAGGGCGTCTTCGCCGGTATGACCAAAGGGCGTGTGACCGAAATCGTGGACAAGCGCCACGCCTTCGGCGAGATCCTCATCAAGCTTCAGCGCACGCGCCAAGGCCCGAGCGATCTGGGCGACTTCGATCGTATGGGTCAGGCGGGTGCGGTAATGGTCGCCATCGGGACTGATGAAGACCTGGGTCTTGTGTTTCAGGCGGCGAAAGGCTGTCGTGTGGACGATGCGGTCGCGATCGCGCTGGAACTCGGAACGCGTCAGGCTGCCGTCTTCGGGAAACATGCGCCCCCTGGAGTTCCATGGGTCCGACGCATAAACTGCCCGCTCTCCGCTGCCGAAACCGAGCGCCCTGGTATCGATCGTCATGCCTTCACCTGCATTTCCATTGCAATTCCGTTCGACCCGGCCCATTGACGTGCCGTTCACGTCTTCATACCTATAGTAAGGCCGTGCGCAAAGCAGGTGACAATTATCTTCGAGTTAAACAGGCATGACCTGAAACTCACCGGGCCTTAACCCCGGCAGGAGACACGAAATGACCGAGAATGTAACCCTCTCCGATGCCGCGGCAAAGCGGATCACCCAGATCGTTGCGGCCGATGCCGGCAAGAAGGCGCTGCGCGTCTCCGTCGAAGGCGGTGGCTGTTCCGGCTTTTCCTACAAGTTCGATCTGGCCGACGCTGAAGAAGCAGACGACATCGTCATCGAAAACGGCGAGGCAAAGGTTCTGATCGACAGCATGTCGCTGATCTACATGGCCGGATCCGAGATCGATTTCGTCGATAACCTGCTCGGCCAATCCTTCCAGATCAAGAACCCGAACGCGGTCGCCAGCTGCGGCTGCGGCACAAGCTTCTCCATCTGATCCACGTCTTCCGAGCGGGATTACGCTCGGACACGGCTTCCTTCCTGCGACCGATCGTCTAAAAGAGACGACAGGGAACATGAAGTGGATGACGCATGAAGATCGCGACCTGGAATATCAACGGCGTCAAGGCGCGGATCGACAGCCTGCGCCAGTGGCTTGCCGATTCGGCGCCTGACATCGTCTGCCTTCAGGAAATCAAATCGATCGACGAGGGCTTTCCGCGGATTGAGATCGAGTCGCTTGGTTATCATGTGGAAACGCACGGCCAGAAGGGGTTCAACGGCGTCGCGATCCTGTCAAAGATCAAACCCGATGAAGTGATGCGCGGCCTGCCGGGCGGCGAAGCGCCGGACGGCACCGTCGACGAGCAATCCCGTTATATCGAATGCGTGTTCTCGGTTCCGACGGGCGTGATCCGGGTTGCCTCTATCTATCTGCCCAACGGCAATCCGGCCGACGATCCGGTCAAATACCCCTACAAGCTTGCCTGGATGGAACGGCTTCGCCGCCACGCGGAAGCCTGCCTTGCACTGGAGGAGCCGCTTATCCTTGCCGGCGACTATAACGTGATTCCGGAGCCGCACGACTGCTTCGATCCGTCCGTGTGGGCGACAGACGCTCTGTTTCTGCCGCAGACGCGGGAGGCTTTCCGCAGGCTCGAAAATCTCGGCCTGATCGACGCCGTGCGCGCCACGACCGACGCAACGAAACTCTACTCCTTCTGGGATTATCAGGCAGGCGCATGGCCGAAGAATAACGGCATCCGCATCGATCACCTGCTCCTGTCGCCGGAGGCCGCAGACCGGCTCAAGGCAACATCGATCGAAAAGCATGTGCGGGCATGGGAAAAGCCGTCGGATCACGTTCCGGTGGTCGGCATATTCGATTTTACAGCGTGACTGCTGGTCCCCGAACGCGCTTTCGAAGCGCCGTTCGGATCAGTCGTCGTTATCAGCCAGCTGATGCGACAGCGCAACGGCTCCCCGCCGATCGCGTTCATCAGCCATGGAAAATGCCTGTTCCTGAAGCTGCTCCATCCAGCCGCAATCCTTGGCGATACAGCGGTCCAAAGCGGCCGTCATAAACGCCAGCCCACGAACCGACTGTCCCTCCTGAAAAAGGATATTGCCGAAAACTGCCATGGCGCCGGCATGGCCGGTCTTGCGGGCCTGATTGAGCCACTTCTTGGCCTGCTGGATATTGGAGCCACCGCCCTCACCAGAGAGCATCATGCGGGCAAGCTGGTACTGAGCTTCGGCCACGCCAAAGGTCGAGGCAACCTGGAAATAGAGCTGGCGGGCCTGATAGAGATCAGGCTTCACCGGGCTGCCCGGAATGCCGTGGCTGTAATAACTTGCAAGCGACAGAAGTGCGTTCACAAAGAAGCCAGTGTCTTCCGATCCGGGCTCGACGCCTTGGGCTGCTATCTCGTTGTAGATCTTGAATGCGGCATAGTCGTCCTTGGCCACGCCATCGCCATAGGCATACATGTTGGCAAGCGCCCAGCGCGAACCCGTATGACCTTTTTCGGCAGCATAACGATAGGCTTCGACCGCATCTTCCTTCTGGCCGTTTTTATAGGCCTTGAAACCGAACTTGAAGAGATCGAAAGGACCGGATTCCTTCGACACACCTGCCTTGATGTCGAAGGCAAGAGCGTTCCCGGCACAGAATGCCGCCAGCGATATTCCAAGAAGCAATACTCTCATGGATCCAGTGCCAGACTTCCGCATGGTTCAGTTTCTTTCGACCCGCGCGCGGCTGGGAGCCGACGCGTGCATTATTGGCCGTGCGGACAGAAGATCAGGACAAGACGATCCCGACATTCTGCCTCCCGATGGGCGAGAGAAACTGTAAGTTCCATTTCCGGCAAGACTTGGACCCCTAAACAAGATCGCGGCGGCAACGGAAAACGAATTCGCAATCCGCTTGCCCAAGCCAGCAAAGCCCCGTTTATCTTTAGAAAACCCGCCCATGATACTCCAACATGCACGTTCCGCCCCCGCAGTTCGTGCTCTCTACTTACATACCGCTGCGCCTCGTTTGTGGCGGGAAATGGACAAAAGTCCTAGCCTTCAAGCGCGGCTGCATCGTCACAAAAAAGTGTTGCCAAATCGTCACAGAATTTTAGCTGGCGATCAAATAACCGGACAAGAAAAAGCCCGATCGAAACCGGGCTTTTGTCTGTATTGAAAACAGAGATCAGAAGCGCACCTTCACACCCGTCGAGATCGCTGCGACGATATCGTCGTCGAAGTCGTAGTTGGCGCGCTGACCGTATTGCACTCCGTCCAGCGTAACGGTCCGGGAAGATCCGCCCGTCATCAGGCCGAGAACGCCTGCAAGACGGAATTCGACATTCTTCGTGGGCGAATAGCTGCCCAGGACGCCGAGTGCCCAGGTATCGGTCTGCGATCCAAAGCCTTGCGACGTTCCGCGATCCCAGGTCAGGCTGACCGCACCGCTCCACTGTTCATTGAACTTGTGGCCGATACCGCCCATGACAGTCCAGCCGTCACGGTAACCGAGATCAAGGGTCGTAACCTGAGTGCCGGAAGCACATACGCCTGCGACGCCCGAGGAGCAGAAGAAGGGAACCTTCTGCAGCTGACTCCAGTCAACCCACTTCACTGAGCCAAAGGCCAACCAGTCGGGCGCGATACCGGATTGCACTTTCAACTCGAGCACATCCGGCATGGCCTGAGAGCCATAAACGTCAAATTTCGGCGTTCCCGAAACCTGAGAAAGATCCAGTGTGCCAGTAATGTCGTTCAGCTTGACTTCGCTGTTATACACCAGACTCGCGCGGAATGCGTATTCTGGAATTTCGTAGGCAACACCTGCCCGCCAACCCCAGCCATCGCCTTCCAAATCGAGACGGCCGACGCCGGAGAGTGGAAATCCGGCAGGAAACGCCTGAACCAGACGTTCCTGGAAGCCATATACCTCCTGGTAGAATCCACCGCCGATGAGACGAAGCTGCCCCGGTCCCACATCAAAACGGTAGGAACAGGTGGTCGCATAGTTGCGGCTCTTCACCTCTGTTTCGATGTCCTCGTTGGCACCAGCCCAGTTACGGCCTGGATTCTTGTGCGCACCCCACGGTTCGGAATAATCGAACATGCAGTCTACAGCGTCACCGATGCCGGCCTTCACGCCAATACGGGGCGACCAGTAGTCCTCGCTGCCATTTGCCGATGTCGGAAGGCCGGTCAGGTTACCACCGCCACCCGTAGGCGGAGTGCCGCCAGGATTGAAAGGACTGGGATCAATATCCCTCACATTCTTCAGCTTGCGATCCGGCATGACGAATGTAGATGTCGCCTCCGCCGTGAAACGCGACGTATCGAACAAGAGATCGATATTGTAACCGCCGCGCTCAAGCCCCCCAGCGAGCGCCGGCGATTGCAGCATTCCGACCGCCGCCGCAGCCAGAACTCCGCCAGAAATAAAGTGTCTTACCATGTTTTCTCCCACTCCCGGTAAGTTACCGGCATAACTGTAGATCGTTGATCCTAAACAACAACTTTCGGGTGTCGGGACAATTGCAATGCACAATCGCTCAAAATTTACGTAAGCTATCCAGCAACGGGGAGAGAATCGGCCGACAGGAGATGAAATTACCGCAAAATTGACGAATCTCAGTCGATCTTGGAATTTTATCTTGTGGTAATATGCGTCTGTGACCTTCGCGCAACAGAGTGTTTTTCTCCGGTTACGCATCTGCACAATAAATCAATTGGACATCTAAGCGCATACGAAAATGCCGCACCCATCGCTGGATGCGGCATTTGACATTGCTGAGTCGTCTCTAAAATCAGCCGGCTTCGGCGATCCGCGTCAGCGCGATCTTGAGATTGGCAAGCTGAACTTCGAGTTCGGCATAACGTTCGCGATCGGCAGCGACTACTTCCGGATCTGCATTGGCGATGAACTTCTCGTTGGAGAGCTTCTTGTTCAGGCGCTCCATCTCCTGTTCCGTCTTGCCAACCGCCTTTTCGATACGGGCCTTTTCTGCGGCCAGATCAATCAGGTTGCCGAGCGGCAGGCAGACTGTCGCCTCGCCGACGACGATCTGTGCGGCGCCCTTGGGTGCACTATCGGCCGGTTCGATGCTTTCGACGCGCGCCAGGCGCTTGATCGCAGCCTCATGGCGACGCATGCGGAAGGCGGTTACCTCATTTGCACCGACGACGATCAGCGGTGCGGTCGCCGACGGCGGCACGTTCATTTCCGAACGCGCCGAACGCAGACCGGAGACGAGATCGACCAGCCAATTGATTTCGCTGGCGGCTTCTTCATCACTGAAATCAGCAGCTGGCCAGTCGCCGTGAGCCAGAAGACCATCACGCTCGGCCGTGTGCGCCCAGAGTTCCTCGGTCATGAACGGCATGAACGGGTGCAGAAGCGCGTAGGTCTTTTCCATGACGTAGGCCATGCAAGCCTGGGCTTCCGCCTTCGCCTGCTCGTCCTCACCCATGAAGACCGGCTTCAGGAGTTCGACATACCAGTCGCAGACCTGATTCCAGACGAAACGATAAAGACCGCCAGCCGCTTCATTAAAGCGATAGGTCTCGATTGCCGTCGTGACTTCCTCGACCGTCTTCGACAGTTCGGTGAGGATCCAGCGATTGACCGTCAGCTTTGCATCTTCCGGCCTGAAGTCGGCGTTGCGGGTAACGCCGTTCATCTCGCCGAAACGCGTAGCATTCCACAGCTTGGTGCCGAAATTGCGATAGCCGGCAATGCGGGCCGGATCGAGCTTCACATCCCTGCCCTGCGCCGCCATGACCGCCAGCGTGAAGCGCAGCGCATCAGCACCGTATTCGTCGATCAGTTCGAGAGGATCGATGACGTTGCCCTTGGACTTCGACATCTTCTGACCGTTCTTGTCACGTACCAGGGCGTGAACATAAACGGTGTTGAACGGCTCGACCGGATTACCGTCCTCGTCCTTCATGAAATGAAGGCCCATCATCATCATGCGGGCGACCCAGAAGAAGATGATGTCGAAACCGGTGACGAGAACGTTGGTCGGATAATAGCGTGCAAGTTCCGGCGTCTTGTCCGGCCAGCCAAGCGTTGAGAACGGCCAGAGCGCAGACGAGAACCAGGTGTCGAGCACGTCTTCGTCACGGGTCAGAATGTCGCCCGGAGCGAAGTTTTCGAGCTTTTCCTGAACCCAAGCCTTCCACGGACCTTCATGCGCCAGATAATGCTGGACAGCGGCATCGAGGGCTTCTTCCTCTGTCTTTTCGACAAAGCATTGACCATCCGGGCCATACCATGCCGGGATCTGGTGACCCCACCAGAGTTGGCGCGAAATGCACCATGGCTCGATGTTTTCCATCCAGTCGAAATAGGTCTTGTCCCAGTTCTTCGGAACGAAGTTGGTGCGGCCCTCACGAACAGACGCGATCGCCGGTTCGGCCAGCGTCTTTGCATCGGCAAACCACTGGTCGGTCAGCATCGGCTCGATGACGACGCCGGAGCGGTCACCGAAGGGCTGCATGATCTTCTTCTTCTCGACATAGGGAATGTCGTTGCCTTCGGCATCCGTGATCGTGACGGCAAGACCTTCGGCATTGATCGCCTCGATAATCTTTGCACGCGCGACCATGCGGTCGAGGCCGCGATACTCTTCCGGAACGAGGTTGATCTCGTCGACGTCGCTCTCGCTCGGCAGTTCGCCGGACTTGGTGATGGCGAGCGCCCTTGCTGCACATTCGGCGTAAGAATCGCCGTCTTCGCGCATGGAAGCGACCGTATCCATCAGGCGATAGAGCGGGATCCTGTTGCGCTTGGCGACCTGGTAGTCGTTGAAGTCATGCGCGCCGGTGATCTTGACGGCACCCGAGCCGAAATCCGGCTCCGGATATTCGTCAGCGATGATCGGGATCAGGCGGCGATGCTCCTTCGGGCCGACCGGGATTTCACAGAGCTTGCCGACGATCGGCGCGTAACGCTCGTCCGATGGATGAACGGCAACCGCACCATCACCCAGCATGGTTTCCGGGCGGGTCGTGGCGATCGAGATGTAGTCGCGTTCTTCCGACAGGATGACGTTACCGTCGGCATCCTTCTCGACATAGGTATAGGTTTCGCCGCCGGCCAGCGGGTACTTGAAGTGCCACATGTGGCCGTCGACTTCCTTGCTCTCGACTTCGAGATCAGAAATCGCCGTTTCGAATTTCGGGTCCCAGTTGACCAATCGCTTGCCGCGATAGATCAAGCCTTCCTTGTAGAGCGTGACGAAGACTTCGAGCACGGCCTTGGAAAGCCCTTCATCCATGGTGAAGCGTTCGCGCGACCAATCGCAGGATGCGCCGAGGCGCTTGAGCTGGTTGAAGATCAGCCCGCCGGATTCGGCCTTCCAGTCCCAGACGCGGTTGACGAAAGCTTCGCGGCCCATGTCGCGACGACCGGGAAGCTGGCGCTCCATCAACTGGCGCTCGACGACCATCTGCGTTGCGATACCGGCATGGTCCATGCCCGGCTGCCACAACACGTCCTTGCCGCGCATGCGCTCGAAGCGGACCATGATGTCCTGCAAGGTGTTGTTGAGCGCGTGGCCCATATGCAACGAACCGGTAACGTTCGGCGGCGGGATCACGATCGTGAAGGTGTCCGCACCCGGCTTGGCATTGGCACCAGCGCGGAAAGCATCCGCATCGTCCCAGGCTTTTGCGATCTTCGGTTCGACGGTGGCGGAATCGTAGGTCTTTTCGAGCATTTCCTGACCCGTTTTTATTTATGAATGAGATGGTTGGTTGTTAAAGATGTGGGGGGTGACAAGTCAATAAAAAAGCCGCCCCGTTTCCGGAGCGGCCATATTCAATGGCGTAAGCGGCGATTTGACGGCGCGTTTATCTGCGCGGGCCGCGGGCGACACGCTCGATTTCTTCGCGAACAAGCCGCTCGACGAGCGTTGGCAGGTTGTCATCGAGCCATTCCTGCAGCATCGGCCGCAACATTTCCTGCGCCATATCCTCGACAGAGCGCCGCTCCAGGCCATCAAATACCTCGGCGAGCTCGCCAAAGGACTTCGCCACCTGGGCACCGGCAGTTTCAGAGAGAAGACCGGCCATCGTGGCAATCGAGGCTCCCGACTGTACTACTTGCGGCCTTACCTCTGTGGGCACAAAAGGTTCCGGCTTTATATGATCGGACTTGATAGCCTCAGGCGCGGAAATTGCGGGAAGCTGGCCCGACTTCTCTTCTGCAAGCTGTACGGCCTCGACACTCGCAGGAGCGACCGGCGACTTTATCGCGCTATCGTCGAAAGACGGACGCAGCTCAGGCAATGGCAAGGGGATCACCGGCGCTGAAGGTTCGCTGAATACGGTCTGCGACGGAGATTCCGTAGTGGACGGCGCAGTATCGCGCATCAACGGGATGCCGACTTCGGACACGTTGCCGGAGCGGGACATCGGGATATCCTGGTGGCGTGCGGAGGCTGCGCGAACCCGGGCGGCAACATCGGCAAGCGACAGGGACCGTTCTGCCGCTGCCGGAGCCGCAAACGTCTCCTGCTGCACGGAAAACTCCGGCTGCCGCGGCAAACCGACATCGTTGGCCACCACGTCGGGAACAAAAGCGGAGGAATCGTCAAAATCCTCGATTTCATCGTCTTCAAAGGTAGACGAAGCCTCGTGCAGGCCAGCCGCGTCTGAACCGGGATCATTGCTTTCGATGATCCGGCGGATCGAAGCCAATATCTCCTCCATGGAAGGTTCACGCGCTACATTTGGCTGAGCCATTTCATCCTCGCAGTTGCCGAGTGCTACCGTCTTCTCGACGGTGGTAAACTCTTGGCTAGTGTAAGGGCTTGCGGACAAGACACAATGTGACGGAGATAAGCAAAGGCAGCGATACACAGCTTTTGCACAGACATAGAGTCCTCTTTGCAACAGCCGATCTTGGCTAAAAACAAAAAGGGGCGTCGGACGCCCCTTGTGTCACGGCCAATCACACCGATGTCAGAAAACGAATTCCTTGACCTTGGCGAAGCCCGGCAGCGGCTTGACGGAGAGATTGAAGCGCGAGCTTTCAGAAATGGACCCATGTTCCTTGAGCAGGATCTTTGCCTGCGCAGCGTTACCGTAACCGATCACAGCAACGAGGCGCCCACCTTCCGCCAACTGCTCCAAAAGCACGGCAGGCACCTCTTCCACCGATCCGTTGACGAAAATGAGATCATATGGCGCGGCAGCCGCGTATCCCTTGGTCAAATCGCCCGTCACCACGGTGACGTTGGGACAACCCAGCACGTTCAAATTGGCCGCGGCAAGCTCGCACAATGCACCATCGCTTTCGAGCGCAGTGACGGAACCGGCCAAATGCGAGAGCAGCGCCGCCACGTAACCGGTGCCTGCACCGACGTCGAGAACGCGATCGTTCTTCGTAATCTCGGCTGCCTGAAGCAGCTTAGCCAAGGGGGAAGCCTCCATCAGGTAACGGCCGGGCGAAAGCTCGATATCCGCATCGAGATATGCCAGCGGCTTCGCCTTCTCGGAAACAAAAGCCTCACGTGGCACGGATAGAAACGCACGCAGAACGGAGTGCGACGTTACGTCAGTGGTCCGGATCTGATGTTCAACCATCTTTATCCGGGCGGCCTCGAAATCAATCATGTCCTGCGCCTCGTATACTGTCTGCCGACCGTATTACTGGCGCAGCCCAATGGTTTCAAGACGGCGCATGGCGGCTCATTAAAAAACCTTCAGCCAGTGCCGTTACCGGAGCCGAAAACGCCGGATAAGAGAGAATCGGGCAGACAGGCTCCGCGCCCACCTCAAACAGGCGTCATGAATGTGGCCTCAGCGGCTCATTCAACTTTTTCGCAGCCAGATAATCTTTCTCGTAGGAGGTTCGCAAACCACTCGCACCGTCAAATCTAAGCTGGTTTGCAAGCGCGGCGGCAAAAAGACCATCAGGATAAGTTCCTGTTCCCTCAACATCGGCGACAGACGGGCGGAACGCGTTGACGAATTTGGTGAGCACAGACAAATCCTCCATTCACTGCAAGTACGGCCATAAAAGCGCATGACGCGCCTTCGGTTCCAAGCTCGCGTAAAGAAGTTAAAAATTAACCATGATCCGTGGCGGGACTTGGGTAGTTGCATGAAATTTCTGCGACATAAGATGCGACAAGAAAAATATGCGCATTGGCCGACAAGGCGCTTGCGCAGCGTTTCGATTCGTTCTAAACGCCCCGACACACACCGCAAACTACTGCATGGATGGCCTCGTGGCGGAGTGGTGACGCAGAGGACTGCAAATCCTGCCATCTCTCAATGTTTTCAATGCGCATTCTGAATATGACGCCGGGAAACGCCATTTTTCTCAATTATTCGACCATTGATTCTGCACAGCTTTTCGCTGCGTTCAGAATGGCTTTGTAGCAGATTTCAGGCTCGCTCGCCATGACGAATCAACCGACACCCTGGCAGAAGAAATACCGCTGGACGATCACTTGGCCCGGCGAAGGCCACGAGGATTGGGTCGCTTACGACGGCGATCTCTACATCGGCCGAATCATGCGGGATAAGACGACGCACACCAAACAGGGACAGTTTCTCTGGTCAGGTGGCGCCCATGGCCGAGACTTCAAACAGCACGTCATGCCCCATCAAGGATGGGAGCCGGAACACTGGCAGGCTGCCAAGGCTGTTGAGGACTGGTATGATGCCATGAGGGAGAGGAACGGGCTGGAGCCTAGGGTGCGGCCTGGCTGATCCCGACCGCAAAGCTGTACCCCATCATGAAACTGCCGAAGGCGATACCGAGCGCAAGCATGTAGAAGCTCTTCGGAGGCACCGCCCCTTCGTTGATGTCCGGGGCAAAGAACAGCAGCAGCAGAGCCCACCCGAGATACCAGACCACTGCCCGGATCAGAATGTCGCTTTCGAACATCCAGAAATCCGGCCAAGTCGCATTTCCCACGACCACGACCCGGTGAAGGAAGACAATCAGGATTAGGGAGAACGTTCCGACGATTAGGAAACTTGCCCCGCCCCTGCCCTCACGAAAGGCGAGGAATGCGTCTCTATACCACCTCGTCAGGGCGGCGAACCCCGTTCCGAGAACGAGCGCATAGCCGAGATACTTCATCCAATCGCTTGGCAGGATTGCCAGGAAGATGAAAAATAGAACGCCATGGGCAAGCGCCGACCACGCTGCAATGCTAGATTTAAACCGTCTCACTTGCCATTTCCCCTGTGCATGCTCTTGATAGCGTCTTCGGCGATCCGGTTGACGTTGTGTGTTCGGCGCTCAAGCTGCATGACAGCATCCGACAATTGCGATCGCGCCCGATTCTTCTCTTCGCTCTGACGCGCCTCGCGCCGACGGTTGCTCTGCCAGTGAGGCCATAGTCGGGACATGAATCTCATTTTCCCAGGCTCTTTTCGGTGAGACGAATAATCGTATCTCTCCAGAAGGCGGTGTTGTCGTCGAACTTCTGGACGATGGCAGTGACGGTCTTGTAGGTCGAAAGAAGCTCAGCCTCTGCCGCTCGCCGGTCTTTTCGCTCCAGCAAGGCCCACATGAGGAAGAGAAGAGCGAAGCCGACAATCACCGTCTCCTTGTTGGCAAGGAGGTTGATTATGTCACCAGTCGAGAATTCCATTAGCTAATCCAGGCTGCGATGCACGAAAGAACGACGAAGGCCGCAAGCACGAGGATCGCGATCACGGTAGCCGGCTGGAGGTGGAGGAACTTCATTTGCCCCACCTCGCTTTGATGTTGGCGAACCATGCCGCGCAATCGGCGGCCAGCTGATCGCGATTGTCAGCGACAATCTCCCAACGCTTGAATGTCACGACCCACGGCTCATCACCGATGCGGACGCGGCCGATCTTGGCGACACACGATGCTGGCGGATCGGGGAACGGGATGACCGCCCTCGCCTCGCCCTCGGTCTTTGCCGCTGCTGTGACGCGCTGCTCTGTCGTCGCGCACCCGGTCAGGAGAAGGCAGAGGAATATCAGTGACGCTCGAGCCATGATTTGTCCTTTGCTGTTGGCCGGGAAAGATCGGGGTCTTTGGCTGCTTCTGCCGCCAGCTGATCAATGGTTGCCTGCCGCTGGGCCGCAATCGCCTCAGACAAAGCTGCACGCTTGCGTTCGGCAGCTGCGGCATCATCTGCCGCCTGACGCAGTTCCCGCTCTCGCTGAAGCTGGAATTGAACGGACTGCAGCTCGTATTTGCTCGCCATGCCGGCGGTGGCTTCCTTGACGCGCTGCGCCGCGACCGATTCGACCCGGCCGGCGACGATGTCGCTGACGACAGGGATAGATGTCAGGAACGGGATGCGGGATGCGCCGGGCACGCCTTCATAGAACGCAATCGCCAGGATGAAGAGGACGCCGCCGATCCCGAATAGGCGCACGGCTGTTGCGAGAATCGCAGTCATCAGATGCCGCTCACGCAAAGCTCGGCCTCACCGATCCGCTGGGCATCGCCCATCTCGCGGCGGCGAACCAGACCAGTGACCACCTGACCGCCAGCTTTGTTCCATGCCGTCTGTGCCTCGCAGGCCTCCCGGTACTTGCCGACGCGGATGTATCGAGCCGCCGTCGAATTGCACATGCCGGAGACGCCGAAGTTATAGGCGCCTGAGATAGCCGACGCTTGCACGCTGACCGGCTTCTTTTCGAAGTCTGCTATGCAGCGGGTCAGTGGAGCGTAATAGTCGCGCTGGACGCGATCGATCAGCATCTGCTCGCATTGCTGGGGCGTTCGCGTCAGGCCGGCAGTGACCGGCTTGCCGTTGATCCGGGTTTCGCCGTAGCAGATGTCCCATATCTTTGCGAAGGGATCCCAGTGCGATTTCAGCACCAGCCCTTCCCACGGCTTGATCAGGCTGTCGACGGCAAGGATGACAGAGACCGGCGGCTTCGATGCCTCATAGGCACCCCACGTCCCGCCGGCGGCAGCGATGAACGCTGCGACGATTGCCGCCTTGCCCCGCTTGCTGCTCGTGATTTTATTGATCGGCATTTGGATCATCCTTCGGTGTCTTGGAAACGGATTGCTGGGCCACAAGGCGAGAGACGAGAGCAGCCATAGACGTGAAGCCGGAAAGGCCAGCGAACAGGCCGCGCGGCAGGTAGAGCCACTGGTCGAGGATCGGCAGGGCGATCTCCAGCCCGGAGAACAGGCCAGCCAGCAGGATCAGCCGGATTGACCAGGCTCGCTTGAACACCCGTCCGAAATGCTGGACCGGCTCAAGGCCGAACACATCCAGCGAGGAGACAAAGCTCCGCTTCACCGCAGCCGTTACCGGCGCGGGTTGTTCCCCGTTCATGGATTTCTCCGATGTTGGTGATGTCGGGTCAGGGAAAAGAAAAAGGCCCGCCTAAGCGAGCCGCGAAGTTATGATTTTTCGGTGAATGGGTTTAGGTGCGAAACGCGAATTGGCGGCTGACCGTATCGGGTCGCCGCCAATCACTGGATGGAATAGCCTGATACGCCAAGGCGCACCTCACCACGCCACAGCTCGCCTCGCCTCGCCTTGCCTGCCCTGCCACGATCCTTGCCAGCCGGTCGGGCGATCCGGCTCCGCACTCATTCTCCGATCTTATCGAGTGACTTCGGGAAGTCGGTATCGATAACGTCGATGATCTTCACGAACCCGGCGAACTCCTCCAAGTCCTTGTAGCGAAGCCTCCATGCCTTCAGTTCGTTCATTGCCCGATCCAAAACGAGTTGCCTCGTCTTGGCCTGTGAAAGGGCATGGGTCGTCTCCCGGTAGTGGGGCGCTGACGGCGCTGGCACATGAATATATGCCCTCTGCCGCACCGCTTGTTTGTTTGGGCTAACGTAGACAGCGACGACAGCGCGGATAAGTCCCCTCGCCTGCTGCAGCCTGTATTGTTCCGCTGCTTCGCTATTGTCCCATTCAAAGAACGAGTGAAGCGGCGAGTTATCGTGCCTCGCGTCAGCTAAAACATCCTTAGGGGTAAGCTCACCCTTGCCCTTCTTCCGCAGCATTTCGATATGCTGCCCGACGATGTTTGGGTCAGGATGGTGGCCTGCTTGGAAGCGGACGCCCTCGGCAAATTCGAAGCCGGCAATCTTTGGCTGTTTCATCGTCCAGCCCCCAGTTTCGCCATGTCTTTGTCGGTGGCGACATGGAACATGCCGTTCATGCCGTCCTTCTCGGGGCGCCATTCACCTACGCCAACGGCGAAACCGGCGACGTTGATGATGTTGAGGATCTGCGCCTCTGACAGGACATTGGCATTGAACCGAACCAGCAGCTTTGCATGCCAGTCGGCGAACTCGCCACGGTAACGCAGGTCAGCCGTTCCCATGCCAACCCGAACCATATCTTCGCGCATGGAAGGATCGCCGCCCTCAATGCGCACGAGGTTGACGCGAGCCTTTGTGCCCTCGAACGCGCCGTTAACGTCGATGTCCTCACCCAGGATGTGGAAAGCCTGACGCGCAGCAATCTTCGTGATCCCGGCCACCGACGTGCAAGCGGTGACGGCCGCAGCCTTAAAGCCGATCGAGGGAAACCCGAACCCATCGCCAAGGCGATAGAGGGACGCTTCGAAATCGGCCCGAGGGTCTTTTGCTTCCTTGGCTTGCTTGGCCTTCTTCATCTGCTTCTCAAGCATTTCACGCTTGGCCTTTTCCGACCAAGCATGAACGATGAGCGGGCTGTCACCGATAACAGTGACTTCCATCAGGCGGATGTCGAGTGGCGGTAGCTCGATGCCGACATCTTCTTTCTTGGGGGCCATCAGACATCACCCCCACCGTGTTTGACGAACATCCATATCTGCTCGGCGCTCTTGCCGTCATCATTCTGACGCCCGTAGCGCATGCTTCCTTCGCCATCGTTGAATTTGATTTCCACGAAGTCCCCGAACATCGTCTTGCCGTGAGAAGGCATCTTTCGAAATTCACTGAGAAGATCGTCGAGTAGGCGAGTGCATTTTTCTTCACTCGTTTCGGCTGGCGGCATCGCGACAGCAGCAACCGGTAGTGACGCAACGGCAGCGCCGCCGAGGAAGGTTCTGCGCTTCATGCTGCAACCCTCCCAGTCACCATCTGTCGGACGGCTTCAAGCCGAAGCGTGTCGCCAAGCCCGATCCAATTCGCTGTGACCCATTCCGCCTTAAGCAACGCCTCATGGAGCGATCGCGCCTCCCAATCGATGATCGATCGCTCAAGGCCTTCAATGATCTCTCCCAAGCGCTCGCTTTCGCAGTCCGCAGCGTCAACGCCGGAAGCCTTGCGCCAATCTTTATATACCTTGGCTCGGCCCTCTAGGATTGCATGAGCTTTTCCGCGGTCGACCTCCAGCCTGTCGATCCTTGCCTGATGGAAGGAAGCAGAAATACCGTTGTCGACATGCCATTTCGCCAAACCGATCTTACGATCGATGTCAGCGTCTATATCAGCGGCCCAGTGCAGTGTTTTGCTTTCCGCGCCGCATCCTCGATGATCGTTTCCGAGTTCAGACATTTTGATCTTCGCGAACGGTGGGCATTCGGCGCTATCGCATGCATCGTCAACGAAATCCCACAGCACCTTACGTTCAGCGCAAAGGATTGTGTGCCGGTCGATCATGGTGCCGATCGTCTGATCTGGGGTTAGAGCGTCACCAGAGGCGACGGCGGTGTGGCTGGTGGCTGCGAGAGCGAGGCCCGCCTTGAGAACTGTCCTTCGGTTCATGGCGCCCTCCTTAGTTCAGAGGTTGTTCGAGAAGAGCGGCCAACTTGACCAATCCCTTCGCGGTGACAAGCGCGCGGGTCGCGATACGTTCGCGGCCCTGATCGTCGAAATATGGATGATCGTCATGCTCCATATAGCCGGAGTGACGAATACCATCGTAAGCAAGCCAGCTCTTGCCGCCGGCCCGTTTGAAGATCCAGCGACGGGACTGCATGAAGGTAAAGAGGTCGTCCCGCTTCACCTTGAGCGTCTTGGCCGCGTCGCTGATGCACATCGAACCCTTGGCGCCTTCCAGTCGGTCAAGCTTCTTGAGACGGTCGCCCTGCTCCGCGATTGTCTCCTGCAAGTGACCGATGACGCCGAGCATGATCTTCGGATCGGAATAATCAATCGCCGCTGGCTTGCCGCCTTGTTCCAGCTCCATCCAGCGGTCGATGATCCGAGCGCGAAGCTCGACCGAGTAGCCGGAGATAAGGATCAGTGTTTCGCGCTTCGTCAGGTGGAAGACCTTCGTAGGCCGCCCACCGTTCGACGATTCTGGCTTTTCCTGAATTTTCAGGGAAAGGTCAGAGGCCATCTTTTCGATGTCGGCTCGCACGTTGTCGTGTCTCTTGCCGGTGATTTCCGAAATGTCCCGACTGGACATGGTGAGGTTCGACGACGAGGCCGATACGGTTTGAAGCTGCAACTGCATAGTTACGCCCTCACCGTCTCGAGCTGCATGCGCCACTTGAGCGATGCGCCAGCGCTGCCGATGAGGTTCGGATCACGAGGAGCCGGAACCGTGACACACGAGCCGAAGTCACGATCAGCGCGGCGGAAAGCAGCGGCTACGACCGAGTTGCGGAACAAGGTGTGAAGCGGGATTGCCAAAGAAGGTACGATTTTGCTATCATGCTTGCGCATGTCGATATCTCCAGATTTCGATTGTGATTGGAAAGAGCGGGACGGTTCCTACGCCGTGGTCCCGCTCTTTTCGTTTTCCCGGCTCTCCTTGATCAGCCGGATGACCTCATCGTTGATCGATGTGAAATTACCTTTCGCTCGCTCCGCAAGCCATTCCCTGAGCTGCTCCGGCAACCGCAAGGTCAGACTCGACCTCTTAACCTTTTCCATGATACTCCTTTCTGTGGCGTCATTTCGACGTCACCAACATAGCAGACGCCAAATTGGCGTCAAGCGCCAAAATGACGTCAAATGGAAAAAGAAAAAGAAATCATTCGAACCAGTCTGCGGATGACAAAGCCGCTTTACGATCGTCTCGACGCGGCAGCGTCGGAGAAAGGGGTGACGATGCACTCTGAAATTCTTGCGAGGCTGGAAGCAAGTTTTAGCGCTACCGACTTTGATGCCCGCGCCCAACGGTTTTTAGAGCAAGCCGAACGCCTACTTGAACTGTCTCAGGCAGAGCAGGAAAGACGCGATCGGGAAAAATGAACGCTGACCTCTGGTCGCTGCGGATCTTTGACAAGCCCGCCTCTGAAGGCGGGTTTTTCTCTATTTCAGGCCGCCCTAGTCACCAGTTTCCAGTTTCCAGATCCTACTGCAGTGGCGATGTAGAGGTTCCCGTTCGTGATATCCACGCACTCCGCCCCGATCATGGAAGCGCTCAATGAGCCCAGCGGAGAGCCAGCGTTACGCCTCTTCTGGAAGAGGTACGTCTGAGCGTAAGGCGAACCCGCCACTTGGATCCTACCATCGATCGACGCACCGCGGATATCAATGAAGAACGTGCTATTGTTCTCGTTCCTGATCTCGATGTCATGCGAGCTTGGGAACGCATCTCCGTTGATGTCGGTGATGGTCGCAATGTTTGCGTAAAACCGCACGATGCCGATTTCCAAAGCCTTCATAAGGTCGAGGATCTGGGCAAGCGTGGTGATCTCAGCGCCGGTGACCGGGTTATAGACCTTGTTTCCAGCGCTCTTTAGCAGAACAACATTTGTCCCGAAGTTGCTGAGAACAGGGTTCTTGGGGAAAACGGCGGCCGAGGAGAAGTCGATCGTGTCGGAGCCTTGGGCGAACTCCTCGAAGATCAGGATCCCACGCGTCCCGGCGTCAGAGTCTGTGACTGAACCCAGGATGCAAAGCGAGCATATTACGCCACTATCGGTAACGCAGCAGCCCTCGTTTTCAATCCGAGAGTTTGCAAATCCCGCCGCGGTCAGGATGGTACGCGCGGCATCTGGAGAGTAAAGCGCCTCGGCAATCTTGGCGTCACCATCACCGGAGAAGATCCGCATCCCCTGGTATTGCGCAGGGGTCGGCGTTCCGGTTGAATATACTCCCCCATATGCTGCAGCGATGAACCCTTGGCCCAACGCAATCGCCTGCATGTGAGGAAAGTAAGCAGAGTAGTCGTTGTTGTCCCCAAGATCGCTGATCTTGAACTTGGTTGTTTCCAACCGCGTCGACGGTGCGGCCGTGGCGACTCGGTAAAACCTATCAACACGCCGAAGAGTGCCTAACGGTGTATCAGTCTCACTGATCAAGAGGTCCGCCCCCCTTCCCGTCAGGAATAGGTAGACATCCATCGGGTACGAGTTGGCACTGACTGGCGACGACAGCTCAGCCGGCAGGGTGGTGATATTGTACCGGACGAGCGCATTGCTTGCCCCACGAATCCACAGATACCGGGTGCCTCCGGAATAGCTAACGTGGATGCCTGAATAGCCCTGCCCGGCATAGAAGCTCCGAACGAAGGCGCCTGTCGATCGGTTGAAGATGACCAGCCAGTTAACTCCTGTCCCACCATTTGGCGAGAACAGCACAAGCATCTGGTTCGCGATCTCGTCGATAAAGAGTGCCTGCGGATAAACGTATGAAACGGCGAGCGCGGCAACAACCGTATCGTAGCCTGGCGGCTTCAACGGCAGCTCTCTCAGGACGCGTTTGCGATAAAGGTTACGGAAGAATGGGAGAGTAACCGGGCCTCGAACCTCAGGCGCGAGCTTGGGAAGGCTGACGTCACCATCATTTACCGTGGCTGTCTGATTTACCCACGAGCCAGAATGAAAAATCTTCATGACACCAGTCACGGTGTTGAAATAAAGTGCCCCTTCAATCAAAGCGTGTCCCTGAAGGTCTGTGACAGGGTCAACAGCCAACGCACCGAGGTATCTGGTCCGAAAGTCAGCCAGTATCGCCGCAGTGGCTTGTGCAGCTTCGTTAGGAAGATCGGATTTCTTGACCCACGCGCCTGCGACCTTTTGATAGACGCCCCTGAGTGCAAGGTTATCGTCGAGCACGACAAGCCCAATATCGCCATTGGCATAACTGCCAACGACCGCATCAAGCTCTGCTTTGGTCGCCCTGGCTACTGAAGCTGAGAGGAGTTGAGCCGTAACCGCAAGGGATTCCTCCAGCCACGTACCCCATGCCCGAATAAGGTATTTATCAGGCTCATAGGGCGCATTCGAAGGGCCATCAGCCCAAATGCTCTTGGCGTTCTCTACCATGATTTCTCCATGCGCGATCGCCTCGGCGGTGAGCCAAGGGAGGTTGTCGATGTTGTTTTCCGGTTAGACGGTGACGGTCGCCGACGCCTGCGCAGCAGACTTGACGCCAGAGCCGTTCTCGGCTCCGCACCAGTATTTCCATGTTCCAGTGCCGGGGCTGTCGGTGAACGAGATCGTCTGGTTTGCCGACACATTGTAGGTGCCGATCGTCGTCGCTGCAGCGAAGCTCTGAGCTGTCGTGCCGCGCTTGAAGACGAGGTATCGGGTATTGTCGTTGGCCGATTTCGCGCTGACCGTGACAACGCCAGCCGAATTGACTGCGGTCATGTTCGTTGGTGTTCCCGGCGCGGTTTGGTCCACGGTCGATGTAACGTTCGCGGTCACTGACCAATCGCCATAGTCATTGTCCGACGCGATGAAGGCGACTTGGATGTCCAAAAGAGCATTCGACGGCACCACATTCGTGGCAAGGTCGACAAACCCACCAGAAGGCGTTGCATTTGGGAACTTCTGTTCGATCCAAGCGCCCGGGTTGCCGGAGCCGTCATTTGCTACCCGATATCTTACGACCGGGTAGAGAGCATCGTCAGCCGGGTCGATGATGACCACGCGGATATAGACGCTATCGCCTCTGGGCTTCGCCTGTACGAGGTTGATGACCGGAGTGAGGATATCCGCCGCATCGACCTTCGGCGGAACCGGCGGCTGCTGTCCTTCGTCGGTTGTGGGGTTCCAATCGTCGATGTTGTCCGGATGCTTCATGATATCCATCGTGAACCCGCCTTGAAGCAGGGACAGGACGGACTTGCGGTTCTCGATCAGCTTCCCGGTCAGCTTCGGCAACATGATCGGGGCGTTAACGCGCACCCAGCGGCAGTAGACCGAATTGATGCCTGAGAGCCTGACGTTGAGCTGCCCGCTCACCTTCTCCTGAAGTCGGAGCCAGTCACGCTTGCCGAGGCGGCGGGCCTGCCTCCACTGCTGAACCCATTGATAATTGGCATCCTGAGCGAGAACGCGGCCTGCCGTGATCTGGGCCGCCGTATCCTCGAAGAAATCAGTGTCCGACGTCCCATAGCTGATCTCGGGATAGCAGAACTTCGGGACAAGGCGGTTGCACTCATCCTCGAAGAGGACGTCGTATTTGATATTCCGGCCGGCGATGTCGCTGTCGGTCAGCGTCGTGACATACTTCTCTCGGAACTTGCCGACGATGAAGAGCAATGCCCCATCACCGCGCTCGCATATCCAGCCGTCGCAAGAAGCGAGGATGGCATTCGTCGCGGCCTTCGGATCGTTTTCCGTGGTGTCGAAGCCGTTGCACTCGTAGCGGCGTTCTGTCCCGCCTCCCTTGAGGGGAACAAGCTCATCGCAGACGTCAGCCTCCTCCTGCCACATATCAAGGACCGGGAGGATGGCTCTCTTATAGTCACGGCGATGGCCGAACTCATTGAAGCACTGGTGCCACGCCATGATGACGGCAGAGTTGCGCGTCCACTGCCATGTGCTTTCGTCTTCCGGGTCTTGCAGCGGATCGCGGAAGTCCCAGCAAAGAGCGCCATCGACCTCTGCCGACAACTGCGGCGGACCATACGGAAACCGCTTGCTCTGTCTTTCAGCCTTGGCGCTTTGGGCGACCATCGCCATAGAAGCTTGGCCATCTCCTCGATGGCTGTTGGTCCAGGCTCCATCTGCAGAGAGCTTGTCGACTATGGCCGAGTATGGCGTTTCCGGGACAAGCCCTAACCTATGATAAATTTGTACCTGATCCCCGTAATTGGTTCCGGGGTTAATAATCCCGCTCGGTTGTAGCGTCACTTCGTCGTCGTGAAGCCAAAATCGATTGAACGACTTAACCGGATGAGCAGCGATAGCTTGCACCGCGCATAGATTTTTGCCCTTCGCCTCCCAAAGCATGAAAGCCCCGGCGAGTCGGTTCCGCCCAACGCACCATTGGCGGTACGGGATCGACTGAACCTTCGGGATCTTTCCGTCTTCCGGCTTCGGCGGCTTCGGAGCGAAAAGCATCTGAATGCCGATCGATATGGCCGTGGTCGCGATAGCCGAGAGACCGGCGATAACTACACCGCCGATGGTAGACGCTGCGAATGATGCACCGAAGACGGCAGTGAGGAGCGGCGTAAAGATCGGATCATAGAGCGCGGTCGTGGTGCGGAGCATCCAGTTCCGGTCAGCGTCCCGGAAATAGTGCTGCGCATCGCTCGGCACGTTCTCGTACATCGCCTTCAGGCTCATGCAGGCAGTCTCCATGCAGCGATGAATTCAGCCTTCACGGCACGAACGCCGCCGGGATGGATGGCAGCCCAGAGAGGACCGAAGCGAACCGCTCCGATTTCCTTCTCCACAGCCGTTGTAGGGGCTTCTGCAGTCATGGCCCGGATCAAGCCGATATCGCCGTCCTGAACCTGCTGGACGCGCTTGGCACCTATCTGTGCAAGCTGGTGCTCCATCATCGGAACAAGGCCGCCGAAACGGGCAATGATTACCTCGGCCCCGTCCCTGTCCCGGTAGGTTCCCCGGAGGTCTTCAGCCGGGTCCACTCCGATGCTGCGCTCTGCCCATGTGGATGGGAAGGTCATGCAGTCATCACCGCCGACCCCGCCCCATCGGAACCGATGCGGGAGCTTCACAAACTCGAAAATGTCCATGAGACCTCAGTTGAAAACTGGCCACTTAGGCTGGATGCCGCGAGCCAGAGCACCGGTGTTCTTGCAGAAGTCATCAGTCGGATAGATCGACTTCTGCATCGCATCGGACCACAGCGACCGAGACGGCCGGGAACGCGTGTTCTCTCCGCCCACCACGGCGAGGCTGAGCGAAAGTGTGGGGTTTTCGCCTTCCCTGACAGGCGCCTGCGACTCTTCCGGATGCGATGCTATGCCGGTCCATATCGGGACGATGTTGCTGACCGGCTGGTGATACTTATCCAGCGTGGTAAGCCCGACCTGAACCAGCTTTCCCCGTACCGGGGGTAAGTCGTCGATCACCTTGGCGCCGGTCTTCGGGTCGATGCCTGAGACGGTGAAATTGATGGCGCTCGACCGACCGTTGACCAGCACTTCAAGGTTCGGGATACCCTGAAGCCTTCCGCCGCCCATGTAGACCGTGCCGGCAGGATCGATGCTGTCGAAGCCAACCGGAAGATCGTTGACGCCGAAGTAGAGATGCAAGCCCGGATCGGTATCAACCCGAAGGAAGATAGCCAGGCTCGTGCTGGTGCGGAGCGATTCAACGACCGCCGCCGGCACATACTCGACCGAGTAGGCCATCAGAACGCCTCAACGAAACTGATGCTTGGTCGGCTGGAGTACCAGCCAGAGTATTCAAACGGCACGGTCTGACCGCGGGCAAGCTTCATCACACAGCGCGGCCGGGCAAGCTCGATCCTCGTCCCCGATGTCACCGGCTCCCGTAACGGCGGTGATATCGCGATGCGAGATACAGGGTTCTCCTCATCGGTCTGGCTGATCAGCTCCCATGAACGATAGATGCGCCAGCCCTTCGTCTCATGATAGATCGAGAACCAGTCAGACCACCGGAAGACCTTGCGAGCTGCACCGAAGACCCGGACATTGATCACCCCGGCATTAAGACCGGCAGCCGCGGTGAACTGCCCGTAGACAGTCGACTGCGAGTATCCGGAACCATCAGTAAAGAGCGATCCGTCAGAATGCGGGATGCCCTTGATGATCGGCCGAACCGCCCCGCCTATGACCGGGAACGGTCCCACCTTGTCATTGACCAGCGGGACCACGATGTTTCGGAATCCACCGTTGAGACGGGAGCCAAGCCAGGACAGGACTTCGAAGCGCTCGTCAGGCCCTTCCAAAACCATATTCTCCAGCGTAGCTGTCATCATGCCGCCGCCAGAGGTCTCGATGCTGATTGCCTCACCTACTCCGTTAACTCCGCCGTCTATGGCGTTGCCAACGTTATCGAAGCGAATGCGGGTCGGGCGCATGAAGTCGATCGGGAAATCCGGCTGGTTCGTCAGCTCACCCATTAAGCCACCCGCGATTGATATTGCTTCTGATTGTCGCCAAAGCCGCCGTTGATCTGACGCTCATTGTACTGAGCGATACCCTCGGCCGCCCCCTGACGGGCAAGCTCGCGGATGTGGTCATCACCCCTCGCCCCATCCAGATAGAAGTTCTGGATCGGTCGCTGATTGCTGCCTTCACGAGATCCGCCCATCATGCGGGCGCTGCGGTTCGTGTCGAAGACCTGCGAGCCTTGCGGGAGGTTGACCAGTTCCGGACCACGCTCCCCGACGATCGCCATGCCGCCGGGTGCATAGTTCGTTCCATCTGCGAAAAGACCGGTCAGGCCGGCGTACTTCGACAGATTTGGACTGAACAGGCCACCAAGCCAGCCGAACAGGCCGCCGCCTCCACCGCTCCCAGTGGGGGCAGATGGTGCAGACGGGAAGAAGTTCGCCGACAGGGTGTCGCCGATCTTGCCGAGACCACCGCCGAAGGTGTCGAGCCCCTTGGTTGCTGAGCCTGCAGCTTCCGCCAGCTTGTTGACCGCATCTGTGGCCGTGCCGCCGGTCCCGATGCCATCCCATTTGCCGACGCCGACCTTCGCCGCGCCGTACCATGCGCCCCAGCCGTTCTTTGCGGCATGGTCGAGGGCGAAGTCGGTTGCGGCGGGACCATTGGCAGCAAGAGCAGGATCGAGGCCGGTCTTGTCCATGAACGAGTTGCCGAGACCTCCGCCCTTATAAAGCTGGAACGGTCCATAGGACTGCTCACGCACGCCGTTCTTGTAGTAGCTCGACTGCAGGTTCCAGCTATTCAACCCGCCTTCGGACTGGGCGACCTTGAGGGCTGTATTCGGATCAATACCGCGTTTGATGGCTGCATTGCGAATATAATCAGCGATGTTTCCGGTTGCAGCAACATCAGGGAGAGCCGACCGGGTTACAGAAGTCAGCTTTCCAAGGCCTGTGAATGCACCCGAGGCATTGTCGTTTGCAGCCTTGCCGCCCCCGATCGCCGATACAACCGACCCTATCGCGCCACCCGATCCAGATCCCGGCCTTCCAGTCAGCCAGTCGGCAAACATGTTGCCTATACCGTCGAAGAACTTCTCCCATAGCTTGTTCGCCTGGTTTTCGAGCGACGATTCGAAGCCCTTGAGGAATGCCTTGCCGATGTGATGGCTGCCAGAGACAAGTTCGCTGCTGAATGCCGACCCGAACCCCTTCGCCATGTCCTTGGCTTCTTGCCAGTCATACATCTGACCGATGCGTCGACCGTTCGCGCCGTTCAGGTCTTCAGGAAGCCCGTACTGACGCAGAGTAGTAGCGATCTGGCGGTTGCGAGGGGATAGGCGAGCGTCCCCTATCTGTTGACCCATGTCGAAATTGAAGCGGGCCTGGTTGTATTGATCCGTGAGCTGACCGAGAGCCTTCGCCCGCTCGTGAATGAGGTCAAGCTCCTTCTGGTCAACCTCAATACCCTGACGCGCTGCCTCCATGCGGAGTTGGCTCGTAAGCTCGTACTCTTTCCGAAGCGCTGCAGCGGCACCACCTGTTTTGCCCACAAGGTCAATCTCGGACTGCTGGTCGGCAAGAAGCCGATCGAGGCTGCGAGACCGCTCACGTTGAGCATCAAGAATGGATTGGTTAGCGCGACGGTAGGAAAGCTCAACCTCCTGATTAATTCTCTGCTGCCGCGTCTCCTGATCCTCGCGCTTGAGGTCCAAAGGCTCGGCTTCAAGCCGGCGGCGTTCTGCATCAGCTATCTCCCGTGGAGACCTGGCACCGATACCCGCAATGGCGGCGTCAAACCGGCGTCGGCTGTAAAACCGTTGGTCGACGTTCGAAGCCTGATAGTCGCGAGATGCGTTGGCGGCAGTCGTGCGCGACATCATCAGTGTCATCTCGCGCTGCTGGCGATTGAGCTCTTCCGTGGCTTTCGCGGCTTCTGTTGCTTCCTTCGTGTAGTCAAGAAGCGTCTTTGCGATCTTCTGAAGCTGCTTATCAGAGGGGTCGGTGTTGGCTATCTCCTGGACACTACGGTTGAATTCCAGAACATCCGGGTTGCCAGCGTGTATCTGGTCCACAAGCAGTTTTACGGAATCCGTGAATTTGCCGAAACGAGCAGTGGAATTATCGCTGCCGATCGAGAAAGCGCCGAACCCCTCAAAGTCGAATTGAGATGCGTTGACCGATGCGCCAGCGTTGCCGAGGAACGAATTCAGACTGTCCTTAAGCGCCTTGTTGAGCGCAGTCCTGTCTTGGTTCGCCTCGAAATTGATAGCGGCCTGAGTACGGCGACCATATTCGGTGCCGGACTCGGCGGCATCGTCGAAGGTCGCCTTGATCCTCTTGAGGATTTCCTCGTGCTTTTCCAGTGCAGTCGAAGTCGTGCTCAGGCTGCCGACTAGAGACGAACCGTATTGCAGCGCAGCCGCGGCCAAAGCGGTGAAGCCAACAGCAGCGATAGATACAGGGCTCACCAGTCCTGCCACAGCTGTTGCCGTCGTGGCCGCAGCCTGCTTGAGCGACATACCCGCATAGGCGCCGCCGATCTGGGAACCTTGCTGCAAGCCGATAGAAAGCGGGTTCATCCCCATCGCAGCCGTTACGGCGACATCTTGGAACTGGAACATCGCGTTCGTTGCCGCGAAGTTCTGTCCCGCCCCACCATTGCCGCCGCCTGCCTGCTGACGCTGCTTTAGGGCAGCAATACTCGAAAGAGCTGCCTGACGCTCTCGACCGATCGCTGCCGCCATCTCATCGGCGGAAATGGCACCCAGTCGTTGAGCCTGACGGATCTCACCAAGCGCAGTCTTGTAGTTTTGCAGGACGTTGAAGACCGGGTTGAACTTGCCGCGAAGACGGTCAAGCTCCATTCCATATGCAGCAATGTCGGCCTTTCTATCGCCAAACGAGTTGCGGACGTTCAAGGCCCGGTCGATGCGCTGGGCAAGGTTTTCGGTTTGGGTAGCAACCTGCCCGAGGGTCTGATTGACCTGCATCCCCGCGCCGCTGATACGTGTGATCGCGCGGGAAGCCGTGGCGCCCATCCGATCGACCGCACTTTCGGTGCGTGTTGCGGCAGTCACAAGCGCGTCGAGTTCCGTTGCAGCTCTTCCAGCTGGGGAACTATCGATCGCAAAACCCAGAGTGGCTGTGGTCAAGGCTTTACCTCTCGACGGATAGTGCACTATCGTCCAGCACCCGAAGGAGGGACGTCATGAAATTATGGGCAACTGGCTTGATGCTAATGTCCGCGCCGACCTTAGCCGCTGCGCAGCAAGTGATGGATGGTTCGGACAAGGCGTTCAAAGAGCCTATAGCGGCTCAGATCGCCGACTTTCTTTCGTCAGCGACAAGCGACCCTTACGGCGCGCAGTTGAAGGGGTTACGGCCGTCGAACAATGACCCTAAGGACATTTGCGGAGAGGTGAACCTCAAGAACCGGCTCGGCGCCTATACTGGCTTCCAGCCTTTTATCGTCTACTCGGGGGTTCTCTATCTACAGGATGCAGAACAGTGCCGGTGATCCCTTACTTCTTGCCAGGGAACAAGGCGTCAAACAATCTGGTCGTAAGTGGCCTTGTAGACACCTCGTCCTTTTTGTCCTCGGCCGTCTTCTCCTTGTAGAAAATCTCCATTCGGACTGCATCAATTGCCATGATGGCATCTATTTCCCACTGAGCGGGCACGACCTTTCTAAGCCGTGCCCATGCATCGACCTCATGCCATGAGATCGGGTTGATGCCGAAGCCGGTGCCAGGTCTGGCCCGGTCCAGCTGTCTGAACCAGTTCCAAACGTGCTCACCGGCTGCGGGAATGGTGAAGGTTTTCTTTTCGTGCTGATCTCTAACGCACTGGCAGAGCCGTTCGATCAGCCGGTGATAAAACCCGCGCGAGATACCGCCTGTTCATAAGCCTGATCGCCGATGAAGTGGAGCTTTGCGAACAGACGCCGCAAGTCATCCTCATTGGCTCGAAACTCTTCGCCCTCAAACTTCAGAGTTTCTGGCGTCATCGAGACGCAGCACTTCGCCGCGTAGGCAAAACGCCGCTCCCGTTCAGCCGACATCGAGGATTCGGAAAGGTCGCTCGAAACTGCTGCCTTCGCGGCCAGTTCCTTTTGGACCTCGGAGACCGCGCGCTCGGCGCGGTCACTATCTGGGCCAACGATTTTCAGCGTAAGCCCCATATCCTTGCCATTCGGCAGGACGATCTTTCGCTCGGCACCTTCTGTCTGACGCTTAACAAAGTCAGACAGATAGGACAGGTCGAGAACGTTCTCGCTCATCAAGCACCCCCGACCGGAGCAACGGTGATAACGGGCGAGTTGATCTCGACCGTTCCGGAGATGAGGCGAGCGGTGTTCGCGCCGCCGCCCTGTTCCTGCGACGACATGACGATGCCGTAGAAGTATTTGGTGGTCGGAGCCGTGACGGCGGTTGCCGTGTGAACGCCGGACTGCGTGCCCGTGGTGGCGATCGCAGCGCCGCCGGGAGTTGCCGCGACACTGAATGTGCCGGCAGCCGCGCTGACGACGTAATAGGTCGTGTCAGCAACAAGACCGGTTGGCAGAGCGCCAGTGGTCGAGAACTTGATCGGGTCTCCATTCTGCCGGCCATGGCTGGCCCACGAGATGACGCCGGGAGAAGCGACCGTAATGGTAACGACCGAGGCTGCGGCCGGCGGGGCGTCATCAAAAAGGATGCGGAACTGATAGTTTGCGGAAGAGTTTGCCGCGGCAATCAGCATCTCCTGGCCTTCGTCGTAAGGCTGGACGATGAAGTTGTTCTGCATCGATCCGGCATTCTTCGTGCCCTTTGCCTTCAGGGTACGGCCAGAGTTGATGATGTCTTCGGAGATCAGCGTTGCGCTGTCACCGACAGAGCCCATCGTCTGCCAGCCCTTGACTTCCGTCCATGCGGTGGAGGCGAAGAGCGCAGCATTAACGTCCGGATCATCCGGCACGACGGTAACGGCCGGGCCCATAAAGAAGCGGGCACCTGCCACAGGGTATAATTGAGCCATCGGGCTTTCCCTTCATGTCTGATTGAGCGCTTGCCGAAGGCGCAGAACGGCAGGCCAATCAGGCCGGAACTTGCGGGTAGCAGAGCCACCGCGTGGTGATCGGAATGTTGTGGTGTGTGTCACCGGTGATCAGGACACCAATCTCTGGGTCTTCGTCGATACGGACTTGCATGCTGTTCTTGAGCAGTTTCGTTCCGCGCCGCAGATGCTCGCGAACCGCACCGGCAAGATTGTAGGCATCAACGACCGCCGATCCCTTCGGCCACATGACGTTGGTCCGCATGAAGCCCTGCCTGATCGGGTCCATCTGCAAGGAGAGGTCCGTCTCGATTGAGCGGTTGAAATGGATCTCGACACTGATGAACTTGCTCTTGGCGGTCGGGCTGTACGGATAGCCAGGCTCCGCGAGGTCGACGCCGTTTGGCCGTTCGAAAGACTGCGCCCTTTCCAACAAAGCGAGATAGATGCTCTTCTCAACCGTATCGGCCATGCTGTATGCCTCTCCTATGGCCGACAAACCGCTGACAGACAGAGACGTCTACGACCTCCTTCACGAGGCGCAGCTTCTGCTGGTCAACAAGGTAGTGATGACGAAACACGCTCAAGACGTGCTCTCGATGGCTATCCGCGATCTCGCGATCATGCAGACTGCCCTGCTATCGATTTCCGAAGGCCCTAGCCTCGTTCAAACCGACCGCGAACCGTAGCCTCTGCCCTAGCCACTGTCTGCGGCCAATCCTGCTGGGCCGCCTCAATGAATGCCCTTCCGGTCTGGTTGTACATTCGACCGAGGCTATCCGTCCCGACGAAGCCATAGTTAACTCTGGCGGAATAGGCTGCCTGGAAGCCGATGTAGATCGTTGCCCCAAGCGCAGTGCCATGGATGACGCCGATGCTTTCCGCCGACCGATCGGGGAACTCCTCCTGCCCATCCTTGATGGTGGGCATTGCATCGTCCGACGCGATGGCGGATCGGGCAAGATTTCCTGTGACGCGGGGCACCCTGCCGCCCGGTTCGGTCATGTCGTTGAAGATCATCTCCGCTGAAGTCTGGAAGATAGCGAGCATTCGATCGAGCTCGCTCTGCCCCCATTCCGATATCGTCGCGGCGAACCCAGCCATTATCGACCCCTGCTCCGGGCATAGGCCTCTGCGAAGTCGAACGAGTAGGCGCAATCACAACGGCAATTGACGACGGATGAAGCCCCGGCCCCGAGAGAGCGATCCCCGGGAAAGCGCATCATATCACCGTTCGACGCCTGAAATGGAGTGTCCATGCCCTGTACCGTCTGCCCGTTCAGGATCATATGCGAGTGCCGTGTCTTCCGGTCGCCAACTGCGCGCCAGCGGCGGGTCACAAGGCTTTCGTCTCGACCGGCCTTATTAAGCGCCTGCAGATAAGCTTCATGCTTGGCAGCGGTAACGGCCATCAGAGTTTCAGTCCGGCCAATGGTTTCTCCCCGCTTCTTTACGTAGCGGTTCGTCATGTCATCGGTGATCTTCTTCACCTGATCTGGCGTCAGACCTTTCCCTTCGCGGATCGCCTTCAAGACAGTGCGGATGGATGGCTTGCCGGCTGCGGAATATCGGAGCTTCCACTCTCCTGTCTCGCTATCCTTGATCAGGAACTCACGCAGTCTGGCCGGGTCCGAAAGTATTGCCCTTGCGTTCTCGACGTACCCGATCTGATCGTGGGTAGCGCCAAGCATCCCACCCGTGCGTAGCTTGGTCACGCGGCTGATGCGTCCAACGATATCGACGCCGATCGCCGCCGGACCCTTGCCCTGCTCATAACCAGCTAGGATAGTCTGCCGCACGGCTTCCTTTGTAGTCTCGACAATTCCCGTCACCATTTGGGCGCCGGATGTGCTGATGTTTGCCTCGGCACGCTGGTTCGATGCATCCCATCTCAACAGAATGCGAGCGCCGGCCGGGTCGAACAGCCTGGGCATATCGCCGACGGTCAGGATGCCGCCCTGATTAAATGCCTGTCGTAGCGCTTCCTTGAGAGGCGCAAACGCTTCACTTTCGATATGAAGGGCTTCGATAGCCCCGTCTACGTCGCGCCGCTCCAGCGCCTCTATAACCCGCGCCACGACAGTTTCGTTCTTGATGCGGGCGATTGCCTCGTTGAACAACCGCTCCATCTCAGGAGACAGCTTATCGATCAGCGCCTCAAGCTGCTGGTGGAGGGTGGCCATTAGGCGTCAACAGCCTCGACGATCTCATCGCAGTAAGCCGCCATTTCATCGAAGGTCTGGTCACTCTGGTCGGTCGCGCCGAATGCATCGTTGAAAACAGACTGCATCATGCGGGCCGGATTGGCGCTCATGTAGGACAGAGGCATGATGGATTCGCCGGCCGTCGCACCAACGAGGTAGCCATACTGTGGCTTGATGAACCCACCGGTAGCAAATGCAGGCTTTGCCGCCGGTGCGACGACTGCCGCGACCGGCGCGAGTGCCAGAGCGCTGAGAAAGCGGCGCCGGTTCATTCCGCCACCTTCTCACCCTTGCCCTTGGCATCAGCCTTGGCGGGTTCATCCTTGACCTCAGAGCCGAGGCCCAGCCGCTCGATGGTCTTCACCTCGCGGTCGGTGATGTTCTTGAGCAGGGTACCAGCCTTCTGGCCAGCGTAGTCTTTCGAGAGCAGAGCGTGTGCCATTATGCAATCCTCGCTTGGCAAATGTGCACGACAGGCGTTGCCCCGTCATACAGGTTGGGATCAGAATTGATGATGCGGTAGGTCTTGCCGTTGACGCTGGCGTAGTCGCCGGGGATAGGCGTGATCGCCAGGCCCACGGCGGAGATATAAAGCTGCACGTCACCGACCAGAATCACCGTGCCGTCGATCTCGCGGGCCTGATAGGTCATCGGCACCAGTTTGGCCGGATATGGCGTCGGTACCGGATCGCCGCCCTCGTTTGGGTCGGGTGGCGTCTCGCGCGTGACCGTGCCTGCTTGGCCATACGAGGTGATCAGGCGGTTTGCAGTCTGCTGCAGGCGGGCATAGAGCGGGTTTGCCATCAGACCACCAGAATTCCCGGCAGGCACGGACGGAAGAACATCCAGAGCAGCCACTCGATCGAGGTAACCACCGGAGTGGCGAGAGCAACGATGTCCTCGACGCTGGTGGACGAGCTTGTCGAATATTCGACCTCGAGACTGCCGACCTTCTCGCGCTTGACGGTCGCGGAGCCGGTCACCACCGGGGAAAGGCTGCCCGGATTTGTCAGTTCGAGGAATGCTGCCTCATAGCTAGCGTTCTCGATCGCGACCGGGATGGCATCAGATGGGATTGCCTCGCCGTAATAGGTCTCAGCGGCAGTGCGCGGCCACGCCCTTTCTTGAGCGAAACCGCCGGTGCGAGACCCGGGGAACTTGAATTCGTATCGATCAACGAACATCGAACCCCGCTGGCGAGCTGCAGTGATGTCTGGATCGCTTTTGCCCTCGGGAACGACATAGCCGGCGGCTAGCCAGTAGGCCTGAGCCTTCACGTTATCGCCATAACCGGCCATGTTCATTCTCCTGGGAGGAAGAGATTCCCGGCAGTCGCCCGCCGGGGTCAGTGGTTACTTCTTGGAGGCCTCTATATAGGCGGCCTTATCTTCGTCGCTCATCGCATTGAAGGCGTCTGCATCGACTTTGGACAGCCCCGACAGCAGGACGCTTTCACCCTGCGTGACGTTGAACTTTCCGCCGCCATGGTGCTCAGCCTTGATCACTGCCGTCTGGCTGCCTGCACCTTCGGAGACGGCCTTCTCGGCAGCTTCCAGCTTGGTGCGCAGTTCAGCGATCTGCTGATCACGCTCGGCAAGAGCGAGCTTGAGGCCAAGAACCTCCTCGCTGTCGCCTTCTTCGCCCGGTGCCTTCTTCTCGCCTTTGGCAAACCAGCCAGTGTCGACAGCGGATTTCAGCGCCTTGTCGTCGATCTCGCCTTCCCATGTCTGCCATGGGTCGACGAAGACGAGGCCGGTGGAGGTGTGGAGGCCACGCGGGCCGGGAGAGACGTTGGTGACTTTGGTCATGTCGGTCTCTCCTTACACGCCGTCGATGTAGCTGATGGCCTTCGGCAGGCGGATTTCCGTGCCGCCGGTGCGCAGGATGCCGGCCACTTCCCAGGTCATGGAAGACTTCTGGAACGGAGGCAGGAACCGGTGAGGCATCGGCAGGTGGAAGCGCACGACTTCTGGGTCGCGACGGTAGGCCACCATACGAGCGGTACCGCCAGCGCCAGCCGTGTTGAGCGCACGCAGGGTGCGGATAGTCAGCGGGCGGCCGGTTTCAGCCGTATAGGTGTTGTTCTCGCGCAGGAAGGTCGCAATCGTCTTGTCGGCAGCGTTTCCGATCGGACGTGTTGCGATAGCGTTGAAGCGAGAGAACGGGAGCAGGATGGTATCGGCCATCTCGACTTCCTGAGTGGAGGTCACGATGCCTTCGATCGCCGAGTTGATGTCGACGAGGATCTGCTCGGGGGTCTTGGTCGACCAGGTCGTGGTCGAACCGGTACCGGTTGCAGCGGCAGTGGTTGCCGGGACAGTCGGATCGTTGACGAGGCCCGTCCAGCCCTTTTCCGCCTGGCCGACCATGCCGGTGGTCCAGAGGAACTGTTCGGCAATGGCGCGGGCTGCTTCGCCCTTCTCCGGGCCGAGCTGGCGACCTTCCAGAGCCGCGACCTGCAGTTCTTCCATGGACCACTCGTAGCCGATACCGGCCAGTTCGAAGCCCTTGAGGAACTGATCGCGGGTCACGTCGGCGTAGGGCATGTCGAAGCCCTTGCCGCTCAGGAACTCTGCCTTGCCGACCGCGTCCGAGGAGCGGAACAGCGTACCGCGTGCCCATTCGCTGCCTTCGGTGATCACAGGGATCAGGGAGGCGTAGTCGAAGGACGGATACTTCCGCTTATAGACCGTGCGTTCGATGTTGTAGAACGCCGGGGTGACGAAGCCGAGAGCGGCCTGTGCGTCGTGAAAATCGATCTTCTGCATGTTGGCGCCTCCTTAGCGCTTCGCCAGCCGGGTCAGACCGGCAGCGCTGAGCGTGTCCTGGAAGAACCAGCCGGTGAGGATGGTATTCGAGGTGGACACGTTGGTGATGGCGCCAGCCGAGGTGACGTAAGCCTGATCACCATCGGCGACGGCTACGCTCGACTGCACCCAGACGACACCCTGGGTGAGGATGCCGGCGGTGGAATACTGCGGGTACGAATCCACCTGTACGCCGGTGGCAGCAACTGCTGGTGCGGCGTAGTTGGCGATGGTGATGCCCAGAAGCGTTGCGGCTGCCGGAGTTGCAGTCACGCCATGGTCACCAGTGCCGCGGAATACCGGCTTACCGAAGCCGATCGCCGTGGCATCTTCGACCGTGCGAGAGATGCGGTTGCTGGTTTCACCGTTGGCGATCATGCCGGCATAGCCGACCGCGCGAACGGCAGTGTAGGTATCCTGATAAGCGGGCATTGCCGTTCTCCTTGTTACGCCGCGTTTTCGGTGTGCTTCCAGCCATCGCGAAGCGACTGATCGCGATCCTGGCGTGCCTTGTCGGCTTCAGAGCGGGCATTCGGGGCGGGCTTGAGACCGTCCTTCAGCACGCCAGCGAATGGGTCAGCGCCAGCTTCCTTCTTGGCGTCTTCCACCAGAAGGTCGAAACGGGCGTCGATGTAGGCGTCTGCCTTGCCGGCAATGGCTGCGTCACCGAACTTGGCAACGACGACAGCTTTGCGGATCGCAGCATCGGACAGGCCGGCAGTCTGAACATCCTTGGCGATCGAGGTCGCGATCGAGACGAGATCGGCACGTTCCTGGACGCGCTTGTCGAGATCGGCGTCGGAAAGCACCTTGGCCTTCAGGCTGTCGATTTCGGCGTCCTTCTTCGCGAGATCCGCGTCCTTCGCCGCGAGAGCCGAGACATGAGCTGCATCGGCCGTGCTCATCTTGGAGTGGGCATCTTCCAGCCGCTTCTGCAGCGTGGCGATGACGGTGGCGCCCTGGTCGGTCACTTCAACCGGGATGCCGTCGACGGTAACCGTCTTCAGGGTCATGATCTTTTCCTTCTGAGGTTGATGATCATTGATCGGGGCAACGCCCCACTGTTCGGAGGCGGCATCGCCGATCCGAGCGCTGGAACCAGCCCTGGCGCGATCTACGATAGCCAGGTGGTTAATTTTGATGTTCGTCTGGGTGGCATTGAACGCCTGACCGTCTTCGGTGACGCCGTCGCCCCACACCAGTTCGCAGGTGTAGCCGGCGGAGAGTTCGCGTTTGCCGCTGTCGACTGCCGTGATCGCTGCAGCGTCCTTGAGGATGAGCGGCAGGTGGACCCATTCGCCATCCTTCTTCGCCGCGGTGCTGACTTCGCCGACCGACAGGCGCTTCCAGTTCTCAGCAGTGACGGATTCTGCCGGGTGATCCATCGTCACTGGTGCGTGACTGAAGCTCTGCAGGCTGTCCTGCGAGAAGACCTGATCGGCAGGGCGATAGACGCGCACCACGTCCAAATCAGGCTTGCCGACTTCCTTGCCGGAATAAAGCTGGATGCCCGTGCGCACCGACTTGGCTTCGGCAACAAGGTATCCGTCGGTCGTCCGACGTGTGCCGGACACCGTTACAGCGTCGGTAAATTGCATGGTCATTGCCTCATAGAAAAAGCCGCCCGGAGGCGGCCTGTGTGGCGGTCAGTTGATGTCAGGGCGATGGGTTAGGTAGCGGCGAGATAAGCAATAATCAGGTCAATCTCGGCGTTAGTTTCTGTGCCATCGGTGATGATGAAGTCAGTGTCGAAAGTGCCGTTGAAAGTTTCACCGCCAGTCGTGACGCTACCCTTGATCATGGTTTTTCCAGCTTCCATTGCGGTTTTCGATCCACCATCGAAGCTTTCGGAACCTATTGTAAGGCGACGGCCTAGCACAAATTGACTATCCCCAACCAAGGTCCACCTTACGCCCATTACTTGCGTTATGTCGTTGGCGACAGTCCCCCCAGCGCCTTGGCTCTGCGCCCACATCTGGCTGCCCTGCCGCATGACCATGAGGCAATTGCTACTGATACGGAATTGGAGCGCCTGACCTGTTGACTTTATAAGTGAGCGGTTCCCGGTACCGCTCGGCGTGGCGCGTACATACACGCCGCCCCGAGAACCGGATGCCGATAGCGCAGCAATGGCAGAGGCATCGCTACCCATGTAGATCAATTTGCTGCCAAGGTCGGCCGGTGACCAAGGTTTAACATAGGCAGGGTTGAGAGCGCCAATTGCGTTGAGAATATCCCATTCGAAGTTCGTCTCGGTTGTGATCGACCCAACCGGACCGCCGCCATTATCTTCTCGGATGGAGAAGTATCCGTCACCACCATCCCAGATCGTCCGGCTCAAACCCTGCACATCCATGTAATCGCTGACGGTCCTGAACCATTCGGCTCTATCTTCCAGCTTCGCCCCCGGCAGATCGTAATTGTTTCGGACACCAAACTCGGTGATAAATATGCGGGAACCGGGCAATCCATGGTCGTGCCGCCACTTCTCCACCGAACCGCCACCGGGGCTGCCAGGGTTTCTTGAGCCAAAGATTGCTGCGAACTGATAGTTGGCGTTGGTGACGGTTTTCGACCCGTCCCAGTCTCCGACATAGCCGAAATTGAACTCCCCGGAACCGGGGCTTGTTTCTCCAAAATACCACGTCAGATCGGTGGTGATGTGGTTGATCCGGTCTGTCTTCTCGGCAGACGAAAGGCGGCTGTCGGCGTTGATACGCGCCGTCGCATCAGCAATGAAAGTGCTGCTCAGGTCCTCCGTGACCGGGAACGGGAGGCTGTTGACGTAGCTCCAATATGCCGTACCATTGAGACCTTGATGAGTAAACACACCCGGCCAGTACATGTGATAAACGAACCCGGTGTTCTCTCCGAACTTCTCAGGGGTGAAGTCAGGGCTAGTTTGGTATTCACCCTGCCACGGACAGAGTAACAGGGTGATTTTACCACCACATGTAGACCTCAAATATTTGACGAGATCGGGCAACATGGCGTCGTAATTCGCCTTGAGAGATTTCGGCGTCTCGTTCCATAGTTCGAACGCAACTTGGTCTGCATCGTACCCGTTCAAAAGGTTAAGAACGCGCGCCCATACGCGCTGAACCCTACCTTTGAGAGCGTTGCCGCTGGCATACCCCGCCGTCAAATCCTGTTCAGGGTAAGCAAGGTTCGCTGGAACATGCATATCGACGATACACTTCAAACCATGTGTGAGAACATCCTCGATCGCGCCCTTGACCATGCCGAGGTATAGCGTCGTAAGGGGTGTGTTGCCGTCGGCTGTCAGCAAGGCTGTAGGATCAATAGCAACACGGATGTGGTCGAATGTCGTCTGATCCGCAATCTTGGACCATGCCGCCGCAGTCTGTTTGGATGTCCATAGATTAGGGTTGGACCACGGAGCCCATTCCTCAAATCCAAGCCATCCGAGGTTGACGCCGTTGCTGGCTGAAAAATACGTTCCGTCCCACGGCACCCCACCGCCCTGTACTGCGATGGTATCCACCCACTGTCCCGCACTGTTCTGCGCTGCCTTGCCCGTCACGTACCTGACCGGAACCCCGAACTCGCTCTCCTCTACCGTGATCACATCGACCGGACGCCCGACGATATCGGTCTCGCCTGCTACGGCCTGACGAACCGGTATGGCATCAACGGGCTGGCCGATGCTGTTCGTCGCAACGACTGTGGTGACTGTCTTGACGAGCATCAGTCTTCCCGCAACTCTTCGAAGATCTCAGGACCGAGAATGATCTTGCCCGCGTAGGGCACGACCTTGGAGAGATCGACATCGCCGCCAATCTGGATGGAGATGTGCGGCTGGTATTCCTCATGATCCCACGAGGCGCCGTTCTCGATGATCTCGCGGTGACGCCAGACAAGTTCGGGTGCGGTGATAAGCAGAACCTTGTATTCGCCGTTCTGACCGAGCGCCTCGACCATGCGAGGGCCGCCAGAGCCGATCTCAAGGCGATCTGCCCAACTCGTCCCGACGCTGAACCAGTCAACCGGCTGCTTGGAATAGGCGATCGTGACATGGAGATCCGGAACAATGTCCGTGAACCCCTGCTCTGTCGCCCACCGGACGATCTCGGCGCGGTTGATCACGTCCCGCCGCACATAGAGCGTCCGCGGCGCTGCATCGTTCGCTGCCCGCTGCATGCGGGTCACGTTGTTGGTGTTCGCTGCCTGTGCGGCTGCTGCGGCGGCAAGCTCATCGTCGGATGGCTCTTGCTCTCCGATCTCTCCGAATTCATCCACAGCGGCAGCGAGGCCCGGCAGGTTGCCGTCTTCTTCGATGCGCGAGATGAGCGCCTTGGACACTGCTTCGCGAGCGATGATCTCTTGACCTGTTCCCGATCCGACAAGCTGGCGGGCGCCATCTGCATAGAGCTTGAAGACCTCCGCCCTTTCCTTCTCGGTCTGGCTGTAGAGCGGCGACCACTCGTAATAGATGGCCGGGTCGCGACTGCCAGTTGCCGACCGTATCGCGCATTCGTCAAAGCGCCAGAGAGCCGGGGAGACCTTGTTCCGCTGGCCAGCGCCAATGCCGTCGTAGTAATTCTTGAGCGTAACATCTCCGTTAGAGCCCAAGCCTGACGGCGCATCCTGAAGGTAGCGGAGCAGCGGGATATCAGAGGCACCGCAAACAACCTTAAGGAATTGGAGAAGAAGCTCTGGGAACTGACCAAAATTGATGGTCTTCTGCTCCCACTTCTCGCCCTTGGCGTTCTCACCATCCCCGCCGTTTCCTTCCAAAAGCAGCATGTTGAACATGCTCTTCATGATATTGGCTTCGGAAAAGCGGCGTTTCAGTTGCTCCGTGGTCTTTTCGTTCTTCAAATATTCCGAGAGGTTCGGGACATAGATTACGTCAGTTTTCGCCTCAGGCATCAAAGCTACGGTATACTGTTGGGACGACATCGCATTGTTGAGCGCGTCATAGACGACCTGCAGGACACTATCGCCCCAGATTTCATCCTCCGCCATCGTCTTATCAAGTATCGGAGCGCCAATGAACCGGATGACGCGAGACGGGTGAATGTTCACTTGCCGGCCATCCATACCAGAGACCTGCCACATGGCTGGCTCTCCATAGTATGGCGATGTGATGTCCTTGTTGACTTCAGTCCAACTAACTTGGTCCCGGCCAAGAACATGCACGTACTTCAAGTCGTCTTTGCCGACCCGTTCAACTACAAGCTCATCCTGCGCTTGCCCACTATTTACCCCAAGGATCAGGACGGCACCGCCGCGAAGGCGGGCAAGTTGCATCGCCTCGTTGACCTTGGCCTGGATGTTGATTTGCGGAGCGCGCTCGACTTTCTCGATCGCTTCAACGACAGCTTCATCCGCTTTCCACTCGCGCCACTCGCGGGTCATATCATCGGGGATGATGTCGACGACCTTGCGTGCCATCCACTTACTGCGGTGCATGGCGACAATCTGTGCAGGGTCGAGCGGCGCGAAGGTATAGACGTTGCCTACGTTCTTATCTTGGGACGTTCCAAGGCCAGTGATGAAGTTCTGAAGCCGGTCAAAGAGAAACATCAAACGACCCCAAGCATGCCATAGTTGAACCCGCGCCTCACCATCGGCCCGAGGGCGTACCGGATTGCGTCCATGTAGTGGTTGTTCGCATCGACGATCGTCGGTAGAACGTCACCGCTCAACCTGTCCACCTTGTACGAATAGAGCCGGCATTCGCGGGCTGTCTTCTCGCATCGAGGATGGACGACGATCTTCTCGAAGTTGCGCATGAAGGCGATGCCGTCTTCGACACTGCCCTTCCATTTCTCCACCGATTCCGATTTCGGCAGGCCATGCCGGCGAATGTGGCTGATGCCCTCTGGTCTCGCGCTGTCCCACCGCGTTGTGTAGCGCGCAAAGTCCGGTATGCGGCCACCGATGAAGGTAGCGTAGTCGTCGAGCTCCAGCGCGGTCTTGCCGGCCTCGTATTCGATCCAGAGCCGACCATCTCCGATCCAGCACCGCACCGCGGCTGTCGGATCCTGGCTGAAACCAAAGTCGCCGCCCTGATATGGCCCGTCCCAATGCGGTTGCGGCTCGAACTCCTCGACGACATACTTGCCGGAAAGAATCTGCGCCTCGGTGAGGGTGAGGAACGCTCCTTCCCAGACATGTTCATATGTCTCAGGTCGAAGACGCCTGTCCTGCTGCCGTTGCTGCTCAAGAACGCCGGGGAACCACGGATTATCCGACCAGTTCACATCCGATATGATGCAGTCGTCGGCCTTCTGTTCGATGAACCGCTTATGTGTGGCGCTATCCGGGCTTTCCGGGTTGTAGCTTACCCAGTTCTCGACATACCAGCCGGGGCCCTCGTCTCGAAGCGTCGGGATCAGCTTGCGCCAGGCGATCTCCGAAACGCTCTCCGCCTCGTCGGTCCAGTTGCCGATGATGCGGGCCTTGGACTTGATGCTATCGAGGTTATGCCTCAGGCCTGCGAACGCGTAGCTGATGCGCCGGTTCTGCGTCCTGATGTATTTCTCACCAATGTCGAAGTAGTCAGCTAGCCACGGCTGCGACCGGATCGACGCTTTGATTTCCTCCATGGAACTTTCGTCCAGGGAGTTGAGATGTTCGCGGCTCGCAAGGAAGACACCTTCGACGCCCATCTCCGCCAGCTGGTAGACGCGCAGCGCAGATCGAAGTGCAAGGCCCCTCGTCTTTCCCGAGCCACGCCCTCCCTTGAAGACCCGCGTCCTTGCCGGTCTGGCAAAGTTGCGCGTGATCTTCGGGATTTCATCAATCGTTACTTCCATCGACTTCCGGCGATCTGAACACGATGGTGGTTGGCTTCTGGCTCATGCTGCCGTCGCTGGACGTATGATCAACCTTCTGGCGGTTGGTGAAGGCCTCGCCCATCTCCTTCGCTGCCTGTTCAGCAGCTTGGAGCGCCAGCACAAGGTTCCCCATTCCTTCAGCCCTCTCCCCGACACGCTGGATCAAGCGAAGGCGGGCCGATCGGTGCGACCAACCGATGGACGCAGTATCCTCAATGAAGGCCTTGCGGGTGGCATGGAACAGCTCGCGCCACTTCGCGGAAAGCTTACGCCCGGCCCGCTTGGTAGGATCATAGGACTCCGCAGTCTGCGGCGTGATCTCTGTCCCGAATTCCTTCTTGAGCGCATCCGCCGCCGTCTTAGGGCTATCGAAGCATGCGAGAGCCTGCACCACAAAGGCTTGCTGCTCGTCGGTCATTTTTTTTGCGGCCATTAGATCCTCAGTACCCCATCAGGATCAGGCAACGCGCAACTGACATGTCCCACATACATGGCCGATGCTGGCTCTTGATACTTCTGGCGGTTTGTTTGCTGCCTCAACGAGGGCGCGGACATTGGCCGCGTCTGCCCCATATCTGCGGACCACACCGACGAACTCTTCGACGTCATGTCCACGCATTGCGAATGCCGGGCTTCCGTCCTTCCTGAACTTCGGACCATATGGCCCCTGTTCTTGCCCGGCGTGGTAAAGCTCATGCTCGACCAGCGCGCAGAACTCAGCGTCAGAGCATTTGGTGGCGTACTGGGCATCGAAGGTCAGGAGGAAATGCGGGACTTCTCCGAACCACTGTTGAAGCTGCATCTCGACACGAGAGCGAGACCACTTGCCTGCAGGCGGCAACCCCATCTCGCATTGACCGACCACTCGCCGTCCATGTCTCCCGTTGGGGACATTGGTCCACAGCGCGCCGATCGAGGCGAAGCGAAGGTGTGCGTGATCCTCGTTCAGAAGATCGGCGCCCTCGTCGATGAATGATGCCCTTGCCCACTCGATCAGACCGAACGCTGGCTCGAACCGGATCGATGTGTCTTCGATCATATCCACAGGTGGCAACGGTCTTTCCATCGTCTTCCTCCTGTGGAGATCTGTGGGAATCTCGCCTGCTGGTGAAACTGGCGTGACCGAATCGATGACGTGTAGGATGATCGGCTCCTCAACTATGGAAGGAGAAGCGAATGGCATTCATTAGGGTCACGGAACGAAACAATAAAACCGTCCTCAACATCAGCGCCGAGCACGTTTTCATGGTGCGCACTGAGGGGACTGGGGCAGTCGTTCATGTCAGCGTTCCGTCGAGCGCCGGGCATGTCTACTATTACGTTGTGGAGGTCGAGGACTATGTCATCCAGCAAGTTGACAACGCCTTGGCCTACCGCCGCGGGAGATGATCTGCCTCGGGCTAGGCGGGGGTTAGGCGGCGAAGATGATGACGAGCCAGACCAGCTTGCAGATGACATGCAGAGCCTGATCGACCGCGAATGTCGTCTTGCCCCTCACCTTCAGCTCATCGATGACGGTGTGGGCCAGCCATTCGGCAAGGCCGAACCAGACAGCTTGCGGGCCGATGAAGATGAAGAGAACAGCTGCAACACCGGTGCCTTGGATGCCAGCGTGGGCAACGAGGTGATAGAAGCGCAGCGGCCCGTTGAATTTTGCATTGGCAAGGAAATCGCCCTGCAGAGGGTAATCGAGGATCCAGTGAACGCCGACAAGCATCAGCGCCATCATCATCAACGCTTCCATCAATCACCTATGTCTGAATGTGAGAAGCCCGCCGGCAGGAGTCATCCTGACGACGGGCTGGGTGGGTACGGGGACGAGTTGCCCACCATGACGCTCTAGAAACGCCGTGAAGGCTGGCCTCGCTGCTGCTTGGCGCTCTTGGCCACCATAAGCTAACGCCACCCGCAGGCAGCGTGCCGGGATCGAACCGGCGTATTCCAAGCCCCGATATGGTCAGGAAGCTGCGGGCCTTCCGAGGAGCACCCTCCGAACAAGCAAGGGAATCCGTCCTTCTTGCTATCCCTGGTAACTATCCCGCGCTGCTGTTTCGCACCCTTGCGGGCCGCTTCCCGATTTGGTCCTGCATGCGCCCTAGCCGACCCGTAGGCCTGCGGCTCTGGTGGAACCCAGGAGTTCGGACGCATGCAGTGTTTGGTTGCGGAGGCAGGATTCGAACCTGCGGCCTTTTGGTTATGAGCCAAACGAGCTACCGGGCTGCTCTACTCCGACATGAAAGGCTTTGGAATGATGGCCAGTTCCAACGGTCATGCTACGGCGGTCACTACCGGTAAGCTCCGGTCTATTGGACTTCCCGCTCGGTCATCGCGACCTTCTAGGCAATCATTCCAAACTTGTGGCGACGGGTAGGTCCCGACGCAATTCTCGACTATAGTTAACCTATAGCGAACTCAGGTTCCGGGCAATACCCTGTCAAGCGCGTTTGCGAAGATTTCCGTGGTTTTCATAGCCAAAATGTTGCGCCAACGCGGTGAGGCCCTGCTTCAGCATTTCTACATACGCGCGCTGCAGGTTCTTGCTCTGGGTAAGCTCGGTCACTGCCCTACCCTCGCCTGCAACCTTGACCATGATGTCATAGCCAATACCGAGGACGCGGCGGCAGTCTGCAAGGTCAATCCCTGCCTGAATCTGTCGATCCGATAGCGCTGAGCGTGGCCCGCCACCATCTACCGGCTCACGGCTGTAATCGAACGATCCAGCACCCGCACCGCCAAGCGCTTCCCAGATCGCGCAGAACTTCTCCCCAGCCCTTACCTGTGCCTCGTCGATCAGCTTGCGCGTCTTGAGCGTCACCAGTGCGCTCTCCTTCATGTTGACCACGCTGATGATCTTCTTCGGGTTCCACGTCTCGCCATCGTGGGCCGGGTTGTGGAGCGGGTTATCCACCTCGTGCAGTGCTGGCTTTGCCTGCATGTGGCCAATCGCCGCCAGCGTCACCGTCCCTATTTTTGCCTTGCGGCCTTTCCTCGCCATTCTCTTTCCCTCGTATTCGAGCCGCCTGCTCGGTTAATTCGGTGTCGACATGTCGGCGTGGACGCCAAGATGCTCTTCGGTTTTCTGGAAGTAGATTTGCTTGAGCCGGTCGTTCGGCTTGAACTCGGGCAGTAGATCGGCCCGGCCGCCGCAGGCATCGAACTCGCGCCATGGGAACGGGACCCAGCTCACCGGATCTTTGCCATCGTGCCAGTCAGGATAGCCGAAGGCATAGGCCTTCCCGCATTCGTCGCAGTTGTTCATGGCGAAGGTGACGGTCTTGTTCAGGCCGCCGCACCAAGGGCAACAAGCGCCGTTGGAAAAGCAGGAGACCGGGTTAGGCAAGCGCCTCAGCGCCTTGCTGAATTGATCTTCGTCCATCATCGCATCGCCTCCAACCGCTCAACCTTGACGACACGCCCGCCGCCGAGGAAGAGGCGCTCCGCCTTCGACCGAGCATCGTTCGCCACGGTTTCGAATGTCTCGCCCCTGATCGGACGGCCGTTCATGAAGGCGACGACGTGCTTGAGGCATTCTGCAGTGGCTTCCGCTTCTGTCGCGAAGACCTTCGGTCGATCTCCTTCGGCCATGACGGGTGCGGGATGAGCATCACGGCAGAAGCGAAGCATGGCCCAAAAACCGAAGCCGCCGGGGATGCGGCGTGCATATGCCGAGTATCGGTTCATGCTGCGCCCTCCAGGTCGTCGAGAATTGCGTCCACCATCTTGTCAGCTGCGACGGTCTGCAGGACCATGTAGATGAGCCTGTCGACGGTTATGCCTCGGCGCTCGGCATCTCTCTGGAGACGGGCTGCGGTCGCGGCGCTGTAGAGCGGAGCATTAGCTTGGATCGGCCTGTGTTCGGCATCCTTCCTCCTGACGGCGGTGAGTCCGTTGCGACGGAAGGTGCAGCGGACATACTCGGCACCAACGCCAAGTGCTTCTGCGATTTCGTCTGTGGTTGCCTTTGGGTTGGCGAAGTGAAGACGGATAACCTCGTCCTTCAGCCCTACCCTGCGGATTTCAGCCGTTCTCATGCTGCGGCCCTCCCTGGCTTCGGATTAATGTCGCCTTTCGATGGATAGACGAAAGGCTTTGGCGCCCAGACCTGATCAATGGCCCAGAGGTGAGTGGCACCGACCGGTAACTGACCGCGCTTGGCCATCGTCCGGAACGCATCATGCCCGACGCACTCGACAAAGAAGGCATATCCCTTATGGGCCAATTCTTCCGATCTGAGCCGATGCGTGATGCGGATGTCCTTGAAGGCATGCGCAACTGATACTGGGGCCGGAAGGCGCGGACGGTTGACTGCGTCGATCCGGCGCTGTTCGTCACGAACCATGTTCGCAAGCTCTGGCGGCCTTGGGCAGAACTTTACTTCCTCTCGCCACGTTCCCTTGACGAGCTGGACGACGACGCTCTTGAGCGTGCTGGGTAATAGACCTTCCAGCGCCACCAGGTAGCCGCCAAGCAGATCGTCAGCGTCTACCCCTCTGGGCAGGGGCAAGGAGATGAACATTGGGCGGATGATCTCCGCCATCGTCGTGGTCGATTGTCTTGCTTGCTGGTAGCTCATGGTCGTTTCTTCCGGTGAAATCGTCTATGGCATCGAAGATGGTTCTCTCTCTCGGAGGCGGGCCGCGCGACGGTGCTGCCGATTGGTTGCCGCTAGACAGCCACTCAGGTTTCACGCTGGTCCAATTGCGGACGATCATCTCGTCGGCGGCAGCGTTGATGTCGGGGCAGGCCTTGAGGGCCTTGGTCAGAAGCCGCGCGGCGTAAGCGTTCATGGTCGCTTTCTTTTTGCGACGAAGGCTCACGATGGCATCGATGCGCTCTTGATTAAGGATCGGCGCAAGCTCGGATTTGAAGCAAGCCAGATCAGAACGCGGCTTGTCCGCGACTTCTTCTTCTTTTTTAGAGTTGGGTATCTCTAAGTTATTTTGTTTTACATCTCCGCGCGTATCGCCCCCGCATGTGAGGAGACTGTCACTGTGACGTAACGTGACGTCACGTGACTTATCGGCTTGACGCTTGCGATCCTGCCGAACACGGTCAGCCTCTCGACGCTTTTCAAGCGCGTCGTTCTGCTGCTCTTCGAAAGCCTTCACGGTTGCGAGGATGACATCGCCAGAGACGCCAGCAGCGATGAGGGGAGCGAGGATCGCGGACAGCTTCATGATCAAGCCACCCTGCGGATTTCAGCCGCTAGACGTTCGGTCCAGGCATTGCCGCGCCAGATCTCGCCGCCACGGGCTCTAACTACCGCCTTGAGGCCGTAGTCTTCCATAAGGATCACATCACGCTCGCCATCACGCTCAGCGTTGTGGAATTTCTTGCCGTCGCATTCTACTGCGATACGGCGACCGCCCGGGAACATCACGAGAAAGTCGACTCGATACGGACCGACGCAAACCTGCGGCACAATGACGAAGTCTTCTTCCCAGACGCTGGAAGGAACAACCGTTGATACGCTGGCATAGAGTGGGAGGAGAAAGTCGTGGCCGTATCCGCGCCCAGCCATTTGGTAGAGAGCTACCTGCTCGATGGGGCTCTCGCATAGGTCGACCGCACGATCGATCTCCCTGACTATCCGTGAATACTGATCCTGAGGCAGATCAAGCATCTCGTCGGAACGAGCAACCGCCGACCTGATTTCAAATCGCTTCCAAGACTTTCGAAATTTACGGCCGCGCTCTCCCGAGCGGATGGACTTGACGATGTCGATATCGGCAAACGTTTTCACAGCGACATCCCTCTAAGCAGGGCGGCGGAAACGCCGCGGTATTCGCGGGGGACCAAAAGGGAGAGCCACTCAGACCAGCAAGCATTGGAAGCTGCAACGTCAGAGGCTGATCCAGTCTGATCGGACTTTGCCTTCGCCGCCACATAAGCCTCCCAGACTTTCGTCTGATGATCGTGGAGAGACACCACGTTGCTCATTTCCACACCTCAACTTCGATGTTGTATGCTGCCTTGATGATCTTCTGGACGCGGCGAAAATCGCGGGTAACGACGCCCTTGACGTCAATGACGCGGAGCCTTCCGTCCTGCTCATGGTCGATGAAAGCGAAGTCGGCGCGATAGGTGCCGATGATCTCGCCATTCACGATGAGTTCGAATTTCCGCTGGCGGGTGAAGCCGGATATCTTCCCGGCTTTCTCCAATAGCTTGAGGTCGCCATAGACCTCAGCCTCGCGCTTGCTGTCGAAGGTGATGCCGTCGACGACGGTCTTCTTCGCCCCATACTTGTTGCCGCGCTTCTTCGGAGAGACTTCGGCAAGGTATTGTTCTCGGGTCAGCGTCTCGGTCATCGGGCGTGCGCCTCTCTGATCTCGCGGAGCTGCTGGCGGGCGCGGAGGCGGTACAGCCTGCGGTTCTCTGCCTTCTGCTCCAGGGTCTGATTGACGCGCGGAGGCTTCGGAAGGGCTGCGGCAGCACGCCGGGACAATCGCTCTTCCTCACGTCGGGCGGCGACCCGTTGCGCCTCGCGCTTGGCTTCCCGCTTTGCTCGCTTCGAGAGATATGGCTGGATACGCTCGATACGGCGCAGCCTGTGTATCTGGCGCTCTACCTCTGCCTCTGTGGTGTTGAGGTGGGAGGCGATGGAGATGTAGTCCATGCCGGAGCGAAAGAGCTGGAGGGCGTTCATTTGACCACCTCAAACTTTCGCTTCGACGGTGGCTTGCGAGGGCCGTATCCTTCACCGAACGCATGCGTGTCGTTCTTGTGCCCGACTGGATCGCTGCCGAGCTGCTGGCGCACTTTCTCCACGCCGACCTCAACGTCCATTTGATAGACGCGATCGCCGGGGCAGTGATCGTTGACGCAGAAGAATTCGATCGGCTCGTCAGAGTAGATCGTCCAGCATCCCTGATCGTCCATGTTCATGACGACGCGGTTCATGCTGCCTCCTCGCGCTTGGCGGAGGCGGCTCTTTCGGACGCGGCCTGATAGTCATCGCGGATATCGGTAAGCATCGCGAGCTTTGCCCGCTGCGCGCCGTTGTCTTGGCCGACCATGCGGGCCTTAAGCCCGTCGATCTGGTCATTGAGAAATTCTATCTTGGCAGGGATGTTCTTAGCCATTGACGGGAGCCTCATACCTTTCCTTGAAGGCATGGAAGGCGTCGAACGACACGGCTTTGAAACTCTGCGAGGTCTCGGCAAACAGCCCGTCGTTTACCGGCTCGACCAGTTTGTTCTCGACTAGGAAGAGTGCAGATGCAGGAGGAATAGGTTGCCCCCCCCTACCATCGAAATAGATAAATCCGCCGCCCATCACCATCGCTTCGTCTGTCTGCGAAGACTGACGGCAAAGCATGCCACCGCGCGCTGAAAGGCGGGCGAAGGCAACGCATATGTTCTTGTGGAGCTTCTTGAATTTTGCTTTTGGCATTGCTCAATCTCCTATGCGGCGCGTGATTGTTCGATCGCGTACCCGGCCCATTGATCGGCCATGGCGGCGGCTATTCCGGTGAAAAATCTGGACCGCTCTTTCCAGCGATCCGGGCCGGGCGGCATCCGATGCACGCGTGCCTCGCGGCCTTCGACGATGTTGGTAGGGGAAAGTGGCGGCAGGCCTTTGAGCCAGAAGCAGGTGCGCTTGACTTCTGGATGGCCGAACTGCCAAGGCTGAACGCTCTGGGCGAAGTCCTCGTAGTTCGCGATCCTCTCTTTGGCATGCCGGTGCATAACTGGGTTCTCGATCGCGATCCGATCGATCGGGGCATTCCAGAAAGCCGAGAAAAGCGCGGCGCCTTCGTCGAGTTCGGCCCACATCTGATCAATGGTCTTCCCAGCCGGCGGCGCCGATAGCCAGCGGACGCCGGAATTGCACAGCCGCGTGCATGGTGGGTGAGCTACCATAAGCATATCCCAGCCATCATTGAGCAAGTCGCGGGCATCTCCGCGGATATGGCGATTGCTGCCATCCTCCGCCGGCAGAAGGTCGCAAGACCAAGCGTCATGGCCGCGATCGAGGAATGCATTCCGTACAGTCCCGGAGAACTCACAGGCGACAAGGATTTTCATGCTTTTCATTGCTCGTCCCTCAGTTCTGGGCATATCCATTCGGCCAGTCCGGCCGCCTTATCCCTGAGCCACAGGGCGATCGCTTCGCGCCGCTCTAAGCTGAGCCATCTGACGAAGACGCTCGGTCTTGGCTTTGTATTCGGCATGAGCATCCCTCGCGTTCCTCAGTGCTTCGGCCGTTTCGTAGAGCTCGACCATCTGGAAGTGCTTGACGATGCGGCTCTCGTTGTTCCACCACCCGCGAAGGCGGCGTTCGGTCCATTGATTTTCGGGGTCTTCGCGGTGGGGAAAGCGTGCGCGCAATTCGCGGCAGGCGGTGCGGAACATGTCGCCGATGTGGCGCCTCGCTCCGATCTCCTCGACCAAGAAGTTTGCTGTTGCTACGTCGTCCATACGCTCACTCAGACCTTGTTTTAGCGTTCCCGAATCTTCGGGTGAGATTTCCGATTTCACTGGCTGCTCCCGTGCGAGTTTCTCCGTGTTGACAGGAGCCACCCATGAGCAGGATCGATGATAGAAAAGACGGCGGTGATCGCCTTGCCGGGCTTTCGCCCGCCGTCTCCGGTCCGCCTGGGCCAACCGTTATTCAGTTCCCTCGCAGAGCCACCGCCGCCGCTTTGGGCTCTGCCGGGTGTTCCGAGACCTCCTCGGGACACCCCTCGTTTCAGCCCCTCGGCCCTATCGTCCAAGCCGTCGTGATGAGGCTCCAAGATGATCGGGTCCGACTGCAAGTTATGATCCCGTCTGGCGAGGGGTTGACTGGGGGCGTCACACCAGACGGGACCGACGACGGCTCACTGGGAGGCTGAGACCGCCGTATTCGGAAATGCGATGATGCGTTTCGATGTCTGTTCCGCGAGAATGGAGGCCTGCTCGTCGTCTTCGGCGGCTGTCGCGCAAGCGCCGGACATTCCGACAGCTGCGATTGCAGCGATGACGAGGCAGGTAACAACGATGCAGCCGACGATGATGAATGCGGTGATCATGCTCTGCTCCCTTTGCGTTGAACCTGTTTCCGCTCCCAACGGGCCGCGCCCTGCGTGGCCTCAATGGCGTCTTGAGCGTCTATGTCTGTTTGGACGGATTGAATGTCGGATGGCTTTTCGGATGGGCCGGGGCGCTTGGTCATGCTGCGTCCTCGTCATCGTCGAGGCGCTCCGTGACCCAAGAGTACGAAGTGAAAACCTCGACCTTGAATTCCTTGCCGCAGCTACCGCAGTTGAACTCTTCGAGATCGTCGGAGTAGAGACCCCAATTGTCACCGCTGGGAAGGTTGACGTGATGGCAATACGCGCAGATTGCGCCCTCTTTGCTCCAATTGCTCATGCTGCGACTACCTCCCCGATGTCATTGAGAGCGATATGAAAAGCCGCGAAGATTTCCTCAGCGCGAGCGGGTACTTCCGCTGCCAGCGCCTTTGCGATCTTGGCTTCCTGTTGTGGGGTCCAGTCTCTGGAGGAACGCTGCCAACGGATTACGTCGAGCAGTTCGTCGGAGCCTTCGTATTCGATGACGGGGTAATGGACGCCGAGCGAACGGGCGATGTTGAACCGGCAGAAGCCGTCGAGGATCACGTCGCCCTTTCGGACGATCGGCTCTTCGACGCCGCATGGGCTGCCGACGATATCTTCTTCAAGCTTCTCGTATTGAGCTTTCGTCAGTTCGGGGAAGCAGTGAGCGAACGAGGCGCGCCTCATCGGAACTGGCGGATCTACTTCGAAGGTCACTGCGCCGGGAATGGCGGCCGGGCGGGGAGTACTGACGAGGCCCGACCCGGCCTGTTTCTGTGCGGAGGAATTCTGAGCGTCTACATGATCGCCTCCTGTGTTGGCGTCGGAGCTGCCGTGTATCTCGGGGCTTACGCTCTCGACGCTGGGGGCTTCGGCTTCGCCTTGAGAGGCCGGAGCGATTTCGGTAGTGTCGATGATGCCTTCGCCGCCGCAATCGGGGCATTCGGCTACAGCTTCATCGCCAATGTCACCTTCATGCGGGTGCTTGTATCGGTCCCAATCGGTGACGATCTCGCCGTTGCCTTGGCACCGCTCGCATGTCTCGAAATTGAGGTGATCGTCTCTCCGATCTGTCACGGCAGATGCTTCCGTCCTAGCCATCGCCGATCCGGTATCCCGATGTACATCGCCATTGGCGACCACCGGCATATCGTCGTTGCGATTGTTGCGGGGCATCTCTGCTACCGCCTCCGCCGCCTTGCGCGGGGATTCCGTGTCGAAGACTTCGCCAGTCTCCGCGTCAAATTCTTCAATGTTTTCTCGTGCGTGTGCATGCACGAGGCCAAGGCCGTGAACCGCGTTCCAGTAGGTCTCGAATACGAGGTCGGCTTCTTCGCGCTCAGATGTGTCGAGCTTCCGCTGCGAGACGACCTGCTTGATCGCCTTCACGTCGAAACCGTTGGCGCGAGCTTCCTTGTAGATGTCGGACTTGTCGGCGTTGAGATCCTTGATCTCAAGCTCCAGGCGCTCGACCCGTTCTACTATGGATTTAAGCTGATCGCGTGCTACCTCGAAGGTCATGCTGCATTCTCCATGACCGGAGCAAAATCAGTCGGTCGGATGTCGAGACCGCGCTCGCGAGCAGCTTCAAGGATGGCTGGAATATGCCAGTGGGGCACGACGCCGCCGGTCCCACCTTTCTCTTTCGGCATGCGCCAGCGCATGACCGTGTGGGCCTTGACGTTCGTGACCTCAGCCAGCGGCTTCAAGCCTTTGAACTTCTTGATGATCGTGTTGGCGGGTTCGCATCTCATGCCAGCAATGTACGATATTCATACAGACATGGCAACAGGAAATGTACGATTTTGCTAAATGCATCTTTCAGCGCGCCGTGCGAAAATTGTACAATGAATGACGCACCTTCTGACATGTATCTCGACTGGATCCGGGAAGCCCTGAAACAGCCGGGCAAAACGCAGGTTGGCCTCGCAAGCCATCTCGGCATTGCGCACCCGCAGATCACGCAGCTCTTGAAGGGCAAGCGGAAGCTGAAGGTGAACGAGATCCCGAAGATTGCCGCTTACCTTGAGGTCGAGCCGCCGGGCGGTGAGGTGAAGCCCTCCGAAGCGAAGTGGGTACCGGCTCGTAAGGTGGGGATCGTTGCGGCCGGGCTATTCCGCGAGGTCGACGAGTTCGATCAGTCCGAACCGGAAGAGATCACAGTCCCTCGTGACGAGAATTTCCCGAACGCCAGGCAGCTGACATTTGAGGTCGAAGGCGACAGCATGAACGAGCTGCGCCCTCGCCCGATCCTTCCCGGCGATACGGTTGTCTGCACGGCGTACGAGGATATTTCCAGCCGCGTCGTTCTTCGCGACGGCATGGTGGTCGTCGTGCAGCGCTCACGAGACGCGGGCATGATGCGGGAATGGTCGGTGAAGCAGATCGAGATCTACGAGGACCGGACAGAGTTTCATCCGAGGTCGAGCAATCCGAAGCACAAGCCTATCGTGGTCAATCGACAGTTCGACGCCGATGACGGCGTTGAGGTCGAGGTGATCGGTGTGGTGCGGATGGTGCTGAATACGATGCCAGGATTTTGAGATGAATAATCCGTACGCGTGGCTCACATACCAGATATTCAACCAGTTCGCGCAGGAACTTGGTATAAATCTATTCTGCCAAAAGTGCTCAGTCGCGCCAAAAAACTACTTTTGCGATACGGGTAGTGATGATGGTTATCTCCCGCGATCAAGCGCCTACACAACAACCAACGACGGCTTTGTTAACATGACAGAAAGCCGGCATATACCGTGCGTCAGGATTACCTGCGTTCATTGCGGGCACATAGATCTTTATTCCATGTTCGCCGTGTCCCAGTGGCAGCAGCGGAAAGCGGCCACTAACGCAAACGCACTTGGATCATTGTTTGGTTTGGGCAGCTCAAATGAGTGATGATAAGATACTGCCATTTCCTGTCAAAGGAGACCCGGGCCAATTCGGCGCCGGGGGCTTGAATGTAAGCGGAGGCGGAGGCAATGATGGGACTATGGACAGCCACAGAATTGATGCGCTGGAAAAGCGCTTCGACAAGCTTGAAGTTCGGCTCGACGGGTTACAGCGAGAAGTTGGCGACCTAAGAGTGCAGATCGCAACCCTTACGGAACGAATTGCACATCTTCCGAGCAAAGAGTTCATATACAAGGGCATTGCTGGGTTAATCGCAGCCGTGGGGACATTGGTTGTTCTTGCGCCGAAACTGCAGACTTGGTTTGGAGTCATCACTCCGCCGAATTAGTCCTAGGCCGCGAAACTCTTTTTGCCTTTTAACTCAAAAGCTGCACAGCAATCCGCGATATCCTGTAGGAACCAACGTTTTGGCTGCTCGCACATGTAGCTCTTACCGTCGTCACCGACGAAGTTCATGACCGGCAGAACGGTAAAACGATCCTCATCTCCAACAGGTACGAACGGCCCGACCTTGAAGGTGTAGCCGGGAAACTGGTACCCGAGATGTGCGATCAGTCTTTCCTTGGCCGCATCGACCTCTGACCGCTTGCTGAACGGCGGGACGATGATGAATTCCAGGACTTCCTTACTCATAGCGTGATCCTCCGCTGATCGCGAACAGGCGGCCGATCGAGCTATCGCAATGGCCGCAATGAAATTTGACGCCTTCAAGATACCCCTCACCCGCAAGCTCAAGCGGGTCGCTTGGGACGTACTCGCCCGCAGGGATTTCAAGCTCCCTTGAGCTTTCCCGTAGGCAGTTCTCGCACCTGATGTGCAGCCGAAGAGGCGACCGCTCCGTTACCATTGCCAAGCCCATTATGTTCTCCTTCTGTTCTTATGAAGCCAGAACGTCGAGCGTGAGTCGAGTCGTTTCTTCGCTGTATGATCAAAAATAGAAATGTACGTTTTTCATTCATTAGCGCTTGACGGCAATGTATGATTTACGTACATTCACCTCATCACCAAATGAGGTCACAGCGATGCAAACCGCAGCAGACATCACAGCCACAGCACTGAGGGAAAACCTCAAGACCGTTGACGCTTGCATCTTCAAGGTTCGCGCACGGTCGGCGAATGGCAAGCACTCTCCCAATGCTGCCGCGGCTTATGTCGACGCTCTCCGCCTCTGCCACGAGCAGCGCGAGAAAGGCATCGCCCTCGGCGCCAAGGGTCCGCTGTGGGATGCCCTCAAACCAACCCCTCTCAGAGACCAGCTTGTCGGCTTCACCACCGAACAGCGCAAGGAGCGCGAGTGGAAAGGCGTCTTCGCCAAGTTCCCGTTCCCAATCCCCTTTCACTATTCCATCGCCGCCGAATGAGGCCCGCCATGAAAACTACCGAAATCTACGAGGCATCCACATTGGCCAAGGCCGTGGCAAACAGCCTCAACATCGCCGTCGCGTTCGCCGACGCCGGTCATGACGCAGATGCACAGTTCAAGGTTCAGGTTGCCCATGCGGCTTTCGTGAGCCTCGCGGATCAGCTCGGCTACCGAATCGAGCCTGTCGTTCGCGACCATCGCGGCGGGCCTCCCGCGCTTCGGTCTGCTCTCACTTCTCCCCGCCCCGACATGTCCAGACCTGCTGGGAAGATGGAGAGAGCCGATGCTTAGCAAATCCGACTTCGACGATGAGGTCGTTCTGCTCGAAGCCCGCAGCTTCGTCGATCGAGCCGATGAGATCAACCGGAAGATCAGGACGATACAGGCGAAACAGAACGCCTACCGCTTCTTCCTGACCTTCATCGCCTTCCTTTGCATCGGCACCGCTGGGGCTTTGCTCGGGAAGGAGCTGGTGAGGATGGATCGGGCAATCATGATGGCGGAGCGCGTCTGATGGATACCCTGTTCGAAACCTTCACCAATGGCGCGATCATGGCACGGCGGACGGCGGCGGATTGCCTCGTCGAGGCTGAGACAGCCTCACCTGCCCACGCCTTCCACCTCATCGCAGAACACGACCGGCACATCGAGCGTGCCGAGGACTACGAGATGCGCGCCTCCTGGTACGCGCCGAAGATCAAACTGGAGATTGCAGCATGAACGCTTTCGAACGCTTCAATATCAAAAGCCTCTCCCCTACCATGATCGCTCAGTGGGATGCCGCCCCGGCTACCCTCGTGCTTCGTCGCCTGTATGGCATAAAAGGCAAAGCCAACGCCAAGATGTGGCGCGGCGATGCGGTCGAAGCTGGCCTGCAGTTCTGGCTCTATAATCGCACCCGCGACGATGCGATGGCAAATGCCAAGGCTCTGGCCGTCGACACATTCTGGCAGCGCGCCGCCGGCGAGACTTCGGAAGAAATCGAGGAAGTCGTCAAGGGCATCCCCGGTATGGTCGAACAGGCCATCATTGTCGTCAGCACAAGCAACCCGGCCAACGTCATGGGAACTCAGTTCGGCGTCGAAACCTTCCTCGACGATGTTGACGTTCCGATCTACGGCAAGATCGACTTCCTCTTCGAAGACAAGCGCATCGTGGAATTGAAGACCACCACGCGTTGCCCGTCGAAGCTGGAAAGCGTCTCGATCTCGCACCGCTGGCAGGCCGCACTTTATGCGAAGGCTCGCGGCGTTCCTGTCGCCCTGACCTATGTCACCGACAAGAAGGCTATCGCTTTCGATATCCAGCCCGACGACATCTCTCTCATCACCATGCGCCGCGCCGCGCTCAGCCTCCAGAAGGCACTCGCGAAGGCTGATGACGGCGAAACCCTCCTCCGTTCGCTATCCCTCAATGTCGAGAGCTTCTACTGGGACGAGGAAGTCATGCAGGCCTACGAGGATGCGCTCGAGGGCAAGATCAAGCTCCTTGTCGGTCCCGGCACCGAAGACCTTGCCGCTCAGGGGTACGTCACTTTCGGCAAGCATTCCGGCAAGCACATCTCGGAACTGCCCGACAGCTATCTCTCGTGGCTCATGAACCCGAAGCTTTCGGACGGCGGCATGTTCGACGTTCCGAAGGCGCTGCAGGTCGCAATCTCTGATTTGAGGGAGGCAGCATAATGGCACTCAAGGTCACACGCTCCGACGAGCTGATCAAAGTCGAAACCCTTTGCGTCACGCTCTATTCCCAGCCCGGCCTCGGTAAAACCAGCCTCGCGTTCACGGCTTCGAAGCCTTTGCTTCTGGACTTCGACAAGGGCGCTCACCGCGCCGTCGATCGCAAGGACACGGTACAGGTATCCGATTGGCGGGATGTTGCGGCTATCACCGCCGCTGACGTTTCCGGCTATGACACGATCATCATCGATACAGTCGGCAAGGCGCTGGACGTTCTGGCGCAGGACATCATTCGCGGCAACTCCCGCCTGTCGCACGGCGGCGCTCTCAGCCAACAGGGTTGGGGTCAGCTTGGCGTCCGGTTCTCAGCTTTCCTCAAGCTGCTGCGCGGGTTCGGCAAGGACGTCGTTCTGATTGCTCACATGGATGAGCAGAAGGACGGCGATGCTATCAAGGAACGCTTGAAGATTTCCGGCGGGTCGAAAGACCTCGTCTTGACCGACAGCGACGTGATCGCCCGTATCTCGATCATCGCCAAGCAGCGCTATCTCGTCTTCTCTCCGACCGAGACGGCATTCGGCAAGGATCCGGCAGCTCTTGGCGAAGTAGCGGTACCGGCCGCCGATGCGCCGGAATATGCCGAGTGCCTGGCTGGCATCATCAGCCAGATCAAGGAGCGCCTCAATGACCTTTCCGAAGCCCAACTTGAACACAAGCAGGAGGTGGATTGGTTCGCGGAGCATTTGCCGAAGATTGATGATGCCGATGGCTTGAATGGCGTCCTTGGCCGCGCCCGTTCCGGTGGTCGTGACCTCGTCGTCATGGTCCATGATCGATCCAAGGCCCTCGGACTGACCTTCGACAAAGCCTCTGACGAATATGTCGAGGCTCGGCAGGAGGCAGCTTGATGGTCAAGAGAAAGGATAAACCCGTCTATGCCTTCGTCCGTCGCGGCAACGCTCTCGTGCCTGAGATGGCCTACGACCTGCAGGCACTCGACGGCGTAGCCCAAGGCCAGAAGATCCGCATCGAGATCAAGCAGTGGCGGAACATGGATCGCCTCGCTGCCTACTGGTGCATGCTGCACGATTGCGTCGAGGCTACCGGCTGCGCTCCGAGCAAGGAAGCGCTGGACAGCTACATCCGCCCCGCCGTGAACTACGTCGACACGATCCGGCTCGCCAATGGCTTCCTCGTTGGCGTTCCCCGAGCCATCAACACCCGCGAATGCGAAGAGCCTGAGATGATCGCATTCTTCAATGCGGCCACGGAATTGCTTGCCCGCGAATTCGGCTACGTGCCGCCGGAGCGGAATGCCAACGAAAACCGGAGGGTAGCATGACCTTTACAATCGAACTGACCCAAGTCGTCAGCAAGAAAGTCAAATACCTGCAGGCCGAATGCGGCGTCCGCTACTGGGAGGACGCTGAAGTCAACGGCACGGAAGACACCGACGGAGAGCTTATCCCCTGCCGCGTCAAGGACGCATGGTGCCCGATCATCGATCTCGAAACCGGCGTCATTCAGGACTGGCCGTCCGGCACCACCGCCGATCTTCATTACAAGGTCTGCGATGCAGGCATCTACCGGCTGCTCGACGCTGACAAGAACGTGGTCCGCGAGATTGACGGGTATGTTCCCGGCATCATGGCCCCCGGTGGCTCTGGCTATGGAGACTACGTCATCATGACTATTGGCGCGGACGGCAAAATTGCCGACTGGTCAGTCGACCTCGAAGAGTTCGAGGAGGACGGCAAGTGACCTGCAACTGCATCGAAACCGTCAACGAAAAGCTGGCGACCCGCAACACCCGCCTGACCCAGGCGATGATGTTCGGAAAGGCTGACCACCCGGGCCTCATGCTTGAAACCGAGCAGGTCGAGACCGGACGCGGCAAGCAGAAGGCCGTCTCCATGTTCCTCAACTACTGCCCGTTCTGCGGAACGAAGTATGCGGCTGATGAGGTGGCGGCATGATCACCGCACAGAAGGCAAGAGAGCTCGCCAAAGCCAACGACGCGGAAACCGTCACGAAGAAGATCATCGAATTGATCGAGGCGGCGGCGAAGCAAGGCAAGTTCGAAATCAGGGTCCGTGACTTTGGGTTCGGAACAACCGCCTACTATGGCGGCCCGAACGAATGGCCCAGCCTCGGCAAGCATGTCGTCAGCGTTCTTCGTGGTCTTGGATACGTCGCGGAATTTAAAAGCGAAGATCGTCAGTTTGTCGATATCTGGTTGAACGTGTCGTGGAAGGAATAGCCATGACCCGCACCACCTCAGTCTCCAGCCATACCCGCCGTCTCCCTGAAAAGGCGCCAGATCCATTTGCCCCGGTGATCGAGGCAAAGCGCGCCCGGTTCTGCCGGAAGTGGGGTCTTGAGATCGTCTCAGACAACGACGACCGCCTCGCGAAGCCCATAGCCGATCCGGTACCCGGGCCGGGCCGAATGTCCCTTGCCGAGATCGCCGCCCAGCTTATGGCGCTGGCGAAGAGAGCGGGGTACCGGGGATGAGCCGGCGCGAGTTCACGAAGAAGACGATGCGCGAAGCTCTGGCGCGATCTGGCAAGCGATGCGAGGCAGTCGGCAAGATGTATGGCCTTGAGGCCGGATGTCGCTGTAATGCCGATCTGAGCAAAGGCGTTGAGTTCGATCACATCGTCCTCGATGCCAACAGCAAGGACAACTCGCTGGAGAACTGCGCGGCTGTCTGTATCAAGTGCCATCGCCACAAGACGGCCAAGCACGATATCCCCATGGCTGCACGAACCGTTCGGCTGCAGGACAAGGCGCTGGGCATCAAAACGAAGCCAGCGCGACCTCTACGCAGCGCCCTATTCCCCAAGTCCACCAAGCCTAAACACGAGCGCGCGCAACTGCCGCCGCGCCAGCTATACCGCGAGGAACAGCCATGACGCAGGAAAAGACAAACCCCGCGCCCGTTACGCAAACGCAGCCCTTCGCTTGGTACTGGCACGATCAGCACGGTTGCCTCTACATCACTGGCGATGATCGCAAGCCCGAAGTGCCGGCAGAGGCCAAGCCGCTCTATGAGCATCCACCCCAGGAACATTTGGTGGCGGTCAAGCCACTGGAGTGGAACCCATACCGCGCCGAAACACCCTTTGGCTGGTATGACATCAATGATCAGAGTGATGTTCCGGAAAGCGAACTCAAGGGACGCCCTCCGTTTCTCCTTTCCGGTAGTAGGATGGACTATTCCAGGCATGGAACACTGGATGCCGCACGCTCTGCCGCCCAAGCCGACTATGAGGCCCGCATCCGAGCCGCCCTCACCACGGAGGGCCAGAACAATGGCTAAGCTACAGCTCGCCGTCAAAAACGAATACTTCGTTGCGATGAAATCCGGCGAAAAGCTGGAGGAGTACCGGAAGGCCACCGAATATTGGACAAAGAGGCTCTATCAGGCCGATGGTTCGCCCCAAAACTTCGAGAGCGTCATCATCACTGACGGCTACCCCAAAGCTGGAGATCCAGTACGGACGCTTGAGTTTCCGTGGCGCGGGTTCGAACGCAGAACGATCACGCATCCGCATTTCGGAGCCGATCCCGTCGAGGTATTCGCCATCGCTGTCAGACCATCCTCCGAAACGAAGGAGACTTCCCATGAGGTGTGAGCGCTGCGGAGATCACTTTCAGTCCGAATACGAGCTGCAGACCGTTTGCGGGGAATGCAGCCAGCCACCCTCACCGAAGGCAGAAGGCGTCACCTACGATCGTATTGAGCGATTGATGCACGCCGTCGAAGGCGAATGCGATGGTCTGGCGATCGACGCCGGTCAGGCTATGGCGATTCTTGCTTACGTCATGACCGGAGAAGCGCCGCCCCAAGAACAAACGATGGGTGAGACTGATCGCCTGCGGAACATCATACTTGACCTGCAAAATGAACGCCTGGCTTTTCTGGATGCTCTGAAGCCTTTCGCTGCTTGCGCAGATGAAATCGACTATGGCGATCAGGATAGAGATGAGCCTACGCCCGATGAAGAGTGGGCAAAATTTAGGCTCCTAGTCAGGGATTACCGCCGCGCAAGAGCTGCACTTGATGTACCGACGACAGCACTCCGAGCGCATCACGCGACGGATCTATTACGGTCACTAAACGCGATTGCGGAAGATTTCATCCCTGACAAAGATGCGGACGCCCCCCTTGCCCTGCAAGAAATGCGGGACGCTGTTCGTGCTCTTATCAGCGATGAGTTTTCCCCACCACCGTCACCGAAGGCGAACGTCGATGACCTGACGCGCCGACTGCTCGATGTCCTCGATAATGAGGATGAGCTTTCCGACGAGGTGCTGGAGGCATTCAAGGCGCTCGACAATGCCGTCTCTGCCCAGCCGCACCAGGGACAATTGGTGGCGCGCTGGCTTCCGATCGCGCAGGCCGATCGCACCATCAACCACGTCACCGAATTCACCGAAATTGGCCTGACGTTGAAGAACTCGGACACGTTCTGGGTGCGCGACGAGGACGGCCGCGTTTACCGAGCCGCATGGTCTGAGGGCAATAACGGTCGGGATTATTGGTGGGACTGGGAGGCCGAAAGCCCGGTCGATCCGGTCGAGTTCATGCCTCATCCGCTCGACCCGCGTTTTCAGGAGACATCGGAATGACACAGGCACGCCTTCAGTTCCGGTGGGAAGCTACCGACAAGCCGGCAGATGAATTCGGCGCCCGAGACTGGATATGCAAATACGAGCTATCGGTCCCGCTCGACCCGCACGATATTCGGCGCGAGGACGAAGACCACAACAAGGTGCGTGATGCCCTGGTTGTCGAGCTTGGCTCAACAAAGCGTGGCTCGTGCCAGGTACCGTGCGTAAACGATGACGGCTCTTTCTACTTCGACGCCCCTTATCGCGATGGCGCACACGCTACGTGGGATGCTCCGAAGCTCGGGAACCTGCCGATTGTCTGCATAGCGATCGACGGGACCGTTATCCCGAAGCCGATCAAGCCCGAGGACACGCCACCCCAGGAACATATGGTGGGTTTGGAAAGCGATCCGGCCACGTTGCGTGGCTACTGCCAGCAACTCCTCGACATGTTCGAAAACTATGGCGTCGACATCGAGGGCGAAGACAACGACCTGATCGCGCACATCAGCAAGGCTGTCGATCCGGCTCACGTCGAACCAACCGACACCACGGAGGCGCAGTCAGATGCTTAACCGCGTCGAAACGAAGCTCTCCGAGATCCTAACCGAGAGACGACGTGATCGCATGATGCGAAAGTTTGGCGGCATTCAAAAATGCACGTGGTGCCGCCAGTTCGCTCAAGACGGCGATGGCTGGAACTTTGCACCATACGACGATGATTTCAGCCTCGACGTTCTGACGTGCGGCGTCTGCGGCGGCACGAGCCTCTGGTTGTGGGGGATGGGAATGCATTTCATCCGCCCGCTCGATCCCCCGAAACCAGCTTTCGAAGCATCTGAGGTGAAGTCATGACCGACAACCAGAACCCCGCCCGCCAGACGAGGGCGATGGGTATCACCCCTGTGGATAACCAGCCTGTGGAAACTGAGGAAAGCGGGGATTGATGGCGAAAGAAGCTGTGATCCCGACGGGATGCTGGCCTGCTGTCCTACGTGACGAGCTTGCGGCTGCCTATGCCGGCGAGAAGACGGTTGACGCCTTCATCAGCCGTGTGGGCATCATATGGCCGAAGCCGTTCATTGAGACAGGCACAGGCAAGGGGAAATTCAGAGCGTGGCGGAAGAGCGACCTGGACAGGGTGATCGATCCCGCAAGCGTCGGCGGCGATCCGGCACCGTTGTGATGATCCCTATGGAAATGCCGCGCTACACGTCTTTCAAAACCCTGTCGGATGGATCGACGGGGTATTATTGGACGTGTCCTACCCGCTATCGCAATAAGAATTGCCCTTTCCGATCCGCCGCCCTCGGCGTGAATTTGTCTCAAAAAGAGATACACGATGCGGCGCGGCTATGGAATGACAGGCTTGATGGCTGGCTTAAAGAGCAATCACCATTCGCCGAACAGGAAACGACGAAATTTGCGACCGTGGAGTGGCTGGTAAACACCTACCTGAAACACGATGCCTTCCTAGAGCGCGTGGCAGAATTCAGCCGGCCCGACTACCGACGAATATTCTCTCGTATCTGCGATGTGAAGCTGAAGGCCGATACCGGCCTCGCTATCCGCGTAGGAGATGCCAAGATCAACCAGATTGGCGTCAGCACCGCTACGAAAATCTACACATATTTCTGTGATGCCGATGCGGCGCGCACTGGCGAGAAGGCTGTGACCTACTGCAAGGCCATGTGGAAACGCATGAAGCCTCACCATCCAGAGATGTTTCGTCAGGACACGCCGAACCCATGGGAAGGCGTCACGATCAAACGACGCACAAAGGCAGTGAAGGGCCATGTCGACCGCTCTATGGTCTATGCCTATGCGAATAAGGCCGTTGAAAAGCAGCGCGGCGAATTGGCTGCAGCGGCAATCCTTGCCTTCGAGTGGCTCATGCGGCCCTCTTCGATCGGCGCTGGCTATGCGGCATGGACGGGATATCGCGGCGAGAGCGCGCCGGACAAGATTATAATTGGGCACAGGAAGACATCGGAGCGAGCCGAGCACCCTCTCGAATATATCGACGATGATGGGAACTTGGTCGAGCTATACGCCGATGCAGAGCGGATCTTGAAGGCTATTCCGCAGAACGGCCTTTCAATCGTCTGCCAGAGGAACGGGAACCTCTTCGGAGATGGCACCCGACTGTCGCACGAGATCAGAGATTTCGCGGACAAGAATGGATTTGCCGGCTTCACCCTGGATAAGGCGCGGCACGGCGGCATGACTGAATTGGAGGAGAGCGGCCTCACGGAAGGACAAGGACGGGCCTTGTCGAAGCACCGGACAAGTGGGGCTTATAGAGGCTATGCCAAGGACACGGAGAAGCGTGTCTTGGAGGCGACGAAGCGCCGGTTTGGCATTGAGGATGCGCCTGTGGATAGAACAGTGTCCGAACAGGCGTTCAGAACGAAAAAAGGACAGCGTTCAGAATGAAGGGGCTTGCGTACCTCATAGATTCGTTCTAAAGCGCTGCCACCACACGCGAAATTCGCACCGGATGGCCTCGTGGCGGAGTGGTGACGCAGAGGACTGCAAATCCTCGTACCCCGGTTCAATTCCGGGCGAGGCCTCCAATTTCCCCGATATTGAAGTAAACATGCCTCACAGGCAAAAGCCTCGTCATCGGTTAACTTCAGTTATCTACGACACATGTCCAATCGGCCTGCACGCCGTAATTTGAGATCTTGATCGCGTCTTCTTTCTGGCGAATTCGGCACACAATTCTGCAAGATTTTGGGAACCGAACCGAACGCAGCCCGTTTTCTGCGCCGCAAATGAAGGTGCAGGACATGAACGACGGGCACATCCACGATACGATTCTCTGGTCAGAACCAGTCAGGGTAAGGGTAGGCTACGGCTTCACCGAAATCATCAGGGGACCACGTGAAGCACTCGAATACCTGAATTGGCGCTGGCCGGTTCGCTACGGTGACTATTACGCAAAAGCGGTGAATGAATGCGCCGCGTGCCTGCAGCGACGGGTTCCGCTCGATGAGGTCAGGGAAACCTTCATTCTCGCTAGCATTGAAGCAAAGATGCTTGGATGAACGATCAACAAGCGCGTCGCGCCTTAATCGAATATTTACACTCCCCGTTAGTCCATTTTTTAAAGCGCGCCCCTAATCATGTCGTTAGCGGCGATGTTGCCGTAACCTTTTTAGAAGGATCGCCATGACGGCGATGATAGACATGAAACTGACTTTTTCAGACGCCTTCGCGGCGCTCGCGACTATCATATCGCTCTCCAGCATCCTCTATGTACTCCACATGGTGCTTGCGCTCTTCTAGCCAATTCCCCCTGCCCGACCTCCAGCGACTGAGGGCATACGCCCGTTACTCGTTTGTCGCGGGGCAAGCCATACAACAGCAAACAACGGCAGGGAGCCGGAGCGCCTTGGTGCGCCGCTCATTTGGCGAGCAACGCCATCGTCCTCACCGATAAATTCGGCAGGATCCGCATACTGCGTCTTTTGGCCGGGTAACATATTTTTGCGTCGGGACGACGTTGGTGATAAAATGGATTTGTACCGGGCGGGGAAGGCGTCGGGTATCGGATATGCAGCAGGAGGAGGCTGGCATGCATTACGTCGAATTTTTCACATCCATCAATCCCATCGTGCTGGGCGTATTGGCCGTGGTCGTCGTTTGCGGCATCTATGACCACTGGCTGGAGACCCATCACAAGTAGCAAAATCACAGATATATGCCGCGCTTCGCTCTCCATTTCGCGCGAGAGTAGGAGCTTCGGGTTTGCTTGACTGGCTGTTCCTGATATCCATTGCCACCTCTGCGGCGGCAATGGAGTACTATTTTGCAGGCAAAATTCGACTTTCAGGATACCAGCACCTCCCTCAGCGAAACTCTCCGAGGTCTTATCAAAGGCATTCAGGGACCGACTGTATCGTTGCGGGACCTGATGGAGCGGATTGGAGAACAGGGGCTACTGCTCGTCTGCGCCGTCGCCGCCCTACCCTTTCTTATTCCGGTTTCAATTCCCGGTGTCAGCACAGTGTTCGGCGCTGCCATCATTTTGATTAGCATTTCCATCACACTGAACCGGATGCCCTGGCTTCCGGCAAGGATTTTGGATCGCGAACTGGACACGCAAAAACTTCTTCCTGCGCTGGATAAAGGCGCAAACATCGTGTCGCGCCTCGACCGCTTCCTCAAGCCGCGCATGCGGACGCTAACGACCGGAACTACCGTTAACCGACTGAACGGACTTGCCATCACTCTCGCCGGCGTACTTCTAATGTTTCCGTTAGGCCTTATACCATTCTCGAATACACTTCCCGGCATAGCCATACTCCTGCTTTCTGCAGGAATACTCCAGCGAGACGGCGCGATCGTACTCGTAGGCCATTTGTTCAATGTGATTACGATCGTCTATTTCGGCATTCTTGCCTACGCAGCCTTCAGTGCCGGCCAAGGCCTCGCTACCTTTTTCAGCTGACCAATCAGCCCCTTCGTTGCGCGGAGGAGAATTCCGGCACAGCATGCCCCAGCCGGGCCGGAACCTATTGCAGGTCTAATCTCAACTGTATCCCCTTGGGAATTTTCGGCTTGCGTAGCGAGGCTATCTGTACCCGCTCGTAAACTTCCTTGCGCTGCTTATCATGTCGCTCCCGCAAAGCACGAGAGGCAGCGACCATGGCAAGCGCACGTTCAGCGACATCTTCGGCACGTTTCATCTGCACCTCCACAATGTTCACTTTATGTTCTATTGTTTTCGAGAAAAGTCAACAACAGAACAGGCCATGCTGAATCGCTGGGTCACTGTGCGTCTGAAAAAGGCTGAGAGAGCCCGCCGTGGTTTTCAAGACAGAGCTTCGGAGCTGATGGCGTGCAATAAAGGATCAATAGCCATGCACGGCAACGTCACAGAAAATATAATGGAAAAGGATATGAAATAAAAAAGCCCTGTTTCCATGGATATCCACGAAAACAGGGCTTCTTTGAATTTGGCTCCCCGGGCCGGATTCGAACCGGCGACCTGTCGATTAACAGTCGAATGCTCTACCGCTGAGCTACCAGGGAACACCGCGTCGCGGCGTGTGCGGCGGGTAATACGCATGCTTTTCCGATTTGCCAAGCGCTTTTTTACAAAAAAATGAAATTCCTTGTTTAATCCCCAACCTGTCCCCATCTCACAGGCAGATATCTCATGAAATCAAAGGGTTTTTCGACTGGATGGCATCGACACCGCATAAACGGCATTTCGGCATAGATCCTCGCAGCGGCAAACTGGCGCTCGGCACATGGCGTATTCCTATGCCGAGATCACGCGTCGGACGCATTGGCCTAGGCTCTGCCCTGATGGTTGGAGGGACGCTCGGATTTCTCCCGGTACTCGGTTTTTGGATGCTGCCACTCGGCTTCATCGTTCTGTCGAACGACATCGCGTTTATTCGGCGCAGGCGCCGCCGGCTGGTGATCTGGTGGTCGCGGCGCAAACGAGGCTCAAAAGCCGACGCCGATATGAAGCAGAGCACGCATCGGCCGGATAATCCATGACCGCTGCAAATTCACCAATGCGGCTAGTGGAGCAGGTGTTTTCCAAGCATGCGGGCTTATGCGGCAACTTGGCCTAACGAGCGCAGCCTAAACGGGAAAAAAATCGTAGCCGCAACAGGGCGCTGGGTGTAGGTTCACTATTGTTCGGGGCTGAGCACTGGGAGGATCGTTCATGCCGCATGAAAATTGGCAAAAGCCGGTTCAAGTCGCATTCGGAAATCATGGGACAGAGATGATCAGCAGCCCTTCGGAGGCTTTGATGGTGCTGACCGATCGCTGGCCGGATCTGCGAGGGCCACATTTCGTCAAGGCAAGAAGTTGCTGCCGCGCAGCTCTCGATGGGCGTCGCACGCCCGAGGAGGCCCGGCAGGAGTTCGAAAACGCGGTGAGCGAGGCACAGCTTCACGTCAATTGAGATTGCCTTACTGACTTTTACGAGGTCAGATTGCGGTCACCCGTCGGGTGGCCGCATTTTTTGGCTGCGGCCATGCATCAGCTTAGCATTACATGCCCAAGATATCGCCCAGCATCCTGAAGGTCGGCCCGCTCAAGGTGATGGGCGCCAGCAGAACCGAAAAGCACAGGCAAGGACTATCGGACGCCGCGACGGGTCGATGAATGATGGTCTCGTCGGCAACGGAAACATCACCCTGCGAAAACGCACCTCGATGATCGTAAAACTGCCCCTGCAAGACAAGTGTCAGCTCGAGTCCTTTATGGTGATGATGCGGCAATGCGCGGCCGGGCCTTGCCCATAAAAGACTTGCCTCCATCCCCGACGACTTCTCGATCACATGTTGCTTGAGGCCCGGAAGCTTGGTCTTCCACGGAACATCGTCGAGATTTCTTCCAGCGTAGGAACGCAGATAATGCGGGAGCGAATCGCCTTGCCTTGCGATTGCAGGCGGCACGTCGATTTCCGGCCTCGATTGCAGGATCGCTTTCAACCGGCTTTCGGATGACGACAACCCGCTCGGCTCGGCATCTTCCAGGCTTTGTCCGGCAAGAATTTCCAGTTCGCCTGCCAACCGTCCCGATGACGGCTGCATCTCCAGATGAGAGCCCACGAGGATATGCGCCGGCTCCGGCAGGCAACCGGCGACGTAGTGAGCAACAAGCAGATCTAGCCGTTCCAGGTTCAGCAACATGTCTGTTGTCAAATTTAGAGGCCTATCGGCACAACGTAAAGATGGTAGATTTTAGGGGTTCGTCTAATCGGATCACAAAATCGCGCGCATGCTTTCCGACGCGGTTTTGCGTAACCTGTCGCGAGGCAGCAGAGCTTTTCCTATCAACCGAGAGGTCGAGAACGGATTTTCTTGCACCCAAACGCTTGTCCATGGAAAAGACGCTGATTAAATCAGCCAAAAAAGGCGCTTCATCATGGTTTCCTATCCCAACGTCATCGACATCATCGGCAACACACCGCTCATCCGATTGAAGGATGTGTCGGAAAAGACCGGCTGTGAGATCCTCGGCAAGGCCGAATTTCTCAATCCCGGCCAATCGGTGAAGGACAGGGCTGCCCTGTTCATCATCCGCGATGCCGAACGCAGGGGCTTGCTAAAACCAGGCGGTGTGATCGTCGAGGGCACGGCCGGCAATACCGGCATCGGCCTGACGCTGGTTGCCAAGGCGCTCGGATATCGGACGGTTATCGTCATTCCAGAGACCCAGAGCCAGGAGAAGAAGGATGCCCTGCGGCTGCTCGGCGCGGAGCTGGTCGAAGTTCCGGCTGTTCCCTATCGCAACCCAAACAATTACGTGAAGGTCTCGGGCCGGCTTGCAGAGCAGCTCGCCAGGACGGAGCTGGCGGGTGCGATCTGGGCAAACCAGTTCGACAATGTCGCCAACCGCCAGGCTCATATCGAGACCACCGCACCGGAAATCTGGGAACAGACAGGCGGCAAGGTGGACGGGTTCATCTGCTCGGTCGGTTCCGGCGGCACGCTGGTCGGCACGGCCATGGGCCTGAAGGCGAAAAATGCCAACATCAAGATCGGCATTGCCGATCCCGAAGGTGCGGCACTCTATGAATATTACGCCCATGGCGAACTGAAGTCGGAAGGCAACTCGATCACCGAGGGTATCGGCCAGGGCCGGATCACCGCCAATCTCGAAGGGTTCACCCCGGACTTCTCCTATCGCATCCCGGACGCGGAAGCCCTGCCCTATATATTCGACCTGGTCGAAACAGAAGGCCTTTGCCTCGGCGGCTCCTCCGGCATCAACATTGCCGGCGCGATCCGGCTTGCCAAGGATCTTGGGCCGGGACACACGATCGTCACGGTGCTATGTGACTATGGCAACCGTTATCAGTCCAAGCTGTTCAACCCTGACTTCCTGAAGTCGAAGGGACTGCCGCTGCCAAAATGGCTGACGCAGAAGCGGCAGATATCCGTGCCCTTCGAGACGGTCTGATCACGATACCCGCGAGCCCCCCATGTCTTCCCAACTGCTTTATCGCGACGACTTCTATCTGACCACGACAGACGCTGTCGTGACATCCGTGCATGAGGATGGCGGGATCGAGTTCGATCGGACCTGTTTTTACGCCACCTCCGGTGGCCAGCCAGGAGATACCGGTTTTCTCGACCGGGCTGATGGAAGTCGCATTCTGCTTGGCCAGACCAGGCATGGCGCGTCAAAGGACATCGTCATTCATGTGCCTGTCGAAGGCCAAGCCCCGCCATTGGTCGGCGAAACAGTGACGCTGTCGATCGACTGGCCGCGCCGTTTCAACCTGATGCGGATGCACACTGCCTGCCACCTGCTTTCGGTCGTCTGTCAGTATCCGATCACCGGGGCTGCCGTCAGCGAGGAGGAGTCGCGGGTCGATTTCGACATGACCGATACGATCGACAAGGACGACGTTACGGCGAGACTTATGGCTCTGGTCAACGCGGATCATCCCGTCTACCTGCAATGGATCACCGACGAGGAACTGGCCGCCAATCCGGGCATCGTGAAGTCGAAAAATGTCCGCCCGCCGGTCGGCCTCGGGCGCGTCAGTCTGGTCTGTATCGGCGAGAATTCCAGCATTGACAGCCAGCCTTGCGGCGGAACACATGTCGCGAGAACAAGCGAGGTCGGGGCGATCCATATCGCCAGAATAGAAAAGAAGGGCAAGGAGAACCGCCGCTTCCGGATCCGGTTCGGCGAGCCCGAGATACAGGCCTGAAAAGGCCAAGGGAGAGATGGCATGAGCGAAGCGATTGAGGGAAAGACGAGCCGTTTTGTGGTCTCGTCCGATTGGCTGGCAAAAGAACTGGGAGCAAGCGACCTGAAGGTTATCGATGCTTCCTTCTATCTGCCGGCACAGGGCCGCAACGCAGATGCCGAATATCTTGCAGGCCATATTCCCGGCGCCATCCGTTTCGATCACGACAAGGTCGCCGATCATTCGACCGGCCTTCCGCACATGGTCCCGGCCCCGGACGTATTTGCCGAGGCTGTCGGCAAGATGGGCATCAGGGAAACGGACCGGATCGTCGTTTATGACGGTCCGGGTATTTTTTCCGCGCCGCGCGGCTGGTGGCTGTTCCGGATCATGGGCGCTGAAAACGTCTTCGTGCTCGACGGTGGCCTGGACGGCTGGAAGGCCGAGGGGCGGCCGCTGGAGACGGAGACCCCTTCTACTTCTGCCACCACATTCAAGACCGATCTGCGTCTCGACAAGGTGATCAATTTCCGTGAAATGCTGTCGATCGTCGTAGACGGCAAGCGGCAGATCGCCGATGCGCGCAGCGCCGGCCGGTTTGCCGCAACCGAGCTCGAAACGCGTCCGGGCCTGCGCTCTGGCCACATGCCGGGCGCCCGCAGCCTTCCCTCCGGCACGTTCTCCGTCAACGGCAAGCTGCGCAGCCTGCCGGAACTGCGTCAGGCGATCGAGGATGCGGGGATCGATTTCGGCCAGCCGGTCGTCACCACGTGCGGATCGGGCATAACCGCCGCGATCATCACGCTGGCGCTCGAATCGCTCGGGCACGAGGACAATGCGCTCTATGATGGCTCCTGGACGGAATGGGGCGCTCGCGACGAGGCACCGGTGGTAACCGGCCCGGCGGATGCGCGATAGGCCGGAACAGTTTTGATGGCCAAGAAACCTCTTCCGCTGAAAGTCCGTGTCACGCGGCTCGAAATGACGGCGGCACCGCGCAGCAGTCTGCCGGTGCCGGTCAATGTGCAGACGGCGATCATGCGCTCGCCGGACATCCCGCTGCATTTCTACCGCTATCTCTACCGGCAGGTGGGAAAACGCTGGCAATGGTATGAGCGCCTGAGACTGAGCGACGAGGAACTGGCCGCGATCATCCACAGCAAGCAGGTGTCCATCAGCGTGCTTTATGTCGATGGCGCGCCTTCCGGCTTTTTCGAGCTTGCCAAGCAGCCGGACGACGTGATCGAGCTTTCCTATTTCGGCCTGTTCGAACGGGCGATGGGACTTGGCATCGGCAAGTGGTTTCTGCTGCAGGCGCTTTATGCTGCCTGGCAGGACAATCCCTCGAAGGTTACCGTCACCACCAACAATCTAGACCATCCGCGGGCAATCCAGCTTTACCAGATGATGGGCTTTTCGCCGGTCGGCACCAGCGAAGAGACGATCCTGCCGATGACGGCTTCGGAGCTTCTAAAGGCACTGGACGGATAAGGTCCAGCGTCGGCAAGAAACGGGTGGCGGCTTTTGCCGATCACCGCCATCACATGGCTTTTCCACTTCAAGGAGAGGCACATGTCTACAATCCGCTTTCACGCCATGCCGACGGAAGAGGCCGAAGAACTCTGGCGTGGCGGCGCCGATGCCTATCGGAACAAGCCTGAAACGATGGCTTCGGATGGCCCGGGACATCCCTGCCGCCACCGCCTGCAGAATATCGACGAAGGAGAAGGCCTGCTCGTGCTTGCCTATCGGCCCTTTCCATCGCTGCAGCCTTATGCCGAGACGGGGCCGATCTTCCTGCATGCAAAGCCCTGCCCGCGTTATGCCTGCGAAGAAGCGCTGCCGCCGATCCTTTCCAGCCCGGACTATATCGTTCGCGGCTACGGCTTTAACGACCGTATCGTTTACGGCAGCGGCGCGGTAACGCCGACCGACACCATTGCCGAACGCGCGGCAAGCCTGCTGAAACACGACGACATTGCCTATGTGCATGTGCGCTCGGCTCGTAACAACTGTTATCAGTGCCGCATCGATAGAGCTTAATTCACCAGCCTTTCCTTCAGCACGTTTCGCCGCAAGCGAAGGTTATCCAGAGAGCAACAACTTGTTCTCTGGATTGGTGCCTAAAGGTCAGCTCAGGCCGCCGGTATCCTTGTTTCCGTCACGATCGAGATCCTCGGCCATTTGCAGCAGAAGCTTGACGAAATCACCGGCTTTCCTTTCGTCCGTCGCCAGCTTGGCGGCGATGACTTCGCGCAGGTTGAGGAGCGCGGCGTCGACGCTGCGCGGCAGGTCCGGGCCGTGTTCGCGGCGCTGGTGATGTTCGTTGCGTTCCTGCCGCTGCTTGATGCGTTCGGCAAGTTCGGAAAGCCTGCCGAGGATGGTGGAGGCAAAGCTGCGGTTTTCTTCGAGATGCGCCCTGCCTTCTTCGGTGATGGCGTAACGCTTCTTGTTGCCGTCGGCCTCCGAGACTACATAACCGGCTTCCTCGAGATAGGTGAGCGTCGGGTAGATGACGCCTGGGCTTGGCGCGTAAAAGCCATAGGTCATGTCCTCGATATGCTTGATGATCTCATAGCCGTGGCGCGCTTCCTTTTCGATCAGCGCCAGAACCAGAAGGCGAAGATCGCCCTGCATAAGGAAGCGGCCGATACGACCGTCGCCTTCGTCACCAAATCCGTGACCGCCGCCGGGGCCGCCTCGCCCGCCGCGCCCCGGACCGCCAAAGCCGCGACCGAACGGCCCGCCGCGCGCGGCGAAAACTTCCTCGAAGCCCTTGCGGCCTCCACGTTCGCCGCATCCATGGCGGCCATCAAACCTGTGTCTAAACATTTTTGTCTCCTAGACTGTCTTTCGATATATCTAAAGATAGCTCAAACGAGACCGGATGCAAGTGATTCGATATATCTAAATAATATCGAATTGATTTTTCGGGCAAAAAACGCCGGGAACCGTCGCCCCCGGCGTTCAGACCGATCGCAAAAGATGAATCAGGCGACGTTCAGCAGGCTTTCAGGTGCGAAGGCTTCGTAACCAAGCGCTTCGGCAACAGCCGTGTTGGTGACCCGCCCCTTGTGGACGTTCAGGCCGTTGCGCAGATGCCTGTCTTCGGCAATGGCGCGTAAGCCCCGATCGGCGAGAGCAAGGCCATGCTGGAGTGTGGCGTTGTTCAGCGCATGGGTGGAGGTGATCGGCACTGCGCCCGGCATGTTGGCGACGCAATAATGCACGATGCCATCAACCTCATAGGTCGGGTCGGAATGGGTAGTGGCATGGGATGTCTCGAAGCAACCGCCCTGATCGATCGCAACGTCGACCATGACCGAACCCTGCTTCATGCCGGACAGCATTTCGCGCGTGACAAGTTTCGGGGCAGCGGCGCCGGGGATGAGCACTGCGCCGATGACCAGATCGGCCGAGAAGGTTTCTTCTTCCAGCGCATCAATGGTCGAATAACGCGTATGGACGCGGCCGGCGAAAATATCGTCGAGCTGGCGCAGGCGCGGCAGCGAGCGATCGAGAATGGTTACATCGGCACCAAGACCGGCCGCCATGCGGGCAGCATGAAGTCCGACGACGCCGCCGCCGATGACAGTGACCTTGGCCGGAGCCACGCCGGGCACGCCGCCGAGCAGGATGCCACGACCGCCATTGGCTTTCTGCAGGGCTGTTGCACCGGCCTGAATTGCCAGCCGGCCGGCGACTTCCGACATCGGCGCCAGAAGCGGAAGGCCGCCGCGCTCATCGGTTACCGTCTCATAGGCAACACCGGTAACGCCGGAGGCAATAAGTCCCTTGGTCTGTTCGGGATCGGGAGCGAGATGAAGATAGGTGTAGAGGATCTGTCCCTCGCGCAACTGTGCCCATTCTGCCGGCTGCGGTTCCTTGACCTTGACCACCATGTCGGATTTTTCGAATACATCCTTGGCCGAAGCGACGATTTTTGCGCCGGCAGCCTGGTAGGCGGCGTCATCTGCGCCGATACCGGCACCAGCCTTCGTTTCCACGATCACATCATGGCCATGCGCCACATATTCACGCACGGCACCGGGCGTGAGGCCGACACGATATTCATGGTTCTTGATTTCCTTCGGGCACCCGACACGCATACAGCATTCCTCTCTTTTATATTGGCTATCGCCAGTTGATTTTTTGCCGGACGAGCACACCAGAAAAGCGACGGAATGTCCTTGCGAAGAGTGATTGCTGCGACAGTGATTTTCGGGGATTATTGCGCCAGATCGCCATTTTTCGGAAGAAACCGCAATGAGCAGCTTTGATGCCATCGATCGTGCGATCATGCGGACGTTGCAGGATCACGGACGCATTTCCAATGCGGACCTGGCCGAGCGCGTCGGGCTTTCACCATCTGCCTGTTCGCGCCGCCTCGACATTCTTGAGAAAAACGGCACGATCAGCGGCTATCATGCGCGTCTTTCCAATACCGCGCTCGACTACAAGATGATGGTGATCGTCCACATCTCCCTGTCGGGCCAGTTCGCCAAGACGCTGACCGAATTCGAAGCCGCGGTGAAATTGTGCCCCAATGTGCTCGTCTGCTATCTGATGTCGGGGGAATATGACTATATCCTGCGCGTCGCGGCCAAGGATCTTGAAGACTACGAGCGTATTCATCGCGACTGGCTCTCGGCTCTACCGCATGTTGTGAAGATCAATTCAAGTTTCGCGCTCCGTGAAATCATCGATAGACCCAATGTAGGCCTGTGATTATTTATGGTTGCATAAATCTACAAACACACCCAATCTTGAGATGCCATTCAAGGGAGGGGTAGATGAAGCGAAGTTCACTGGAATTGGGCGCAGGTATCGTCAGCATTATTTCCATACTGCTCGTCATCGGAGAGGTGATCGGGTATCAAAGCAGTGACAGCGCAAAGATCGCCACCTATCTTGCCATGGCGATCATAGCGTTGCTTGCCCCAAAACTTGCGAGCATCAGTGTCGGCAAGGATGGTCTCGTCGCCTCCCTGGCAGAGAAGATGGAAGAAAACGGCCAGCGTATCGAGCGGACGAAAAACGTCGCGATCGAGCTCGATGAACAGTTGAACCAGAAGATCTCGCAGATATTCGAGGAGCTTCGGCAGCTCCGGCAATTCTCCTCCAGTTTTGAAAACGGTTTCGAGGCGCAGAGTATCTCCACGACTGACAAGCCGGAATTGCCGACGGTCACCGTTGTCAACGACCCGCAGAAACAGCGTTTCGGTGGCCAGGAAACCAATGACGGGCTGCAGATTGCCGCCATCGTCGAGAAATCTGATGTCGGCGGCGATTGGCAGAAAGTTTCGATCACCGTTCGAGCGACAAAAGACACCCCCCTCAAGGGCGTGGTCGATTTCTTTCTGCATGACAGCTTCCAGCCCAACCAATACCGTGTACCGGTGACCAAGGGTGAGGCCAAGCTAGTCATCAGAGCATGGGGAGCTTTCACCGTGGGGGCACTTGCAGGCGAAAAACGCATTCCTCTTGAACTTGATCTGGCAACAAGCCCCAATGTGGTTGCATCTATGAACTGGAAATGCCGCTAAGGATGGTCGCGGCGTCACGAAACCCCAATAAGGATGGCGCCGGCGGCAACCACGATGCATGCAAGGATGCGCCTCGGCGTCAGGCGCTCCCCCAGGAACTTCCATCCGATGAGAGCAGCGAACACCACGCTGGTCTCCCTGAGGGCCGATACCGGACCGGCCGGTGCCAATGAATAAGCAACCAGAACAGTGCCGTAAGAGAGAAGCGAGACCATGCCGCCGCCGATCGCCTTGCGGGTTTCCGGTGAGCGAATATCGATATGCAGGGGCCCGCGCATAGCCATGTAGGCTGCGGAAAGAAGAATGCCCGGAAGAATGAACACCCAGGCAATATAGGCTACTCGTTCGCCTGCCACCCGGATGCCGATGGCATCAAAGGTCGAATAACCCGCGATCGCCACGCCGGTCGCAAGTGCAAACAGCATGGACGTGCCGGATGCCCTCGCCTTGCCGAGCGCCAGCGTCATGATGCCGAGCGCGATGCACAGAACGCCGAGCATGGCCAGAAACTGGAGCACTTCGCCCATCAGGAAGAAACTGCCAACCGTGACCAGAAGCGGTGCACTGCCACGGATGATCGGATAGACCTGCCCGAGTTCACCATGCCTGTATGCGGCGACGAGCAGAAGGCCGTAGGCGACCTGAAACAGCGAAGAACCAATAATATAGGGCCATGCATCGGTTACCGGCATGGGAAAGATGAGCGCAACCGGAATAGCGGCAACCGTGACGGCGAGGTTCATGACCGTCATCATCCAGAAGCGATCGGCACCCGAACGCAGGAAAGCATTCCAGCTGGCATGAAGAACTGCAGCAAACAAAGCCAGAAGCACAACCGACGTGCTCATCCGCCATCCATTCCGGTCGTCGCGGCATGGCCAAGATATCCAGGCAAATGCAAATCCTCCACGGCGAGAGAATCAGCTTCTCCCCCTCATTCATTCGCGCCAGACGCGAACGGATGTAAAGCGGCGGTTACCCGATCCGTTACAATTTTATGACGCAAACTAAAGGCGTTTCAATTCATGCCAGATATAATCCGGATAAAAGGTCAGGAGGTATCAGGATATGGCGATAAACAATCTCAACATGAAGGTGCGCTCTGCTCCTCGGCGCAAGGCACGAATTCCCGGAACGCTGAAATATTACGGGCAATCGGTCAATGCTCGCGTCGTCGATATTTCCGCGACCGGTCTTGCACTAGACCTCGGCGCACCACTCAATGCCTCCATCGGAAGCCCCGTCAGGATTGACAGTGAGGAGTTGGGCGTTCTGGAGGGTATCGTGAAGTGGAGCCATAATGGACGCCTCGGCATCCAGTTTCGCCCCAATACAAATGCAGCGGCGCAGGTCGCAGCCTATTTCCGCTTCTTCCATCAGGACGTCCAGCCCGTGCTGAGACGGTAGGCCAGAGAAGGATTATTTCCCCCTGTCATTTTGGTGATGCAGGCTCATGCGAATGCGCCTAGTGTTACGCCTTTCGATGACGAAATAGGGAGATATCATGCCGTCCTCCACTTTATCCTCTCAGCTCTCGCGCCGTTCGGTTCTGGGTGGAATTGCCGCCTCTTCCGCACTGGTTGCGCTGCATCCTTTCGCGGCGCGAGCGCAGGCCAACCAGGCACATCTGCGGATCATGGAAACGACGGATATCCATGTCCACGTCTTCCCATACGACTATTACGCCGACAAGCCGAATGACACGCTGGGGCTTGCCCGCACGGCCTCGATCATCGACGCGATCCGCGCGGAGGCCGGCAATTCGATGCTGGTCGACAATGGCGACTTTCTGCAGGGTAATCCGCTCGGCGACTATATCGCCTATGAGCGTGGCATGAAGGAAGGCGACAAGCATCCGGTGATCACCGCCATGAGCGTGCTCGGCTATGATGTCGGGACGCTTGGCAACCATGAGTTCAACTACGGCCTGGACTTCATGTTCAAGGCGCTGGCGAGCTCAGGATTTCCTTACGTTTGTGCAAACCTTACCAAAGGCATGCTGGCATCCGATGCCAAAAAGGATGAGCTTTTCTTCAAGCCTTATGTGATTCTTGAAAAGCAGATTCGCGACGGTTCCGGCGCGACCTCGCCGATCAAGGTTGGGTTCATCGGTTTCGTGCCGCCGCAGATCATGGTGTGGGATGCCAAGAACCTCGAAGGCAAGGCGCAGACACGCGACATCGTCGACGCCGCCAAGGCCTGGGTGCCGCAGATGAAGGAGGAAGGTGCGGATATCGTGATCGCGCTTTCGCATTCGGGCATAGACGGTTCCGGCCAGAGCGACCGGATGGAAAATGCCTCACTCTATCTCGCCGGCATCGAAGGGATCGACGCGATCTTTACCGGCCACCAGCATCTTGTCTTCCCCGGCCCCAAGGACTTTGACGGGATTGCCGGCGCGGATGCCAAGAAGGGCACGCTGATGGGCAAGCCCGCGGTGATGGCCGGTTTCTGGGGCTCGCATATGGGGCTGATCGACCTGCTGCTGGAAAAGGATGGTAACAGCTGGAAGATAATTTCGTCGACCTCGGAAGCGCGGCCGATCTACCATCGCGACGAGAACCGTAAGGTGGTCGCCGATGTGAAGGACAAGCCGGAGGTTCTGGCAGCGGCCAAGGCCGAACATGAGGCAACGCTTGCCTATGTGCGCCGACCTGTCGGCAAGACCTCGGCGCCGCTCTATTCCTATTTCGCGCTGGTGGCCGACGATCCTTCAGTGCAGATCGTCTCGAATGCGCAGAGCTGGTATATCAAGCAGATGCTGAAGGATGGCCAGTACAAGGACTATCCGGTGCTTTCGGCTGCGGCACCATTCAAGGCCGGCGGACGTGGCGGTGCCGAATATTATACCGACGTGCCGACCGGTGATATCGCGATCAAGAACGTCGCCGACCTCTACCTCTATCCGAACACGGTTCAGGCGGTGTTGATTACCGGCGCGCAGGTGAAAAACTGGCTGGAAATGTCGGCAGGCATGTTCAATCAGGTCAAGGCGGGCGCCAAGGATGCGGCGCTGCTGAACGACGGCTTCCCTTCCTATAATTACGATGTCATCGATGGCGTGACCTACCAGATCGACCTGTCGCAGCCGGTGCGCTTCGACAAGGACGGTAAGCTGATCAATGAAGATGCGCATCGCATAACTGACTTGAAGTTTGACGGAAAACCGATTGATCCAATTCAGAAATTCGTTGTCGTGACGAATAATTATCGTGCTGGTGGTGGCGGCAAGTTCCCGGAGATCGCAGCCGATAAACTGATCTTCGTCGCTCCCGACACCAACCGCGACGTGATCGTCCGCTATATCGTCGATCAGGGGACGATCAATCCGTCGGCAGACGACAATTGGTCGTTCAAGCCGCTGCCGGGAACGACAGCCGTGTTCGAGAGCGGCCCCAAGGGGCGCCATTTCGCCGGTGAGATCAAGGGGGCCAAGATCGAGGACGCTGGCGACGGTGAAAACGGTTTTGCAAAATTCCGGCTGGTGCTGTGAGGCGATCGGCCACCCGGCAAATCATTTGCGGAATCGAACGGCAGCTGAAAAGCTGCCGTTTTCGTTTCAACCGGACGCAGTGATCTTAATGCCAAGCTTTTCCTTCCAGCAGGTCGACGTCTTTTCCAGCCAGCCGATGCGCGGCAATCCGCTCGCGGTCGTCATCGGCGCGGACGATCTCGATGACGCACAGATGCAGGCCTTCGCCAACTGGACCAATCTCAGCGAGACAACCTTTCTCTTGAAGCCGAGAGCGGCAGGTGCGGATTACCGCGTGCGGATCTTCACGCCGACGCAGGAGCTGCCGTTTGCGGGACATCCGACGCTCGGCAGCGCGCATGTCTGGCTCAGCCAGGCGGCAAATGCACCCGAAGGCGAGATCGTGCAGGAATGCGATGCGGGGCTAGTGCGTCTTCGCCGCGACGGCCGGCGGCTGGCTTTTGCCGCACCACCGCTCGTGCGCAGCGGCCCGGTGGAACCCGTGCTGATCGAAAGGATAGCCAAGGGGCTGGGCATTCCGACAGCGATGATCGAGGACGCGAACTGGATAGAAAACGGACCGGACTGGATCGGCGTGCGCTTGCCCTCCCGTGCGGATGTGCTGGCGGTCAGGCCGGACTATTCCGTTCTCAAAGGCGCACGGGTCGGGCTGGTCGGTCGCTTCGATCCGCAGTCGGACGGTAAAGACGCGCAGTTCGAAGTGCGCGCCTTTACCCGCAACGGCTATGAAGACCCGGTGACGGGAAGCCTCAATGCCGGGCTGGCTCAGTGGCTGATCGGCTCCGGTGTCGCGCCTGAAAGTTATGTGGCGGCACAGGGTACCGTTCTCGGCCGCGCCGGCCGGGTGCATGTAGACAAGGTCGGCGACGACATATGGGTCGGCGGCGAAGTCGCGACATGCATTTCCGGCACACTAACGCTGTGAAGCGCTCAGGCGGGGGTCGAGGTTTCCGGCAAGACTGTAGCTGGCCTGTACCGACCTGCGGCTTTCACGGGTGAGGTCGCGAGCTTGCGCAAGAGAAGTCCCAGTTCGGGCGGCGGCTTTTTCTCGATACGACGATAATCGCTGCCGTCACGATTGCGAGTGACGAGGCCGAGATCGAAGAGATCTCTTCTCAGCAATGCAGCATCCTCGAAAAGGTGCTGTCCGTTCAAGAATGCGCTGATCTCCCGTTCGGAAAACATTCTCCCGCGCGGGATCTTCGACCAGAGAAACCAGAGGCAAAGCTCCTGCTGCGAGCGTTTTCCCGGCCAGCGGATGATACGCCCGTCACGGTCGAAGACGCGAAGTGTGTGCATGACACGACGTTCGTTTGCCTGCGGTTCCGGCTCGGCCGTGGCATGGCTCATCTCGACGGGATCGGCGCCATCGGCGGTTGCGCGAAAATGCTGGTAATTCCGGAAACCTGCGGCGCGGCTCAGGAGATTGAGCATCTCCACATGGGTCGGCTTGTGATCGAGCTTGTCAATCTGGTCTCGCAGGGATTTGGCGAAGGCCGACATATCTGACACGGCCATCGGAAAGATGGTTCTGGGCATGGCTTATCCTTTAAAGCGTGCCGGTCCGTCTGGTATGTCGCTGGTCACCGTCTTGTCGACTTCGGCACAGGATAAGTGCTGATATCTGAGTTTGCAGGTTTAGCTTCCCATAAGGGACGGCGACGCCTCGGTGAACTGCTGACCGTGATACGATCTATATCAAGATCAGTCCGACGCGGTCAATCGTCCGCATTGCGCCTCTATTCCGCCGCCTGAGGATAGGCAGGCACATCGATGGGCTTGTCGATATCGGCGCGGAGCATGGTGGTGAAATGCTCCTTGTTCGGGCAGGTCGAAAGCCGGCGGGCGAAGCTATCGATCAGCCACTGGCCGGCAGGACCGGGCGGGCTTGCCGTCCTGCGCAGCGCATAAAGCGGGTATTCGCCCTGCTCATAGGCTTCGATATCGAGTACGACGAGATTGCCGTCACGCACGTCATCGCGCACGAGCGATGCCGGCAGGCCGCCCCATCCAAGCCCACCCTTGACGAGATGATGCTTGGTGGCGATGTCGCTGACCCGCCAGATCTTGTAGGACAGAACGTTGAAATCGCGGCCGGCGGTAATGCCCGATGCATCGGTGACGACAAGCTGCGTCTCTTCGCGGACATCGGCAAGCGTCAGCGGCCGCCCGAGCCTTGCCAGCGGATGGTCGGCAGCTGCGACCGGAAGCAGGAAAGCGTGGCCGATCTTTTCCGCCATCAGCGAATCGTCCTGTTTCAGCAGAGCCCCGCCAATGCCGATATCCGCCTTGCCGTTCATGACGAGGTTCATCACCATGCCGAGTTCGCCGACATTTAGATTGAGAGCTACCGTCGGAAATTCCGTCCTGAACTCCTTCAGCTCGGCCACCAGAGCATCGGCCGGTACCATGACGCTGATCGCCAGCGTGATTTCCGCTTCCAGCCCCTGCCGAATGCCCTTGGCGCGCGAACGCATGACCTGCAGGTCGGCGACGATCCGGCGGGCATCGGCCAGCATCGCCCTGCCCGCCTCTGTCAGCTTCGGCTGGCGTGCGCCACTTCGCTCGAAAAGCGTCACTTCAAGCTGGGCTTCGAGATTACCGATCGTGTAGCTGACAACCGATTGCGCCCGGTTGAGCGAGCGGGCTGCAGCCGAAAAACTTCCCGTTTCCGCGACGGCGATGAAGACCTGCAACTGGTCGAGGGTCGGATTGGCATCCATGAGAGATATCCAGATATTCGATAGGAAGCTTCGATATTATCCCTGTTTTATCGATGGTGGTCCAGACCTATTTGTCAGTCACACGAGCCTCCAGTCTCGCCCCCAATATCGAGGTCGAAAGAAGGCCTCCAAGACAAATCAAGGAATTGGCACCATGTCTTCCATTCTTCTCGTCACCTCCAGCCCGCGCGGCGGCGAATCCCTCTCGACCAAGATCGCCAACGAATTCGTCGATAAGTTGAAGGCAAAGAACCCGGGCTCGACCGTTGTCGGCCACGACCTCGGCCAGAACCCGATCGCCCATCTGGACACCGTCACCACCTCGGCCATCCGCAAGCCTGCCGACCAGCGCAATGCCGAAGAAGCCGCGGCTGCCGCGCTGTCGGACAAGCTCACTGCTGAGCTGCTTGCTGCCGACACGGTCGTGCTGGCCACCGGCCTCATCAACTTCAACATCTATTCGCAGCTGAAGAGCTGGATCGACAATGTTGCCCGCGCAGGCCTGACGTTCCGCTACACGGCAGAAGGCCCGGAAGGCCTTGCAACCGGCAAGAAAGTATACGTCGTCCTCTCGGCTGCGGGCATCTATTCCGAAGGCCCAGCCATGGCTATGAACCACGCCGTTCCTTACCTGAAAACCGTTCTCGGTTTCATGGGCATGACCGATGTCGAAGTCATCTATGTCGAAGGCACGGCTTTCGGTCCGGAAGCCTTCGAAAAGGCAATCGCTTCGGCCCAGGAACGGACCGAGCAGCTGGCACTTGCCGCCTAATCTCCTGAAGAATTTCAGAACTTCCCATAACGGCCGTGAACCATGTCACGGCCGTTATTTTTTGCCTGATAGAGCCTTTCGTCCGCCCGGCTCAAGATAAGGTCGAGTGTCCGACCATCCTCAGGAGCGGTCGAAACGCCGATCGAGACCGTAAGCGGCGCGCCATCGGGACGCGTGATGTTGGCCGCGATATCCAAGCGAAGGCGCTCTGCGACTTCCAGAGCCTTTTCATGGTCGGTGTCCGACAAAAGGATCACGAATTCCTCGCCGCCGAAACGGGATAAATGATCACTTGAGCGAGCGCTCCTGCTCAGACAAGCTGCCAAATCCCGCAAAACAGTATCACCACGCTGATGGCCGAATCGATCATTGACCTCCTTGAAATGATCGGCATCGACGATGACCATGCTGATCGACTGGCGCATTGCTAGGCTCTTTCGCACCAGTTCAGGTCCGTCCATCTCATAACGGCCGCGATCCAACAGACCGGTCAGTCCGTCCACACCAGCCTTTGCCAGCAGAGCCTGATAACGCTCGCGGAATGTGAGGTCGTGAAAAATATCCTTGATCTGCCGTGACGACGCGAACCATCGGTCGTTTTGATCGATCCTGAGATAGACTGCAAAGAGGCTCGAATAAATAAGCACCGCGAGTAGCTTCGCATACCAGCCACCGAAGAAGACAGGCAGCGGCACACCAAGTAAAATGTGGAGCACCGAGAAAAACGCGACCTGATCAAAAGTCAGCATAATGGCGCCGCTGATGGCGAAGCGCATGACCACATTATCGACGAAACGCCCTAATCGCTCGTAAAGCAGGATGATGGCAATCGCGTCGACATAGAGGATCGTCGTACCCCAGACCATGAGCCAACCCATCTCATCGAGAAAGGCCATATCGGCAGCCCGTCCACCAGGCAGCGTTACAGCCGCGTGCAGTTGCAATATCTGGGCGATGCCGACTGTCACGAGATTGCCGAGAAACAGTCCATAAATGGGCTGCCGCACCGTTGCTGCATCTTCCTTGATTAAAGCATCAGGATCATCATCAGCTTGCCGGCAAAAAAGATGGAGGAACCTGGCGATACCGTTCCGAATGGCAGCTCGACGTAAAAGACCGCCGCCAGGTAAGTCTCCATGAAATGCATCACACCGAGCGCGGCCAAAAACACACCCAGGCCAAGCGAACGCCGAAAATGCAGGAACGCCGTCATGACGGAGAAATAGACGACCGCTTCAAGCAGAAACAAGCCGAGATTAAGCCATTGCATGGGCGCTCCTTGCGCCATTGAGAACAAGCTCTTTTAGGATCGTCTCAGTTAAGTTTTCCTCAAATCCCGGTGGGGCATGCGCAAGTTATCTGACAAGACGGACAGTCGCGCCCTCTTTGAGGTCGAGACCCTGCACCCTCCGGCAATCGTCTTGGCATGTGTTTGAGTTGAACAGCAATCGCGGGATCGATCTCGATAGAGCACGATTCGGCACAACCGACCGGCGCATCCTTGTCAGCCGTATGCTCCAGGCAGAGCGCTGAACGTTTCCAGATCCCGTTCCGTCGACACGCTTACCAGAATTGCTGCGAATTCGTCTTCCCCAAGGCACCGACCATATCCTGCGCCCCGATCAGAGCCATCAGCCTAGCCGAGACCTCCGCGGAAGATCGCAATCTCATGCCGGGCGTCATCGCTGAGCCTGATGATCTCAAAAATACGGATCGCCTCCCCGTCCCTGAGGAAACGGAAAATGTAACGTCCGATCAGTGGCCGATCAGGCCGAACGGGAGCTTTGACCGTCCGAAAACAGCGACGGGCCGTTCTGGTCGATGATCTGTTCAGCCTTGCGAACCGTGAAAGTCACAGCGTCGTCCATCGATGAGAACATGTCGGCCCGAATGACATGGCGAACCAGCGTTTCGCCATTTACTTCCTTCTCGATCCGGCCAGCGAGGCGATATTGTCCGCCTTCGGCGATCGGTGCCGGATAGATCAGGCAATCCTTGTAAGCAACAGGTTCCACGCCTTTGGCAGCCTGAGCCGGCTTATCCTTGCCTGAAAAGGCGGAGAGGAGAGAAGAGAAAAAAGATGCCATGATTTTGCCTACCACATTGCTCCCGGCGCCGAAACGCACCCAACCGCCTGTAACTGTTTCAGGCCGGAAGCGCCAGCCCATCAGATGATCAGGTTGGCGAGGATTTCGTTTTCGGTGATGTCCTCGTAACCGAGCCCTGCGCCTTCAAAACGCTCATAAAGGCCGGCGAAATTTTCCGATGCCGTCGTTTCGATACCGATAAGGATCGAGCCGAAATTGCGGGCGGATTTCTTCAGATATTCGAAACGGGCGATATCATCATCAGGTCCCAAAAGATTGAGGAAGTCACGCAATGCCCCGGGGCGCTGGGGCAAACGCAGGATGAAGTATTTCTTCAGGCCCGCATAACGCATCGCCCGCTCCTTCACATCGGGTAGCCGCTCGAAATCGAAATTGCCGCCCGAGACGATGCAGACGATGGTCTTTCCGGCGATCTTTTCACGCGGAAGAAGCGACAGGGCGGTGATCGAAAGGCCACCTGCCGGTTCCAGCACGACACCTTCGACATTCAGCATGTCGGTCATCGTGACGCAGATCGCATTTTCGGGAACCAGCATCACCTGCGACGACGAGAAACCTTTCAACGCTTCAAAATTGAGAGCACCTATGCGCGCGACCGCGGCACCATCGACGAAGTTGTCGACCTTCGAAAGCGTTATGGGCGATCCGGCCTCGAGGCTCTTCTTCAGGCTCGGCGCGCCTGTCGGCTCGGTGAAGAGAAAACCTTCAGCCGCGACCGCGTCCTTGAGGTAACCGGTGACGCCGGAAGCAAGACCGCCACCGCCAACCGGAAGGATGACCAAGTCCGGCAACACGCCCTCGGGCAGCTGGGTCGAAATTTCCGCAGCAACGGTCGCCTGCCCCTCGATTATGTCAAGATCGTCGAAGGGGGGCACCATCATGCCGCCGATTTCCTCCACATGGGTACGGGCGGCGGCGTAGCATTGGTCGAAGATGTCGCCGACCAGCTTGATGGTGATGAATTCGCCGCCGAAGATGCGGGTCTTGTCTATTTTCTGCTGCGGCGTCGTGACCGGCATGAAAACAATGCCCGGCACTTCGAAATGGCGGCAGACGAAGGCAAACCCCTGTGCATGGTTGCCGGCCGAAGCGCAGACAAACGTCTTGCCGCTTGCGCCAGCAGCGATCGCCTTGCGCAGGAAATTGAAGGCGCCGCGTATCTTGTAGGAACGGACCGGCGACAGATCCTCACGCTTCAACCAGATATCCGCGCCGTAACGGCGGCTCAGATGCTCGTTCAACTGGAGCGGCGTCTCCGGAAAGATCGTCCGCATCGCCGCCTTGGCATCATCCACACCTGTCTTCATCACATAAACCATCCACGGCTCGTCAAGATTTTCATCGCTATGCCATAGCTTGTGGATGAAGACCAAGCCCGTTTAACCAGCTTTCAGTTCTCCGCCGGCTTCAGCATCCCGGCGGAGACGAACAAATAACCTCTATCGGTCTGTTATTGATGAAGAACCTTACCCAGGAAAACGGTCGCCTGCGGCAGCCCGGTGCGCCAGTAGGTCCAGTCATGACCACCCTCGCGGGCCATGAAATGATGCGGCACTTTCAGTTTCCGGAGTTTCATTGTCAGTTCGGCGTTGCCGACGAAAAAATCGTCATATGAACCGCAGTCTATATAGAGCTCGGTCTTCTTAAGATCGTCAGCCGGGACCTTGTCGACCAGATCAAGAACGCTGTTGGCATAATAAGGCTGATTGAGGCGATCGCGTCCGCCCAATCCCACTCCCCAGGCCTTGCCATAGCGCCGGTCATATCCTGCCTGATCCATTTCGACGATCTGCTGGTCGGTGCGGAAGGCCGCACTCAATGCAGCAGCACCGGCGAAAAGATCCGGATATTTCATGGAAAAAGCCATTGCTGCATATCCGCCCATCGACAGGCCGAGAATGCCGCGGGATTTCTTGCCTGGAATGACGGGAAAGGTCTTTTCAATGTGCGGAACGAACTCTTTCACGAACATGTCCTGCCACAGATACTGGCCGTCGGCATCGTTCATGTAATAGGTGTTGAATTTGTTGTCGTCATCCCGGCGGCCTTCCGGCGTAACAGCGATGAAGGGCGGCACTTCACCCGATTCGATCAACCTGTCAAAAACGAGGTTGGCGTTGCCGAAACGATACCAATCCTGATTTTGGCCGTCGCCGCCACCATGCATAAGGTAGATGACCGGATAGCGCCTCTCGTCACGGCCGAAACCCGGCGGCAGATACAGCGTGAACTCGACGTTCTTTCCGAGAATGCGGCTGGCCATGACTTGGCCTTCCTTTACCGTACCTTCCGCATGCGCCACGGAGCCTACGAAGATCACCAGCAAAAAGAACAATACTCTCCCGACCATATTTTCCTCCTCGTTATGGAGGAGGACATAGCCCCGGACAGTAAAGCGTCAACCTGAAGCGATCCTAGACGTTCGCGACAATATTGCTGACCACCACAATTCGCCTCGTTTAGACATAGGCCCCATTTCCTCCGCCACTGGACGCCCTAGTTCCTTACCGTCTAACCTTGAGGAGAAGACAATGAGCATCTTCAGCAAGATTAAGAATGCGATCTTCGGCTCCCCGGCAGCGGCGGCTGAGAACCCAGCCGCGGCTCCTGCCGCAACGGGCGCCGCGCCGACTGCTGCCACTTCGTCTCCTGCCCCCGCCGCAGCTTCCACCGCTCCGGCGCCCAGTCCATCAACGTCTGCGCCCGTCGACGTCGCACCGATCCTTGACGCTGCGGTCAAGAAGAGCGGCCAGAAGCTCGACTGGCGCCACTCGATCGTCGACCTTATGAAGGCTCTTGGCATGGATGCGACGCTCAGCGAGCGCAAAGAACTTGCAGCCGAATTGGGCTACACCGGCGACACAGGGGATTCGGCAAAGATGAACATGTGGCTTCACAAGGCATTGATGAAAAAGCTGTCGGAAAACGGCGGCAAGGTGCCAGCAGATCTTCTCGACTGACAAAGGCTGCGGAGATGTGATCTTAATGAGGCTGGCGCCCCACGGTACCAGCCTTTTTCTTCACCTATGAATATGCCCTGCTGTGGACGACCGCCAACGATCCGTTGCAAAAGCACAGGCATTGCAAAACTCCAGAACTTGTTTTGCAAAGGTGAGCTTGACGGAATCGCCTATCTACCTGAAAAGCAAGATCCAAGCGGACGTGGCGAAACTGGTAGACGCAAGAGACTTAAAATCTCTCGGCCTCGGTCATGCGGGTTCGATCCCCGCCGTCCGCACCAGAACAAGTTATTGATAAAAATATCAAGACCACCTTCCCACATCCATCCACGACAATGAAGAAGCGGTGCGAATGGGCACGGGTCGGCGATTTGTGACCAGAGCTGTGCCCAAAACCGAAAAAGGGAGCAGCAAACGCCGCTCCCTCTTCAAACCAGTTTATCGGTCAATCGCGATCAGGCCGAAAGCTTGGCTGCAATCTTCGCGACATGGGCGCCCTGGTACTTTGCGGCTTCCAGCTCGACATCAGAAGGCTGGCGGGAGCCGTCGCCGTCGGTGATTGTGGATGCGCCGTAGGGCGAACCGCCCTTGACTGCTTCCACACCCATCTGCCCCTGGAACGCGTATGGAAGGCCAACAACAGCCATGCCGTGGTGAAGCAGGGTCGGAATGAAGCCGAGGATGGTGGACTCCTGGCCGCCGTGCTGGGTGGCCGACGAGGTGAAGACCGAACCGACCTTGCCGACGAGCTTGCCGGTGAACCAGAGGCCACCCGTCTGGTCCCAGAAATTGCGCATCTGCGAGGCGACAGTGCCGAAGCGTGTGCCGGCGCCCACGATGATGGCATCATATTCTTCGAGTTCAGCAACGGTGGCGATCGGTGCAGGCTGGTCGAGCTTGAAATGCGAGGACTTTGCAACCTCCTCCGGAACCAGTTCCGGAACGCGCTTCACGGTGACTTCGGCGCCAGCGGACTTTGCTCCCTCGGCGACCGCATAGGCCATCTTTTCGATGTGGCCGTAAGAAGAATAATAGAGAACAAGAACTTTCGTCATTTTTTTCGTTTCCTCTGCAGATGTGGAGGCTGTTGCGGAGCTTACAGAAGGTGCGCCACTCAACAGCTTTTTCAAGAACTCAATGATCATTGATCTGCCCTGTTACAAGCGTGTGGCTGGAAGCTAGCGGAGGCCGGCACGCCCCGCCAGACGGTACGATCACGACGCACTGTCCACTATTTACGAACGACGAAAATACATCTTCTTCCATTTGCACTCTATCAAGTCTCGGTGGGTGGGATTGCATTCCCCCGCAGGCGGATTAACGTCCAGCCATCACAGAAAGCGAGTTCCTCCATGTCCGATCACTCCGCCTCCCCCGCCATCGTTACCGCAGCCATGCTCGCGATCGGCGACGAACTGCTTTCGGGGAGAACCAAGGACAAGAATATCGGACATCTGGCCGACATGCTGACCTTATCGGCAATCGATCTCAAGGAAGTTCGGATTGTCGCGGACGAGGAAGACGCGATCGTCGAAGCGCTCAACGCCCTGAGAGCACGCTATGATTACGTCTTCACCTCGGGCGGGATCGGCCCGACGCATGACGACATTACCGCCGATGCCGTCTCGAAGGCTTTCGATGTCGAGTGCATTTATGATGCCGAAGCCATGACCCTACTCGGCGATATGTACAAAAGGCGCGAGATGGAATTCACCCCTGCCCGCCAGCGCATGGCGCGGATGCCGGAAGGTGCGAAACATATCGCCAACCCCGTTTCCACTGCCCCCGGCTTCATCATCGGTAATGTCTATGTGATGGCAGGCGTGCCGCAGGTTTTCCAGGCGATGGTCGACAACGTTCTGCCGACCTTGCGCAGCGGCGCAAAAATGCTGTCACGTGCCGTCTCCTGCCCCTATGGCGAGGGCGATATCGGCACGTTGCTTGCCGATATCCAGAAGGCGCATCCGGAAACCAGCATCGGCTCCTACCCGCGTTTCGACGGAAAGAAATTCTCGACCGAGATCGTCGTGCGTGGCCGTGATGCCGAGGCTATGGATGCGGCCGCAGAAGCGGTCTCGGAGATGATTGCCGACCTCGATCGAAAGGGGATTTCGGCCAATCCTACTGCGGACGCTTAACCAGAGGGCGACGCCCGTTGACCCGTGCCGCGGCAGCACCACCTTATTGGAACAAGGCTCGAAACGAAGCCGGTAATGAGGAGATGTCCATGTCCTACAAGACTGTTCTTGCGGTTCTCGACACGCAGCGAAACGCGCCACAGATCACCGATTTTGCGGTTGCGATCGCCGAGCAGTTTTCCGCGCATTTGGTGGGGGTTCACGCCGAGACGCTAACCGCCGTTCCGCTGATCGCGCCGATGGAAATCCCCGATCCGACCGCAATCGAGATCCTGCAGGAAAGCGCCCAGAAGGAAACTCAGGCAATTGAGCAGATCTTCCGCCAGAAGACCACGCGCGAGGGACTTTCGGCCGAATGGCGCAGCTACATGCTGGCGGCCGGTTATGCATCAAGCTCCGTCCAGGAGGTCGCACGGACTGCGGACCTGATCGTTGCCAACCAGAGCAGCCCGTCCCAGGCCGATCATCGCGCAGACCTGGAGACATTCCTGTTCGAAAGCGGCCGACCGATGTTGCTCGTGCCTTATACGCTGAAGCAACCAAAACCGATCGAACGTGTGCTGATCGCCTGGAACGGTTCGCGGGAAGCTGCCCGTGCCACCTTCGATTCGCTACCGATCCTCAAGCAGGCCTCTTCGGTAGAGGTTCTGGTGATCGATCCTCCTGAGCGCGGCGACAGGGAAAAGGAATTTGCAGGTTCCGAGCTTGCCGCAACACTTGCCCGCCACGGCATAAACGTAACATTGACGACGCGGGACAGCGGCGGCAATTCGCCGGCCACCGCAATCGAAAACCGCCTTGCAGACGAAAGCATCGATCTGCTTGTCATGGGCGGATACGGGCATTCGCGCTGGTGGGAAATGTTCTTCGGCGGGGTGACCCGCAGCCTGCTCGATTCGATGACGGCGCTGACATTGCTTTCACGATAAAGGACGAGCGGCGGCAGCCAAAAGGCGCCGCCGCTGGCCCAATTCGCGGAACGGCTACTTGCGACCGAAACTCTCACGCTTTGCGTCTTCCGCCGTAATCTCCCGGATGACGCGTGCCGGGTTTCCGGCGGCAACGACATTCGCCGGAATATCGCGCGTGACAACCGCACCGCCGCCAATCACCGCACCTTCGCCGATGGTCACACCCGGCATGATCGAAACTCCACCGCCGATCCAGACGTTGTTCCCGATTGTGACCGGAAGAGCATAATCGAGGCCGACATTGCGACGCTCGGGGTCTAGCGGGTGGCCCGCGGTGTAGATGCCGACATTGGGAGCGATGAAGACGTTGTTACCGATAGTGACCTTCGCGCCGTCCAGAACGACAAGGTTGACGTTGGCATAGAAGTCGTCGCCTATCTCGATATTAAAGCCATAATCGCAGTGAAACGCGCCGTCGAATACGAAATTCCTGCCAATACGTCCCAATAACCCGCAGATCAGTTCGGCATGTTCCTGCCTCTCATCCGGCGATAGTGCATTCAGCCGATGCAGGATACGCTTGGCCGCCTTGCGCTTTTCCAGAACGGTCGGATCGTAATTTGCATCATAGAGCAATCCGCGAGCCGCTTTTTCCAGTTCGTCCATGTTTTCCTCGTTCATATCTGCCCGGTTGGCATTGCAACCGAATGCGGCGACAGGGTGTTTGCAGGGTGAAAATCAGATGAAGAAAACGAACGCGAGGACCTCATTCGTTTTGCGCCTGTAGCTCAAAGCGCCTATCCATGCGCGCCTTTGCATCGCAGCGACCATCGGCTTCTTCCTGCTTCTGCAGCCGTCGCCCAATTTCCGTCTGCAATCAATGCTCTTGGGGCGGCATTTTCATCGCTGGCGACAGCATCTTTCCGACCCCGTTCTGCTGCGCTTCTACCTGATCGGCACTATGCTGACGAACGTGTTCATCACCGTGTTCAACTATTCCACCTTCCGGCTTGCCGGCGCGCCCTATCATCTCGGGCCGAGGGCGATCAGCGTGATTTTCCTGAGCTATGCGCTCGGTATCGTCTCGTCCTCATCCGGCAGGAAGATGGTGGACCGGTTCGGGCGGTGGATGGTTTTGGATCCATGGCGGATGGGTTGCGGTTGCCGGGCTGACTTCGGCCTGCGCTATGATCGGCCTGCTGTCCCCCTCACCTTTGACTCTCATAAGCAAGCTGGGCACGCATAAATGGCACGGGAGCACCCGGCAGCGGCGCGAGCCCAACCGCTTGCCTTTTCCCCTCGCTTGCCGCTATTAGCGAGAGCCAAAGAAACTCTCGTTCTGGCGGCAAATTCATGTCTCTTCCTGAAAAAGCATTTCCCGTTTCCTGGGACCAATTCCACCGTGATACCCGCGCGCTTTCATGGCGCCTCTCCGGCCTTGGCCAGGAGTTCAAGGCAATCGTCTGTATCACACGCGGCGGTCTTGTGCCGGCGGCGATCATTTCGCGCGAACTCAATATTCGCCTGATCGATACGGTGTGCATCGCCACGCGCCATGATTATGTCGACCAGGGCGACACCGTCCTGCTCAAGGGTATTTCGCCCGAACTGTTGGAGAACGGCGGCGAAGGCATTCTCGTTGTCGACGACCTGACAGATACCGGCAAGACGGCGAAGGAAGTGCGCGAGATGCTGCCCAAGGCGCATTTCGCCTGTGTCTACGCAAAGCCGACCGGCGTACCGACGATCGACACCTTCGTCACCGAGGTTTCCCAGGACACTTGGATCTATTTTCCCTGGGACATGGGCTTCACCTATCAGGAGCCGATCGCCAAGGGACACCGGGGCTGAGATCTCGAAGGCTACAGGACCGCAAGAGATAGTGGCCTTAAGCCATTTCAACCACGAGCCGCATGATATGCGCTGACGCATACCCTGCCCTGTCGTTTTGGTGTCAATAGCTGGTCCGTCATCCACAGGATGGCGGACTTTTCTACATTTAGAGGGCCGTGTTACCCATATGTCTCAATATGGTATGGCCAAGTGCTAAAATGCCCGTTCAGAAAGGGCTTCCAGAGCCGCCGATCTGCCCCGATCGTGCCACAATCGAATTTCGCAAGCCTCGCGCAAGCTTCAGCTCCGGTCGCCAAGCACTTGAGAATCCTAGCTGTTTTTTATTCCCCGTTATCCACAGGCATCAGCCACAATATCTTGTGGTTTAGAAACTCCTACCGGCTACGGCTTGACCGAATCAGGATGCGCGGCCATGAATAAACCTATGTTGCGGCGGCGACTGGACCGGGAGTAACGAGGCCGGTTCTTTTTCGAGTTTGATGGAAACAATCGAGCGCAGGGCTTGTTCTGACAGACAGCCGGGCGACGGGTTTTCGTGTCCTCTGAAAATCACCGCCAAGACCGCGATTAGGCTGGCATAAACATGTTGTTAATACTATATTTAGTGTTGGCAGCCATTATCCAGCACAATATACAGATAGACATCCAATGAGTCTGGATGGAATTTCAGCCGGCTGCCCATGATGGAGAGCAGCCGCATCGAACACGTGCGCCTTATCGGCGCCAAAGGATGAGGGACTAGAGGCAATGCGCATCGAACGTCGTTTCACGAAGCCTGAGACAGGCGCCTACGGAACCATCGAGTTCCGCAAGGCGACCAGCGAGATCCGTAATCCGGACGGTTCCATCGTCTTCCGGTTGGCGGATATCGACGTGCCGTCGCAGTTTTCCCAGGTCGCGACCGACGTTCTGGCGCAGAAGTATTTCCGCAAGGCCGGCGTTCCGAAGATCCTGAAGCGCGTTGAAGAAAACGACGTTCCTTCCTTCCTGTGGCGCTCGGTCGCCGACGAGAAGGCGATGAAGGACATTCCGGAAGGCGAGCGCTACGGTTCTGAAACCGATGCCCGCCAGGTCTTTTCGCGTCTTGCCGGCACTTGGACCTATTGGGGCTGGAAGGGTGGCTATTTCACCTCCGAAGACGATGCGGCCGCCTTCATGGACGAGCTTGCCTATATGCTCGCCACCCAGCGCGTTGCCCCGAACTCCCCTCAATGGTTCAACACCGGTCTTCATTGGGCCTATGGCATCGATGGTCCCGGCCAGGGCCATTTCTATGTCGACCCCTTCACCGGCAAGCTGACCAAGTCCAAGTCGTCCTACGAACATCCGCAGCCGCATGCCTGCTTCATCCAGTCCGTTGGTGACGACCTGGTCAACGAAGGCGGCATCATGGACCTGTGGGTTCGCGAAGCGCGTCTGTTCAAGTATGGTTCCGGCACCGGCTCCAACTTCTCCCATCTGCGCGGCGAAGGCGAAAAGCTTTCCGGCGGCGGCCGTTCTTCGGGCCTGATGAGCTTCCTCAAGATCGGCGACCGGGCTGCCGGCGCAATCAAGTCCGGCGGCACGACCCGCCGTGCGGCCAAGATGGTCGTGGTCGATATCGACCATCCGGATATCGAGGAATACATCAACTGGAAGGTCAAGGAAGAGCAGAAGGTTGCTGCCCTCGTCACCGGTTCGAAGATCGTCGCAAAGCACCTGAAGGCGATCATGAAGGCCTGCGTCAACTGCGAGGGCAGTGACGACGATTGCTACGACCCGTTGAAGAACCCGGCCCTGAAGCGCGAAATCCGCGCTGCCAAGAAGGACCTGGTTCCGGAAAACTACGTCAAGCGCGTCATCCAGTTCGCCCAGCAGGGTTACAAGGATCTTGAATTCAAGACCTATGACACCGACTGGGATTCGGAAGCCTACCTCACGGTTTCCGGCCAGAACTCCAACAACTCAGTCTCGCTGAAGGACGACTTCCTTCGCGCTGTCGAGAACGACGGCGAGTGGAACCTGACCGCCCGCAAGGACGGCAAGGTCATGAAGACCCTGAAGGCCAAGGATCTGTGGGAACAGATCTCCTATGCCGCATGGGCATCGGCCGATCCGGGCATCCACTTCAACACGACGATGAACGACTGGCACACCTCGCCTGCCGGTGGCCCGATCCGTGGCTCCAACCCGTGCTCGGAATACATGTTCCTCGACGACACGGCCTGCAACCTTGCTTCGCTTAACCTTCTCCAGTTCAAGGACAAGGCGACGAAGAACATTGCGATCGCAGACTACGAACATGCCGTGCGCCTGTGGACCATGGTGCTCGAAATCTCGGTGATGATGGCGCAGTTCCCGTCGAAGGAAATCGCCGAACTCTCCTACCAGTACCGCACGCTCGGCCTCGGCTATGCAAACATCGGCGGTTTCCTGATGTCGTCGGGTATCCCTTACGACTCCAAGGAAGGCCGCGCGATTGCCGGTTCGCTGACCGCGATCATGACCGGCATCTGCTATGCGACCTCTGCCGAAATGGCAGGCGAGCTTGGCCCCTTCCCGAACTTTGCCCCGAACCGCGAAAGCATGCTGCGCGTCATGCGCAACCATCGCCGCGCGGCCTATGGTGAGGCAACCGGCTACGAGCAGCTTTCTGTCGATCCGGTTCCGCTCTATCACGACGAAAACCCGGACCAGACGCTGGTCGTTCATGCCAAGGCGGCATGGGACAAGGCGCTGGAACTCGGTGAAAAGCACGGTTACCGCAATGCCCAGACGACCGTTATCGCGCCGACCGGCACGATCGGCCTCGTGATGGACTGCGACACGACCGGCATCGAGCCCGACTTCGCTCTCGTGAAGTTCAAGAAGCTCGCCGGTGGCGGTTACTTCAAGATCATCAACCGCGCCGTTCCGGATGCGCTGCGTTCGCTCGGTTATTCGGAAAGCCAGATCGCCGAGATCGAAGCCTATGCAGTCGGCCACGGCAACCTGAACCAGGCTCCCGGTATCAACCCCGGCACGCTGAAGGCCAAGGGTTTTTCGGACGAGAAGATTGCCGCGATCAACGACGCGACCAAGGCTGCCTTCGACATCAAGTTCGTCTTCAACCAGTGGACGCTCGGTGCGGACTTCCTGAAGGAAACCCTCAAGGTCACCGACGAGCAGCTGTCGGACATGAGCTTCAACCTGCTCGAGCATGTAGGCTTCTCGAAGAAGGACATCGAGGCTGCCAACGTTCACGTTTGCGGTGCGATGACACTCGAAGGCGCGCCTTTCCTCAAGGAAGAGCATCTCGCCGTCTTCGATTGCGCCAACCCCTGCGGCAAGATCGGCAAGCGTTATCTCTCGGTGGAATCCCACATCCGCATGATGGCTGCTGCCCAGCCGTTCATCTCGGGTGCGATCTCCAAGACGATCAACATGCCGAACGAGGCAACCGTTGAGGATTGCGGCGCAGCCTACATGCTGTCCTGGAAGCTGGCTCTGAAGGCCAACGCTCTCTATCGTGACGGCTCCAAGCTGTCGCAGCCGCTCAATGCCTCGCTTATCGACGAGGACGATGCGGAAGACGCGATCGAGGAACTGGTACAGGCTCCGACCGCCGCCCAGGCCGTGCAGATCACCGAAAAGATCGTGGAACGCGTCATCGAGCGCGTCACCCGCGAGCGCGAAAAGCTGCCGAACCGCCGTCAGGGTTACACCCAGAAGGCCAATGTCGGTGGACACAAGGTCTATCTGCGCACCGGCGAATTCGGCGACGGCCGCATCGGCGAAATCTTCATCGACATGCACAAGGAAGGCGCCGCCTTCCGCGCAATGATGAACAACTTTGCCATCGCCATCTCACTGGGTCTCCAGTACGGCGTGCCGCTCGAAGAATATGTGGAGGCCTTCACATTCACCAAGTTCGAGCCGGCCGGCATCGTGACGGGCAATGACGCGATCAAGAACGCCACGTCGATCCTCGACTACGTGTTCCGCGAACTCGCCGTTTCCTATCTCGGCCGTCATGACCTTGCTCATGTCGACACGTCGGACTTCTCCAACACGGCGCTCGGCAAGGGCATCAAGGAAGGCAAGACGCAGCTCGTTTCGACCGGCTGGACCCGCGGCTACAAGCCGACCCTGATCCAGGGCGGTGCGATGGGCGCGTCTGAAGCCAAGGGTTCGGCCACCGCCGCCCCTGCCCGCGCTTCGGCAAGCGTCACGTCGATTGCCGGCAACACGGCCCGCAAGCTCGAGCCGGCAGTCGCCATCTCGACCTCGGAAATCGTCGCCTTCAAGCGTGACTACGAGGAGCGCGCCAAGGAACTGGCCGAAGAGATTGCCGAAGAGGTGCTCGACGACGTTGCATCGGAAGAAAAGCAGGTCGCGACCGCGCTCTTCTCCGACAAGGCCGAAGCCGACGCCGCTGCCGCCAAGTCGGAAGCCAAGAAGGTCGAAGCCGACCGCCGCATGAAGTCGATCATGCAGGGCTATACCGGCAACATGTGCTCCGAGTGCCAGAACTTCACGATGGTGCGGAATGGCACCTGCGAGAAGTGCGACACATGCGGTGCGACGAGCGGTTGCTCTTGATGGAGAAACACCGAGGAACTTGTAGCGCGACACTAGGTTCGCCATTGCGCCACTAAGATGACATTGAACCAGCATTTTTGAAGGCTGGTCGAGAAGTTTCCCGGCGGCATCGTTCGCCGGGAAAGATCGGGAAACAGACTGAAATCAAGTGCATCGGGGGATGATCAACCGCGGAGGCGGCCGCAACTAACAGCAGAGCGCCAGCGCTCGCTCGCAGGAGACAATGGCATGGGAATTCTCATCAACCTCGATCTCGCAGCCACCATCGATCCCCTAGATGGGATATTGATCGACATAGCCAGGCGCATCCAAGTCCCCAAGACGAAGCACGAAGAAGCCGTCGACCACTACCTTAGACTCTGCGCTCACGTAGATCGCAAGGGCAGCCCGCTAGAGGGCAAGGTTCGGGAGTGCTACCCCTCCGGATCGTTCTCGATCGCGGCCGCCATCTATTCTCATGTCAGATCAATGCAGCACGACGTTGACGTTGTGGTGGAGGTCGACTTCCCGATCTGGACCGATCCGGCATGGATGCTGGATCAACTCTATAAGGCCGTGAAGGGCGATCCCGGTAGCCGCTACTACGACTTCAAGGTCACACGGAATTCTCGCTGCGTGACCGTCACCTACCCCGACGGCGTCACGGTAGACCTGATGCCCGTTGCGAGGATTCCCGGTGGCCCGGAACGTTCGGGCATGCTATTTCACCACAACGCCAAGCGCGACGAGAAGTTCACGAAGGAGGTCAATCCGAAGGCCTTCACGCTGCACTTCAACGCGCGGATCAAATCGAGCGACATCTTCGCTTCCCGCTACCGTACACGTCGCCTCCTTGCAGATGGTTTACTGGACACTCGCGCCGAAACGCAGCCGATGCCGGATCACGTACCCATCGAGGAGAAGTCCCCTCGCCTCGTGGCGATCCAGTTGCTCAAGCGGTTCCGAGACATCCAGTTCCGCAAGAGGGATGGCCGCTGCCCACCTTCTGTGGTCATCGCCGCGATGGCACTGGATGCGGGCCAGATGAGTGACAGTCTCTGCGAGGAACTGATCGCCATCGCCACCCACATGCAGCGGGAAATCGACACTGCGGAACGAGAGCATCGGAGGCTCGTGGTGGCGAACCCCGCGCACGCGGCTGACATCTTTACCGATCGCTGGCCGGAAGACCGAGGCGCTCAACAGCTTTGGAAGGATGATCTGGTCAGGCTCGTGCGGCATCTCAGAGCGCTGCGCGGGCGCGAATGGGACCCGCAGCAGCTAAAGAACATCCTCCGAGAGCTGTTCGGCGAGGCTCCTGCTGACCGCGCCTTCGAAGACCACTACCGCGGCCAGAGCACGCTTTCGAAGCAGAACATGCTGGGGATCACCCGGTCCGGCGCCGTGAAGAGCGCTCTGGCGGCACCGGCTGTTTCATCAGGCCTGATCATCCCGGCTCGGGCGAACACTGACATGGGTGGCTTCATTGAAGATCCTGTCGATTGACGACCAGATCGATCGGATGCGCTTGGCGCTGCCGGATTGGAGGGTGAGGCGGGAAGATGATCGGACGGCCGTGTGGATCGGGAATCTGCGGCCGAACAAGATCTCCTATCGTGTCAGGATCTTCTACCGGGTCCCGAGGCTACTCGACAACACGACGGTCAGGCGGGTCCAGCCACGGGTCTTCATCGACAATCCCAAGCTGATGCCGAACGAGAACGGCGAACTCCCTCACGTCTACTGGCCTCAGGGCGATCCCACCGCGGGGGATCCCTGCCTGTGCCTGTTCGACCCCGATCACGAGTGGTCCATCTGCGATTATCTCGCGGACACGACCGTGCCTTGGTCGAGCACCTGGCTGTACTGGTACGAGGCTTGGAGGGTTAGCAACATCTGGTTCGGTCCGGCCCGGCATGAAGGAGACGAAGTCGATGCAGGAGGAAGCTCCGAAGACGCCGAGATCGCGAAGGTCTGAGGGTACGAGGCCGGATCTGCGTCCGCAGCTTCCATGGGAATCTTCGGACATGCGCATCCTGTCGATCGATGGCGGAGGCATCCGGGGCATTCTTCCAGCGGCCGTCCTGGCGCTATGCGAGGAGCGATTCTGTGGCGGCCGATCCGCTGGCGAATTCTTCGACTACATCGCCGGAACTTCGACGGGCGGAATCATCGCTCTCGGTCTCTCGATCGGCATGCCCGCGAGCGCAATCCTCGAAATCTATATGAAGCATGGCGCTGAGATCTTCCCTCCCCGCCGCCAGTATAGGCAACCGTTCGTGCGCAAAATTCTGTCGACCTGGCATTTCATGCGCAATCTGAATCAGTACAGGTACGAGCGCGATGCGCTTGAACGAAGTCTCACGCAGACCTTCGGACAAAGGCTTCTCGGACATGCCGAACGACGGTTAGTGATCCCGTCCTTCGACGAGTACAATGAGGTGCACCTGTTCAAGACACCGCATCACCCGGATTACCAGCGTGACTGGAAAGAACGAATGATCGATGTCGCTCTTTCGACCTCAGCCGCGCCGACGTTCTTTTCGACTTACAGGAATGGTGACCGCCACTTCGCGGACGGCGGCGTGTGGGCGAACAATCCGGTCATGACCGCTCTTGTCGATGCACTGGCCTGCTTTGAGATCGATCGCAGGGACATCCAGATCCTGTCGCTAGGATGCGTCGAGTCTGATTTCGCCTTCTCACAAGATCAGATGACCAAGGGTGGTATCTGGCAGTGGAAGGAAATCATCTCGTCGGCGATGAGGCTTCAGAGCCAGAATGCGCTAGGTCAGGCCGGATTGCTGATCGGCCGCGACCATCTTCTCCGCATCGACGGAGAGCCGATGCAGGACGCCATCGCGCTCGATGATTACCACCGGGCGGCAGGCGAGCTTCCTGAGATTGCGGAACATTTGGTCGGTCTGCATTCCGACAAGCTTGCAGACTTCTTCGCGCAGCCTCGACCGTCGTTCGGGGCGCTGCATGGTCCTCGGCATGCCGCCGTCGAGTAGCCAAGGATTCGTCCAAGCCTGTCGGCGCATTTACTCTTCGCCGGTGATTTCCTGCCAGTTTGCGTCCGTGCCAGTCGAATCCTTGACTGCGATATCGGAGAAGGAAATGAAATTCATTATCACCACTTGCCTATTTAGTCAGTCACAGAAGCCCCGAGGCGCCCCGAACGTTGCCGAGTTCCTGGAAAATAACGAGATCCTTGTCACCCCATCGACACTTGTGGATGTCGAGCTTGGCATTGCGCGGATCGAGGACACAGATCCCGGCAGAGCTGCTGGGCTGCGACATTGGCTGAGTATCGAACGAAAGAAGTACCAACTCGCCGCGGACCAGGGGGAGCACTTCCAGAAAGCATTGGCGAGGCTATTGGCCTGCAAGGCGATCCAGGGATTGTGGACCTGCGAACCCGCAGCCAAGCAGTTCGCATTCCGACAGACACTCTGGGTCGCCGCGACAGCTCTAGCGAGCGAACTGCCGATCGCTACGAAGTCGGTTACGAAGTACGTCCAGATCGACCAGCACGTTCCGCTGCCAGGTATCTATGATCCGGTCGAAATGAGTTGGCTCACGCGCGGCGCGCGGCCTGCGAAGCGGATCCGGTTGAGAAGGCAGGTGGCGGACACAGTTATCGCTGTGCCCGCCACCCCTATCACAAGATAAAAGGGTAGCCTCAGTTGGCGGGCATCTGAACATGCCCGTCAACATCATGAGCCGAACAGCCCTGTGCCTTTTATCCCGGGAAAAGATTAATAGAACACCGGCGACCTTCACAAACCGAGCACAGGTTTCAGCAACAATAATCGATAGAGTCAAAGGGCATCTGCTCCCTCCAAGGGTGAACAGGTATCGCCATCGAATCAGTCACACCATTTTCGACGTTTCGCCTCGCGCGCCAAACAGTTCATCAATCACTCGGCTGATCGTGGATCCATCAAGCACCGGAACCTCCGTTCCGCGCTAGCCACATCCATCGTCACTTGTCCAGGATCGCCCCGTGCGCCGCCTGCCAGGACCAGCAATGACGAAAGCCACAGCAATGGTTCCGGCCGACCTAAGATTCGCGGCGCCTGTACAGAACACCAATAGAATATCGGCGCTGGAACCGTTTGCCACTAGAACGGACATTCGTCATAAATTCTGTTGGGAGATCGGCGAAGTGGCGGATACGCTTTTTTCTGAATGGCCGTACGGCAACTAAAGCTTCAGATTTCCTGCGTAAAATCGATTCCACCAACTTAAAATAGAAACACCAGGTGAGGACTAGCCTGACCTGGTGCACTAAATAAGATGTCGTGGGCGCGTAGCTAATGCTTGTCAGCATCCGCCAGAGAGGCCTCGTCGACTGCTCTGAGGAGAAAGTGTAGCAAACATGGCTGAAAGTCAAGTCCCGTATCAATACGACGGGAAGTCACTCAAGGACCTCCGGGACAGCCTGTCTGAGCCTAGGTTCGAAACCTACCTAAAGGTCGCAGGCAACCACGCGGATTATGCGGTCGCCTTATATCTCTATAATAGCAGGCTCGCAAAAGCTTTCCTGTTTCCTTTAAACATTGTGGAGGTCACGCTTAGGAACAGGATGAACCTGATACTTGCCGAAAAATATGGGGCTGAATGGCCGAACAGTCATGCCTTCAGAGCCATCCTGGACCCTCTTCATGGTATCCGAGCGCTCGATCTCGCAATATCCCGGTCGAAGGGATTAGGTACGAGCAAGGTAGTTGCAGCTCTGACTTTCGATTTCTGGTCCAATCTCTTCAGACCGGAATACGGCCACATCTGGCGCTTCACTCTGAACCGGGCCTTCCCGCACCTGCCGCAGGGGACGACGCGTCAGGACTTGCAGGATGCAGTCAAGCTGGTGAACGACTTCCGTAACCGCATCGCACACCACGAACCAATCTTATCCCAAAACGCCACGACCGTTCAGTCGACAATCTTGAAGCTCGTGGGATACTGCAATCCAACGATGCGCGAATGGATGCGTCACCATACGACGGTTGGCGAAGTCCTTCGAACGCGACCCTCCCGTACAGGCGCCGGAGGGGAAACTCTGATTTCGAAGCTCGACCAGGACTTCCTGCTCGTGAATGCGGCTACGACCGTGGACGATGTCCTTCATACCATCGATCACGCTCACCCGGCAATCATCTGTGTAGACTCCACCGGAGCAATTGAGGCAGCCTTTACCATTTTCGATGTC